>Ga0307516_10002220_pt1 | contig 26291 bp, 32 predicted proteins | sample 19_EM_MG_FD_203310 | JGI IMG/M metagenome (GOLD analysis project Ga0307516, IMG submission 203310) | Populus trichocarpa ectomycorrhiza microbial communities from riparian zone in the Pacific Northwest, United States - 19_EM | ecosystem: Host-associated > Plants > Roots > Unclassified | place...
CGAAACACGAAACCCGCCGGCCCCGGCGCGACGAGATCGCTGCCATGGCTCATAAACGCACCCATCAGGCATTTTACAGTTTACGCATGCCATGCAGGGCCGTTTACCGTCGCATCTCTAGTGGGTTGAAGTGAGCCTCCGCGACCTAGATTCGATTTTGAATGTAAGACCACTTACCATTTTCCTTCGCCTGACGACAAGAGAGAGAGAAGGGTGTTCGCGTCAGTTCCACATGTTCCCTCCGGTAGACTACTCGTGGCGACTGACCGACAGGGGACACATGCCCGACCCATGCGTAGGGTGGTTCCGGGGCCCCTTATCTTCCTGAAACCGTACCTACAATCTTCGATCCCCTTATCCGTACATCTGACACAACGCGGAGTGCCTGGAACACATCTCTTCGAGCGGCCAAGGGGAGGAAGCCGGAGATTACGTTCGGGTAACGTTGATGAGATTTGATGTCCCAACGCAAAATGAGATGGATTTACCACTTTCCGAGCTCTGTGAAGACGTCGATACTGTGGGTCAATCTTCCGGAAGTTACGGGCAATGGAAGGTTGGAACAACGTTCACCTACACGCACCGCACGCTCCACCTTGTAGGTTAAAAATACCTGGTGCGCTAGTGGCCATCAGAGCGTAAAGGAAGCTATTCGCAGGGATGGGGAGGTTGCTTGAGGACGACAAACCTGAACGTTGATCGTTCAGCGTTTGTGCTGACATGGAAGGGAACGTGGGCGGAAGCGGTTCGCGTCTTGTCGCCAACGCAACGCACTCGGGCCTGTAATATTGGCAACCATTGGTTGGGTGATCCTTTTTGTACTGTATTGAGGCATCGTGCGGTAAAAGATATCCACGGGAATTCTTTTCCGCGAATGGTCGGGAAAATAATCCCACACGGGACCCACCGGCGTGGAATTTGGTCACGTGTCACTGTAACCGGCGCGCCACCCCGTGGGAACCATTCGACTTCCTCCCAAAACATTGAGGCTGGCCCATTCAAACTAGTTACGAACGGACGACTCGAGAGCCATCAGTCACCAACACCCACTGGAGGCCTTGGTTGACTGAGCCCCGCCCCTCGCCGGGCCCTGACAGTTTCCTTTTTGTCACGACAGTCAATGACCACAGAAGCCGAAACTCGCCCGTACGCGTGGGTCCATGGAGAGTCACCCAGCGCCACCCAGGTAACAAGGGGAATTCTGCAGCTTGCGGCATGGTAGGTGGAATTTCGTGAACCAAGGTCTACGCGAATTTTCTAGGCCCAGTGGGGCGATTTGTGAGGACCCCCTTGGGTGAAAATCGAGTGGGGGACGGGGAAGCAGACCCACTTTTCAGCTTGTCGTATGTACACACAGTGCAACCAAAATGATGGAGGTGGAGCCGACGCTCTCCTCCTTTACAGTGGCATCGACGCCGTGGCTTTCCTGGAACACATTGGTGCCAAGCACCACATGTACACAAGATCAGTTCTCGACCGTGCTAAGGCGGAACGACATAGGCATCTATATATATGAAGGTGACGACGAAGGGGGACTTTGAGAGCGGGACGAAATTGACTCCTATCGACCACCACGTCGCATGTTTACACCCTTTGCACTCTTTTTGGTAGTGGAGATTGTGTTGAAGTTCAACCTGGCAAGCGTGATAGTTATGGAACTTTATTTAAACATCGACCGAGAGATCGTGAAACCTCCCGCCGCGATGGCGACCGGGCCTGGATGGCGGCCCTGACAATGACGACAGACGGTCCCCATACCGAGCCATGTCTCCTCATGGCGGTTGGTTGCGATGGCTGTCTGGGTTGGTTGTATCAATTGGTTCAAAGCAAGGTATACCGCATTCTACACAAAGCCGTCCCCCGCATGGCGTGGCACTTGATAACCAGACCATCACTCGCACCTTTCCCCGAAGTGGAGACATTCAAACGCCCTGCGATACTACTGCAGCTTGAAAAGGAGCGGCGGCCGTGGCGTAGTCGGCTCCGACTGAATCGCTTTGAGTCTGGTGGTGGCCTCGTGACAGAACACAACTCATGGCCGCACGGTCCGCATCGGCCAGTAACATCATGCCAAACAGTAGCCTATAATAACCACGCGACGGGGGACCGAGAGAGGCGACAATGGGGCATCATGGAGTGAGCTTTGTTGGGTCTGATCACAAATGTGATTCATTTGAATGAGGAAGGACGTCCGAGCTCCCGGGTGTGTTCCAACCGTTGTCGTCCGACTTCAGCAGGTCCAGGAGGTGCAGCACGAAAACTTTCAACTTCCCGAGCGGCCACCCAGGTTGAATACAAAAATCTGACGCGGAAAACGGCTCGAGGGTGCGTATCGCTGCAAACTCGGCGTATCCGAGGGCGCTTTTATCTAGACCCCATCTCTACGACTTCCAAGTTTGGAACTTTCACGAGAGCGTCAATCCTCACTGCTGCGCTCTGTACTGGACAGATCCCTGAACGACCATCGATTGTCACCAAGGGAAGAAAATTGCTTGCGAAACCGTTACCCTACCGTAAAAAATTGTGCAAGCCAATAGTAGTACATTGGGACATCTCGAGAGTACAGGTACGGTTAAAAAACGGGGGAGTTGTCGTGGTTTGTGCGTAAGGAAGGAAATCAGACCTTATCACTCTCAGAAGCAGAGTCATTCTTGGTGTGGGCACCTCCATGAAGGTCGGCTGAGAGCTCGATACCGTCGCGTTCTAGTTGGTGGCGGAAGGCGACCGACTTCATGGGGGTGGTGTTTTGGTATAAGAAGTCGATCTGTTCGAGCGATAAACCCTTGGTCTAAAGCAAGGTATAAGATTCTCAGTGGCCACCAGGAATTAATGAAACCAGGACTAACCTCGGGGACGCAGAAGTAGGTGAACAGGAAGCATCCGGCGCAAGTAGATCCCCAGATGAAGAACACCTTGACTTCGAGACCGGCGGAACCGGGCGCTTTGTTGACCAAATAGGGGATAGCGTAACTGATACTGAAGTTCCAGAGCCAGTTGGAGGCGACCGAGAGGGACATGGCTTTGGCACGGATGTTGAGAGGGAATATTTCACCGGTGATGACCCAAGTGACGGGTCCCCATGTGGAGGCGAAGAAGGCGATGTAGATGCAGACGAAGGCGATCAAAACCTTCTGTCCGGCGGTATTGGAGGTCGAGATAGTGACGCCAACGATGGCGACCAAGAATTCGCAAATGCACATCCCGATGGCACCGACCAAAAGCAACCGCCTACGACCAAATCTTTCAACACCCCACATGCCGGGGAGAGTCATGAACACGTTGATGATGTTGATGGCGATGGTGACCAAAAAGGGGTTGGAAATACCGGCGTTCTTGAAGAATACGGTACCGTAGTAGAAGATGAAGTTGACACCGGTGAGTTGTTGCCAGCCTTGAATGAGAATGCCGGTGAAAGTGCGGAGGCGGATTTTGTTGTCGGTTGCACGGAAGCAGTCGAGGTAAGAAGACTCGCCCAGCTCCTTCTCTTGCTGGTAGGCGGCGCGGACCTCTTCGAGTTCTGCCCGGAGCTCCGGATGATCTGGAGGGAGGGAGATGAGACGCGAGAGAGCACGGGCGGCATCTTCGTTGCGCTCCTTCTTGACGAGCCATCGCGGAGACTCGGGGAGGAGGATCATGCCGACAGCAAGGATCAAACCCCAAATGAACTGGAGGCAGATGGGGATCTGCCACGAAGCCCGAGTGGGCTTGTCCTTGGTACTATTGCTGACGATCGCGGCAAGGAGGAGTCCGATGGTGATTGCCCATTGGTAACCGGAGACGACGGCACCACTGTATCGATCGCGGGGGGTGAGTGATGAGGGTGATGACGGAGGTGGAAGGCCAAAAATGAAGGGAGACTTACCGGATCCACTTAGGGGAACACTCGGATTGGTACATGGGGATCAACATGGAGACCATTCCGACACCCCAGCCGGCAAAGATACGACCCACGACGAAGAGAGGAATCGCGGAGGCAGCAGCCTGCATGGCGACACCGGCCCAAAAGATGACAACAGCGAGGACGACGGACCACCTCCTACCGAGGAAATCCGCGGTAGGGGCGGCGAAGAGGGCACCGAAGAAGTTACCAGCAGACAAGATGGAGACGATGAGGGACTGCTGGGATGAGGTGATGGTACACACCCCAGAAGCATCGGGTTTACCGAAAACGCACAACCAATTCTTCATGGTTTGGACACCGGAGATGACGCCGGTGTCGTAACCGAAGAGGATACCACCAAAGGCGGCGAAGAGGGTCTGCAGGATGGGTGACGGTGAGAACGTCGTGGACGCGTGCAGGGAGAGCGACAAAACACACAGAGAGAACACCGGCCCAGACGTTCCTGGGGGCGTTAGCACCGATGCCTGGGCCTGTTGCAACTGCTCCTCCGGCCATGGTTGAACGAAGAGCGCTAGTGTGGGGTGGAGGAAGGCGTGTGCTTTAGGTAGGGGAAGCGAGGTAGTTGCGGGGGGAGCAAAGAAGACATCGTTTCATCTTTTATACGAGACAGGACAGGCGCAGGGGACGGCGGAAGGGGAAGGAGAAGGAGAGATCAAGTACATATCTCGAGTCAACAGTTTGCGCGTATGCGGTCACAGACGATCTGAAGAAAACGAAAATTTCCCACGAGATCTGCAAAATGCATTCTCGGATGTGACGGGCCGCAACGGAGAGAAATGATTCTGTGGCTCAAGCGAGCGCCCCAAGGGAGCAACCCACGTTACTGACCGTCGCTCCACATACACAGAGACCCCTCAAACTATGTATGGCGAGGGAGTAGAAGTCAGTTTAATTTGGATGCACCATACCTGAGTACTTGAGTCCATTTACATATATGTATAGCGAATGATACGACGGGCCGCAACGAACGAAGACGATGCCGTAGTTCAAGCTCAAGTGCGAGGGGGCCGCGGCGTCTAACCCCCCTCGTTAAGACGTTCAATTGACTCTGCTGCATGTTCCCCGACCTCTAAGGTTCGGGAGTGGTACGTTTTAATTTGGAGCATCCCGCGACTTCTTCCCAATGCATCGGTTCCTTGACCCACAGTCGTCTCCGCGAAATCTAATAATACGCGTGATGGGTGATAGGAGACCGACCACTAGAGCCAAAAAAACTGGCCACAACCCGTGGTCGTGGGGGATTTCTTCCCAAATTTGAAGGTGAGGGGTGGTGTTGTCGCTCACGCCTTTGCGGATCGGAAATTCCACATGGTGGGTATCTGACCTATATATACACGAGCTCACCTAGAGCATTCTGAGCGTAGCGTAGGTCGGAGGGATCACGCGGCGGCCTCTCAAAATCTCAAGAGCCAGTGAGGAATCTGCCCTTTTGGAAGACATAGGAATAGATGGGCCCTGGTTTGACGAGCGATATCTGAGGCTCTCCACATAACATACGCTGTTGAAATCTAGACTTTAAGCATAGGGGCGACATCAGTAGCTGATGGGTTTTGGGGTTGCAGCCCTTCCCGACCACCTCGATCCAGACGATCATTGACTAGTTTTCAAGCGGAGGACCGGCTCCGCGTTGCTGGTGAGTACCCACCACCCGATATGACGGGACGGGGTCATGACGGTTCCCATACAGACCCGCGGACACTATTCCCGTTACGCTTCGTAGCCCTACGCACTGTCGCTCACTCTGTCATGCATTTTCTCCCAAGCATTTAGGGCAGATCATCGATCAAGCATTCATGGTAGTATGCAACCATCAACCCCACACGACAACAATCGGCTCCTCACGCTCCCCCCCGTTTTCCCGCTAGGTTTCCCCTTTCGCTCCTTTCACCCTCCAGTCTGTCGCGATACCTTGGTTTGGGGTGTACACGTGTAAAAGTTTTGAATATTTCCCCGATTGGTCACCTACACCACTAGCTGTCCCGCTCACTCCCTCCCCCCACCCCCACCCCCACGTTCCCCTCCCCCTGTCCTCACTTTGGGGCAACGAGAGTGTCCTCAACTCGGAGGCGACCGACGCAAACACGGTGTTTATTTGGTCGGGCTGGATTCCCCACCGAAAGAGGCCTGAAGCTCACTTGCGGCGCCGTTTCCGTGTTCACTTTCACCAACCACTACGCCAGGGATTGAGGCTTACGGCGCAAATGTTTCTCAGTCTTGGCTTTTATTGCCATGAGATGCGCTTCGTGAAGTTACGATGTCCTTCCCATCTAACGTCGCAATCGGGCGAGGTCGATTTTTTCCTAAATCATGACGGGAACGACCCTACTCACCTTTGGGGTATATGTGCAGCTTCTCCCGGAAGGTGTCAAACGGGGGGGAGGGCCAAAGTGGTACCAAGCTCACCCTTTCCCCCATCGGTGCAGTCAAAGATCATACACTGAATTCTTACGAACAAGAAAATCAAATCCACAGATTCTACCGAAGCCCCGAACTTTCAGATCCCGTTCAACTCGACCGAATGAATGCGTCTGAGACGCGAGCCACAACACACAGGGATCGCACAGACACTTTTTTCTTCGGTAAGTCAGGTGCAACTGTAAGGTCTACTCTCACCAGGGAGAGACTGGGGTGAGTGATGGGATATCATGTCCTTTCCTGGGCTCAGGACCCCGCTTGATTACCTCCGGAGCCGACCTCGTTCTTTGTAATCTGTGCCTCCTCCTCCGGACAACCGGCTTGACCATCATCGAGGTACCCGGCCCGAGAAATGTCTGACTAAAGTAACAGAAGAGCAACCACCCACCGGTGGACCCACCGATCGGGAACTTTTCGGGGTTCCCTCGGGCCGTGCCGAGGACACACGCTCGATGACATCTCTGGATTAGCATGCCGGAGGCTACGCGTCTGCCTATGCACCGGATTCCCGGCCTCCGCCTGCGACCTTGGTTATGCGTCCTCACGGCTCGGCGTGGCGCATCCAGCCGCTGAGCCTGCGTCATCTCCCGTCTGGCTCATGATACATAAACGCGTTCTTCTATAAAACCGAGCATCCACCCTCAACTGGAGATGCACCACTTCTGGCAAACTCGATTCCAGAACTTCGACCCACTCCGCTCTACCCATTACAACCTCTTTCGACACCACAAAGGAAGAATGATGTACTATCGTGGACCATCTCGACTCCTCTGGTTCGCCTTCGGTGCTTTCACCGCTACATTCTATCACCGAGCATACACTCGAGGGGAATTCCGCGGGTGGGGCCCTTGCGGGAACCGCAGGATAGAGGAGTGGAGAGCTGAGCGGGCCGCAGGGACCGCTATGAAGGAGCAATTCCCCACAAACGCCGCCGGTCAGGAGAAGAAGAATGAAACCACAGGAGAATGGTCATGGAGACCCACACCCCCACTTTCCGAGGACGATGCGGTTCGTCGAAGGTGGGAGGAGAAGACGAAAGAAGCTCAGGAAACGGTTCGCATTCCCTCTAACTGTTTGACTCGCCGGTGTTCTGACTGAGAACTTTGGAAACTCAGGTTGCGGACCTGTCCGAGTCTGCGCTTGACGGAATCCTAGTCGCTGCGGAATCCCTCAAAGCCGTAAGCCGTATCTGCATTCTTATCTGCCTCGGTTACTGATCTTCGGCGTCTCTGGCTTGGTTAGAAATTGGCTGAGTTCCGTCGGTCTCAGAATCGGGAGCAGGAAAGACGTGCTCCTTCTGAAGAGCCCGGACCCCGCCGCCTGGTATGAAACCTGTCGGCTGCGAAACCGGCTCCACTCCATTGTAACACCCACGCTATCTATGTTCTCTGAACGCAAACACATACAGTAGTATACCAGTAATAATAAATAAACATACAAATCGGCCCAACGAAGAGGATATGGTGTGAGCCTGTGGGTATCAGGGGAAGTCCGGTGCTTTACTTGTGGGAAGCAGCCGACTGGGTATCTTCGAGGGATTGTTTGGTGATGCTCGGGGGGTAATTCGTGGTTGGCTGCAACTGGACCGCGTCCTGCGATACGACACGCCGTTGCTTCCTCTGCTTGTAACGTCGGAAGAGCATCCAGGCCGCTGCCATGAGGAGGAGCGCGAGGGCGACGATCCCGATGCTGAAACCGATTATGGGGCCTTTGTCCGAGTTTGGGTCGGGACGGCCTGGTGTCGCAGTCGGGACCGTTCCGTTTGGGGACGGTGTGGAATGGATTGGGATTCTGGTTTGGATAGAGGCGGGGAGTGAGTCGCCCGGTGGATGATTGGTTGTTGTGGATGAGGAGGTTTGTGTCGGTTCTGATGACGACGAGGATGAAGACGATGAAGATGGTGAGTCTCGCTGGCGTTTTACGAAACGACGATGTTCGTCGTCGGATGCGGCGTAGGCGTAATGGAAGGAGAGTGAGATGAGAACGAGGAGGACGTCCATCGTGGTGGTGGTGTTGGTGGTTACGGTCGAACGGGCTGGTGGTGAGAATTCCAGCCCTCGCGTGGTCCGCCGGTTTACCTGGTGGTTCTTGCACGCCCCCGCTTCCTGCCTTCCTAATTATTTTCCTGTATTTTATGCACGGCCCGCTTCCAGTCCCCAGACCATCAGGCCGCGGGCGTCGGCCGTACTGTGCCAGTGCCTGGCCAAGAGGCAGGAGGGCTGAGAGTGATCCGAAGGTCACAGTCAGTCACCGATCCTTGAATTATTTCCATCGCCATCGTCGCCGTCGTCGTACTCGTCCGAACCCGCCTTGTAGTCCTGCACCAGGCGACGACGACTAGCGCATGAAAGCCCAGCCATCTCGCACAGAACACCCCAGCTCACTCCCGACAGACGAAAAGAATGGCGACGGATCCAAGGGACTATGCAACCACTGATCATCGTCAACCGCCGCCCTCCGACACCCAGAGCTCTCAGATGTCCACCAGTTCCCCCCGCTTTCCTGGCCGTCACCATCCCCCCTCGAGATCATCGACCGTCCCAAACCCAGATGATTCCGACAGGTCGAGGTCTCCGCGCACGGACGACTATTACTCGACTCGCGCAAGGAGCGAAGACCTCAATCACTCGACAACATCCTCCAAGCCATCCGACAAATCGCCTTACCTGCCTTCGACGTCCGCGCCTCCAATGTCCAGCTCTTCACGCCTTGCGAACCTTACCTCCACAAGCGCCACCTCTACCAACTCCCAGCGTCGGAACAGTACATCTTCCGACATTTCTGCTGGCTCAGATGCCTCCAATCCTGCCAGCGGTATTCAGCCCTCAAGTACCACCCATACCACAGCAAGCAGCGTCCCAACGTCAGTCCCTTGATTTCCAGTCCCCTCCCATCGGGCGTTCATCTCTCCGACGCGATAATAACCTCGCCTTGTCGCTCATACTATAGAACGTGCTCGGCATGTGGAAAACCCATGCAGGGGGCTTTTGTCCGGGCCCTCGGAGCCGTATTTCATCTGAATTGCTTCAAGTGCATGGTGCGTCTATATCTCGCACTTTTTACCGTCTCTATGGTGTACGATCGTGTCCCTTCGCCTTAGGATTGTGGGGACGTGGTTGCCTCAAAGTTCTTCCCTATCGAAGGCCCGGATGGAAAGCAACACCCGCTGTGCGAACGTGACTACTTCAGACGGTTGAATCTCATCTGTGCTAAATGTGGCATGGCGTTGCGGGGAAGCTATATTACTGCCTGCAGTATGTCCATCCACGCTTCTATCGAGCTACCGTCTGAGCTTAGCCTTTTCCAGACAAGAAGTATCACGTGGAGCACTTCACCTGCTCGATATGCCCTACACTGTTTGGGCCGCATGACTCGTACTACGAACACGACGGGGACGTCTATTGCCATTACCACTACTCGACGAGGTTTGCGACCAAGTGTGCCGGGTGTAGCACTGCGATCTTGAAACAGTTCGTCGAGATCAACAGAAACATGCGGGACGAGTGCTGGCACCCTGAATGTTATATGATCAACAAGGTCTGTTCCTCGTCGCTAGGTCATATCTGGAAAGAATCTGAACCAAATCCACGAGAAGTTCTGGAATGTCAAGGTCGTTTCGAGGCGACCGACAAGCGGTACCATCCAAGAGCCTAACGCAGAACCCCCGTATGTGGAGGAAGAACGGAGAGAATCCGCCGCTACCCTCAAGGAGAAACAAGTTCGCATGGAACAACAAGTATACCGAATCTGGACGTACGCACGCGTTTGTTTCCCTTTCTTCCGAATTTGCTAACCGGACCTGCTATCAGCGTCCTATCAGCATTCGAGGAATCCAGTGCTGCCTGCATCTCAGACATGCTGCGACAAGTTAGCAACGGGCAGTACCTGGATGCTATACGCATGGCCGAGAAATTCATCCTTCACGTTGAGGTCCTTTTTGGCGCGATTGACGATCTCGAACACCATTTCGCGAGTAACGGCCTGAAGGGTACGCACACAGCCGCACCTGGAGTTGGCCTGTTCATGGCGGGATGATTCCTCGAACTCACCCTTGCTCCGTTGTTTTTAGGCATGTCTCACGTCCGGGAGGCAAGAATGTTGTGCCGGAAAACCGTTGATCTGTTCACGCTGTTGTCCCATACCCAGGAGACAGGCGCGCGACGGATGGGGATGACCCAAGAACTTCTGGCGCTCGTGACTGGGTTAGCTCACTATCTGAAGATCCTAATCCGCATCGCGTTGACGGGCGCGCTCAAGTTGGAACGAGACTACGACGCGCACGAACCGATGACGTCATTCCTCGACAAACTCCATATGTTGGCTATCCAGGGAGCCAACCCCAGTGCGAAGCGGATGATTAAGGGATCAAATGGGGAAACGCTCGCATCCTCGAGAAGCTCGAACATTAGCACAGAGGGCGTTACATACGGCTTCAGGAGTTTGGCTCCCGAGTACGCCGGAGAATCACCATTTATGGCCGCCCCAAGGGATCCCTCACTTGCAAGCGTGCCCACGGTCAATCCGCCGTCAGATTTGTGCGTTAAGTGCAATCAGACGGTTGAGGAGGATTGCGTTCGGCTTGGGACATACCAGCGGTGGCACTCGAACTGCATACAGTGTGTCTCATGTGGCAAGGTTTCCGCTGTGCCGCTGCCGAAGGATACAACCTCGCCCCGGTCAGAAGATAAGGACAAGGACAAGGAGAGGGACAAAGACAAGGAGGCGTCCTCTTCGAAACCGTCCACCCAGCGTCGGCCGCCTGCGAACGTGGGATCCTTCGTGTACGAGCCGGATTCTGTGAAGGACACCACCTCCTTTGGTCTCGTGCCGAATGTGATCTGTTGTACGGACCACGCGCACAACGGTTGTCGGGGTGGCTTCCAAAGCGTATCAAGGTTGGAGCAGTACGCCTTCCTATTGAACGTTGCCCTGAGGAGGTTGTATACGTTGTTGAAGAAGCGAGGAGTGGTTCCCGCGTCCCCTGGTCAGCCAAACTACAACTCTTCATTCATTCTTCTCACGCTCATCTCGTCGATTTTCTTTCTCCACCATTTTCCCTACCTTGCATCGTCCGGTGTCTAGTGGAATCGCCTATGTCAACGTCAAACGGACAGGACCCTTACCGTAACTCGGGGGATATTAACCGACTCAAGTCCGTCCACCTGGATCGCAAACTCTCGGCCACCGCTCATGTCCCAAAACGATCCACGATTGTGGAGAGTCCTACCGGGAATACGGCACAGACAAGTGACACGCGAACCCAACAACGGTCGCAACAACCTACGTCGACGTCAAGACCCACGCTGGTGCAAGGAACTAGCTCTCAGAGCCAACATGTGACCATCCAACAACCACGATCGGTTGGTCGGCAGTTGCAGACTTCACCTATCCCATCACAAGGCCCGCTACCACAGTTCTTACAACAGCAACAACCAGGCCAGTCGGCATCTCAGCGACCAACAAGACCGACGCTCTCACCTGAGGCGTCCTTCGACGCGCAGGGTTTCAGACCTCCATACGCTAGGGGGGACGGCGAAGTCAAGATCGTTGAAGACTCAGCTCCTAACTCCCCATCCCTCGCGTACGGCGAACATCCTCCAGAGTTCCACTCTGCGAGCGCGGATGAGGGGATCACGCTGGCTGATATTCCACAATTGGTTCAAGTGGCACAAGCAAGAGCTCAGCATCGTCAGCTACCTCGTGAAAGCGCGATCCCATTCATCGCAGAACTCAATCCACTCGAACTTGCGATCGTCAAGCACTCTGCGGCGGTGGTGATGAGCAAGAGCCCTTTGAAGGATCACATGGATATGGATGAGATCTTTGATCTATTGGAGATGAAGAAGGGGGGCTTCTGGAATAAGCTCTTCAAGGCGAGTGGATCAGGGAAAAAGGACGTGAAGAAAAAAGGTACGCCAGCTCCACCCCGCCTGTTATTCGGTGATGCTGATTTTCGTCTGACGCCAGGCGTGTTTGGTGTCCCCCTCGAGTTATTGGTCGAACGTGAGGGTGCAGATTCTCTGTACGGCGCTTCCAGGACACCGCTGAGGGTACCGAGTTTTATCGATGACGTCGTGTCCGCCATGCGACAGATGGGTACGCGACAGATTTTTATTCCAACTTTCGGTCCGAGCACTTACACTCTTTCACGACGCAGACATGTCAGTGGAGGGGATATTCCGAAAGAACGGGAACATCAGGCGTCTCAAAGACCTCACGGATGCCATTGACCGAGATCCCTCGTCGGTTGACCTGACACAGGACAACGCTGTCCAGCTTGCTGCTCTCCTCAAGAAGTTCTTGCGCGAACTGCCTGAGCCCCTTCTGACGTTTAAGTTGCACCGCCTGTTGGTCGCCACACAATGTACGCGTACTTCTCTGTGGCCCATCTTCGGTAAACTGATAGAAAACTCCGTAGCACTTCCTAGCGAAGAAGAAAGGCAGAGAATGCTCCACATGGTTTCCCTTTTGCTACCCAAGTACCACAGAGATACGATGGAGGTACTTTTCGTGTTCCTCAAGTGGGTTGCCTCGTTTGCCCATATGGACGAAGTTACCGGAAGCAAGATGGACCTTCAAAATCTTGCCACAGTGATCTGTCCCAGCATACTCTACTCTCGTGGTCGGGATGTCATCCGAGACGAGAGCTTTGGCTCTATCCGGGTGGTCACACAACTGTTGGAAAACCAGGATGTATACTACTGCGTCCCCGAGGAGTTCCTGAGTATTCTCAGGGACAAGGAACAGTTCGCTTCGAGCATGGAGTTACCGAGCAAGGATTTCATGAAGAAGTGCGAGAGTTACTTGAGGAGTCGGGCGAACGGCCGGCCAATCATGCCGATGTCTCCCGCTCCCGGTGGAGGGTTCTCGGGGAGCAACAGTATGGGGAACCTACAAAGGATGGGCGACGGACAGGGTAATGGAAGGTGAGTGATAGTGGGCCACGGTCTCAGCCCGGTGTTGACGAAGAATCATTACAGGCCGGTGCTCGGAAACTCCCCACCGACAGACTCGTACATCCAGCGCAGTGGCAGGCAACAATCACCTCAACCTCAACAGCGTCTTCAACATTCTCCCTACCCTCAGGGACCCCAGAATGGCCATCCATCCATCTCGCAGAACGTTGCTTCCGTTCAGCAACCTCAACCTCGGCCAATGAGCACGATGCAGGGGCCACGAGACCTGGACAACGAGTATGCTCTCCCACGCCCTGCGCCAATTCCGGGCGCGTCGAACCCGCGCTCATCGTCAAGGCCGAACTCGTATGTAAATCCGAGAGAAGATAGAGAAACTTTACATCACCAAGGACCTGGAACACCGCGGCTGTAGCCCACGGCGCGTATACCGGATCTGGCATTCCACCAAATCTCGTTGGTTGCGATTCGACAAGACCCGTGAATACCCGGACTTCTTCCCCTTTTCCTCTTCGTTGTGCCCGTTGCGTTGCGTTTTCCTTTCCTCGTTACATTCCCGCTTTCCTATATCCCCCCTATCCTCGGCCTCTCACGTTCTTTTGTGCATTTTACAATCCTTCGTACGTTATTTCCCTTGACTGGTCCCTCGCTCGTTCATTTCCCTGCGCATATCTGTATTTCATAACAGCCCCTCACCCACTCTGTCCGCCTTTCCTTCTGTCGTCGCCCTCCGAGTTAACCACAAGATCCCCTTATGCTATGGCACCGGACCTCTTTTTCTACCTTGCACGCCTCTATACCCCACCTAACTTGCGAAAGGTTCACTTTGCATGTCATAGTTATCGACTTCCAGGACAATGATCCAAGAAAACTGCTGGAAAGTATACGTGTCCGGTAAACAAACCTAGGGCCGAGAGGACCGGGAGGCCACTTGTTTTCAGCGGGCGTTCCGTGCGAGCGGATAAATGAGTACACGAAAATATGCGATACGGGTACAATTCATATCAATTCTGACCGGCACACAGTAGACATGATGGAATGGGACGAGAGAAGTACGAGGTGTGTTATTTCAGAGGGATGCTGTAAAAAGGCGACAGTAAAATGAGCGGATTGATCGTGAAGGATTTGGGGTACTTACAACCGTGAAGAGTGAGTGGCACCGATCTTGAATCAGAGGTTCGTTAACTAAGTGGGTTTGGTAAAGAGCGGAGAAAATACGTACACCAGGTCGTCCGTGCTTGACGGGTTTGTATGAACACGAGAACTCAGCAAGGTAGTGGCCGGTCATCTCAGGCTTGATTTCGACTGAGTTGAAAACCTGGTAATGCCGTATTCAGGGACCCCCAAAAGTGAGGAAAATAATCCCGGACGAACCTTGCCGTTGTAGATTCCGACGACGGAGCCAATCATTTCTGGGACGATGATCATGTTCCGGAGGTGAGTCTTGACCACGGCGGGCTTTTCATTGGGAGGCGCCTCCTTCTTCGCCTTTCGCAGTTTCTTGATCAGGCCCAAGGGTTTGCGCTTAAGGCCACGGTTAAAACGCCGGCGGGCGCGGGAGTGGACAACCTAATGTATCCACCAATCGAGGTTAATCAAGAGGGAAGCGGGTGGTGTGAAACGGTACACACATCGACGAGCTACAAAGATAGCGGGTTAGTCAAAATTTGGGTCAGGTAATGATGGTCAAAGTGCTAACCTCCTCGTTGCTGAGGTCCAAGAGCTTTTCAAGCTCGATGCCACGGTAGGAGAAGGTTCGGAAAGTCCTCTTTTTCTTGAGTTCGGCCGCGAGTTGGGGGTCGGTAGCGTCAGCCATGGTTGGTATGTCGAGTGTGAGCTGGAGATGATGATACGGTCTGAAGGAGCTCGGAATATTCCGGTGAACTGTACAGTCGATCCCGCCGATGCGTCCGGGCGGTAAACGATTCCACGATCGTAATCATCACACATATTGGATAGAATCCACAGGTCTTCCCTCGAGGATTAAAGGTATGACATATTTTGGGAGTGCATTGCGCCCACTGTGATTAACGTTCTCTCGGTGCAGTGATTTGTGGCTATCGTATTTACCAGAAGCATTTTTAAATCTCGTCCAAAGTGCGTCAGAACTCGAGCGAATGGGACACCAGCCTAACAATTACAGTAGATGCGTCATATTGCTGCCTACCTACTCCTCCAAATTGGAGGAAACGCTTCCCCCTCGTCCGGTGACATCAAGAAGGTCCTTTCCGCTGTCGGTATTGAGGCCGATGACGAGCGGTTGGACAAGTTGATCTCCGAGCTGAAGGGCAAGGATGTTAACACCGTCAGTTGCCTTGACCCCCTCACCAAACCACTTGTTACTGATCAAGACCATTTGCATGGCGCAGTTGATTGCTGAGGGCTCCTCGAAGTTGGCTTCTGTACGTTTGATCGGCGTCGGCGCCTTTTGATCGGAGGCTGACTGCTGTTTCCCTAGGTCCCCTCTGGTGGAGGAGGAGGAGGCGTTACTTCTGGCGGCGGGGGCGGCGGTGGAGGTGGCCCCTCTGCCGCACCCGAGGAGAAGGAAGAGAAGAAGGAGGAAGAGAAGGTTTGCCGTTTCACTCTGAGCGCAGACTCCACCGCTTACTCCCTGGCTGTGATTAGGAGGAGTCCGACGACGATATGGGTTTCGGATTGTTCGATTAGGCCGCCGCGTAGATTTGTAGATTACGAAAAATGGATTGCCGCCGTCATCTCACGAAGGAAAGGGGAGGAACCACTTCACCGGACTCAAATGGACACGTCAGGGTCCCCAAACAAGATGGCGCAACATTACGCGCAGCGCGATAGGGGGGAACCATGCGGGGACCCTCGAGGCCATGTGCACCTCGCGGGCTCAGTCGCCGCGCGCGAGATCGCTTCTCGATCGGACTTTTTGCAATAGAGTTCATTCGGTGTGTGAAGTGAATGAGCACAGGAGAGCCTACCCGTATCTGGGCCGCCGGTTGTTGGGCAGTGTTTCAAACCAGGCCAGTGGGTGACTGGGCGGACAGTCGACGGCCGCATCAACAAGCTGTCTACCAAGTGCTCGGGTCGGATAAGCGGATTTTGAAGTGGAACGTAAACATCTATAGAGTCAATCCTACACTGAAGTCAGTTGATCGCCCTTTTTACCGAGTAACCGAGCAGGCTGGTTTGCGGATGCAGTCGATGGATGGCTACACTGCAGTTGATCTGAGAGTTACGTTGCTCTTGTCCCGACGGTACTGGTGACATGGGTTCTGGTGGCTGCTCACGAACCCTGATCGACTCGCGAGAGGTCGATCCGTTCGGCGTCAGGCGGCAGCGGCATGACCTGTTGGCATGCCAGCTCTCGATGCCTCGTGGAAGCGCATCTCGTCAAGCGATCCAGAACCCTCATAACTGAGAGAGAAGCATCGTGTGGTTACCGGGGCAGCAAGCCGGGGACTTACATAGTTTTGGTTTTTGGGGAGGGTGTGTGTTTATGCGAGCCCGGCGCCACCGTACCGCTCCGTCGGTCCATTGTTGCACTACGAATCAATGGGCCGGCGGGAGTCTCCGGCAGCGCCACGCCGGATTCCGCCACGGGACCTGCCGGACCAGTTTTGTGTTGTGATGGGAGGATGCCGCGACCACCGAGACCCTGGCTGGACCGGCCGAAAGCCAAAAAAGGGAAGGCGTCCTGTTCTTCGTTCTCCGCCGGTAGCCATCGTTTGGATATGTAAAAGGATCAATACTGCATACGAAGGGGGATGCCCAATCGGCAGCTGTGTTTCGCAGGCCGTTTGACCTTGGGCGACCACTTACCGGCGTACCCTTCCTCCCCGTCCACCTCTATGAATCCCGGAACATCCCATACCACCTCCACCTCCATGTCCACCCAACCCCCAGGCGGCGGGGGCGGTGGTAAACATCCTAACCCAATCCAAGTTTCGTTCATGAAGAATCCAAAGAGAAAGAGATTGGCAAAGGTACCTCTCTTCTGACCGCCCCCCCCCATCGCTTCCCCTCCTCAACCGCGTTCTCTACAGGCCTGTGACGCTTGCCACAAGAGTAAACGGCGATGCGACGGCACCGGTACGCCCTCTCTCCTCGATTCCCAAACGCCTACATTGACGAGCTCCTGCCTGCCAACAAGCCCCCTGCAGCAATTGGTGACCACCCACCTGCTTTGCTAGCAATTCGTACGCGCTGACGACTGGTTTCTCGATTTCCTAGTTTCTTCGCGTCCAAGGATTGCACATACACCGATTCCTCTGGCCGACCTGTTCCCGCACCAAAAGGTTCCGACCCTATGCCCCAACGCTTCAGGGATGACACACGACTTCCGATACAAACACCACGAGTCCAGGAACCGGTTTCTCCGCCTCCAGTCCATGACTCACCACGAGCAGCACCGTCCCATGCATTCACCTTTTCTACATCCACCGCTGTCACCCTACCACCAACCTCGAGAAAACGCAGACGGTCAGGATCTGATCCTGGAAATCCCTCTAGTTCAGATTCGCAATGGACATCCGACGCGCTTATGCGACCCGCCGGCCTCGAGGCAAACATCGTTCGTGATCTTGTCAACTGTGCGCATCCCCCTCCGTCTATTCCCATTTGGTGCCTACTTCTTACGGGGAACTATGCCCTTCCTAGTGTTTTTCACCCACTGTCATCCGGGCCGAATGCTGGTTCATAAGCCCACTTTTATGGCAGCCCTAAGCCAAAATAGGGTTGCCTCTCATCTTATCTTGGCCATGTGCGCGATGTCGGCGCCTTTTTGTCAATCACCCCAGGTCAAATCTCTGCCTCCTCGGCTCGCAGGGATTAAGTTTTACGAGGATGCGCTCAACATCTTGTTCGATTCCTCTGGAAGGTTGATCTGCGAGGCGAACCTCCAAGCGGTTCAGACTTTGTGCCTGCTTGAAATGCATGACGTAGTTGCCCAGTACTCGTGGACTAAATGCTATCGATATCTCGGTATGTTTTCCCCCGTAAGGCCTCGTTGTCCGCTGATGATACCTCGCGATCAAGACATCGCTACCAAGATTCTATTCGAAACCCTGGATATCGCATCACCGGAGAGCCCCCCTTTGTCGCCGAAGCCGACCATCCAGGAGATGACCCGCATGACGGACCGTGAATGTGCAAGGAGGTGTTATTGGATCATCTACTTCATGCACGTTCTCAGTACCGCCTGTACGAGGAACGTCAGGCGGTTCAGTGCGGAGAACATGCTTATGCGGCTCCCTGTTGACGAAACGAGTTTCGAGCTTGGGATCCAGTCTCAAACCCCTGGTAGGATCCCGTTCTTTATCGGGATTCAACTCTGAATGCTGACATCTCCTTCGTTTTCTACTCAGAATACCTGGATGAAATGGCCCCAAAGACGAATTACGTATCCGAATTCGGGCACCTCACAAGGATCACGGCATTGTTTTCGCAGATGGAGGATGCAGTTGGTCAGTGGCCTCCTTTTAACTTCCGCGCGTTCGGATCAAGGGTTTGATACGTTTCTATTCGTGCGGACAGCGATTGTTGATGACGACCACCAATTCGTTACTGCCCTGCAAGAGGCGAAAACGGCGCTAAAGGTTCTTTCACCCCGTATTCCTTGTGTGGAACGCCATTCACGTACTGATCACACAGGCATGGGAAGACTCGTTGCCCGAACATCTTCGGTACACAGACGAGAATCTGCACATCATGAATTCCATGTATGAGACACCGGCGAACACGGGCGCTTGGTGCTTTTTCTATATGCACGCCCTCCACTCGTGTTGTGAAATGTCAGCGGCATCGGTACGTTCCCCGATTGTTCCGCCGGCAGTTTCCCGATTCCCCGGCACTAACGGACTGCTGCCTCCGGAACTTTATTTTATAGGAAATGCAAAAGCGGTTCAGTAGTGGAAGGTTTGTCGTGCCGGAACTAGCCACCACTGCCGGGGAACGTTGCCTGCGGATACTCAAATCCGTTGGCTCGCGAGCGAAGAACCTGAACTACCTCGGTGAGCGTTTTCATCTGCCACCTGTGATCGTTGTCAACTCACAGCCTTGGCCCCGTAGTCGCCCCCTCTCTGTGGATCGTCAGCAGATACTTCAAAGACAACCCCACCATGCTCAGTGTTGACACCGATTTCGAAACCGTTTGGGGTTGGAGGGCTTGTGAAATCTCTGAGACGTGGCGAAAACACAACGAGGCTCGAAAATTGGAGGCTGGTCAGTCTCAGAAGAGAATCACCGCCGGGGGATCCTCAAGCCAGACGATTGGGAGACACCTCAGCGAGCTGAGGTCGCGAGGATCCTCTGCGACGTCATCGACAATTGTCCCCGCCGATGATGTGGACGATTCTCACCGACCGTCGTCCTCTAGGTACCCCGATGACTCCGGTAGGCTGACCTTGCCTTCACTGAAAGCCGTCGGGCTTTTGGATTCGTTCGAAACCAGGCGGACTAATACTGAGTCACGTACAATGCTCCCCCCACTATCTAAAGCCAGGGAATGGTAAACCATTCTGGCATTCTCTTCCTATGCTTCATCTGTCTACATGTTTGTTTTGTAGGGTATCCACCTTCCTCATATTCCCTGAATATCTCCATCTCTTTATTTCTCTTTCTACGCTACGGATCGCTACGGTTGTTACGTTTGATTTTCCTTTCTGCCATTGAATCTCCCAGAGGTAAAGTGGCGCTTGTTCCTCTATGCCGACGATCCCTGTTCGGGTCAAGAGACCGGTACACAGGAAGGGTATCATGAGGGTGTCTCATTGAGCGTAATTAGTACTTTGCAGGTCGTGGACGTAGCAGAAGTGTCGTGGAGAAAATCGTAGAAATAGCCGACCAAGGACCTATGCCTCAACCTTCTTGAGGTTACGGTGCAATTCTGGCTGGACGAGGGTGACCCGATCAAGCAACTTCTTGACCACTGCATCCTTGTTCTTATCGAACTGTTGAGATATCGTGGCCAGTTTAGAGTCCGTGTCCTTGTCCACGGTGGCCTGGACGCTTTGGGTGTTCCCTGCGTGCTACAGACCACAAGTGTCGGTGTGGAGTCCGGTATGCCGAGCTGATTAGATCGCACGTACAGATGCCTCATATGCCTTGAATTCTTGTTCCTTCTGGGCTTTGTATACCTCAATCTCCTTGGTTGCCTCCGAGCGAGCGTCCTTGAGCTTTTGTGTGCGATCTGCACGGCCAGATGAGTGCTCGGGGTGAATAGATTACGAGGGGGGGGGGAATCATACATTGGCGGGCCTGCTGGACAACCTTCTGGGCCTCTTTCTCGGCCTCGAGGAGGGTTTGAATGCTTTGAGACTGACCGGCCTGAATGAAATCAGAATAAAATCATCTCCCCTGAAGCGAATTAGAAGTGATTACCATCGCTCTGTAGACAGTTCTGGGGGAGGGGAAGGGTATGTCACATAGTGTGACGCTCTGGTCACGAGGTCCACCGATCCCGGGCGTCTATTGCGCGTTTCCCTGTAGCCTTCCACCTCCCACAGGCTGTTTGCTCCTGTCGGCCAGGCGAGGGCGAAGAAATATTTGGTTTTGTCCAGTTTCCGATGGCCACTGCAGTCGTAGAGCCGCTTCAGACCCTCTCCGCCGCACTGGCGGCCCCTCCGGATTCCAGGGAGCAAGCCGACATTCTCACCACCTTACGCGAATCCCTCGAAGCCCGACCCCAGCCCATCCCCGTCATATGTACGACCCTCATCAAGAACGTGTCGGGCGCGAACGACTCTCTGTTGAAACGTTGGGTGTTGGATCTCTTGCATTTTGCGATATGCCGCTCCTCGTTGGGTATGGATGCCCGGACAAACCGTTAGTGTTCCTCCCCCTCGTGTCCCATTGACTTGAAGAATACATTTCTGAATGGAATCGTTTCTGTCTTTGTCGTCGTTTGGTGTCGTGTGAACAGTGTCCGCGCAGTCGCTCGAAGTCCTCGCAATGCTCTTGCACGATCATAATACCCAAACCGTCAAGACCGTGATAGGATGTTTCGGCACGATGTTCCCCCTGCTATTCCGTTCACTGTGAGGCAGCTTCCAATGGCGCGCATCCGCTTGACCCGTTGGACTCCGATACTGATTCCAGGTTTCATTTCCACCTAGGTGTTCGAACCGAAACTACCGGCAACAATGGGACATACTCAACGGCGCGAAGGGCCGGATATTGGAAATGGTATACGCTCAGCATGCCCCCGCAGGCATCAGAATAGCCGCTATCAAGTTTATGCAGAGGGTCATTCTGGTCCAGACCAGAGGAGTGACCGATCCCAGGGTACGTTCACCGCGTCTGGGGTGCAAACCGGTTCATGACATTCGTTCCATTTCGACTTAATGCTGATCCGATATGTTTTTCATTCTTCTCTCGACAGCTCCAAAATAAAAACGACCCCAATCTGTCCTTGTGTCCGCCTGACCATCCGTTCATCCCGGTCCAGGCGTTAGAAGCCGAGGGGATGAAGTTACTCGAAGGCATCATCACGTTGTTTGCCCAGGGTTTGGGTGACTTACGTTTCATGGCAAACAACGTGGACCTCCTTTCTGCGATACTGAATAGTATGGGAAATCTCGTAAAACTTCGGCCAGCGTTCGCCAGCTGGATCGTCTTGACGTTGTCAAAGTGGACACCGGCATCACTTGTCAGTCTCCCAGCGTCGAGTGTCCGAAGCGTCGAGAAGGCCGTCAGGATCTTGCTATATAATATCTCGAGGTAAGTTAATGTTCCCGGCGGTTGATTGACTTGCATTTTCTGACGGGAGTTCCAAGACACCCTAATGGTCAACCATTCGCGTCTCAGATTCACGATGCAATCGCTCTTCAAAACACACGTATGGAACGGGCTGCCGCTGATGAAAAGGCCCGGAAATACGCTCTCCTGGAGTCCAATCGGAAGCGTCAACAACCCTCTACCACTCCATCGGAGGAGCCTTCCGATTCAAAACGTCCAAAACTCGAACACGAGAACGACGCGGCCGCTACCACCTCATTCCTTGCCACCGTTGATTTCACCCAGCTACCTGTGTCGCTGATCACGGACCTGGTTGTTGCCAATCTCCAGGCCTTCACAGAACCTGCGTTGCTGGCACTGATCCAGGCATACAGCCAGGGCCAAGCAGCGACTGCCCCTGTAACCACGGCTGGTCCCTCGACAGAGATAAAGGCACCGACACCTCTCGCTCCCCCTGTGAGACTTCCCGAAATCGACCATGAACCAACGCCAGAAGTCGAAGTCGCTCCTATCAAAGAGGAACCGGTCGATCCGCTGAAGATGGATATCGACGAGGAAGATCTTGAGTACGAGCCAGACCGGTTGAACCAAGAGGTAAGTCGCCGCATTCCCGTCATGATCGGCTGGGAAGCCATCCAATTCAAAACTGATAATAAAAATTTCTGAAGCTATCCGGTGATGGGGAGATGATCACGACAGTTGGCGAGAGCGCCGACGCGACAATTCAAGACTATCTCGCCCTTGATGATGGAGGGACCGTCGGCAGAGGGGGAGGCATTGGAGGGGGGTTGCAGATGATCGATTTCAAGTTACCTCCGCCAAAAGAGTTCTCGGAAGAGGATCGTGATCTGCTGATAAGAGAATCTGTGACAAGGATCCAGACTTGCGGAGGCGAGTTTGCGGAGGGCGCCTCCGGTGCAGATTTGTGGATGCTTCTCATGGTCAGGTTGGTGACGAGACTCGTCGAGCCCCCTCTGGACGAGGCGGCCGTTGAGGCGGAAAAAGAGAAGATGGACGAATCGGAGGGAAAGGTCCTCGTGGATGTAAACTTCTATGGGAGACAGGATCGGATGAGGCAGACGTTGTGTACTTATGTCATGGAAGATTTCCGCTCGAGGTGAGCATGGCGACGGCGGAGTTTTTCTTCGCGCGAGGTACTGATCCCCCCATTCGGGAATGCCGATAGGGTGCAACTCGCTACGACGTGGATGAACGAGGAATGGTACAACGATCGAATACGGAGCAGTTCCGATCCAAATTGGGTGTGTACTCTCCACATACCTCGCATTGCTCGAGCCACGGATACTGACCGCGCCTGTGGGGACACCTGGTTTTATAGCGACCTAATTACGATATTTGGCTTAATCAGATCGTAGCTGCATTCCAGACGCATTTAGATGCCAAAGATCGAGCCTTCTCCAAATTCCTGTTAGACCTCCCTGCTGTTCCGACGGACATCATGAGTCTACTGAGAGATTTGTGTGTGGACGAAGAACGGTTAGTCGGGCTCTCAGACCCTTACGTGCAGTCTCCCTTCGTTGAACGACCGTGTTGAGATTGTTGTTGTTTAGGATGTCGGCGGGTTTCAACACTCTGAGGGAATTTGTCGCGTCGCGGCCAACTCTGAGGCACGAGGCTCTGAGGGTCCTGTTGGAACTGACTACACATGACGGTACCAGTACACCCTGCCTTTCCCTGTGCTAGTCCTGACCGTTACGTTACGTTCCCAGAGAAGATCACCCGAGGAGCAGCCATCAACACTATCAAACGCTGGGTCCCAGATGTCCAGCCAATGGACAGCCTTATACGAGGCTTTGCGCTGAGACTACTTAGGCGTTTGCAGTCCCCCGGTCCGGTCCCTGAACAAATGGACGTTGATCCAGGGACTACAGGGACAGAGGACCACATGGAGGACGGACAGCTACCCGCGGAAGCTCTGGTTAAGACACCGTATCTGTCCGAGACCCTCCAACTTCCGGCAGACAAGGGACAGGTCCTGCAGCATCTGGAGTTGACGTTTGCTTTGACAGTCAAAGTGCCTGAATTCCTTGATGAGTTAGTACTGTTTTTTTTTGTCCCGCCCCACACCATTTGACCATATCGGTAACCCAGGATATTCGCTGCGTATGGGCAAATGGACATCTCCGTCCAGGAGCACACCCAGGTGCTCATCAGCCCTCTCGTCCGCGCACTGGGTTCTTCGCACGGTAAACTGTTGACGCTGCTGCGCACTTTCCCCACCGGCGCAGAATCTCTCGCTTTACGGATCATTGCAATTTTCACGGACAACAGTAGGCCTAGTGCCCAGCTTGTGACATTGGTGAAGGCACTGGTGTCGGAGAGGGACCTCGACGCACGTTTCTTGATCCCCGTAATTGCCGAGATGGATAAGGTATGCACCTTGATTTTGCCGTTCAGGGAATGAACCCCGCTGAACGGGCTTTGACAGGCTGATATCCTACGGCACTTGCCTCGTATCGTTTCTATGCTCAATGGAACACAGGAGGCCAACAAAGTGGTCCGGTCCGTATTCAGTTCGATTGTCACGACACCTCCACAATCGTTTGGAACCGTTACTTCGAATGTTCCGCGGGTCAGGCAGAGTGAACTGTTCACCCCTGCGGAATTAATGGTTGTCTTGCACGAGAAGGAGAAGGAGATTGGACTGAAGAGCACCATTGAAGGTACGCACGCTGGCCACGTGTATCCGGGATCGCGGTGTAATAACAAACGCCACCTTTTCAGCGATCGGAATATGCTTCTCGATGGCCGATATCTACAGGTCGGAAATTCTTGCTGTTGTCATGCAACAGATTGTGGACGAGCCGGTTTTGCCCACGCTCTTCCTACGCACGGTGAGTTGGATAGTAGCCCCATTCTGCCGGAACACCGCTCACGGGTGTGTCATATCCAGGTGATCCAAGCAGTGAAGATGTACAAGTCACTGGTGGGGTTCGTTTCGACCACCCTCCTCTCACGGTTGATTACCAAGAAGATCTGGATGAATGGACCCCTATGGGAAGGATTCATCGTGTGTGCGAAGGTGATCGCGCCGGCCAGTTTCAGCGCGTTGTTGCAGCTGCCCAAGGAGCAGCTCAAGGATCTCGTCGAGAAGCAACCGGGGCTGAAGAGCGGCTTACGAGACTATGTCGTAAAGAAAGCGGGAAACAAGGCCCGGACGGCTGGGTATTTGGATATCTTTGGAGAAGACGAATCGCAGGATCCGGGTCTGAGTGGAGAGGCAAATGGGCAGCAGCAGGTACAACAGGCGCAGGCTGTCAGCCTATCTTCGTCAGCATCTTGAAGGGGCAACGCAATACTAGGTCCCACGGTCCATTTTTCAGTAGCATACCTATACATCGTTAATGTTATCATCTCGTACTGTGACTATCGTATCAAAGCATGCGCTGTAGTAATCCATACTGTAGGTTATAACTCAAGATCACTAGTCAAGCGGGTGGTGTGTGATGCGGTCGATGTGGGGTTGCCGGACGACATTCAAGTGGGTTTCGGGATGTGTAAGGTGTTCTGTGCTTATCTATGGCGCGTGCTTGGTGCGTATGGTGCTATGTTTACCTGTGGAGAGTTGACCGCCCACGAAGAGTTTCTCCATCTGATCTCGGGCACGTTGTTTGGTCTTGGCGGCTCGCCCGGCGATCGTCTCTCCAGAGTCAGCGACACCTATGTAAGATAGCGGCCTCTATACGGCACCACAACGCTCGTGCTGAACCAACTGGTCCCCGCGAACAAAGTCGACACTCTTGCGGTGGTGGACCGCCAAGACTGGCGTCACCGATAGAACTTCGGCTGATTGTTGGTGGTGATGTTTGCATCATCCATCGTAGGGTCGCAGTGGAGGGAGGCGCCATCGATCCAGGGTCCCATAAATCAACGCAGGTATTCGAAAGACGACCCTCCCCCCCTTTCCTACTCCTTTTGCTCCCTTCCCGCACTCTGCTCCTCGGAGACGTAAGCCGAGTTTTTCTGCATTCTCCAGCCCGATCATTATATTATCATGATCATTCTGCAAGCCGTCACGGCTCTTTGTTTGACAACGTTCAGCTTCTTCACTCTGTTGTCGATCCAACGAGTATCGGCCGGCGCCGCTTCCGTCATGCTCTCCGATAGTCACGGCAGGGAGATTCCGTTCAGGTATCAGGGGGATACGTATCAGACGTGGGTTTCGATTCATGGGGGCTCGATAAGAGGAGAATCATCCGGTGGGATCTCCGAGAGCCGTCGTCCACTGTGCGTTTGAGCTTTCGGTGCTGATGTTCCTCCGATCACCCTGTGGTCTCGATGAGTTTCGTGGAGAGAAAGCTCATGGGGCATCTACGGTTTCGTAGGGTCGTGGTACA
>Ga0307516_10002221_pt1 | contig 26290 bp, 23 predicted proteins | sample 19_EM_MG_FD_203310 | JGI IMG/M metagenome (GOLD analysis project Ga0307516, IMG submission 203310) | Populus trichocarpa ectomycorrhiza microbial communities from riparian zone in the Pacific Northwest, United States - 19_EM | ecosystem: Host-associated > Plants > Roots > Unclassified | place...
TGCTTTACCAGGTCGCGACCGCCGTTCTGGCGCCTGCCGAGATTGCGACCCCAATCCGCCAGCTCGAGGCGAAACAAAAAAATTTAAACGTGGTGCTGGCCGACGTTACAGGTATCAATTCGGGGACTCGCACGGTTGAAGCGATCTCCCCGGGACTGGGCACTCGAAGATACGACTACGATTTCCTGGTCGTCGCCGCCGGCATGCATCCGAGCTACTTTGGCCATGACGAATTTGCGCCAAACGCGCCGGGCCTCAAAAGCCTCAACGACGCCGAACGGATCCGGACCAAGATCCTGAGTGCCTTCGAACTGGCGGAATCGACCAATGATGAGAAAGTACGCGCCCGCCAAATGACCTTTGTGCTGGTGGGCGCGGGTCCGACCGGCGTCGAGCTTGCTGCTTCGATCGCTCACCTCGTGTCGGTGACCCTTCGCAGGAATTTCCGCAACATCAATCCCGCGAATAGTCGAATCGTGCTGCTCGACGGCGGCAGTCGCGTCCTATCGACCTTCGCGGAATCACTGTCGAAAAAAGCCGCAAAGCGCCTTCAACGGCTCGGCATCGAGGTTCGCATGGGCCTAAAGGTCGAAAAAGTCGATGAGCAAGGTGTGACCGCGGCCGGTGAAAGGATTCCGAGCGCCACCGTGCTTTGGACGGCAGGTGTTGCGGCTTCACCGATCGTCGAGATGCTCGGCACGACTATCGATCGCGCCGGCCGCGCGTTGGTGGGTCCTTTCATGGATATCCCGGAGGCGCCCAACGTGTTCGTGGTGGGCGATGCGGCCTCCGTGACACAGGACGGCCGACCCGTGCCCGGGGTGGCACAGGCAGCCATTCAGCAGGGGAGATTCGTCGGCGACCTCATCGTCAAGCGCGCCAGGGGACGAAAGGATGGCCGCCCCTTCCGATATCGCAACAAGGGCAATATGGCGGTGGTGGGCAAGAACTTCGCCATTCTGGACGCCGGCCATCTGCGCAGCAGCGGCTTTCTGACCTGGCTGCTATGGGTCGTTTTGCATATTTTGACCTTGCCGCAGCTTCAGAACAGGTTTCGAGTTCAGGCGCAATGGTTCTGGTCGTATCTGACAGGGCAACGCAGCTCGCGTCTAATTTCCGAAGGGCCGCGGTCGTCCGCGTCATAGTCGTCGTGAGGCCCGGTTAGTCATCACTTTTGGCAGCTGTTGGGGACTGCACCTGTGGACGCCTCCATCATCTCCGCGCTCGCCGCCCTTACTGGAGCAGCTGTCGGCGGCTTGACGAGCGGAATTGCGAATTGGCTGAACCACCGAAGCCAGGTCCGCGCCCAGTGGATTCTTCACGAGAAGACCCGCCGGCAGCTCCTTTACAGGGATTTCATCGAGGAATCCGCCAAATGCTACATTGATGCGCTGCAGCACGATGAGGCCGACATTCCCGGCCTGGTTGGTCTTTACGCGAAGCTGAGCAGGATGCGGGCGCAGTCTTCAAAGCCGGTGGTTCAGCGTGCCGAAGATGTTGCCCGAAAAATCCTGGACACCTATTTGGAGCCGGACAAGAGCTTCGTCGAACTGCGCGAAATGGCCATCGATGGCACCATCGATCTGTTGCGAGGCTTCAGCGATGCGTGCCACGACGAATTCGAAGAAATGCGGCCAATACAGTTTTGAGCTCCCCCCAGCGGTTTTGATCTGCGGCCAATCTCCTATGGCGGCAAGCCGCAGTCGCCCGCGCTTGCCGCAAGCCGTCAGACGCGCTGGCCGCGAGATCGGACCGTCGCGACCCAATTCGCGAACGCCTGCATGAATTCCTGCAGGAATTTGCGGGTCCGTCGCTGACGAGCTTGCCAGTTTCATCGAAGAGCTTGTCGACATGGCTAACATAGGCTTCAGGCTGCTGCATGGCCGGCACGTTGAGAAACACAAGTGACTGCCTCAGATGATGATTGGCGCCGAAGCCCCCGATCGCGCCCGGCGAGCTGCTGACGATCGCACCAGGCTTGCGGTCCCAGACGCTGCTTCCATACGGCCGCGAGCCGACATCCAGTGCATTCTTGAGGGGCGGCCGGCACCGACCGGTTATATTCCGGCGTGGCGAACAGCACTGCGTCAGCGGCCTTGACGCGCTGGCGGAACGCGGTCCACGGCGCGGGCGGAGCTGCGGTCTCAAGATCCTCATTGTAGAGGGGCAATTGTCCGACCCCGACGATGTCGAGCTTCATCGAGGACGGCGCGAGCGAGATCAGTGCCTTCGCCAGCATCCCGTTGAACGACGCCTTCCGCAGGCCTCCAACCAACACGCACACATCCATCGGCTTGTCCATGGTCGTTCTCCATCACGATATTTCAGTTCGAAGCGAACCCGGTTCGCTTCATTCATATGTTTCCAGGCGAGCAAAGCTCGCAATCACCCTCGAGCAGGTGACCAGCGATGCCGGGACGAAGAGACGGCTGGCGCCGCCGCGGTGCAGTGGTTGCAATAGCGTCGCCTCCGTCTTCCGGCGGCGCGAAGCGCGAAGCTCAGCCAGAGACGTCGCGGGCCTACCGGGAATGTTCAATCGCGGTAATCGCGCGTCGGCGGGATCGCATGGTCGTCCCTATGCGGTCGCTGCAGATTTGGTGATCCTCGTGAAGTCAGGCCTGCGCTTTTCCAAGAAAGCCGTGAACGCCTCTTTTGCGTCGTCGGAGCGGACTTGCGCACTGAACTCTTCGTTCTCAGCCTTCATCGCCGCCTTGATCTGCTCGCGAAATGGTTGCTTCATGAGCCTCTTGCTGGCTTGCAGCGCTCTCGCCGGCTTTGCTGCCAACTTCCCAGCCGTTTCGGTTGCTTTCGCCAGGACGTCTTTGTCGGATATGACTTGGCTAACCAGCCCCAGCTCCGCCGCACGCTTGGCATCGAAGGGAGCTCCCAACAAAATCAGTTCCGCCGCACGGAGGTGACCGATCCGCGCCGGCACGGAGCAGCTCGATCCGAATTCCGGTACGACAGCAAGATTGATGAAGGGCATCTGGAATTTCGTGCTCTCGCCCGCGTAGATGAAATCGCAGTGCGTCAGCATGGTGGTGCCGCCACCGATGGTGGCGCCGTGGACCGCGGCGACGAGCGGCTTGTCGAAGTTGACCAGCGCCTCCATCAGTCGGGCCTGCGGAGATTCTCCCGGCCCCGGAGGATTCTTCAGAAAATCCTCGATATCGTTACCCGCGCAGAACGAATCTCCCGCGCCATGCCAAAGGACGACACGCGCCTTCTCGTCATTCGCTGCCTCGTTGAAGATGCTTGCGAGAGCCACGTACATGGCTGACGTCATCGCATTTCGCTTGGTTGGGCGGTTCAACTGGACGCGCAGGATGCTTTCTGCATGTTCGGTAACAATCTCATCCATTGTCGAAGTCCCGGTCGCTTGGGTGAATCTCACTGCAAGTCGAGGCTCGGGGCGGCGCCCGCCGCCCCGACAGTATCGTCACGCTACAGCGTTGGCGTATGTTCCTTTGCTTTCGGAATGGCACCGCTCGCACGCAAACCATCGATTTCGGTCGCGCTGAATCCGAGCTGCCGGAGAACCTCCTCGTTGTGTTCTCCAATCTTTGGGGCGCGCTTCGCGGGCACCTTGGCGACGCCGTGCACCTGAAGCGGGCTGCTGATTGTGGAGGTCAGCTTGCCGCCGGCACCATTGAGCGGAACGATGATGTCGTTCGCCTGGAGCTGGGGATCATTAATCACCTCTTGCGGCCCACGGACCGCCCCGAATGTCACGTGGACGCCGTTGAACACCTCGTACCAATGCGCCATCGGCTCGCCACAGAAGACCTCGTCGAGGATCGCCGTGAGCTGCGCCATATTCGCCGCTAATCTTGCCGGATCGGAGAACCGCGGATCGGTCAGGAGGTCGGGACGGCCGATCGCTTTCGCCACGACCTCCAACTTGTCGGGCGTGACGATGAGAACGAACCAGGTGTCATCCTTGGCGCGATAGACGTTCATTGCCGCATTTGCAGGATTCTTGCGATCGTGCAGCCCGAAGAATTTCGCATCACACAACGCTGCCTGGATCGAGACGCTTGCGGACCACACGCCTTCGGCAAGAAGCGAGGTCGTGACATGCGCGCCCTCCCCCGTCCGCTCGCGACGATATAGGGCAGTGACAATCGCCGAATAGAGCCCGACGGCGGTGGCATTGTCACCGCTACCGGCCACTGGCCAGGTCGGCGGCGCGCCGGCATCGCGCGTCATCGACAGCAATCCGCTGCGTGCCCAATACGACGTAATGTCGAAGCCGGGGAGATCCGCATCGGGTCCCTTGTCGCCGAAGCCTGAGATGTCCGCGTAGATGAGTCGCGGGTTCCATCGCACCACATCTTCATATTCGAGTCTCAGTCGCGCGCGCGCGGGATGCGGCGTATTGACGACGAGCACGTCAGCCCATTTGACGAGCTTTTCGAGAACTTGCTGCGCGCTCGGGGATTTCAGATCAACAGCGATACCGCGCTTGTTGCGATTGGCGAGGTGCCAGGGGTAAGCATCCTCGGCGACCGGCTGCGGTGGCAGGTGGTTTGCAATTCGCCATAGATCGCCGCTTGGCGGCTCCACCTTGATTACGTCGGCGCCGAAGTCGGACAGGATCACTGCAGCGCTCGGGCCTGCGATAAAGCTCGCCAGATCCACCACCTTGAGTCCAGAAAAGATGTTGTCGTTCGGCATGTTTGTCTCCTCAGTGTTGAAGTTCGGGCGCGATTGAAACGCGACGATCGTCGTTCAGTTTTTCCAGAGTCTGGGAAATCCAGCCGAGCAGCCGGGTTTGGACCTGGCGTCGGTTGATCTCATTCAGCATCTCGTGTCGACCGCCCGGATAGAAATCGAAGGCGATGTCCCGCAGCCCGGCATCGTGGTAGCGCCCAAGGTGTGGAGTCCCCGCAGTTGCTGCCCGACGGGGTCTTCGCTTCCGGCGAGCAAATAGATCGGCAGATCGCCGCGGATCTTGCGGAGCGCGACCGGATCGTGCAACCGCGGCGCGGTGCCGAGGAAGGAGGCAAGAGAGTCGGGGTGAAGGTCTTCAAAGCAGAGGGGATCAGCCATGAACGCATCGACGATCGCCTGATCGCGACACAGCCAGTCGAAGGGCGTGCGCGCCGGCTCGAATGCGGCGTTGAGGAGGTTGCTGCCCGCGGTCTCCGGAAGCGCGGCCCGGGCAAAGCCTTCAAGCGCTCCCGATCCCGACAGGATCAAACCATCAATCTCGTGGCTGTGGTCGATGACGTATCTCTGCGCGGCAAAGGATCCCATGTCGTGCCCCAAGAGGAGCAGCGGCAGGTCAGGATCTTCCTCTCTGGCGATCTCGCTCAGGCGAACCATGTCTTGGACCAGAAGTTCAAAGCCGCCCCTGCCAAATTCTCCCAATTGCGAGTGCACCGAGAGGCCGTGCCCGCGATGATCGTTGGCGTAGACGGCGAAACCTGCCGCAACGAGCGCATCGACGGTGGCGGCGTAGCGCCCCATGTCTTCGCCCATCCCGTGAGCAATCTGAACCACGGCGCGGGCCGGGCCGCGGCTGTCCCAACGGGCGCACGCGATGCACAATCCGTCGGAGCTGGTCAGTCGGAAGCACTCTGTCGGAACTGGCGTGGAAGGCGTTGCCATCGCAATTGTCCGATCTCGCTTGCGCTTGGAATTCAGCGTCCGTGAAACTGTGGCGCGCGCTTTTCGAGGAAGGCGGAAGTGCCTTCCTTCTTGTCTTCCGTTGCCGCGCAGATGCCGAAATAGGACGCTTCGAGGGCAAACCCCTCGGCCTGGCTGGTGTCCATCCCCTTGTTGGCCGCTTCCAAGGAGAACTTCACAGCGATCGGCGCATTGGCGGCGATCTGGTTCAGGATCGTCTCAGCGCGAGCGATGAGATCGGCCGCGGGGACAACTTCGTTGACGAGGCCGATGCGATAGGCTTCCTGGGCAGAGATCGTTTCGCCGGTGAGGATCAGCTGCAGTGCACGGCCCTTGCCGACCAGGCGCGGCAGGCGTTGCGTACCGCCACCGCCGGGCAACAACCCAAGCTTCACCTCAGGCTGCCCGAACTTGGCATGTTCGACGGCGATCCTCATGGTGCAAGCCATTGCCGTCTCGCAACCGCCGCCAAGCGCAAAACCATTGATGGCTGCGATCACCGGCTTGCCGAGATTTTCAATCAGATCGAGTACGCCCTGACCGAACCGGCTGGATTCCTCCGCCTCATAGGCATCGGCATGCGCGAGTTCACTGATGTCGGCACCGGCGATGAAAGCCTTGTCGCCCGCGCCGGCCAGGATCACGCCGTGCACGGAAGCGTCGACCTTTGCGTCCTCGAAGGCGGCCCGCAAATCGGTCCAGGTCGGCGTGTTGAGCGCGTTGAGTACCTTTGGCCGATTGACCGTCACGTAGGCGATCGAAGCCCTTTTCTCGTACAGGACGTTCGCAAGCGCCAATGTCGCCCTGGGCGAGGAGTTGGGTGCTGTTGCAGGCGAAGGGGTGTATGACGCGTTTCCCGAAACCATAGTCATATCTCCTGGATGGGGAGCAGCCGGCGTCGGAGTGCCGGCCGCTCGGATGTCACACGAAGGCGCCGTGACCGGTGATGGCTTTGCCGACGATCAGATTCTGCATCTGATACGTACCTTCGTAGGAGTAGAGTGCCTCGGCATCGGCGAAGAAGCGCGCGACATTGTAGTCGGCGACAATGCCGTTACCGCCCAGGACCTCGCGTCCCCATGAGACGGTCTCGCGCGATTTCGCTGTGCAGAACGCCTTCGCCAGCGCCGCGTGATGGTCGCCAAGCTTGCCTTCGTCATCAAGCTGCGCGAGGCGAAGCATCAGGCACTGGCACGCGGTCAGATTCCCGAGCATCTTGGCGAGCAGATCCTGAATCAGCTGGAACGAAGCGATCGGCTTGCCGAATTGCAGTCGCTCCTGGGCGTATTTGACGGTTGCTTCGAATGCGCCCATCTGGATGCCGGTTGACGCCCAACCCACCATGTATCGCGTCATCCGCAGCACCCGTGCGGTATCGCGGAACGAATTGCCGCCCTGCAGGCGGCTTGCTTCAGATACCCGCACGTCCCTGAGCGTGATCTGGCCGTTCTGGACTACCTTGAGCGCAATCTTGTGCTCGATCTTCTCGACGCTGAAGCCGGGCGTCGACTTGTTCTCGACGATGAATCCCTTGACCTGGTTGTCGGCAAGATCACGCGCCCAGATGATGGAGAGATCGCACCATGGCGCGTTACCGATCCAGCGCTTCTGCCCATTGAGAATCCAGGTATCGCCTTCGCGCTTGGCCGTTGTGGTCAGACCGCCACTCGTTCCCGAACCGACCAGCGGCTCGGTGAGGCCGAAGCAGCCGATCTTTTCCCAGCGCGCCATCGGCGGCAGCCATTTCTCCTTCTGCTCCTCGGATCCATCGAGATAGATCGAGCCCATGGCGAGGCCGCTGTGCACGCCGAAGAACGTGCAGAACGACGCATCGACCCGCGCCAGCTCCATCGCGACAAAGCCGAACTGCTTCTGGCTGCCACCGGCGCAGCCATAGCCCTCATAGCCGAGCCCGCCGATACCGAGGTCCTTGATCGATGGCAGCAGTTCGAACGGAAACGCGTCATCGGACCAGTACTTGTTGATGACCGGCTGGACCTTGGTCTCCATGTAGGTCCGCACTTTCTTGACGAGCGCTTTCTCCTCAGGGGTGAGAAGGTCGACCAGCTGATAGAAGTCGCCGTTGGGTGCGGGCATCGGCTTTGGCGCGGCGGTCTTGCTTGCTGTGGTTGCGGTGGGCATTTGGAACTCCTGATGCTGCGGCCTGAAAGCCGGAAGAATTGAAGGACGTGTCGGATGGATGATCGGTCTCGCCGGTGGCGCCCGGTCTCAGGCGACCGACTCCGTCGATTTCGTTTGGCTCGACTTGGCAACCTTGTTGCGCAGCTCGATGAGGCCGAGAAGGACTTCGTCGCGCTCCGCCTCCAGCTCCGCGATGGTGCGCGATCCGGCCTCGGCATGGACGCTGTCGATGAGCTTCTTTTGCACGTCCGGAGTCAGCACCGGCGAGCCGAGGGTCTTCCACCAGGCCGTCATCGGGCCGGTGAACTGCTGGAAGAAGTGCTCGATGCCGCCCGGACCGCCGCCGAGATGGTTGAGCATCAAGCCGCCCATAACGCCCCAGCGCAGACCCGGTCCCCAGGAGAGAGCCGTGTCGACATCGGCGGCGCTCACGACGCCCTCCGCAACGAGGTAATAGACCTCGCGGCTCAGCGCCGCCTGCAGACGGTTGGCGACGTGCCCCGGCATTTCCTTGTTGAGGCGCACCGTCCGCTGCCCGATCGACGTGTAAAATTCCGCTGCGCGCCGGATCGTCGCTTCCGAGGTCTTGGCCCCGCCGACGATCTCGACCAGCGGGATCAAGTGGGGCGGATTGAACGGATGGGCGATGACGCAGCGCTCGGGATGGGACGCAGCGCCCTTCTGGATTTCGCTCATGGTGAGCCCCGACGAGCTCGACGCGATGATCACGTCGGGCGGCAGCTGCTCGTCCAGCTGGCCATAGAGCTTCTGCTTGAAATCGATCCGCTCGGGCCCGTTCTCCTGGACGAGGTCAACTCCGGTGAGCGCCTGCGCGAGGTCGGCCGTGAACGTCAGGTTCGACTGCGACGCTCCGGGCGACAGGCCCAATCGCTTGAGCGCAGGCCAGGCGGTCTCGACGAACTTCCTGAGCGCGGCTTCCGCGTTCGGTGCGATGTCCGTCGCGACGACCTGCAGTCCCTTGGCGAGAAACAGCGAGCTCCAGCTCGCGCCGATCACACCGGTGCCGATGATGGCGATGCGGCGAATGGCTTTGTTTTGCGGCATATCACTTCTCCTGCGGGATTTCGGCGTAGGCGATGCCGGTGAGGTTGCCCTGGGCGTAGAGGAAATTTCGTTCACCGGACCCATCGAGCCGTGCGGAGTAAACCGAACCGGCGAAATCGGTCACGAACATGCGATCGTTTTGAACATCGAGCGCGATGCCGATTCCCTCCATGAGGTGGGTCACCACGATCTCCGGCTCGGCAGGCTTGTTGTCGATCGAGGCCCGGTTCACTGTGTTGCCGCGTGGAGGGTCGCCACGGTCGGTCCAGTAGAGAACACGGTTCGTGTGGTCGAGCTCGATATCGATCGGCTCCGGCAGAGCGTCGAAGAAGATCTCGATGTCGGACCTGGTCGCGGCCGTCTGGCCGGCGGGAATCTCGACATTGGCACGGAAGAGGCGGCCGAGCCCGGCATTGTCGGGGCCTTTTTGCGTCCAGTAGATATGTCCGAACTGCGGGTCGATCGTCAGCCCAACACACCATCGCGTCTGATCTCGGCGATCGGCTTCGCCGCGCCCCGCCTCGATAAGCGTCTCCAGCTGCGAGCCGTCGAGATTGCAGCGCATGACGCGCATGCCCTCGCGGTCGCACCAAAAGAGCTTGCCGCCTTTCTTATCGAGGATGATCTGCTTCGGAGTGTGGGTGTCTCCCTGTGCGATGATCGTCTTGCGGTTCCTGCCGTCGACGTCGGCGCGCTCGATGGACCCGTCATTCAGGTTCGGGATGCCCATGTTGGTCCAGTAGATATGGCCAGCGTCCACATCGACGACGATGCCGTCGGGCAAGTGGCAATCCGACACGATCGCCTTGCGGTCGGAACCGTCCGTATTCATGGAGTGAATGCGGCCGGCGTTCAGCTCAAGAACAAAGAGACGAGGGGCGACGGCGCTGGCGCCAGCGCTTCGATTGCTCTTCTTGACGGCTTCAGACATGTGGCACCCGTATGGCGATCTGACTCGAAATTGGTCAGCGCTTGACCGCGACTGTGCCGCGGATACTTGCCACGATATTGAATGAGACGATCGTCGCTGGAATGGTTGTGCTTCATCATCGCTGTCGTACGGCGACTCGTCCCCGCCGCGCACTTCCACATTCCGGACGCGAAGGGCTTTTGGCACGGGTCTATGACCGGTTCACAGAGGGGTCTTGTCCCGCCGCTTGAAGGAACGTGCGACGACTTGTCGGCTTCTGCGCGCTCAACGCCATCGCACGCGGATCGAAACACGATTGATCGCACGAACCTGCAAGACGGAGCTCGTCCGATTGATTGAAGCAGATTTCGACAATCTCGTTTGCCGCATACCTGCGATAATCAGCGTCGTAGCACTCGTTCGTCTCCCCGCTCGAGAAATTGAGTCGGCCGAACGGTGCACGCCGGTCGCGACGAGCCTTCACAACCAAGACGATCATGAGCGAAGTGGAGTTAGGCATGGACACGCCGGCCTCTGACGAGGAAGTCCAAAGCAGGTCCGACGCACCAAGTGACGGACAAGAGATGAACACGCGCACCGCGACGCGCGTTCCTTCCATGATCGTCGGTATCGTTGCAGCCGCCGTTGTGGCGTTATCCGTCTTCTATCTTCTGCGACCGGAACCATTGCTCGTACAGGGCGAGGTCGATGCAACACGGCTGGACATCGCCGCGCGTGTCGACGGACGGGTCAAGGAAATACTGGTGGAGCGCGGACAGAACGTCCCTGCGAAGGCTGTGCTCATAAGGATCGATAATCCGGAGACTGTCGCCAAGTTCGAACAGATGACAGCGGCGATGACTGTTGCCGAGGCACAGCTTGCCAACGTACTCGTCGGCACACGGGTGGAAACCATTGCGGCGCGGAAAGCCGAAATGGAGCGCGCCCAGGCGGCGCTGGTGCTGGCGCAGAAGACCTTTGACCGCACTCACACATTGACCGAGCAGGGCAATGCCCCGCAAGCCCGCCTCGACCAGGTGACCGATGCGCTGCATGAAAGCGAACGCGCCGTCGATCAGGCCAAATCAGCCTACGACCAGGCCGTCCATGGCTACACGAAAGAGGAGCGGGCTATTGCCACGGCCAGCGTGGAGAAGGCCAATGCCGATATCCAGAGCGTTCAATCGATCATCGATCAGCTCGTGGTCTATGCCCCCGTCGCCTCGCAGATCTATCAGCGCAATGTGGAGCCGGGAGAATATGTGTCGCCGGGCGTGCCGCTCGTAACCCTGATCGATTTGGCCGACGTCTGGATCCACTTCGACCTTCGCGAGGATCTCGTCAAAGGTTTGAAGGTCGGCGATCGATTTGATGTCCGCATTCCGGCTCTCGATGACCGCCGTATCACGGTCGAGGTCAAGCTGGTGGCAACCAGGGGTGAATATGCGAGCTGGCGGGCCACGCGCGCTTCGGGCGATTTCGACTTGCGGACGTTTTCGATCCGCGCCTACCCGCTCCAGCCGGTGCCCGAGCTGCGACCGGGAATGAGCGCCTATCTCGACTGGCGGTCACGGCAATGAGGCCGGTGTCGAAGCCCGGATTTCTGCTGGTCGCACGGCGCGAGTGCCACTGGCTGTTTCACGATCGTGTGGCGCTGCTCTTGATCTTCGGCGTGCCTCTGTTTGCGTTCGTGGTTCTCACAACCGTCTTCAGCCATCCGGTCATACGGGGGCTCGGCGTGACGATCGTCGACGAGGACAAGTCGGACGCTTCTTGTGCGCTGGTGGAATACGTCGCGGCCTCGCCGAGCCTGAAAATCGTCGACCGCTCCGGTACGCTGTCGACGGCCGTGCAGGACATACGGGCCGGCAAGGCGATTTCGGCCATCTATGTCCCGCCGGATTTTGAGCGCGACCTGAAGGCGCAACGCCGCCCGCAGATCGTCGGGTTCTATAACCAGCAGTTTCTGACAGCGGCCGGCATTGCGTCCTCGGGCCTGAACGATGCACTTTCCGCCGCGGCGGCCGTGGCCGCCCCCGCCAAGCGCGCCGCCCCCGCACCGGCTTCCATGGGAACGCTCGCCGCGGAGACCATCGCGCTTGTCAATCCGCAAAAGAACTATGCGCAGTTCCTGTTGCGCGCGTTGCTGCCGACGATCATCCATGTGGTGATCACGCTCGCCGCAGGATATTCCGTCGGCTCCGAATTCCGCCGCCGCGACGCGCGGGCCTGGCTCGAAAGCGCCGGTGGCGATCCGGTCGTCGCGCTGGTCGGCAAGCTGGCGCCGCTGTTCGGCTTCTTCTTCCTGATCATGTTGGCCGAGCCGCTCTTCCTGGAGGGCGTGCTGCAAATCCCCTTCAGGGGAGACCTGCCGCTGATGGTGGCTGCAGGCTCACTCCTGATTATTGCCTATTTGTCGCTGGGCGCCTTGCTGCAGCTCCTGACCGGCGACTTGCCGACGGGGCTCGGACTGGCGGGCCTGATCGCCTCTCCTGCATTCGGCTACGCCGGCGTCGGCTTTCCCACGGTCGGCATGAATACCTTTGCACAGGTCTGGAGCGCGATCCTGCCGCTGCGCTGGTACATGGCCGTCTTGCTGGGACAGGCGGCGCGAGGATTGCCGGTCTCGGAATCCGCCGTTCCCTTCGCGGCGCTCGCGGGCCTGACGATGCTCTTCGCCGGTCTCGCATTGCTGCGCATGACCAGCCTCAAGCGCAAGGGCCGGTTTGAGACGGCGCGACCTGCCGAGCAACCATCAATCGACCGCGCACCGCGAGGCAGCGGCGGCGCCTTCATGGCGGAGTGGCGGCGCATGCTCAGAACGCGGAGCGCCTTCAGCGTGCTGTTCCTGGCTCCGCTGGTTTACGGCATTTATTATCCGCAACCTTATCTGAACCAGATCCTTCGCAAGCTTCCCATCGCGGTCGTGGACAATGATCTCAGCGATCTCAGCCGCCAGATCGTCGACACATTGGATGCGAGCGGAGCATTGAGCGTTGCGGTTCGCGCCCGCACGCTTGCCGAGGCGCGCGCCGCAATCGATCGTGGCAAGGCTTTTGCCGCCGTCGAAATCCCGGCAGGCACCGAGCGCGACGTGCTCAAGGGCATCACCGCTCACATCCCGGTCTATGCGGACGCCACCTACCTGTTCATATTCAGGTCGACCGCAAGCGGTGTCGCCACGGCTGTCGGAGCATTGACGTCCGAGCTCGTTTCGCGCGGCGCGCGCTCGGACGGAAGCCTTGTCAAGGCCAAATTGGCGAGCATGAGCCCGGCCGACGTTCTGCTGCAACCGATCTTCAACCCGGTGGGTGGCTATGCGAGCTACATCGTCCCGGCGGCGTTTGTGCTGATCCTGCAGCAAACACTCCTGATTGGTGCGGCGATGTTGACAGGTGGTGCGCTGGCGGGGGCCGGCGGAGCGTTTACCGGCGTGCTCGGCCGCGGCGTCGCCCATCTGACCATTTATCTTCCAGCGCTCGCGCTCTATCTCATCGTGCTGCCGCGGGTCTACGGCTTTTCGACGCTCGGGCAGCTTCCACAAATCTTCGCGCTCGCGACCGTCTTCTTGCTGGCGACGAGCTTCATGGGACAGGCCATCGGGGCCTGGTTCACGCGGCCGGAAAACGCGACCCTGGTCCTCCTTGCAACCAGCCTGCCTCAGTTCTTCACCGCCGGCTTCGCATGGCCGCGCGAAGCAATCCCCGACGCGGCCATCGCGTTAGGTCGGATTTTTCCAGCCGACTTCGCGATTGATGGCCTCGTGCGCATCAACCAGCTGGGTGCCAGCATCTGGGAGGTCGCGCATGATTGGCTCGGACTGTGGTGTCTGGCCCTGGCCTATTTCGCGCTCGCCGTGATCTCGGCGCTTGCCGTCAAGAGAGGACAGAGACATGCGCAGGGCTAAGGTCGTCGCCATTGTTGCGATCGCACTCGTGCTTGTCGCCGGCGTGCTGATCTATTCCGTGCGTCATTCCGGATCGGCGACCGCAATCGTGGGCGTCGTCCGGGCGACCGAAGTCAGGGTGGAACCGGAGGTGAACGGCCAACTCGTGTCGATTGCGGTCGAGCAAGGAACCCGGGTGCACGCGGGCGATGTCCTGGCGAGGCTCTCCGCGGTGGAACTGACGGCACAAGCAGACCAGGCGCGCGCCGCCCTCGCATCGGCAACCGCGAATCGCAACAACGTCTATGCCGGAGTCCGTCGGGAACAGATCGACTCCCTGAAAGCTGCAATCGCCAAGGCAGGTGCTCGCCTTGACTACGTGCAGGCCCAACTCACAAGAACCAGCACGCTGGCACACCAGAGCTTTGAGTCCCAGCAGGCGCTTGACCAGGCCGAAAACGACGTTGCAAGCGCACGTGCCGACGTCGCCGAGGCCCAGGCGAACTACGATGCGGCCGCTGCTGGCCCGACCCGGGAGGAACGCGCGATCGCCGACGCGCAGGTTCAGGCCTCGGCCGCCGCGGTCACTGTGCTCGAGCGCCGTCTGGACAAGATGGTCTTGCATGCGCCGGCCGACGGTGTGGTCAGCGTCGTCGCGGCAGAGGTCGGCGAGAATGTTCGCGCAGGTCAATCGATCCTGATGGTCGAGGCGGCGGGCAAGCAATGGCTCTCGTTCAATGTGCGCGAAGATCATCTCGATCGCCTCTCGATGGGAGAAACGACGAGCGTGATGCGGAACGGCACCGATGGTGCGACCAAAGCCGTCATCACCGAACTGCGGCCGCTCGGAACGTTCGCCACTTGGCAGGCCGAGCGTGTAATTGGGGATCATGACCGCAATACGCTTCGCTTGCGCCTCGACCCGGAGGGCGAGCCGGCAGGCCTAGAGCCGGGCATGACGGTGTGGATCGAGAACTGACATCAAGGTTGCGCCGGCGCGAAACCAAACTAATCCGACCATCGACAGGGCGCACCGACTACGCAGCCCCCAAAATCTGCGGACGTTCAAGCCTGCAACACGATGATTTCAGCGACTTGTCTGCGCTTTTGTCCCCATGACTTCGGACTGCTTTCCAAGGCCTCGGCGGTGGCTGCGGCCTACGAAACAACGTCCGGAACCCCGAACATGCTGACGGCCCGCGTTGCATGGAGCAGATTGTCCGCTGTGTAACCCCTTGTAAATGCACGGAGTAAGCGGAGCATACGGAATCGCTCATGCTACGCGCATTTTCAGCGAACATCAAATTGAGGACGGCCAAGAAATTGCTGATTTTATTGGCATAATCGCGAAGCGCGCGATGGCGATCCCGGCATGACTCGAACATGCGACCTACGGTTTAGGAAACCGTCGCTCTATCCGGCTGAGCTACGGGACCGGAACCCACGTCTGCGGCGTGAGTGCTTCGCCGCTCCAATAGCAGACCAGCGGCGAAATCGCCAGACCGGGGTGACAATGAAAATACCAGGCTTGGACAATACAAGGCTTGGAAATTGCGGAGCTTGGAGCACGCGCGTGATTGGGCCGCCCGCGTTCCTGATCCGCCTACCGCTCCGCGTCGCAACCCGGCAGGTCGAACAAGGCCGCCAGTCCGCACAGCGAGGTCAGCATCCTGTCGCCGTCATGGCCGACATCCGGCACGTCGACGACCCTGTGATTTGGCGCCCCGTTGTTGCGTCCCGCCATGACAGCTGCGTAGGCATGACCGCGCGCATAGCGCGTGGCGCCCTGGGCCTCGGCCATGCAGGTCTTGTCGAGCGCGGGATGATCGGGGTTGGTATCGCGCGTGCCGAGCAGATAGGTCACCTGACGGGACACGTAACGCTGCTCCAGATCGCCGGGACTGATCGCCGCGAGATAGGCGGGACGCTGGTCCATGCCGTACTTCCAGTCGTTGTAGCGCGGACAGGATGCCGCGATCGACGGCGCCGGCCGCTCGGCGCTGAAATAGGCGTAGGACGACGGATTGGCGATAACATATCTGACGCCGATGTTCTCCCGCGCCAGCGCCGCCTCGCCGCGACCGGCAATGGCGTAACGCTGCACCACCTGGCCGCCCCCGGAATGGCCGGCGACGACGACCTGTTTCAGGTCGGGAAACAGCCGTCGATCGGCCAAGCGCGTCAGGATCGCATCCAGCGCCTCGAACGAGCTCAGAGGCCGCGGGCCTTCGGCCGGGTCGCCGCCTTCCCAGCCCACAAGCGACCAGTGCAGCGTATCGGGCGGCAGATGAAACGCATCGACGTCGATCCCGGCCAGAAATTGCGGAACGATCATCAGCGTCGTCCGGCCCACCTCGCCCGCAGCGGCCTGCGCAGCCCTGGCCGAGCGGTCATAGACGTCGGCGTCGCGCAGGCGGCCGTGCAACACGAGAATGGCGCGGGTGATGCCGGGAAGCGGGTTGGACCAGTCGCTGGACACGTAGAGCGGCAGCTTGCCTTCGCTACCGATCGTGATGCGCGCGTCGGCGATCACCTTGACCGGCCGGCGATGGGTCGCGACCTCGTCTTCCGCCCACGCGTGGCTGCTGAGCAGCGTGAGACCGACGATTGCCGCGAAAATCTTCATGCAGGAGATATCCCCGGGATGGGTTGGGAGCACCATCATGCCCGGTTCCCCGGTCCCCCGGCAAGCCCGCCCAAGCAGCGGATCACCGCGTCCGCATCGCATCCCGTCACCGATGTTTTTCTATCCGAGCCGACGGCGATGGTCTATGAGAGCGAGCCTGATCCTCACATTCACGATCCCCCCACTGCGTCCTTTGCAGAACCACTTTCAGCCCGAGGGAAACCAACTTTCGATGCGTATCCGGTCGGCCATTCTAGGCGTGCTTGCCAGCGCTGCGTTCAGTGTCGCGTGCTCCGCGCAGGACAATCGCAATCTCCTGGACTCCAAGGAGTCGCTCTACAATAACATTTACGTGTATGAGCAGCCGCCCTACCGGAGCATGACGTTCGGACATAACAAGCGCATCTACACCGAGAGCATCTACAACACCTCCGACGACAAGGATCTGCCGGTCGACTACACCCGCTTCATGACCGCGAGCCTGATGTACGCGAAGGACGTGCGCTCGGTGCTGGAAATCGGCTTCGGCGGTGGCCGCACGGCGTGGTACCTGCATCGCTTCCTGCCGGACGTTTCGGTCACGTCCGTCGAACTGGATCCGACCGTCCTCGAATTGGCGAAGAAATATTTCGGCATCAAGGACGAGCCGAAGTTTCAGGTCGTGAACCGCGACGGCCGGATCTTCCTCAACGAGTCGAAAGAGCATTATGACATCATCCTGATCGACGCCTATCGCGGCCCCTTCGTCCCGTTTCATCTGTTGACGAAGGAGTTTTACCAGATCGTCAAGGATCATCTCGCCGAGGGCGGCGTCGTCGCGCAGAACGTCGAGCCCTCGACCATGCTGTTCGATTCCGCGGTGAAGACCATCAACGCGGTGTTCCCGAACCTCGACTTCTATCGCGCCGACGGCAACATCGTGACCGTCGCCTATTCGGGGCCGCCGCGCGACGCGGAAGATCTGGCCGCGGTGGCGCGCGATCGGGACAAGGCCTATGGCCTGCGTTACACCCTGCAGGACTTGCTGGCCCAGCGGCGGCATATCCAGATCGACGGCGGCAAGGTCATCGATGCCAATGCCAAGGTCCTGACCGATGATTTCGCGCCGGTCGAAACGCTCAAGACCATCGAGCGGCACAACAGGAAATTGCCTTGAGCACGTCCCGCCTGCTGTCTTTTTACATCTATGCCTGCGCGTTCATCGTCGGCTGTGTGCTGATGGGCTTCGAAATGCTGGGCAGCCGCTATCTGTTTCCGTATTTCGGCGGCAGCATCGGCACCTGGGCGAGCCTGATCTCGACCGTGCTGTGCGCGCTCGCCATCGGCTATTTCGCGGGCAGCGCGATCGTCGATCGCCATCCCTCGCAACGGACCATCGCCATCTCGATTCTGGTCGCCGCGGCCTATCTTGCCTTGGTTCCGGTTTCGGCCGATCCGATCATGTCGGAGATCCTGAGCAAGCTCGGCGACGGGCCGTCCGCGACGCTGTTGGCCTCGACCGTGCTGCTGCTGGTGCCGCTGACGCTGCTCGGCACGTTTTCGCCGATCGCGGTGTCGATCCTGACCCGCTCGGCCGACGAGGCCGGACGCATCGCCGGACTGGTCTACGGGGTTTCCACCGTCGGCAACGTCGTCGGCACGCTGCTCACCACCTTTACGCTGATCCCGACGATCGGATCGCGCGCGATCACCTACTACTTTGCCGCCGCGCTGGCCTGCTGCGCCGGCATCCTGCTGCTGCCGACAGGCAGGCCGAAACCGTAAGTCTTGCGAGGCCCAAGGTGAAGACCTTCCGTTTCCTCTCCTTCGTAGCCGCAACCGCGCTGCTGGCCGTGCTGCTCCTTGGCCCTGCAACGGCGCGTGCAGAGGTTCGACTCGAACTCTGGGACGGCGAGCGCGCGATGGCGCTGATCGCCGAGCAGCTGCAATTTACGCCCCGCTCGATGGGCGCGCCGGGTCACCAGCAGACCATCGACTTCATCAAGGCCGCGCTGGCCAAGACCAGCGTGGACGTGGTGACGACGCAGGACTGGACCTACAAGAGCGACGACGGCAAGCCGCTCGCGCTCAGCAACATCGTCGCGCGGTTTCAGCCGCAAAATCCGCGTCGCGTGATCGTCGCGACCCATTATGACAGCATCGTCAAGGCCTATCGCGACCCGAAGAATCCGGAGGCGCCAATGCCCGGCGCCAACAATTCCGCCTCCGGCGTCGCCGTGCTTCTGGAGACCGCGCGGGTGCTGTCACTGTTGCCGAAACTTCCAATCGGCATCGACATGATCTTTTTCGACGGCGAGGAAGGGCCGAAATCGCTCGGCGCGGGCGACCCCGACTGGAAGGCGCTCGGCTCGCCGCATTTCGTCGATCGTCTGAAGGACACCTATCCGACGACAAAACCCGAAAAGGCCGTCGTGTTCGACATGGTCTGCGCCAGGAACATCCAGCTCAAGCCCGAGCCGTCATCGCTGATGAGCGCTATGCCTGAGGTGAAGAAGTTCTGGGGCGCCGGGATCGGCATTGCACCCGGGGCTTTCGTGACGAAAACCACGACCTATCCGATCAGCGACGATCACACGGCGCTGGCCGAAGCCGGCATCCCGAGCTTCCTCGTGATCGATTTCGACTACGAGCCCTGGTTCAATACGACCGGCGACACGCTCGACAAATGCGACCCGCAGAGCCTGGAAGCGGTCGGCCGCACGCTAACGCGATATCTCACCCTGCCCTGATCAGCCCGATCGTCCGACATCACGCCGCATCGGTGCTCGCGGGCCCCAGAAAGGCTCCCGCCGGGATGCTCGTGCTTGTCCGCGACAACAGTCCGGGCACCAGCGCCTCCGCGGCCTCGGCGCCGGCAATCAGCACGGCCTCGACGCCGGCGCCGGCATTGCCGCCGCCGGCGATCACGAGATTTCGCACCGGCGACTTCGATCCCGTGAGCCGCCCCTGCCGCGAGATTCCATAGATCGCGCCGGCGCTCGCCCAATCGTAGCGCGCGTAGGTCACCGGGCTCGCATCCGTGCGGTAAACGATGTGCCTGGACAGATCGGGGATGATGGTTTCGGCCGCGGCGATCATGTCGTCGCCCAGCTTCTGCTTGCGCGCTTCATAGTCGTCGGATCGTCGCCAATCCTTCCAGTCCCCGCCAGGGCTCTGGAGGGGCGGAAACCAGCCTTCTGCTGACGCGTTGGGCATGATCGAGATCAGTGTCAGCGTGGCATGGCCGTGAGGTGCTGCCGAGGGATCGAGCTTCGACATCATCGCAAGCCCGACGCCCATGGGCGTATCGATATGGGTGGCAGGCAGGATGTCCGGCTCGAAGTCGAGGCCGAGATGGACACTGAACGCGGAGTTGGCCGGCGGCGCCTTTGCAAGCTGGTCTCGGAATGCCGTAGGCACGGCCGCCGCGTCGACGAGCTCGAGAAAAGTGCGCTTGAGATCGGCGTTGGATACGACGGCATGGCATCGGATCGCCCGGCCATCGGCGAGGATGATGCCGGAGGCGCGCCCGCCCTCGACGACGATGTGCTTGACCGACGATTTCAGGTGCACCTCGCCGCCACGCTCCGCGATCGCTTCGACCAGCACGTCGGCAAAGCGGCCGGAGCCTCCGATCGGATAGTGCCCGCCCTTGAAATAATAACCGAAGATCGGAACCATCTGTGCGCAGCTCAGGCGCTCGCCACCGTCGCCGAGATAGCCCGACAGCGCGTTGAGATAGCGGATCAGCACGGGGTCGCTGACATGGGCTGAGACGAGCTTGTCGAAGGGCTCATCCATCCATTTCAAGGCGTGCGGATGCTCCTTCGGGAAGGCCAGCAGGGCGTCCACGGAAGCCGGCATACCTGGAATGCCTGACCGGTCGCGTCCGGTGGCGTACATGTCGTCGAAAATCGCATGGATGAGATCGAAAAGGTCGCGGATGCCGTCGGCGCTGCCGGGGAATTTGGCGCAGAGCAGCCGCACATAGTCGCGCCAATCGTCGGGGACATCGATGCTGATGCCGGCGAGATGATAGCTATGGTTAACTCGCGTCCATTGCAGGCGGTCGGCGACGCCGAGCCGATCCAGTAGTCCGCTGATACTGCCGCCCGGCCAGACCCCAGAAAAATCATGCGGCCCTGCGTCGAAGCGATAGATCACCGGCTTGTTGTCGTGATGCGCTTTGCGCAGATAGGTGTGGCAAAATCCGCCGGGCAGGACGTGGTGGTCGAACACCCTGACCTTGAGGCCCGCATCGGCGAGCAGCGCTGCCGCAGCCAGCCCGCCGATTCCGGCACCGATGACGGCGACGTCACAGTCGGTCGGCGAATCGCGCTCGAAGGCAGGCGCGGGCCAATGGTAGGTCTCGCGCGCATCCATCATCCGCTTCAGGACGTAGCGAATGGCAAGCGGGGGCCCGAAGATCGAGATCAACGCGCCAATCACAACGATCGCACTCGTCACCAGCTCCGAGACGCCGAACCAGCGGCAGAAACCGATGGCGACGAATAGAAAGCCCCACAGCGCAGTGATTGCCGCATTGATGATGTGGAATTGTGGGGTTGAGGCATTGCCCGGATAGGCGGCACGCGAATAATCCGCCGTCCAGGGGCGGCCGAAGGCGACGCTGAGGAGACTGATGGCTCCGAGCCCGGCGAAAGACAACCACAAGGCGTTGGCCGCGGCCCATCCGGGAGAGGCGAACTGTGCCAGCATCAGCAGGCCAAACAGGAAAAGGCCGCCGATTTCCAGCACCATAAGGTCGCGGTGCCAGGCCCTCCAGCCATTGCCGACCAGCGAAAGGACCAGTCCGGCTGCAATCGCCAGCGCGGGATGGCGGGCGGCGAGCAAGGCCCAGAACACGACGAAGGGAGCCAGCGCGAGCTTGACGGTGAGAAATATCCTCATCTGCGCCTCCCGGCGATGAATACCTCAGCGAAGCCATATCTTTCCAGCGTAAAGATATCACTAGCCCGCCACGGTTCCGCCGTCAATCTAAATCTTTACAGTGTAAAAATCAGCTTTTCCGGATGGGTGGCCTCGAATTGCACCCGTCCAGCGGAGGAAAGCGCGTGACGTCGCAGGAGTTAGCAAGCACACGTAATCATAGCACCGTCTCGAAGACTCGCGTAACGAGACGCGACAGAGACACATCGTGCATGTTAAGAACCGGCCGGCGCCGCCCACGTCCGGAAAACTTCCGATTCGGAATCAAATACCGCCGCAATATGGCGACAATTCGTGGCAATCTTGGACGCAATTTGCTGGGGAATCTCTGCTGTGATCGTTATGCGCACCTCCGTGCTCCTTGTTTGCGCGATCGCGGGCATCGTAGCGCTGCGACCTTCCAAGGTCTCGGCGCAATGGTGGTCGCGCACGCCGACGGATTTCGAGGAATGCGCGGACACTGCGGAAAAGGCATCGACGCGCGAAGCGCGTACTGATGCGCTCGCCGAATGCAACGCGAAATTCGCCGGTCGCCGCAAGCCTGGAGGCGGCTACACCTATTACGACTTCATGCAGGACCGCACTTTCGACATCGCGGGCCCCAATCCGACACAGGAAGAACAGAAGCGCATCGACGAACAATATGCGCTCTATCTGGAGAAGCAGCGGCGCAACAGCATCGCAGCCGCCTTTGCCGCGCAACAGCAGCAACAGGAGCCGATCCAGCAGAACGCGTTGCGCGCCGAAGCCGATCGGGTGGAACGCATCCCGCTGCCGCACCAACGTCCAACCAAGGCCCAAATGGCGGCCGCGGCGGCCGAAATCCGTCGGATCAAATGCGCAAAGTCCAGCTTCTCCTGCGACTGGCCGAACCTGTCCGAAACGCTCAGCGACCTGAAGAAGAAGCTGTTCGGCTCGCAGCAAGGCCAGCAAGGCAAGACCAAGAAGATCTGAGGTCTGGTCACCGACTTGAGCGGTCGCACCGCAAGCGATGACGCGATCCTCGTCGGGCTCCTACCTCAATCCATGACCACCATCGCCCAGGACCTGCGATACGACGAACCGTGATTGACACGCCGACGCGGCGCGCTCCCGCCATCAGCGGCTTCTCGCAGTGGCCGGACAATTGCTCCCACCGCCCGAGCACTCGGCAAGGCTCAGAAAGCCGCCGACGTCTTCAACGGCCCGCGATTTTAGCTAACCCGCGACCACCGCAAAAAGCGCGACGGCGAATACGCTATCAATGCGTCCTGGCGTAATGCCGGTTGCCGTGACGCGGCGCGGGAGGATGAGGGTTGCGATCGAGCGGTTCATGCGCGATCTGCGCCGAACGCTGCTCCTGCAACCTTGCGTCATATCCGGGCGACGGCGTGACCGTCGGCGGCGCGGCATGGGCCGGGCCAAACCAGATGCCAGACATCGCAAGCATCATCAGCGCCGTTCCGGTTCGTATCATGCTCATGCTCCTCATACGCAGCCGAGAGTTACCCGGCATCATAGCGATTGCAAGGCGAGTGCCCGCTTTCCGAAACTCGTCGGACGGAGCTACACCCTCATGAACGAAGTTCGGAAAGCCAAGGGTATCAGCAAATCCATGATTTGGGTGACGCTTTCGATCCGAGGCTGGTCGCATTCCAGGTTCCCCGCCTTGTAACCGTCGTCTGCGGTCAGTATCTTTTCGCAGGGCGGATATTTCAGGGGAGATGACCGATGGGCTTACTCGACGTCCTCAATGGCATGCAGAACGGCCCGCGCGGCCCCAGCCAACCGAGCACGCAATCCAGCGGTGGCATGTCGCCGATGACGATGGCGATCCTGGCGCTGCTCGCCTGGAAAGCCGTCAAGCATTTCAGCGTCAGCCAGCCCGGCGCAAGTCCAGCAGCACCTGCTCAGGTTCCTCCGCCCGCTCCCGCCAGCACTGGCGGCGGACTCGGCAACATTCTCGGCGGTCTGCTCGCCGGCGGCGCTGCGGGCAGCGTGCTGAGCGGTGGACTGGGCGATCTCCTGAAGCAGTTCCAGCAGAACGGCCAGGGTGATACCGCCAATTCCTGGGTGGGCACGGGCCCCAACAAGACGATTGCGCCGGGCGATCTCGCCAATGCGCTTGGCGCCGATCAGCTCGATCAACTCAGCAAGCAAAGCGGGCTGTCGCGCGAAGACCTGCTGCAGGGGCTGAGCCAGTACCTTCCGCAAGTGGTCGACCATCTGACGCCGGAGGGCCGGCTGCCGAACGAAAACGAAGTGTCCGGCCGGTTGTGATTCAATATCGATCCTGATCTTTTCGACTGCACGATGTCCGGGAAAGGACGACCACTATGAGCGGCATCATCTGGGTGATCATCGTCGGCTTCATCGCGGGCATCCTCGCGCGCCTGGCCTCGCCGGGGCCGAACAATCCCAACGGCTTCATCCTGACCACTGTGCTCGGCATCGCCGGCGCGTTTCTGGCAACCCTCGTCGGCCAGGCGATCGGCCATTACGGGCCCGATCAGGGTGCAGGCTTTGTCACCGCGACGATAGGCGCGGTGGTGGTGCTGTTCATCTGGAACCGGCTGGTGGCGAGCGGCGCGATCTCCGATCCGGGGAAGAGGTGACTCTTCACACGATCAGATGCATTCCGGCGTCCATCCGCACGACCTCGCCGGTCATGTTGCTCGAGGCCGGCGACGCCAGGAAGCAGACGAGCTGCGCGATATCCTCGGCTGATGATGCGACCTTCAGCGGCACCCGCGCGACGACGGAATCGCGCACCTGCTTGGCGCCGGCCTCGCCGCGGCCCTTGGTGAACCAGGGCGTATCGATGTACCCCGGACACACGGTGTTGACGCGGATCGCGGGCGCCAGCGCCCGCGACAGCGACAGCGTCATGGTGTTGAGCGCGCCCTTGCTGGCGGCATAGGCGATGGAGGAGCCGACGCCGCTGATGCCGGCAACCGAGGACACGTTGACCACCGCCGATGCATGCCCTGCGGCCTTCGCGCCGGCTTCCAGCAGCGCGCGCGCAGCACGGACCATCTGGAACGGTCCGATGGTGTTGACGGCATAGATGCGCTGGAAATCCTCAGCCGAGAGACCATCGAGATTGTCGTGGGCGACGTGCTTGGTGGTGCCGGCATTGTTGACCAGCGCATCGAGCCGGCCCCAGGCCGCCGCGGCCGCGACGATCTTCCGGCAGTCCTCATCGCGGGCGACATCGCCCTGCACCACGACCACCTCCGCACCGGCCTTGCGGCAGAGGTCGGCGGTCTGTTCGGCCTCCTTCTGGCTCGACGCATAGTTGACGACGATGCGAGCGCCACCCTTGGCCAGGAGGGCAGCGGTGGCGGCACCAAGGCCCGACGCCGAGCCGGTTACGATCGCGCACAAACCATCCTTCGACATCCGCGTATCCTCTGGCTGCAATTCGAACCGGGTGATGGGTTACCATATCGCGCGACAGGATCGCTGCAAATCGAAAGAAACTTCGTTGCGCGGAATTAGATCAAAGACGCGCTGCATGCCGCCATGCGGGCATCGGCGCTTGTCAGGGAGGTGGCTTTTCCCCATCATGCGCCGCAAGGAAAATGCGTCTGCCGGCCTGCGAACCTCAAATCAATGGCAGCAGCAGACGCAGCAATCAATCGACGAGGAACGCCGTGGCCGAGAGCGAGAACATTGTCGTTGCGACGGCCGAGAAAATCTTTGCCGATCTCGCGGACGCGCAGACCATCAACCGCGACAAATCTGGCGCGTGGAAAGCACCGCTGTGGCAAGCCCTGACCGAAGCCGGTTTGCCACTCGCATGGGTGCCAGAGGATTGCGGCGGCTCGGGCGCGAGTCTGGCGGAGGGCTTCGGCGTGATCGGCGCGGCCGGGCGCTTCGCCATCGCGGTGCCTTTGGCCGAGACCATGCTCGCAGGATGGCTGCTGGCCCAGGCCACGATCGCCTCACCCGCGGGCGAGATGACGGTGGCGCCCGCAAGCCCGAAGGACCGCATCACCCTGGATGCAGATGGCACACTCTCGGGCCGCACGCGCGGCATTCCCTTCGCAAAGGCCGCGAAGCATATCGCGGTGCTGGCGACGGGACCGAATGGGGTGTCGATCGCGCTGGTCGATGCAGCCGCAGTGCGGATCGAAGCCGGCCTCAACCTCGGGGGCGACAACAGCGATGTCGTTGTCTTCGATCATGTCGCGCCCAAAGCCATCAAGCCCGCGCCTGACGGGACCGACCAGACCGCACTGATGCTGATGGGCGGCGTGGTGCGCAGCCTGCAGATCGCAGGCAGCCTGGAATCCATGCTCGACATCAGCGTGCGCTATTCGAACGAGCGCGTGGCGTTCGAGAAGAAGATCTCGAAATTCCAGGCGGTGCAGCACAATCTCGCCAGGCTCGCCGGCGAATCCGCAGCCGCCTTGGCCGCCGCCACATCCGCCGCCGACGCGATCGCCAACGCGATTGCATTCGACGATGCGGTTTTCCTGGAGGCGGTCGCAGCAAAAATCCGCTGCGCGGAAGCCGCCGAAAAGGGCGGCGCGATCGCCCATCAGGTGCACGGTGCGATCGGCTTCACCATCGAGCACATCCTGTACCGCTATTCGCTTCGCGCGCTGGCCTGGCGCGACGATTTCGGCTCGGAAAGCTACTGGGCGGTCGAACTCGGCCAACTGGTCGCCGATCGCGGCGCCGACGAATTATGGCCGCTGGTCGCTTCGCGCTGAGTGATGTCAATGAATGAAGACTCCGAGACCGCCCACTCGTCCACCTCTCCCATCGGGAGAGGTCGGATTGCATCTTCAGATGCAATCCGGGTGAGGGGTTACGGCCTCACGATGGACCGTACCCCCTCACCCCAGCCCTCTCCCTATGGGAGAGGGAGCGCACTTCCGCCGCGGCAACACGCGGTCCAACATTCCCGGAAGAAGGTTTCACACTCCGGAAGAGATCGCTCATGACCGCAGCCCTCCGTTTCGATCCGATCCGCCTGCCGCCCCAATGCGTCGAGTTGCGCAAGGAGGTGCGCGCCTTCCTCGCCGAGGAGATCGCCGGCGGCACTTTCAACCCGTTCAAGCCGAACCGCGAGGACATCGATGTGCCGGCGTTTTCGCGCAAGGTCGGCGCG
>Ga0307516_10002222_pt1 | contig 26279 bp, 35 predicted proteins | sample 19_EM_MG_FD_203310 | JGI IMG/M metagenome (GOLD analysis project Ga0307516, IMG submission 203310) | Populus trichocarpa ectomycorrhiza microbial communities from riparian zone in the Pacific Northwest, United States - 19_EM | ecosystem: Host-associated > Plants > Roots > Unclassified | place...
ATACTTCACGCCTCCTCCCTATTCAGTGTTGGCGCTGTCCCTCCCGTCCTCAGTTTCTCTATGGGCACCCTTGGCTTCCTTCTTCCCTTCCGTTTGTGCCCGCTACATCCCGTCTATCTGCTTAGTCCTCATCAACCAAATTTAGATATCGACGATTTTGCCAAAGCACTAGAAAGCGTCTTTTTGGGAAAGGCTACAATCCTCAACCGGATGCGACTAGCGTGCATCTTTTACGATGAAAAGCTCTCTAAAAAGGGTAGCGACGGGGACGGTTTGTATGGCGATCCTCCACTTCTGGACACCCCCCCACTCAGTATCGCGCAGATTGGCAAGTCATGAACGAAATCGCTCTCCATCGTGGTTCCAGCCCACACCTCAACACCATTGATATATTTGTTGACGGTCAACATCTCACGGAAGCCGTCGTATGTGCTCTCCCTCCTTCAATACATATCCTGCTAAAAGCTCCCAAGTCAGACGGTCTCATCGTATCAACCCCGACTGGTTCCACAGCCTACTCTCTCTCCGCCGGTGGCCCCATCGTCCACCCTTCCTTGAGTGCGCTCGTCCTGACTCCAATATGTCCTCGTAGCCTGTCCTTCCGGCCCCTCGTTTTTCCTTCAACATCCCTCATCACCCTTCGAGTAAGCTAATACTTCCTTCCAACCTCTCCTGAATCTTCACCTGTCGGCTTCAGATAGGTGACCGCAGCCGCGCCCCCGCAGGTGTCTCTATGGATGGTCGAACATCCCACGTCCTCAACCCAGGCGAATCCGTCAACATTCAAGCGTCCCCCTATCCCGTTCCATGCATCAATCGATCCTCTATCGCCGAACCCGACGGTGCAGAGCGCCCACAGGAAGGTGCCGGACCAGGGAAGGAAGACGACTGGGTGAGGGATATCAATAACTTGCTCCAGTACAATGCCACGTTCAGGAGCAAGGCCCTTCTGAGACACAGCCGTACATGAGGTTATCGCGAAACGTGCTACAGTATTGAGCACATCGGAGCCTTCTGTCGACCTCATGCCCTCACTTAACGGAAATGGGTACACGTTAAACCCATGCTGCTCATAACATGAATTTCAAGTCCTATACTACAACAGTTATACATCTCGTGGGACAGGATATTGTGGGACAAGGTATATACAAAACTTCATCTCTCTCTGGTATAATGAATATGTACAGGGTATCAATATAAGTATACCGTGATGCATGCATACACGCCCGTCGGAGCAGGTGTGTGGCGTCTATGTAAAATTTCAAGCATCTTTCTCCCAAAATCGTAACCGAGATCCTCCTTTGTCACTTTTGCGTGATGGCGTAGGTGATGGAGACCGTGATGGAGATCGTTGCGACGGCGACAACTTTGACGAAGCATTTGAAGATGGAACGTCAAGATAATGTGGCGGTGGCTCGTCCCCTGGCCCACGGCGGACCTCGATGTCGATGATATCTCCCCTGAGCAGCCTTGCAACTGCTGGCGCCCATGCACTCTCCGATATGCGCACTGTCCGTTGGTCGCCGCGGGACGTCTTTATCGACACTGTGAACGCTATCCGCTCGCGCAGTATTTGTCCGAGTTCGTCCGGAAATTCCTTCTTTGCCACGTCAATCGCTTCCTGTTTCGCCTTCAGTTAGCACCAAGGACTCTTCGAGAAATTGGGTTGGAGCTCACCTCGTACGTGGCCGCAGGAGCTACGTATACGTATTTCGATCCCCGGCGATATGTTATAAGGTCTGGGGGGATAATGGGAGCAGAACGATGTGACATAGCAGATGTTCTGAGTCCGAACTGTGCAATGAGGACGGGTATTAGAGGCTGCAAGGTAGCAACTGGCCTAGCTTTTTATACGACATGATGCAAAATGACAATTGGCACAGCATCAGGCCACGCCTACCCCCATCCTGGTTGGATCAGGTCTGGTAGCTCAGTGGTTATTTGCAGTGCCATCACACAATGCTGTACAAACAAGGCTTAAGTGCGGTGCTAGATCCACCCTGTATTCTGAATATGGGCACACAGGTATTTAGATACTTATAATGCCTCCACGTCAGCCAATAGTTGAAATTGGCCACCGCCACTTCCCCGCGATTTCTCTGTGCTCGGCATAACTCGTCCAATCTTTGGCTTCACAGCCTTCCTTGCCTTCTTCTCCTGTCTATCTTCCACAAAGGCAGCCTCCAGGTCGCAGGAGACAGCCTCCAGCAGCCCATCGGGAATTGTGGCCGCCGTGTGATCCGGTAGTGAGCGTGTCCCGGTAAGAAATTCATGGAACACTCTCCCCGAGAACAGATGCACTGGTGACGGCATAGCCCCGGACGGCAAAAGGAGAATCTGTGAAAAGTGCTCAAGGGTCTCGAGCGCCGACAGAGCCTGTGCCGTGAGCTGAATATGCCGATCAACGATCGGTGGCGGTGGTCCAGGTTCTTGAGCACACGATGCCGTCCACTCAAAAGCAGCCAAGAAACACTGTGCCTCTCGCTTCGTCCATTGCTCTTTCCCGCGTTCCTTGCTGTCAGCCCGGAGGTGAGTCATGTGAATCACCCACCGCAGGGTCAGGACTGGCAGGATATGTTCCGGTGCCAACGCTCTGACAAGGCGATTGTCTGATTCAAGCGCCTTAAGAAAGACAGTTAACCGGTCTTCGTGTGGGCATAGCATTAGATGTGTTGCGGTGTATGACTGATCTTCGTTTTCTGCAGGGGACATTGAGGACAGGAATTGCCGTAGAGGACGTACAGTGACATCCTCTTGTGCGATCCGTGTTCCTCGTCGGAGGTACTCCGTTACAATTGGTGCCCGTGAAAGGCAGGCCAGACCCGAGGACGTGGCGGACGCAGCGCTTGCGCCGTGGATACTTGAGGCGTCAGAACCATGGAGCCGGTCAAGCTCACCCCTCAATGGTGCCAACAAGTCGCCACCTTCATCACTATCCGACTCCACAACGTCGATGAGCTCCTCCTCATCCCCAGATTCCTCTCGTCCAGCATCTGATTCTGAGTCGGGCTCCGGCGTCTGGTGCAGACCGAGGGTATCGTGGAGTATGGCATATCCCCATTCTCTAATCGGCCTTCCAATGCTCCGACTAACCGTTTCTAGATCAGGGTTTTCAAGGAATATTCGGGGCCAAAACGTCCCGGAACCGAGGATACCCATAATCTTCGGAGCCAAGTTACCACCCCGATACGCTTCGAGGTACCGGTCTCTTATGGCGACGGCATCCTGGAACCCTTTGTTTTCTTCGTCAAAAATCGACACTTCTGCATCCACGTTCCGTGAAAGTAGAGGCAGTAACGGACAGACATCGGCATCATGCAAAATGCAGCAGCTGGATGGCCAGATACCCGATACGTCGTCCTTGGGAATGGCGTATTGCAACGCAGCCTCCACAATGTTCTCTACAACGTCATCAATCTCGCCAGAGCCCAGGACGCCAGTTAGGCGGGATAGCAGAGAATGCACTGCTTTATCAATCAAATCCATGACACTGCCAATCTGATGTTTTGGTTTCCTGCCGTTTTGAGTCACCGGAGAGAGGATGGTCTGCAAGGTCGATGCCACTCGGTCAATGCGTTGTGACAACGAAAGACGCTTTTCGAAGAATAACTGCTGAACGTTCTTGCGAGAACTTGATTCGCCTGAAGTTGTGTAGTCATTGCCTACAAGGGCACCGAGTAGCGGCAGAAGGGGAGTTGGTATTTTTAGATGCGTAGCCAGGACCGTTGGGCTGTAAGCTGTCACACTAAGAGTGAGCACTTCGGCCTCGGGGGGTATGATTCCTCGGCCGAGTCTCGCAGCACCGAAGGGTTTCTTCGTTTTAGCTCTGTGCACTGGTTGAAAATCATGATCGTCCTCGGCCACGGGAATCTCTTCCTTGAGAGGCGAATGCCATATCATCTCCTCCAGCGGGATATAGCCTAGATAGCCCTCCGTGTTGAGAACAACGAAGTCCGAATCATTTCCGACGACATAACCACCGAGTCTGGCCGCCAGTTCGACAGCGTAGGGATCCCCCTCCTCGTCAGCAAATTCGACCTGGAGGGCATCCGTGGATTTCCTGATATCGTTCAGTGCGTGAAGGCAGGCTGTATAAAGTAGAGATGGGATAATGCGGGTTTCGTTCAGGAAACGGGGTGCACTTCGGGAGTTAGGAGAAGTGCGGAAGAAGAGGAGAGATGGTTGGACATGCGACTGGCCAAGGCGCACCATTTGTGTGGAGAACTTCAACTGAGGACCGGCACCTAGTGCGTTACCTGTTAGATGCATCCTCAGACAGAAGGCTTGCCCCACAGACCATCGAAGACAAAGAAAATTTTGAGTCCAAGTTCAATCCATGCTTGAACGACAACGAAAACGAGGCGGCTGAATTGGGCGTACTCGCCACCGTAGACCCAGGGTAAGTTTGAGTTGCGATCTAGCTGGTAAATGAAACTGCTCAAGGCCAATATAAATCGTAGAACGTCAGTGACAAAAAGAAAGTAACTAACGACCAGCCATCGACCACAATGACGACGGGTTTTTCCGACGGATAAGGAAAGGTGAATGTCTTCGAGAGGGTGCGTTGATGCTCTCGCAAATATGTTGTCAGGCCATGTACGCCCATGAGGGTATAAGTAGACGCTGATAAGATAAGGCGAATCAAAACAAAAATGCAGTCATCGTGCGCCGATGACAACAGTGAGGTTCGAACTCACGCCCTTTCGGACTGGATAAATACCGAAGTACCTAATTCCAGCGCCTTAGACCACTCGGCCATGTTGCCATGCAAGTGCATTGAGTCCAAGTCTCTTCACGATTGTTCGGAAGTGGATTATCGGCATAGCATCTCCCTAAATTAAGAGTACGTAGTTTAACTCCTACTCGAACCCGTCTTTCCCTCATCTTCATCGGCTGGCACTTCTCTGTCTTTCCAAAGCTCGTATGCTCGGTCTATAGTCCGTCTAGCGAGAATGAATGGTTCCTTTGTCCCCGCCTTCTCCCAAACACGCAAGGCAAACTGCCGCTGTTCCCCGGAAGTGATGCTCTCGCGCACGATTTCTAGTACTTTCCGAGAAGGAGCCAATAGCTTATTGATGCGATCCCAGAACGGGGGAAAATCTGGTGGCAGAGGAACCAATAATGAATGAGATCTACGCAATCAAATCATCTCAGCATGAAATCGGGAGGGGGGGAATGGAGTGTACTGACTTGGTCTCGGGCCACGGCCGTGACGGAACAATGGACCCCCACCGGTTCGAATCTGAAGCATGTTGCGGCTCGTGCTGACCAGTCCCCTTGGCGAGGTGATCCTGATAATCTTGCCACACCTCCCTCCTGTGTTCCTGCATCTCGACAAATTTGCGCTGCCGCTCCAAATCCTGCGTCATCGATATCATCTTCTGGTGTATGCCCCATCGACTGTGTGTCGTCCAGAGGTACCAGCCCTCGTCCCAATGCTTTGTTGACTCACTCCTCGGCTCCTGGGGAGGTTCATCCGGATCTTCTGGAACCGTTCCACCCAGTGCGCGCGGAAGATTCGCTGGCTGGCCTTCAGCTGGCAAGGCGTATTTCACCTTGCCGTCTGGGTTGATCCCTGGATGAGTCTTGAATCCGACGACATTCTTGACTTCATGTGCGAAGACCCTGCGGATACAAATGGAGCGGCAGAAAGGCTCCTTCTGGTAAAATCTTCCGGTGACGTTTTGCGAGCAGTAGCTGAAACACCACTCATCATTCTTCGGCGAGAATCTACCTGTAAGGTGATATAAGCTCCTGATCAAATGAGAGACAGTTGGGAACTACCTTTGGGAGGCGTAAGGATCTTAATAGTAGGCCAATCCGCTAATGGAGGTTTACGAGTTTGCTGCGGGACATTGACGGCGTCAGTGGTCATGGCCGTTACTGCTTTGCAGGTATGAGCACACAGCCATAATCATGGAGTATTTCAAGCGGAGCTCCAAAGTCCCTTCGAGTTTTGCTTATAAAGCAAAAAAAATCCCATCTGCTCCATCTCGGCGCCGTCTGAAGAATCGTTGTCGCAGCTCACGCACAAGGAGCTTTTCGCTTCTCTATTTCGCTGTGGGGAAAGTCCCCGGAGACACAGAACATGTCCTCGAACGATATACGGAAAGCAACCGTCTTTAGGCACAACGGTCCCGTTCGTTGGACGGCGAGAATGATCTGCGAGGCTACGCGGCCTTAATCTCCATCTCTGCCACTCTGTCGCCCAATCCAACTACTGGCTACGCGGCGAAAGCGCGTCTGTGCGAAGATAGGAGCATGGACGTTGCTCCCGTAGTCGGCGGAAGGATGGGCATCCCGTTGCTCATTGACACAGTTATACGATTGTTAACCTGAACTGGGTCATCAACTCAATGGGGCTCACTCTCATTCGGCGCGCTTTATTTTTTCCTCTCTTTGGACTTTCGAGTTCATTTTCAACACCTTGATACTGTTACTTCCCAGGTGAGTTACCTTTTGATGTTAAGCGTCTTGTTCCTGCCCATATGATGGTTGGATTTATTTTTTGAATTTCTTCATGGTGTATACCTATGCGAACATAGGGCGAGCTCCAGAATTTGACACTTCTGATGGCATTGACTCTCCTTCTGCAATAGAAAACATAACTCATTTATCCTTTCCAGGCAAGCTCGACTTTCCATCTGGGTGTCAATATCTACCTTGTTCCTTGTCGGGATCGAATGGCTTGGTACGTAAGGTATGCATACGGATTGGTCCATGTTAACTACAAAGTTCAGATATGTACGTGGATTCATGTTGATATAGTTCAGCAAATTAAAATCATCCAATATAAATCTAAGTTGTCCGTCCACGTCTACGCACAAGTCCTTTCAGAGTTTCCCCTTGATAACTTCTCCAGGATCACGACCTTCGAGTTCGCTCTTCGCCCTGTCTCTCAATTGTCTCCTGAGGATTTTGCCAGCAGCGCTGTAGGGGATCATGAGGAACACCAAGAAGGGATCGTATCGAATCTTCATACCTCTTCGGTATAACGTCAATGACCACGACGCCTGTTGGGATGCTGCATCAGCGTCGTTCTTCTTGAGAGGGAAACCTCTTACCCCCTCTAAGAAATTTATGACGAGCAACTCTGCCCTCCACCCACTTCTGAACAGATTGCTGAAAGGCCATTTTTGAGCCATTGGTCCTGACTTTCTCGGGATTTGCATGAACGACGTATGCCCTGTATGCCAACATTCTTGAGCAACTAGCAATACGAACATATGCGGTGGATATTTGAGCAATCACCTGGGAAGCTCCGTCGCTTGCCTAGGACATTCGACGCCAATGACAGCAGCGTCAGCGATATCAGGGTGGGCCAAAAGCACACTTTCTAATTCCGCAGGGGGTACTAAAGAGAGCGTCATTGAGACACGCCAATTCAGGGACGCGAAAACTGACCTTGGAATCCCTATGAACGAACATGACGATCGTCAGGTGAATTGTTGAGATGAGCACGCACCTTGTACTTGATGAGCTCCTTCCGCCTATCGATAATATAGTAATAGCCTTCTGGATCTCTAATCGCGATATCTCCCGTCTTGAACCATTTGTCTGGCGTTATTGCATTCCTCGTAGCTGATGGATTATCGAGGTATCCCTGAGGGGGATGTGTAAAGGCATCGCATGAGGAGAATAAATTGTCACACCTTCATGATGCTCGGTCCCCGAAGCCAGATTTCTCCTGCTTCGCCAACGTTGGCATCAATATCTCCGTTCCCATCGCCGTCCACAACAAGTCGAGCCTCTAGGTTGGGTAACAAAAGACCTATGCTGCCGACCTTTCGGATAGCGTCCTCCTCCGGAAGTATATGAGTGGACGGAGAAGTCTCCGTAAGACCGTAACCTGCACGTAGAGCGTTGAAATATAGATCAGGCACCATGATTGCCTGCTTACCCTGTGAGATAGTGAACCTTGTTTCTCCTTTCTTTCTCGCTATAAAACGATTCCTGATCTTGGTAAAGCCTGTTAAAAACCGTGCTGGCGATGGTGATGTTGACATGCTACTCACTTGCTTGACCAAAGGTGCTCCCAATGGCGCAGCTCCGGAGAATAACGAAACTAATGAAGATACATCATATTTGTCAACGGCTGAAAATGACTTCAATGGCAAGATAGACATTATGGAATTGAGAGGGCATACCAGGGTGTCGGGCTAGCATGACGAGCACCGGAGGCACAATCAAAGCTACAGTAATTCTGTATCTTTCGATGCTTGCACAGAATTTTTCTGGATCGAAACGAGATTGTATGACCACGGGAACCCCGCAAGACCAGGGAAAGTGCAAGAGCTTGATATTGCCTGGGTGATGAATGAGGTTGGATTGTCATGATAGAATGGAGTGAGTGTACCGTAGATATGGTAGAAAGGAAGGATGCCTAGTACACGATCCACCCCGAAGGTGAGCTTCATAAAGTTGGGAATCATGTCCAAGACGGTGGTCACATTCTGGTGTGTTGTCTTTTTACGGAAGTAGTCAGTGCCAGATAGGCGCAGAGTGTCATAGATGTCTTTACCTCCACACCCTTCGGCTTGCCAGTCGTTCCTTGGAACGTATGGTCAAACAGTGGAGAAGAGGAAGGAAATGGAGGTACCTGAACTGTAGCACAAATACGCCGTCTCGTGACAGTCCTTGCCATCAAATTTCTCTTCTTCATCTAACGAGCCTTGTTGCAGTAAATCTTGCATGCGGAGAATCCCTGTTACTTCCGGCCTTCTGGATTCCACAGGAGCCCCTGCCCATCCAAGTCCAGCCTCTAATAGGATGATCCGTTTCAAACCTTGGGTCGTGCTGATGCCTAGTTCTTCCAATGCAGCAAGAACTGTCGGAACGCCTTCCTTGTTGGTGAAGACGAGTTCGGCGCCACTGTCGGAGTATTGAAATGCTAGCTCCTTTGGGGTATATGCGGTGTTGGCAAAAGTACATCGCAAGCCAGCGGCGGCTTGAGAAGAGAAATGTTAGAACAGGAGGATGATGAGTTTTCAGACTGACCGGAGGCAAAGAGCGCGATGGGCCAGCTGAGGGAGTTGGGGGCGTAAAACATGATGACATCTCCGCGTCGAGCTGGGGCAGTTGGATGGTTGCGCAGGCCATACGCCAAAGAGAGTGCAAGGTGCTTGGTTTGTGCACGGGTGAGGGTCGTTCCCGAGTCGAAATCGATAAAAGCGCTCGCAGATGCGGGGTATCCGCCGATGGTATCAGGGTCGTTGGGAGGAGAGAAAAAAAGGCGGCTAAAGATAGACGTGGTGAGAACGGGAACAGAAGGGACGGGCGAGGTGTAGATAATTTTGGGAATGGAGGATTCTATGATAGTCGAATTGTACATGGTCGCGGGAAATGGATATTGTTACACAAGCTTGCGTGTTTTTGAGGCGTGCATGCAGGGTACCTGTCCCTGGTAAGGGGTACGCTGTTGACAAAGGATTTGCCTTTTGGAAACAAAGAGCCTTTTGAAGGATATAGGGGGTTCCTAGCTGTTCCTAGTCGATTCCTAGACACCCAGGAGGCGGGACGGGGCTGATAGAGTGGGATGGGACTTCGACATTGTTAATAATGACGAGGTAATCAAGCGGCATCAGAGGATCTTGGTAAACATGGTGCATGAGGCCATTAGTTACCCCGAACCTTATGTAATCCCTAAATTGGAATGGCACGGGAGCCAATTTGTCTGTATTTGTAGAGGGCTTCTCATCGATCATCCTCCAACTCCGTACCGAGTTCACAGTCTAAATACGGTAACCGTAGAAAAATAACCAGACTCCAATGTTAGACTATAGGTCGCGCTTGTGATGATGGAGGTTGGTAAATACAAAGGGTATCGGACTTGACGAGACAGGCTGGGACAGAGTGTCTGAGTCAACGGTGGTTGTTGCGTGCAGTGGGATTAACGTTGAAGGGTGGGGGGCATCAGAAAAGGGGCGGGACATGGAGTATGGGCGAAGAAAGGATAGGGCCGTGGGACGTATGGGCATCGAGAGGTGATGGTCGTGCTGATTCAAACCCACATCGACGCGGAAACTGGGGGCGACCGAGCAGGAATCAGATGGGGAAGGTGAATGTCGTAGTGCTCGCGGGTGTTGTCGGCGGGTATGGCAGCAATGGGGAGGTAACTTGTGGCGTTGCGGTGAGAGATGGAGGGTATGTCGGCTGGTCACAGCTGGGAACTTACATCTAGCCTAGTATACATGTGAAACGTCAGTCCACGAGAGGTCGGGATGAACAGGTGGAGACGCACCATTGCACCTCCTCCTCATTATTCGGGTCTCCTCGCCCAGCTCGAGCGCGTTGGGCGTTGATACAAACCGCATATGATGCATTTCTCCTAAAGATAGATCCCGCCATCTGCCTCAAAAAAGAAATGGTCGCCGGTAAAATAAGTACAAACATCTAAATTAGGGATTGAGGTTCAGGGCGGACACAATATATTCAAATTATGTAATAAGTATATTGGGCTGCTACGCCACCCGGCAGTGTTTTGACAGGTAATTAATGCCAAATTCAATGATTGCCATGTTTGTGTGACTATATACGACCATTTATCTTTTGTAAAGGAGGGCAACTCATTATGACCCTGGCTAGTTATACGATGGCTCGCCCTGCGGACCGCCTGAAAAGGCTTCGATGAACACAGGTGCGTTAATTTTCACCCCTAATGGCCTATCTACCCACTGACGTTAAGGCTGAACAGCCGTCGCCGAAGCTGGCACCTCGTCGAGAAGCCAGCCACTGGATTGGATTTCAACTATGGTTTAACACCTATCGGTACGTTGGAAGCCCACATCCTCATCTTTTTTTTTGTTTCGCTCACTACTCCTTCCTTCAGACAGCTTTTTACACTAGTCGTGTCGATCAACATCACTGGTATCCTGTGGGCTGCAACTGGAAAAAGGGGCCGCCCTCGAGAGTGCTATACCCTCGCAAATATGCTTGTGGCCATCTTGATGCGCAGTGAGCTCTCTGGTCGCCTCCTGCATCTGATCGTCAACAAATGTTTCGCCAAGGTAGGCCCGGGGATTTATTTTCCATTGATATTTCCTGACGGCTGTTTTCAGTGGCCTCCTCTCTGGTTTCGTCGAGCTTGCACCTCGATACTCCAGCACCGTGGTGGCATACATTCCGGATGTGGCGTATCAGGATTTCTGTGGCTTGTGTTTCGCGTGACCCTGATTTTTATTGATCGTGCGGACTTCCACACATCCATCCCGGTTATGGGCCTTATTACCATGGTCGTCGTGTGCACTTCCATGGCTTCTGCATTTCCGTGGGTACGAAACACACATCACAAGTAGGATAATGTTTATCAAGACTCATAATTCCTTCTCTAATCACATCACTAACAGCGTTTTTGAGCGGTTTCACCGCTTCATGGGATGGTGTGCACTTCCTCTGTGTTATCTCGTAAATGGCTCTAACTGGAATGCAAAGGCTCGGTATAGTGTTAAGTACGATCCATTTTATCTGCACATCCAGGCTTATGGTGGACTCATGCTATCGTTAGCCTGGGTATTTGTTGTTCTCGGAGATACGTACGACTCAAGCACACTCTCCTGGAACCTTAACAGGGTACGATTTATTCGGACGCCAGACTTTTGGCTCGTATGGGCAATGACTGTGTCGTATGTTTTGAGTTTGCTTGCTTTGTGTGATTTGCTCAGGGTCCCCATGTAGCGTTATTGTTCCATGGTGTACGGTCCGACAAGTGAAGGTCAAGGCAGAGATAGTACGTATTTCCATTACCTGCATTTTGCTCACTTTTTTTGACTTATTACCAACGGCAAGCCTTCACACAGGGTTGTGATCCTGCGTTGCGAACGTGGGATGCAGCGGGGTCTTTTTTCGAGGATGAGCCGAACCGCTACTTTGGAGTATCACGCTTTTGGCATCATATCGTAAGGGCCTTTCTAAACTTCTGCCGTGTTATGGATCGTTGAAGGCTTGTGGGATGATAGCGAGGGTGTCCATACAAAAGAGCACTACATCATATGCGGCGTCAAAGGCGATTTTACCCGGAAGCTTGTGGACAATCCCCCTCAGTACATCTGGACAAGACAGCTCAAGGCATATATTCGCGTTGATTCCTCCGGCGTGATTCGATCATAAGCCTGCTCCCTCTAGTTTCCAGGCATCTCGCACTCAGCAGTGATATACAAACGGGGTATTGAAGTATGTACCGGTACTGGCCTGGGGTCTGCGTTGTCAACTTGTCTGCAGGTAAGATACCCTTTTGACGGTGGCTGAGGTTTTCCATCTCATGGCATCTGCAACGATCTCAGAGCCCTGATTGGTGGGTTTCCTTTAGCACGATGGAGTGCGCTTCCACTCAACCTCAAATACTCACGATAGACCCCGGCAGGTACCTTATCTGGATCGGCTCTGACCAGGAACAGACATACGGCCCGACGATATCTGGACTAATACACCGAAATATCGGTCCCGAGAGACTAACTCTCTGGGACACGACGAAACGAGGTATCATTCACCTCTCATGAATAGTAATACGGTGTTAGGATCGGCTAAAGGCGTTAACGGTAGGTGGACGTCCAGATGTCATGAAACTCATAAAGGAGACGTATGATAGCTGGGGGGCTGAGGTGGTGTTCATCACATCGAATTACCAGGGAACTCAGGAGATGATGGAAGGCTGTAAGGAAGCAGGTGTCCCTGCTTTTGTACGTCATCGCCTTGTCCTATTGTGTCTTTTCCTTGAGATATCCTTTCTTAACGTTTGCCTTCCAGGGAACGCTGTGGGATTTCTAAAACGCTTCCCGTGCATAGTTGTTGCTTTGTTTTGTCCATGGCAGCAGGATTGTGCCACGGTGACCCGTTTTATAATTATACATATTTATGAAACTCGGAAAGCTCCGCCTGCGGCGGTACCGTGCTTGTCGCTTTACTTTGCATCCCGCGTCAAGTGATGATTTTCAAGTTGGAGATTACAACAAGTATCCAAAACTGCGATATGGGGACGCCAGCAAATGTCGTCCGGGTCGGCCCTCGGGAAACCAAACTAAGTTAAGATCTCCAAAGATAGCTTCTAAATCGGCCGAGGAGCATGAGAAAATCCGGTTTCATTGGGTATAGCTATCCATCCTGAAAGATGAAAAATCCCTGGAGGGAGAAAAAAAAACAGCAAAGGCAAAGCAAATACAGAATAGCGCGAGAAATGGAAGGTATACGCATCAAGTTAGAACCACAATTAACATGCCCTGTGTCTCTCCTCAACGGCCTTCATTACCCAGTGCAACATGTCCTCCCAACCTTCATCTTTCCGCGTAACCAGTTTGGCATCAAATAAAATCACGGGTTCCGTAGGACTATTAGATACTTTCGCGGGTGGCGCGAAATGTGTGGTCGTTCCAGGCTGTGTGAGAATCTCTGTAGGAACTTGTATGGGAAGCAGGTAACGCGGCTTCAATGCGCTATGACCTCCATCAGCGAGAGAAGAAGATCATGGGGAGAGAAAGACTGACCCTGCCCATAGGCGTAGATTATCGGTTCGCCTGAATGTCCAGGCCTTCTTTCCTCCTTCCCCTGCTTTACCTTCTGTAGCCGTTTCTCGCTCCACTTGGTCGAGAGGGGGATGTCGTGGATACCGCCTTTGCTGACGTTTTGTACTTACAATTTGACCATCATCTTAAGTAGGACTTGTTTGGACCGAACACCACAGCCAAACAAACTGCCCTTTCCTTTCTGTCCAGCATGGCGTCCCTCCTCGAGCGCATGAACATCCCGACGACCGGTGCTGTCCGCCAGAAACACACCCTGCAATCAGCCGCGCCTTACGTGCGTATCGTTCCTTCCACCATCTCCCATCCTCACCCCCTGCTATCAGAACCGCAACGCGCGGCCACCCAAGGGCGACGTCGACTCAACTTGGACACATGATCTCTACGAGTCCAACTCACTCTCAGCTCGTCTCGCGGTCAAGTCCGCTCCCCCAAAAGTCAATCTCACCACCATCACACAAAAGGCCATCCGCGATGCCACCTCCTCGTCCTCTGCTGCACAGCTTTCCATCAAAGGCGCAGGCTCTGCAACACAAGGCAACGTCGTCGAAGTATCCGGTCTCGTCATTGGCACAACAGCAGAAGATGTTGCTGCCATCTTCAAGCGCTGTGGCGATATCGCGAGCTCAAAGCTCGTCTCGGGCGGCGATGATGTTCGAATTCGGTTGACATTCAAAACTCCAGCTTCTGCATCGGGTGCAGTCCTGAAATTCAACAATCAACCAGCGGACGGCAAGGTTCTATCCGTTCGGATTGTGGGAACCACAACCGCTGGAACAACATTGAGTGGCAGGTTAGGAGGCGCCGATGGGTTGGGTCTTGTACGCGAAGAAGGAACCGTCGATGTTCTTATGGATGCCCCAGATAATGGCTCGTAAGTCTCTCAAAGAAGAAACCTCTCCTATCACCACCAACTCGTTGCTCATCAGAAAAATGCGGTCTGATGCTCTGCGGGATGATCCCAGGGCACACATCCTACTTGCACCACCTGGAACGAATCCCGCCGACTACGTCCAGGTCCCCACCGGTCCTCGTGGGGGCGGCCCTAGACGTGGTGCCGGAGGAAGGGGAAGGGGAGGTGGCAGACGTGGCAGACGTGGAGGTCAAGGTGCCGAAGCCCGGATGGACATCGATTAAGATCCCCGAAGTTACTTCAAGTCTCGGCTCGCGCGTATTCTATCTTCTCGTTTAGGCCTCGTTCCGTCCTTCAGAAGCCATCTGTATGTTGTCCAGATACTCTATCTTACATTGCCGCACATGTCGCAGATTTATCAAGCTTAATCGACGTTTGCGCCCCAACCTGGTCCCATGAAACGGATTTGTCGAAACGGGGGTCTACCTGTCACAGCCACTTGCAATGGACTGTGGTCTCAGCATCCTATGTGGTCCATGACTTTGGTCCCTGTTTCTATACGCGACCTATTTACCAACCGAGATCCCGCCCGAATGATCAACGGCACCGTCGATAACTAAAGCGTCTATTCGTAGGGTGAACCGATTAACACTCATGTCTTGCATCTGCAAAGGTTCCTTCGCAACAAATCGATCCGCAATATTCCGGTACATAACGGGGTCGTCTCAAAGCAATGTTGGAATATATGTACCAGGTCTTTCTCCCCATCCGATTCCAGACCAAACTTCTGAACCCTTTCCCAGATAGCATCAACCGATTCGCAGTGCTGTCTGCAGAACTTGAGTCAACTATTCTCATAAACTCTGTCAAGACATAAAATCATGAAGGCAGAGTCGGGATCTTGTCATGACAATACTTGGAATTTTTCGATGAAGCATATCTCCCCATGATCGACGTCTCTAGCCGTGTAGATTAGTACATTTACGCTACATCCTACATTCGCATCCCAATGGCAGGCTTCTCGAATAAAATGCGTCGCCAAAATCTATCTTACACATTCAGGAGAGCCAGATTATTTTGAGTTTGCGTTGAAACAAATAATACTCACGACGAACAGCTTGAGCGGCTACCTCTTTACGTCCGAGCTCACTCCAACAGTCTCCTGCATCCCCATTGCAACCCCTCCAGGCTTTCAAACTTTGAAGCAACAAGATGGGAGCTGGTGCGACAGCTTCTCTTTCCCCGCAGGTCAAGGACTCATGTATTGGCTCGACTTCGCGCTCCTTCCCAACCCACATTTGACTCACCCTTTCCTGTGCAATGTCACGAACTGAACGAAGGCTGGCTATTCTTGTTCGCCGTATTGATGGCGGGCGCCTTGCTATTCACTACTGTCTTCTTTGTGAGTCGTCAAGTGTCATGCTATCACAAGAACTACCCCTTGCAGATACCGAGGGAGGTGGTTTAATTTTGATTGACTTTTTCACTCCCAGGTCATCATGTTTTCCGATCTCGAAAGCGACTACGTCAATCCTATAGACCTGGCTAACAAGTTGAACCAGGTGCGTGCTGTTGTGTTGCATGCCACACCCTCGTCACCTCTCCGAAACAGCTTGTCATTCCCGAGAACGCGGCACACGCTTTCCTTGGCCTTCTCTTCCTCCTTTCTGGGCAATGGGTTGCTTTTACTTTGAACGCGCCTCTAATAGCTTTCAACGCCAACAGGCAAGTTATTAGCTGCGCAATTTGATGTCTTCTCATTTCTCCACTCTCTAGAATAATAAACAAAAACCATATGTACGATGCCACCGAAATATTCCGGACTCTGGACACACACAAAAAGGAGGCCTTCTACAAAGTGGGGTTTTACCTGCTGTCGTTCTTCTTCTATCTCTATCGGTGCGTAATGTCGAACTCAGTGTCGTTTTGGAGTAAGTAAGCTGACGATAAACCCAGCATGATAGTTGCTTTGATAGCAGAGGATTCGTGACCTGTATTTTCAATTTTACCCATCAACCTTTCGTGTGATGAATATCGGAATTGGCAATCTCATGGAATACCTGTAACCCTGTGGCTATGTTATGTCCTGCCAGACATACTGATAGACGATGTATTATCCTACTCACTCGCACTCGACCACTGGATACACGACTCGTGAGCACGGAGTGGAGTATGTAGCGCAAGGAGCAACGACTCGTACCACTTGGCTAGTGTGACGTGTCACAATATCTCCACGTCACGGCTTCTTCCCACTGACGAGACGCCAGCGGTCTGGCTGCCTCATTGTCCTGCCGTCCTAGTTCATCCTACAGTCTCAGCATCGGTGTAGTCCACGGCGCCCCATCGTACCCCAACTCTTTTTAGTTTCGGCAACATCTATTTTACGACATAATATGGATGGAGCGGGTGTGTTTCTCCTCCTACACAGTTAAACAGTTTCTGACCTTGGACCTTGGACCTTCCTTGTCACTATCCATTTGATGAACATTAAATGATCTTTGCAATCTCATTTGGAATTCGTTTATTGATGCAACGCTTGGCACGGCGCGGGACTCGATGACATCAGGCTGGCTGTTTCTGTTCGCAGTCCTTATGGCTGCGGGCTTGCTTTTCGGCATGGTTTTCTTCGTATGTTCCTCCTCTTCTATCGAGACGGATCGAACCCTCTCGTATTGGAGGCATGCGTTGGCTAATCTTTTACGACAGATCATCATGTTCTCCGACTTGGAATGCGACTACATCAACCCTATAGACCTCTGCAACAAGCTAAACCAGGCATGTATTCCCAATTCATCCGGTTGACAGCGTACCTCATGATCTTTGCAGTTTGTTCTGCCGGAAAACATTGCACACGCCTCCTTGAGTTTATTGTTCCTACTGTGCGGCCAATGGACGGCGTTCCTATTGAATGCTCCCCTCGTTGCGTTTAACGCAAATAAGTAAGTTGGTGATTTTGTCGGCCTTCCCGCTCCACGTTGATCTTGCGTCTTCAGAATCTGGAATAAAGCTCATATGTACGACGCAACCGAAATCTTTCGGACGCTGTCGACGCACAAGAAGGAGAGCTTCTTCAAACTCGGTTTCTACCTCCTTTCCTTCTTCTACTACCTTTACAGGTCAGTTTTTCGAAAGCCTCTCTCTGTATGACATGATCTGATTCTTCTCATAGGATGATCCTTGCACTCATTGCTGACAATGAGTGATTATTGACGCGACGATCGTCCATAATGGGAACGAGTTGATAATGATACTCACGCGTTTGAGGCAATGGCGGAACACGTGTTTACTAGATACGTCGCCCTCTTTGGAGTTTGCCTGGTGATTGGACCCTCTGCTGTTTCTGACCACTAGGTCGATTCTCTACTTGTTGTAACGAACTATGTCGTCAATTGGATGCTCTTTCATTGACCGTCGTCGCGTGAATCCTGATGATTGCACCCACATCGGAGATTGTTCGGGGATATGATCATCGACTTCTAAGGAGACCGTCCCCAAATTCAGAACACCACTCATTGTAACGGATGCACAGCACTTTCTTCCGCTCTTTAATTATCGACGAATTTGCAACACCTCCGGCTCCCGGCGCCCGACACAACTTCGCAGTCGCCTGCAGTCGCCCCATCTCCGTCCGATATTTGTAATACTGGTACTGCTGCTGGGTACTTTAACCCCGATGGCTTGGCCCGGGGATGGATGTGTGATGATGGATATGGACTGGTCAGTTTCTAGTAGGTTGATTCTTTCGGAATTTTTTAAGTATTAGTACCGATACTTCTGGAAGGAAACATTAGAATTACGTTGTTGCCCTTCTCACTCCCCAATGGTCTTTCCTTGCGAAAAAGTAACTCGGTGTTGTTCTGGCCTCGATTGATGTCAAATTCGTATCACTCACGCGACCTCTGGCGCTACGGCTATCGCGCAGATCCGCAATACATATGTATGTGTCCGCACTGCGCTTCTGACCTGGCCCACATACGAGGCTTCATCTACCTCCGAATGCTCCTCGCTGTCTTCACACGTTCAAGCTTCAGACAGTGCGCCTGGTGTGTCGGGCGGGTGATTGCAAAATGTTGTTTTGAATCGTAGTACTTTAAATAAAATACGCAGGTAAGAGAGTTAAATGTAGGGAAACCACCGACCCATCCTCGCTCCTTAGTAAAAGGGAGCGACGACATTGGGTGCTAAGACGTCCAACTTGCTCAGGACACGGCCTGACACTCGAACAGCCGCCTGAATAGAGCAGCCATGAGCAACATGGGGAAATGACATGGCCGTGCCGCCGCACGAGGAAACGGAAGAAAATTGCGGGCCTTATGTACAACCGACGACTGTGGGAAGGTTAGGGCAGGTCGTCTTGCCGGAATTGGGTGTGGCGTTGCACATGGTCGCTTGCGAGTTTCATGTGTTCCCCGGCCAAGGCCAGTCGTTTTATAACGATTCGGATCGACGTTGATTTCCAGAAAGATGTCTCTCTACTTGTGTGTCGACTGCGGCGGTTCCAAAACCTCAGCTGCCATCTGTGACATCTCGGGCAACATCGTCGGTCGCGGTATTGGAGGGCCATCCAACTTCGCGTATCTCACTCCAGAAGAGTTCATCTCATCCGTGACAGTTGCTGTCAGCAATGCACTCAAGACATGCACATCTCCACTGACTGAACCTGTCAAACTACCCCCAGTCGATGCGTCGCCCTTCGATGCAGCCTGGTTCGGCGTCTCTGGCGTCGATTCTCCTTCCGCTGTCGCAGAGTTAACACCCCACATCTCAACTCTCCTCAAAATTCCTCCAGGACCTCGTCTGGTCGTAACCAATGATATTCATCTCTTGGCTTCACCATTACGCATACACCCTGATGTCTCCTACGCAGTTACCGTCATCGCAGGTACGGGATCCATAGCGGCTACATTGAAGGAATCAGACGGCAAGCTGCAGGAACTTGGCCGCACCGGAGGGTGGGGTTGGATGTTGGGAGACGAAGGTGGCGGATTTTATCTGGGCAGGGAAGCCATTCGTCAGATCTTGCTCGAGCACGACAAAGCATCCATCGGTGGCCCACAACCTCCCCACAGCTACCTCGCCACCCAAATCCTGCAGGGCTTCGGCATCACCGATATAATGGAAATACTGCCTATCATCCATCTTCCCGATCCATCGACAAATAAGCATCTTGGGCCAGATTCGCCGCCTCATCTTCTGATGCCAAAGGAGAAACGTCTTTCTTCCCTTTCCCCGTTAGTTTTCGACGCCGCATTTGAGCATGGAGACCCCCTTGCGTTGAGGATCCTCCGCACTTGTGCATCCCACCTCGCATCCTACATCGCGCTCTTGCTGAGCGATGGCAGTCATGAAGCTCCCCGGGCTGTCAAGGCTCAGGAAAGCTTGATATCTTTCGGAGGCTCACTCGTTGGCATCGAAGCCTATCGCAAGCTGATTTTGGATGACCTTGAGCAGAGAGGGCACGTATTTCGTTATGTAGAATTTGTGGGGGATCCAGCCGCAGCGGGTGCCGTCGGACTCGCTACATCGGCGAGGGTATCCAGGGATGGTCCTGTATAAGTGGGCATGTAGCGATATTCCTATGACATAATCTGTGAAAAATACTGGGTTGACAAAGTTCGTGTTCCTCACTCAACGCTCTCAACGGTCTGGCGCTCTCTGGTTCCTTTGCAATATGTTATGCCGCTTGATACGGGTTCTTCAAGTCCTCCTTGTGTCCTATGTCACCATCGCTGTTCTGTACACAACCAACGTCATCATTGTGCTGCCGCTACGTTCTACTGTGTCCATGTTGCTTGGTGGCTCTACTGAGTCACCTCATTCTCTCTGGAATCCAGTCTACTCAGAGGCTCAAGGAACGAGATTTTCACCCCGCAACCCACTCCAAGCCTACAATTTGGACCACCGCTTCCTTCGTTTTTCTGGAGGAACCATGAAATGGAACACCTCTGATCTAGCGCTGGCATATGGCCTTGGTTCTACAGACCCCGTATCATTGGACGAAGATCTCTTCTTATCGAAGGCATTCTCGAATTCTATGCATCCCACTAAGATCATACCGTATTTTTATCGAGCAACTGGGTCTTTTGAAGAGGACGATATCACGATTACCACTATCATCACCAGCAATCGCTTCCAAGTCTTCAGTCGTCTGATTGAACAGTATCAAGGCGAGCTTTCTTGATTCAGGTTCATGTCTTTTGACACTCAAAACCACGTTGGAACGATAAAGGGCCTATATCGGTCACCATTCATGTACGAAATAACACCAGACAAATTCGAGATTTGGTCGGGTCACTTCAGGCTCTCTCCGCTGCGTCGCCAAAAATGTCTACCTACGTGGATGTGCATCTTGTCATCGACTCTTTCGACCGACAATTCAACATGTGGCGTAATGTTGCTCGTCTCTTTGCCCGGACCGACTATGTGATGATGCTCGACGTTGACTTTTATATTTGCACGGACATTCGGAGTGCAGTCCGCGGAAACCAAGCCATCATGGCCAAGCTTCGGGACGGCCTTGCGGCAATCGTCATTCCAGCCTTTGAATACGTCAAGTACTCGGACGGCATGGATCCTGCTGTGTTTCCGAGAGGCAAGCAAGTTCGTCGTTTCACTTGCAGGCGAGAAGTTCGTTTATGTTCAAGACGAATCTTTAGGCTCTGTTGGGTCTCGCGAAGTCAAAGCAAATCGGGATGTTTCACGCCACTTGGGCACCTGGCCACAACAGCACTGACTACAAGAAATTCTACGCGGCACCTACGGGAGACATGCATAAGGTCACACAATATCAGTCCGCATATGAACCATATGTTATCATCAAGCGAGATGGACCACCATGGTGTGTACCCAATTTGTCTCTTAAACTGTCATGAAACCTCTCGCAGGTGTGATGAGCGATTTGTAGGATATGGAGGGAACAAGGCCGCTTGTCACTTCGAGATGTATATCTCCGGAATATCTTATTTTGTGCTTTCAGACCACTTCATCATCCACCAGAATCATCGTTATGAAGAAGTTGCGCGAAAGAACGAGGTTCGTTTTCTATTCAGGCTTTGCCATTCACTGCTTGATACAACCGTGTTTTACGTGTTCCAGCGAAGACATAATCGTAGGGTTTATCTCGATTTCAAGGAGGAGACTTGCCTTCGGTCAGCGCCATTCTGTTCTATCCATTCCTCCAACCCGACTTTCTTCTTTCGTAGGTATCTCAAAAAATACCAGGACCAAAATCTATTGAATACCCCGCGAGCATCCAATGCCCAGCAGGAGTGCAAAAATATCAAGCGAGTAGCGAAGATTGCTGCAGAGGTATTCTTGCTACGTCCAGACCTTCTTGCTTGACCTACTCACGGAGCTTTCAGATGCTCAAATCTCTATGATCCGATAGAACCATTGATATCCCGCGTATGATCACCCGTCCTGGAGGTCGAAGCGTTGACAAAAGGTGGCAGAATTCACTCCATGACATGTATCCTAAATCTCGTAATAGAGCGATGAATATTCCTGTTATGGGAGTAGCAGGCTGTGTTAGTTGTGAACCATCCACTGCATCCTCGCATGACTGTTGAAAATCTGGTTCCCTGGGCTTAAAATGGAGGTTTGCTTGTCGCGTACAGCCTACCCAGTAGTCAGATGGTGTTGCTGAGTACTGATATAAATTGATCCAGACGACGAGGCCACCCCCTATATCCCCGTAGCAGGCTCTGCGGCGCTACCCGCTTTTTTCAGTGTTGTAAGGGATTTCTAGGATTCAGGACGATCGGTACTTAAGGTTGCCGGACGGACAAGCCGACCTTCGCATCGTGGGCTGTCATGGGTGGTCTCAGGTGGTGACACTGATTGGCCCTGACTGACCTGGAAAGCATCTTATCCTCATGGCACCCAGAATCCTCATCTGTGGTTGGTGAATGGTGTACTCTGTCAACAACTCAACAAATAATTTTCGATTGATCATCTGAAGGTACTATCATTTGGTTGACGCACGATGAGGTCAAGGAGTCACTGGGGGGCAACGCTGAAATCATCGTGGGTGTCATGAAGAGCTTCTCTGGCCCACCGTTAACCTATCATACACGCAGCAATTAAATTCTGAAGACCGCGCCGACTTTCTTGCCGGTTTCTGCACAGGTGGAAAATATGCCGATGTCGTAGGAATTTTCAGAACCAACGAATCCGCAAGCAAAATCGGGATCTTTGACAAGGAGCTCATCGATGGCTTATCAGGTGTCAAATGGATCGCACATAACGGTGCCGGGTATGATGCAGTCGATGCCCACGCATGCGTCAAGAAAGGTGTTCCTCCTCGGGGTTTCTAGAGCGATGCAACGGCTCACTTGACGTTCGTACACAGGAATCTACCTTTCCAACACCCCTGGAGCCGTAGATGATGCCACTGCCACCACGGCACTATATCTCCTTATATCTACGCTTCGCCAGTTTTCGGTCGCGGAACGATCTCTACGTGCACTTCAGTGGAAACCTGCTGGGCTGGCGAAGAATAGCCACGACCTCACTGGCAGAACCCTGGCTATCCTAGGTCTTGGCGGAATCGGACGACGTCTTGCGGACCTCGTTCAATCTTTCCCCATGCGCGTCATCTATCATTCCAGGCATCGCGTCGAAGACGCGCCAACATATTGCGAGTACTTTGAGAAAGTTGAGGAAATGTTGGCTCATGCGGATGTGCTCAGCGTGCACGTTCCTTTGAGGGCCGATACAGTTGGTCTTGTTGGGGAGAAGATGATTCGGGCTCTGAAACCTGGCGCGATCATCATTAACACGGCTCGTGGAAAGGTCATCGACGAGGAGGCGATGATCAGGGCACTGGAAGATGGACACGTAAGTCATCTCCCCTCGATTCGGCTGATGGATTCATGGTTATGTCTCGTAGTTATCATCCGTCGGCCTTGACGTCTTCCCCAATGAACCCGAAGTGAACCCACGGCTTTATGAGTTTCCCCAAGTGACCCTTGTACCCCACATGGGCACAGAGAACCAAGATACACAGCGTAAAATGGAGGTCAGAGCACTCGCTAATCTGAAGGATTACCTTACCACAGGAATGGGAAAGGATTTGGTCATCGAGTGGAAGAATGCGTCCAAATGAATGACATCGTTTTATTTCGGAGGTTTGAACATGTCGCCATCAGGTTTTTGGCAGGGGTCTGGTATAAGTAGTTACAGTTGACCATTGCTTGTCACTGTGTAATCACTATAAGGCATTACAAGGGTTTACAATGCATTGAATTTATTTTATTGAATGATCATTTGCTGATGCCTGGTCCACAATCCTGGTAGATTATGAGCTATTTATGTCAATATTGAAATCCATGAAATGGAATTAAACTAAAATATTAGTCTTGTTGCTATATGACAATGGCTTAAAAGAGTCTACAATGCATCTGAATTATTTTATTGGCTGATCATTTGCTGATACCTGGTCCACAATCCTGGTAGAGTGTAAGCACATCAACGTGCTTACATCACTAACGCGATCACATGACTATGATCTAGGACATATATAGGGCAGAATGACGTTGTATTCCTTACACCTCCCTTGACTACATAGTACCACATTCCTGATTCTGTCGCCTAGTGTTTGAAGGTCAGAAGCTGTGACTGGACCTGACCGAACCGAAAAATTGACCGAAAAATGACCGATTTTCGGTCATGGTCAACAAGACATCAAACTTTCACTGGTCATGGTCACTGGCATCTGAGCAACACAGTTGACCAGTCAAAGACTGGTTTTGACTGGTTTTGACCAGTTAAAGACCAGTAAAAACACCCGATGGTCGTGGCAGATCCTCCACAAAACATTGAATACATGAGGCCTACATATCTATGAATGTTGGGGCCAATTGAATACTGCCCCACTCTTCTACCAATAACCTCCATCTTGTCCAGGATGCACATATCGCCATGGCTTTCAAAATCAACTGAAAAAGTTTCATCATCAAGAACCGTGTCAGGTAATAAAAAAAAGGCACCTCCTACTAAACAGTCAACAATGAAGAAGCAGTTGAAGAATTCCACAACACATGGTAAACGTAGGGCAGAAAGCGATGAGGATGAATCTAGCAGTGATGATGGATGCCCTGCAAAGCATGGATGGAAAGTTGAGCCCAACCATGGCAAAAAATCAAAGACACTCAACAAGGGTCCAGAGGAGATTGACCTCAGTGACCATGACCCTCAGGCACTTGGAGAGGTCGATGTTGAGCCCTCCAAGGATTAGGCCATCCCTGAAGAGGAAGATAATGAGGTTAGTAAACATTAATCATGATGAGAGAAAAACCACTTACCACCTTGTCAAAAGCTCAATGAAGACAATCCCTGTCATAATATTCAACTCCCAGGAAAAAAGCATCAAAAAAAGCAAGCAGAGGATCTCTTGACGATATTCTCTGAGAGGACCACTGTCCGCTTCAAGCATGGTGATGAACACAAGAATGTCAATGGCCGTTGGTGTAATATCTGCAGGTATGCTTCATTAATGTCACTCAACACTGACTATAAAAAAACATACCAGAGAGGACGAGGTTTCATTAAAAAATGTGGGTTGTGAAAGGCATTTATTGCCAGAGGAAATTCCACTCATCAAGTACATGCCCACACACACTATAACATCTACAAGATGAGGTGCAAGGCCAGGGGGATCCAGATGCACTGGCGCGCGATACCACCAGATATTTGGAAAGGAATGCAGGAAGAAAATAAAAGTGGCAAGCAGAGCATGCTAGATGGCATTGTCAAGAAGGTTGAGGTGCTGAAGGAGTTCTTGAAGGACGACTCAACAGATTCTTTGATGAAACTCATTATCTGTGATGATCAAGTAAGTGCATATAATTCTATTGAGAGTGGGGGGGCTACTTACAAAATAGCAGGCTTTTGCACTGGCAGACAAATTGGCCTTCCGGAATGTGTTGATAACAATGCGCCCAAAGACCAAACGAAACAAGCTGTGTTCAGTGTATGAGGTGTCAAATCACTTACACAATAATTTTATCGGCTGGATGGAGCAGTTGAAGAAAGACATAGATGTTAGTGACCATCGAAAAGAATTGTGAAAAAAACTCACCTTGAGGGCAACAGGCAGCACTGGGAAGGGTCTCTATAACAATCGATACCTGGACTGCTCTGAATATGAAAGGCTCTTATCTTGATATGACCGCACATTGAATTGGAGTGATGGGGGTGGGGAAAGTCAAGGGGGAGTGGTGGTTGAGGTTGGAAGTGGTTGCATTCCGAGGCATGTCAGGTGACCACTCAGGCACCAATTTGGGATGCTATATGTTCGCACTCTGTCAGCATGTGGGCATTATCAACAAGGATTGATCAAAGGTATGTGTAATCGGTTGCCTAATTTGCATGGTGATACAACATGTCTGACTATGCTGCTATCAACTCCAGTCATGTTGAGGAGGTGGAACTTGAAGAATTTATTGATTTGCATGTCCATGACCTTGCTGAGCTTAATTTGGATAAAGGTTTCATGGGTAAGGCCATTTTCAGAGTAAGAACAACCTAAACCTCTTTGTAACATTATTTAACATTGTTGTCTGTCCTCGAATATACATACATTTTCATACAGCCCTCACAAAGACAGTCTTGACCAGTTTGAATTGACCTTGATTGTAACTGTAACCACTGGTGACCGGTTACCTCCAGTTACAGTTTCAGTCAGCCAAATTTGGCAGGTCTGATGACCGGTCACAGTTAAGATCATCCAAAAGTAGCTGAAAAGACTGGACTGGACCTTGAAATGCTATGAAAGACAATGGAAAATGTACCTTGGTAGGGGGACCAGGAGAAAACTCCTCAGGTTCTGATCACTTGTGACCAGATTTGATGGAAGAACATTGGCATTCTTGGCAATCAAGGGCCAAGGCGTTTTGGGAAAGTGCTTGGAAGAC
>Ga0307516_10002223_pt1 | contig 26278 bp, 20 predicted proteins | sample 19_EM_MG_FD_203310 | JGI IMG/M metagenome (GOLD analysis project Ga0307516, IMG submission 203310) | Populus trichocarpa ectomycorrhiza microbial communities from riparian zone in the Pacific Northwest, United States - 19_EM | ecosystem: Host-associated > Plants > Roots > Unclassified | place...
CGGAGCGCGGGAGACGCAGTGCGCGTGATGAGCGCTTCGCGTCCTTGTCGAATGAGCTGCTGAATCGTAGGCATAAATAGGGCCGGGGGGCTTTGGGGGACCGGGAGGGTAGCCGGGGTGCCTTGGGAGTCAAGGCGATCTCCTGCAGAAGCAGGCTGTTACCCAGCGGGGCGCGCCTCGTAGCATCCATTCGCGCCGCTTGCGACTTTCTCCGAAGCGTCTGAATGGCTAGTTGATAAAGTGTCGTAATTACTTGGTTTTTACAAACCGTGCGTCGCCTTCGACCAGCCACGGTAGTTGGCCGCGCAGGGCGTCCACGAAGCCCTGGTCGAGGTACGGCCCCGCGTCCGCCCTGACCGACTTGGCGGCGACCCCCAGCCGCGTGAGCAAGAGCGCGCGTTCGCCGGCGTTCGCGTCGCAGCTGTCGTCCGTGCAAAAGAACAGCACGCGCTTACCGCCGCGCTCGGCGAAAATTTTCGTGGCGCTCGCGCTGAACGCGGCCGGGTTGCCGCGCACCAGCGCAACACGCGCAAAAAAAGCTGGCTCTTGCCGCGCCAAATCGGCGGCAACCGCGGCGCCCTCCGCGTAGCCAATCAACAGGATGGGGCTTGCCGCAACGTGCGCGCCAAAGCGCGCCTTCAACGCCGCGAGGCCCGCGCGTAGCTCGGCAACGCTGTCGTCGACGCTGCCAAGACCGTAGAACCCGCCCTCGCCGCTCGCCACGCCCTGCGGGCACAAGATGAAGACGCGCCCACCCAGCAGGCCGCGAAAGCTACCGCACTGCCACTCCGCGCGGTCATGCGCGCCGTGCAGCACCACGACGATCGGCCGTGCCGATGTCGCCCCGAGCGGCAGCGCAAGCGTCGCGGGACCGAACCCCTTGACGGGCAGGTCCACGCGCCAGGCCGGCGCGCTCAGCGGAGCCAGCGCGCGCTTGCCGTGCTTCGACTTGGAACCACAGCCAACGCTCGCCAACAGCGACAGTGCCAGACAGCTGCTCAGAAGGATCTTCGCGAAGCCCAAGATCTGGAGATCTTGCCACAGCTTCGCGCTCGACGGCGCGGCGTCGACAAAACCCGCCGAGCTCGAGGCTCAGTGAGCGTGAATCGAGAGCTGGGCGAGCGCGCCCAGCTGATGAACCGGCAGCCCGGGCTGGCACACGGCCTGTTCGAGCTCGAGCATGCGGGGCGCGCACGGCGCCTGCATCTGCTTGGCCTTGGGGGAGGCGATACGCAGCATGAAGGTGCTGCCGAGCGCCAGAGTGGCGACACCACCGAGGAGCGCGAGCGCCTTCGAGGTTCGGGGATACATGAGTGTAAGCCTAGCCTTCGGCAGGGGCCGAGCCCGCGACGGTTTGGCAACGTGTCATGCACACGTTCGTGGCGAATCAGCGGCGCCGAGCCTTTTTTATGACTCCTCGGCACTCAGAGTCGGAGTTTACCCGACACGATGTCGCGATACGTCTCGCTATCGAGCGGGCGGTAGCGCCCATCGATAAGCGCCCACAGCTCCGCGACGACGCGCTCGGGATCGACGCCCTGCTGCGCCCACGCGCGGCGCTTGAGCTTGAGCGAGCTGGTCCGCGAAAGCTCGGGAACCACGCGCACGAAACGCGGCAAGGCCGAGCGTGGCAGACGCGAAGACAAACCTGCCAGCGACGCAACGTCGAAGCCCGGCTCGCTCACCACGACCGCCAGGCCCACGCGACCGTCGTAGCCCGGCACTTCGATGCCCGCCACCACGGCTTCGCGCACCCCCGGCGTCGCCACGAGCTCGCGCTCGACTTGGGTGACCGCCACGTTCTCGCCGCGAAAACGGTAGCTGTCACCGCCACGCTCTACGAAATAGTAGAAGCCGCTGCGATCGCGCCGTAAGACATCGTAGGTGCGAAACAGCGCGTCGCCGTCGGCGAACGCGTTGTGCACGAGCCGCGCCTCGCTAGCGCCGCGATCGACGTAGCCGTGATAGACGCCGAGCCCCGAGCGCCGAGCGCGCACCAGCAGCTCGCCCGGCTCGTCGTCGGCACATTCGATCAAATGGCCGTGCGCGCTGCGCGCCAGGTCTCCGTGTTCATCGAGCCGCGCCAGCCGCAAGCCGAACATCCAGGCGTACGGCAAGTTACCGACCGAGCCCACGCGTCCGGAAAGATTGAAGATGCCGACCGGCGACTCGGTAGCCGCGTAAAACTCGCGCACGCTGGCGATGCCGAAGCGCGCTTGAAACTTCGGCCACAGCTCTTCGGCCATGCCGTTACCGACGGCAACGCGCAGCGCGTGCTGACGATCGCGCGGGCTCTCGGGCGTGGTGAGCAACAGGCGCCCCAAATCGCCCACGTAAAGCAGCGCGGTCGCGCCGGTTCGCGCGGCTACCGCCATGAATTCGCTGGCCGAAAAGCGCCGCTCCAAAATCAACGGCGTGCCCGTAACCAAGCAACTGCCGAGGCCCAACATCAGCGGACTGCCATGATGCAGCGGTAGCGCGCAGAGCAGCTTGTCGCCGCGACGAAAGTCGAACAGTGGCGCGCCGAACAGGCACGCGGCAGCCATCACGCGCGAGTGTGGCAAGCGGCACGCCTTCGGCATACCGGTCGTGCCGGACGTGTACACGAGCGCGAAATCACGCTTGGCGCGATCTTGCGCGAGAGCGCCAGGCGCGCCAGACGGGGGGAACGGCTGGCGGCTCGCCGGGTCGAAGCTCGCCGTCGGCAAGCGCGACACTTCGCGCACACTGTCCGCCAGCGCGGCCTCGCACAGCACGAAGCCGGCGCCAGCGGCGTCGAAGGCTTGCTGCAGGGGCTCCCCTGCCAGCTCCGGATGCACGAGCGCCAGCGTGATGCCGCTCTGTGCGCCGCCGAGCAAGGCCGCTACGTAGGCGATCGAGTTCTTACCGCACAGCGCGACGACGTCACCGGAGCGCGCGCCGAGCGCCGCGAGCGCCCGCGCGGCGTCGCCACTTGCCTGCTCGAGCTCGCGGTAACTGAGCCGCTCGCCCGCGACTTCGAGTGCCAGCGCGTTGGGGCGCCGGCGAGCCCAGCGCGCCAGCAAATCAGCGAAGCTGACTTCGCCGCGAGCTTGACGCAAAAATGCCGCCAGGCTGCCGCGCAAAAGCGCCGAAAAATAGCGAAGAGCGTCGCGGGCCAAGAGGCCTTCGCCCTTAGCACGAGCCAGCCTCGCAGGCCGAGCCGAGCGGCGCCCGCGCCTACTTCTTGTAGCGCTTGGCGACGGCGCTGATCAGCGGATAGCCGTGCTGGTAGTCGTCCATGTCGAGCGCCCAGAACATGGCGCCGCCCAGCCCCTTCTGGTCGATGAAGTCCATCTTCTTCTCGAAGGAGCGAGGGTCGTCGTAGCTGACCCACAGCTTGGAGCTCGAGCCATAGGCGTACGGCACCTGCGCCGCGTCGTCCCACGCCGGCTTGAGCTTGCCGCTGTCGAGCAACTCTTTGACCTCGAAGTACGCAAGAATGCCGGCCGCGCCGGTGCAGCGTCCGGGTGGCGCGTTGCCCTTCGACATCGAGCCCACGGCCGACCCTTCGGCGTCGGCGTAGTCGCGCCCGTAAGTGGCCATGCCGAGCACGATCTTGTCCGCCGGCACGCCGAAGTTCATGTAGATGGAGACGCTACCCTGCACGCCCATACCGACCTTCGGCGCCGGCGCATTGTGGTTGGTGTGCGGCTCCCAACCACCGTTGTAGTCGTAGCTCATCAGGTTGATCCAATCGAGCGGCTGCCAAATCTTGGGCAAGTCGAGGCCGCGCACCACGACACCGGCGGGGGCGGCAATCGTGAGCAGCAGCGCATCTTTGCCGGATGATTTGGCCTCGGCGTTGATGGCCGAGCGCAGCTCCGTGAGCAAAGCCGTGAAGTTGTTGGTGTCGATCGAGCGACCGCCGCGCGTCGGATCGGCCGGATACTCCCAGTCGATGTCGAGGCCGTCGAAGTCGTTCTGGCGCACGTAAGCGATGCTGGCCTTGATCCATTCGGCGCGCGACTCGGGCTTCTCGGCCATGGTCGTGAACAGCCACCACATGTCGGCCTTTTCGTTGTGACCCCAGCCGCCGACCGACAGCGAGGTCTTGAGCCCTGGATACTTTTTCTTCAGCGCGTTGATCTGCGCGTACTGGCCCTTGGGACCGAGATCGTTTGCTTCGAGCGGAGCAAGACCAAACTTCGGGTGCTCCTTGCCGCCCGGCCCCGGGTCGACCTTCGCGAAGGCGTAGTTGATGTTGGTGAGCAGCGAAGCATCGACGTCAGCCGCCGTGAACTTGCAGCCCTTGCGGTACTGCGCCCAATTGGTGAAGTAGCCGACGATCTTCTTCGGCCCCGTGTTCACCGGAGTGCTCGCAGCCGCCGCCGAGGGCGCCGCCTCTTGAGTGGTGCCGCTCGCGCCGCTGCCGGCGGCAGGCGCCGACGCCGCCGTATTGCTAGCGCCCGTTTCCGGAGCCACGCAAGCCGAGAGCAAAACCGCACACAGAGCCGACAGAACTAGCGCGCGCATGCCCAGAGCGTACCGCGCCCGGGCGCTCACTCGATATCTCGAACTTATCGCTAACTTGTCCGTTTCTTCTCGGTCTAGTTGGGGGTAGGCCCAGTTCAGCTGCCCAGCTGGGCAGCCAAACCAGGCCTTTCCCCACTCTCACTGGCAGTTGTCCGGCGTCGCGCCGAGATTGCACTGCTTGGCGGTGCAGCAGACGCCGTTCTGGCATGCGCTGCCGTTGCAACTCACGCTGCAGCTCGCGCCCTTGCAACTGATGAGGCCGGTGCAGTTACCGTCGGCGCAGCTGATGTGCGTGTCTTGTGTCGCGCCACTCTCGATCAAGTTTTGGCAAGCATGTTTGCCGCTGCACTCGACGAGGCAAGAGCTGGCGGTCTCGCCGCAGCTCACTTTGCCCGGGCAGCTGTCTTGCCCCCGACAGCGCAGATCGCAGGTGTCGGCTTCGCAGCGCACCTCGCTCATGCACGCGCCCTCGGCTTCGCAGCGCACCTTGCACGAGGTGCCGGCACACTCGATGTTGCCGGCGCAGGTGTTGGCGGCGCCGCACTGCACCGTGCAGCTCTCGGCGCTGCGACAATCGATGCCGTTTTGGCACGCGCCAGGCGCCATGCAGGCGACCTGACACGGCACGCCTGCTGGACACTTCACGTTGTCGGTGCAGGGGTGGTTGGCGTCGCAGGTGATGATGCAGGTTGAGCCGCTGCACTGACCGATGCCGGCGCAGGCCGCGATACAATCTGCCTGCGTGGCGACGGGACCGCCGCCTGTACCCGAGCTGCCGGCGCTCGAGCCGCCGCCGGCCGTCGTTCCGCCCGTCGCCTTGGCTCCGCCGAGCGCCGCGCCGCCGCCGGCTTTGTTGCCGCCGCCCCCCGTGCCCGCGCCGCCGCTCGGGGCCTCGCCGCTCGGCGTTCCGCCGCTCGCGCCCTGAAACAGCGTGTTTTTGCCGGGGCTGCCGCAGGCCGCCAACATCACGGCCCAGACGGCGCACCAAACGCGCCCGCTCACCACAAACCCGTCGCGCATCGCCGGCGAGTCTAACATCGAAAGGCGCTATGCTCTCTCGGGATGCGCGAGCACCAGTTCGATGGGCTGGTCGGTCCCACTCACCACTATGCGGGGCTGAGTCCCGGCAACCTGGCAAGTCAGGCTCACGCGGGCGAGCCGAGTAACCCTCGTGCAGCTGCGCTGGAAGGGCTCGCCAAAATGCGCTGGGTGCGCGAGTTGGGCGTGCCGCAAGCCGTGCTGCCGCCGCAACCTCGGCCGAGCCTTCGGCTTTTGCGACGCTTGGGCTTCAACGGAACCGATGCCGTGCTTCTCGAGCGCGCGCTTCGTGAGGCGCCGGACCTTCTGCACGCTACCAGCAGCGCATCGAGCATGTGGGCGGCCAACGCAGCGACGGTGGTGCCGGACTCCGACGCGGCCGACGGCAAGACTCACTTCGTGCCCGCCAATCTGGTCTCGCTCCTGCACCGCAGCATCGAGGCCGAGTCGACCGAGCGTGTGCTCGGCCGAATCTTCGCCGATGCCGAGTGCTTCGTGGTGCACGCGCCGTTGCCGGCGTGCGACGTACTGGCCGACGAAGGCGCCGCCAATCACACGCGGCTTTTTACGGCCGCTGCGGCAGCGCACGTTTTCGCTTGGGGCAGGCGCCAGGGCGAGCCCGTCGCGGCGCGGAAATTCCCGGCGCGCCAAACCTACGCCGCCAGCGCGGCCGTCGCGCGCTCTTGCCAACTGCCGGACGAGTCCGTGCTGCTTTGGCAGCAAGACCCGCGCGGCATCGACGCCGGCGCCTTCCACACCGATGTACTGGCCGTAGGTAGCGGTAACGTGTTTTTGCTGCACGAGCGCGCGTTCGTCGATCACGAAGCGCTGCTGGCGCGGCTGCGCGCGCGCCTGGGTCCCGATTTTCGAGCCGTGGTGGCCAGCGAAAGCGAGCTACCGCTCGAGGACGCGGTGACCGCGTATCCGTTCAATTCGCAGCTGCTCGGCTTGCCCAGCGGCAGGCTGCAAATCGTGGCGCCGCTCGAGGCGCAAGACAACCCGCGCGCGCGCGGCTTTCTCGAGCGCGCGGCCGCAGCATGTCCAGCGATCGTCGGCATCGACTACCTGAACGTGAACGGCTCGATGAGGAACGGCGGGGGACCGGCCTGCTTGCGCCTGCGCGTGCCGCTCGACGACCGGGCCAGCTCGCGCCTCGCCGGCAGAGTGCTGTTCGACGCGCGCCTCGAAGCCGAGCTGACCAAGATCGTCGAGCGGCGCTATCGCGACAGGCTCGCGCTCGCCGACATGGCAGATCCCGAGCTAGTGCAAGAAGCGCGGACGGCGCTCGACGAAATCACGCAAGCGCTCGAGCTCGGTTCGGTTTACGAATTTCAGAGCTGACGCGGGGCATTTGCGACGTCTGGCGGAGCGGCCGGCGGCCCGTGCGCTCGGCACGGCCCGTGCACTTCCGTTGGTCATGATAACGAATTCAATTCAGCGGGGCATTGGGCTGCGAGCTAAGACAGCGTTTCCGCTGCTGTTTTGCGAAGGACCGCACGCTGCACATTGCCGCGCGGTGGAGCTTTCTGCCTCAGGCTTGGTCGTCGAGCGCGGTCGCGAGCTCAGTGAGCGGGAGCGCCGCGGAGGCGTGAAGCTCGAGCTGTTCTTGCCAAACCAGCCCGGGCCCGTGCGCGTGCTGGCCAAAGTGGTGCGCCCCGTGAGCCGCACCGCGTACGCGCTGAAGTTCGTGCTCATCTCCGACGTCGACCGCTTGACCTTGATGGAGCACTTGGACAGCCAAAGTCGCGACTCGCTACGCTTGCTCGAGGAGATCGCCGGCGCCGCTTGAAGCTCAGTGTCGCGGCTACGACTTCGGGCCCGTCATCTCGTCCGGGCGCACCCAGCGATCGAAGTCGTCGGCACTGACCGCGCCCAGCGCGAGCGCGGCGTCACGCAAGCTCAGCCCGGCGTGGTGCGCGTGGTGCGCGACCTTGGCGGCCGCATCGTAGCCGATGTGCGGCGTCAGCGCCGTCGCCAGCATCAACGACTGCTCGAGCAGAAAGCGCATGCGCCGCTCGTCGGGCACGAGACCCGCAAAGCAGTGCTCGCGGAAACTCTCGGCACCGTCCGCCAGCAAACGTGAGCTCTGCAGGAAGCAATGAATGAGCAGTGGCTTGTAGACGTTGAGCTGAAAGTTCCCCGACGCGCCGCCCAAATTGATGGCCACGTCGTTGCCAAAGACTTGCGCGCAGGCCATGCACAGCGCCTCTGACTGAGTTGGATTCACCTTGCCCGGCATGATCGAGCTGCCAGGCTCATTCTCGGGCAGCTTCAGCTCCGCGATGCCGGCGCGCGGCCCCGAGGCGAGCCAGCGCACGTCGTTGGCAATTTTGGTCAGCGACGCGGCTAGCGTCTTGAGCGCGCCGTGTGCAAAGACCAAGCCGTCGTGAGCCGCCAGGGCCTCGAATTTGTTCGGCGCGCTCACGAAGCGCTGCCCGGTGAGCGCAGACAAGCGCGCGGCCACGCGCTCGCCGAGCTCGGGATGCGCGTTGAGGCCGGTGCCGACGGCAGTGCCGCCGAGCGCCAGCTCCGACAGATGCGGCAAGGCGCTTTCGAGGTGCACTACGCCGTGATTGAGCTGCGCCGCCCAACCTCCGAGCTCCTGACCGAAGCGCAGCGGCGTCGCGTCCATCAAGTGCGTGCGGCCGATCTTCACGAGGTCGGCGAAGGCTTCTGCCTTGGCAGAGATGGTGGCCGAAAGCCCCGAGATGGCCGGAATGACGCGCTGTTGTAGCGCGGTCGTGGCCGCGACGGCCATCGCCGTCGGAAAAACGTCGTTCGACGACTGGCCGCAGTTTACGTCGTCGTTGGGGTGCACGAGCCGCGCGTCGCCGCGACCGCCACCGAGCAGCTCGCTGGCGCGGTTGGCGAGCACCTCGTTGACGTTCATGTTCGTTTGCGTGCCGCTGCCGGTCTGCCAAACCGACAGCGGAAACTCCGCGTCGTGCGCGCCCGCCAACACTTCGTCGGCCGCTTGAGCGATGGCCTTCGCCTTGTGCTCGGGCAGCTGCTTCAGCTCGGCGTTGACCTGCGCGGCCGCTTGCTTGACCAGCGTGAGGGCCCGCAGCACCTCGCGCGGCATCTTTTCGTCCGAAATGCGGAAATGGAGCAAGCTGCGCTGGGTCTGCGCGCCCCACAGGCGCTCGGCCGGAACCTCGATCGGGCCGAAGGTGTCGTGCTCGGTACGCGTTTTCATGGAGGCTCCGCTCAGAGCTTAGCCCGCAACGTGGCCGGGGAGGCCGGCGCAGCAGGCGCCGCGACGCGGCCAGTCGGTTCGGCATGGGGACCTCAATCGTGACGACGGTCGTCGGAACGTTCCTCGCGATGTTCCTCGCGATGTTCCTCGCGATGCTCCTCGCGGCGCCGGTCGACCTCGCGCTGCTCTTCTTCGCGCTGGCGGTCCACCGCGCGACGCTCTTCTTCGTGTCGACGCTCTATCTCGTGCTGCTGTTCTGCGTGCCGGTCTGGCCCGCGCGGGGCCTGGTGGACGTAGGCGCGACGCCGGTAGAGCTCGGCGGGCTCTTCACGGTAGTAGACCCAGCGCGGCCCGCGTCGGTAATACCAGCGATCGTTGACCAAATAGACGGTGCGCCCGCCATATTCGTAGCTTGGATAGACGTCGATCCGAGGTGGAACGTAGTCGGCTTCGACGTAGTCGGCGTCGCCGTAGGCGCCCGCTGTGGCGTAACAACCAGCGGATCCTAGGGCTATTCCCACGATCGCGAGCGCAGTGCTGAGGCGTGCCATACCCCCAACACAGCAACGGGCGTGCCCAGGCCTCACTGAGTTTCACAGGCCGGTTTCCTCGCGGACATTCAGGCGAAACCGCGCACCGCGATCTCGTGTGCGACAAAAGGGCCGCGGCGACTCAGCCGCCCAGGCGCCTCGTTTCCGGCTCGGGCCCACGCCTTTGTCGGCGTTGTTTCAAACGCACGCCCCATCCGTGGGTGGGGCCGAGCGGGAAAAAGGATCACCGAAATCGGAAGGTTCTCCTGCCTCGGGCCCATTTCCCGAGTGAGAGCCCGATTTTTCCGAGCTCGCTCGCGGGGCTCGCGCTCCGTTTTTCACAGATGCTTCAAATGGCCCCGGCCGATTCGGTTCCGCAACGAGAAAAATCGAAAGTGAACCACGAATACTGAACCGCTTCGGCGTTGACTGGCCACTAAAGAGCGTAGAGAGCTTCATGGTTTCGAGCACCCAGCCACGCCGCGCACGTCTCGTCGCGCTGCCAAGCCCCACGTTGGCACAAGCGGACGACGCAACGCTGGCCCGCGCGGCAAGCTCGGGCGATCCACGCGCCACCAGCGTGCTGTGGGATCGGTTCTCGCCGCTCGTGCGGCGAATGCTGCGTCGCACACTGGGTCCCAGCGCCGAGGTCGAGGGGCTCGTCCAAGACGTCTTCCTGCGCGCGCTGCGCCAGCTGGGCAGCCTGCCGGACTCCGCGCAACTCAAGCCCTTCGTCGTCGCCGTCACCGTACGCGTGCTCAGCGTTGAGCTGAAACGCCACCGCGTGCGTCGCCTGCTGCGCATGCAGAGCCCGTGGAGCGCGCAAGAGTTCGGCGTCGCGAGCGGCGGAGACCCGGCAACGCGCACCGCGCTCTCGGCCCTTTACCGAATTTTGGACGAGCTCGACGCCGAGGCGCGGCTCGCCTTCACGCTGCGGCACTTCGAGGGCCTGCAGATCACCGAGCTCGCCTCGGCCATGGACGCCTCGCTTTCCAGCGCCAAGCGCCGCCTGGCCAGGGCCAACGCGCGGGTGCAGGCCGCTGTCAGCCGCGACGGCGCGTTTGGCGCCTACGCCACCGCCGTGGGTTTGGGAGACTCTCCGTGACCCGCGGGGAGTCCGACTCCCCGACCCTGGCCGATGTCGAAGCAGTGGTCAGAGAGAACGTCTCTGGTCACATCGATGGCGAGCGGCACGAGCAAGGCAAGCAGCGCTTGCTGGCGGCCATGCGCCAGACGAGTCCTGGCGGCACCCGCAAGTTGCGCCGCATTCTGGCCATCTCGGCCGGCGTGGGCATGCTGATCGGCGGCGGCGCCTATACGCTCAACCAGCGTGGCTCGTCGCGACTCACCTACGACGTCGCCGGGGGCCTGCTGAGCGATAGCGGCTATGTGCGCGGCAGCGGGCCGAGCGGCGCGCGCTTGTCGTTTTCAGACGGTACCCGGGTCGACCTCCAAGACGGCGCGCGCGCCCGCATCGCCGCCGTAGACGCCCACGGGGCACGCCTGGCCATCGAAAATGGGCACGCCGCGCTCAACGTGGCGCACCTGCCGCACGCAGCCTGGTACGTCGACGCTGGGCCCTTCGTCATTCAAGTCACCGGCACGCAGTTCGACGTCGATTGGTCGAGCTACGACGACACGCTCAGCGTCGACCTACACGAGGGCAACCTCGTGGTCAGCGGTCCGCCTGCGCCCACCGGCGTGCTCCTGCACGCCGGTCAGCGCCTCACCGCCCACGAGGGTCGGCTCTCGATCGAAGCGCTCGAGCCAGCCGTCCAAGTCGCCGAAACGCCGCTGCCCCTGCTCGACCCGCCACTGGAAGGCGATCCGCTAGCAAACCCAACACCGATTCCGCAGCCGTCAGGCCCAACGGCAGATGGTTCAACCACTCGCCCGCCAAGTTCGGGTTTTTGACGAGGCTTTGGCGAGCTACCTGCGCTCCGCGTACTTAAGTACGTGAGCACCGGAGCGCAGCCAAAACGAGCCAGAGTGGACGAAGTCCACGGAGGCCTACGGCCCGAGCCGAAGGCGAGGGAGCGCCGAAGGTGCAGTGAAGTCAAAACCCGAAATCGGCGGGCGTCGTTACCAGTCGATTCAAGCTAACCGGTCGGCGGTGGCGACGATGCGGTAGGAGCGCACGGCTTGGTCCATCGCGGAAATCACCGAGCCCATCAGGCCCGCTCGGTCGCCGAGCGTGCTTTTGACGACCTCGACCTGAGAACCGCGGAACGTGTGTCGTGCGAGCGAGGCGCGGGCGCCTTCCAGAATCAGGTCGGACGCCTCCATCACGCGACCGCCCAGCACCACCAGCTCTGGATCGAGAACGTTGATCAGGTACGACAACCCCACACCGAGCTGACGCCCCGCCTCGCGCAAGATGCGCTGCGCCACGGCGTCGCCCGCGCGCCCTGCGTCGAGCACCGTCGCCAGCTCTGGCGCGGGGTGCGCTGCCAGCAGCGTCGGCTCGCCGCCGCGCGCCGCTTCGGCGGCGACGCGCTCGATGGCCGTGCCGGAAGCGAGCGTCTCGAGGCAGCCACGAAGGCCACAACTGCAGAGCGGCCCGTCGTCGCCGCCGGGGCAATGGCCGATTTCACCGCTGAAGCCCTGCGTGCCGGAGAAGAGCTGGCCGTCGATGACGATGCCCGCGCCCAAGCCGTGCCCGACGTGCACCCAGACGTAAGAGCGCGCGCTCTTGGCGGCCCCAATGCGCCCCTCGGCGATGGCGCCCGCGTTGGTCACGTTGTGCACGACCACCGGCAGCTCGAGCGCCTGCTGTAGCAGGCTGCGGATCGGCACGTCGGTCCAGCCCAGCTTCGGCGCGAACGCGACGCTGCCGCTGCGCGTGTCGACCATGCCCGGCACAGTGACGCCGACCGAGTGAAGGCGTTCGCGCGGCAGCCCAGCCTCGGCGAGTGTGCCGTCGAGCAGCTCGAGAGCCGAGCGCACGGCCGCGTGAGCATCGCCGACGATGGCCGGCGTCTCACGAATCGCCCGCACTTCGCCGCGGGCGTCGGCGATGGCGGCGGTGGTGGTGTGAACGCCGAAGCGCAGACCAAGATAGGCCGCGGAAGCGTCGTTGAGCTCCAGCAGACGTGCGCGCCGGCCGCCCGTCGCGACCGTTTTGCCGAAACCGACCTCCGACACGATGCCGCGGGCGATCAGATCGTCGACGATGGCCGAGACCGTAGGCTTGGTGAGCGTCGAGCTTTTGGCTAGATCCGTGCGCGACACCTTGCCGCCGCGGCGGATGATATCGAGTACGATTGAGCGATTTACTTCGCGCATGGCGCGACTGTCGACCTTGCCTTGAACGTCTTGTTGCATGGGTTGATCCGACCTGGAACCGTTTCCAGTTTTGAACATCGAGCAGCCGCGGGGAAAGTTCGCCAAGCACCGGCATCGCTGCCAGTAGAGGACGATTGTAGCACCGTCAGAACTAGCCGCGCTATGAAACCGGTCCCATAAACTTTCCACTAGCTCGAGAACGAGCTCTCGCCGCGGGCGGAGGCGGCAAGCTCAGCCGCAGTCCGCGCGGGCCGCCGCGTGAAAGCCTCCCCCCCTTCCCCGCTTCCGTTGCCCGCTTCTCCCCTGGCTGCCACGCTTTGGCCGGAAAACGGGCTCGCTCCGCACAGGCTCGCTCGCCGCGCGAGAGCCTCTAGCTTCGCGGCCCCACCCGCCACAGACTCAGCGCGAGGTCAAGTCATGCCAATTCGCGTTACCGTCTGGGGCGAGAACGTTCACGAGCAAACCAGCGAGCTCGTGCGCTCGCTTTATCCAAATGGCATGCACAGCTGCATCGCCGAGGCGCTGGGCGCGGACCCCGAGATCGTGGCGCGCACCGCCACGCTGCAGCAGCCCGAGCACGGCCTGACCGAAGCCGTGCTCGCTGAGACGGACGTGCTCAGCTGGTGGGGCCACAAGGCGCATGGCGAAGTTGCCGACGCGATCGTCGATCGCGTGCAGAAGCGCGTGCTCGAGGGCATGGGCTTGATCGTGCTGCATAGCGGACACTACTCGAAGATCTTCAAGCGGCTGCTCGGCACCACCTGCTCGCTCACCTGGCGCGAGGCGGGCGAGAAAGAGCGGCTGTGGGTATGCAACCCCGGGCACCGCATCGCCCGCGGCCTCGGCACGCACCTCGAGATCGAGATGGAGGAGATGTACGGCGAGCCGTTCGCGATTCCGGCGCCGGAAGAGCAAGTCTTCATTTCGTGGTTCGAGGGCGGCGAGGTGTTTCGCTCGGGCTGTTGCTGGCGCCGTGGCAACGGCAAGATCTTCTATTTTCGGCCTGGCCACGAGGCGTACCCAACCTATTACAACGAGCAAGTGCGGACCGTCCTGCGCAATGCCGTGCATTGGGCGCGCCCCGAGGCGCAAAGGTGGATCGACAGCTGCCCCAACGTACCAGTCGAGCAGGCGCTCGAAAAGCTCACGGCACGCGGCGGTACTTTGCACGAGCCGGGCAAACCCGGCTTTCGTTAACGTAAGAAAATGACCGGAATTGTGCCACGCCACGCCTGACACCTCGACCGGCGGCCCAGATTCTGGCTAGCTTGAGGCATGGGTCTGGTTACGCGTCGAGGGCTATTGGTTGGCTTGGCGTCAGGGGCGGCCACAGGCGCGCTCAGCGTCAAGGCGTCAGCGACGATCGTGCATGCGGTATCGCTGCCAGCGCTCGTCCGCGGGTCGAGCCGCATCTTGGTCGTGACACCGCTTTCGGCGGAGAGTCACTTCGAGGACCTGGGTCGACGGCGCCGCATCGTGACCGATACGCGTGTGCGAGTCGAAGAGCCGGTGGCCAAAGGCGAAGGGGTCGACAGCGAGCTGCTCGTGCGCACGCTCGGCGGCACGATCGACCGCCTGGGCGAGCGAGTGCATGGCCAGGCGCAGCTAGCGATGGGCCAAAGCTGCGTGGCCTTCTTACTGCAAGCTCCCGACGGGCTGCATTACTTCAACGGCATGGCGCAGGGGCACTATCCGCTGCGCGGCGCCGCGACTCGAGAGCTTTCGCGCAGTCCTGATTTGCCGGAGATTCTCGAGTTCGACGGCTCAGCGGTCAAAGCCCTGGTCGGCAGTGAGCTCGGCTCCGCAAGGACGCGGATTCGCGCGCTCGTGGCACCATGAAGCACGCCGCATTTCTGAGCGTTGCTGGCCTTTGCCTGGGCCTGCTCAGCGCCTCTTCGGCGTTCGCGTTTTGCCGCACCACGACCTGTGATCCGAACGATCTGAAGGCGAATTGCGCCACCGATGAGCACACCTGCGTGACGACCGGCTTTCCTCTGGCCTGGCGCAGCAGCTGCGTCACCGTCGGCGTGCAGCAAATGGGCGACCCCAACGACGGCTTCAGCTTCGACGACGTGGCGCCGGTGGTCGAGCAGGCGTTCGGGGCGTGGATGCAGGCCGAGTGCGCGCCGGGCAAGCCGAGCATCGCCGTCAACCTGATTGGCCCGATCGAATGCGGCGTTTCCGAATACAACTCGACGGTCGGCAACGCCAACGTCGTGATTTTTAGAACGAGCGACTGGCCCTACCCCGGCGCCGCAAATGCGATCGGGCTGACGACCACGCGCTTCGACACCAAAACCGGTGATCTGTGGGACGCGGACATCGAGCTCAACTCACACGACGCGCACTTCAGCATCGGTGACCCGATTACCGGCGACGACCTGCTCAGCGTGCTGACGCACGAAGGCGGGCACTTCTTGGGCATGGCGCACTCGGACGACGAAGCGGCCACCATGAGGAAGTTTTATCACCCCGAAAGCGACGGCTCCGCCCTGCGCTCGCTCGCGCCCGACGACGTCGCGGGCATCTGCACTATCTACCCGCCGGGTAGAACGGCCGCGACGAGCAGCTGCGAAAACCGCCACGGCTTCTCTTCACAGTGCGGCGCCGATCAGCCTGCACCGAACGAGTCGAAGGGTTGCAGCCTGAACACCCGAGCGGGTGTTTCAGGAACGAGTCAAAGCAGCGCCAGCTTGCTCGCGATGTTCGCGCTTGCCTGCGGCGTGCGCCTTGCGCGACGTCGCCGCGTCGTGTAGCTTCTTTCGAGTCATGGTCTCTCGCCGTCACTTTTGGTTTGGCTACTGGCCCGCTCTAGCAGCGGCGACAGGGTCGAGCCTTTAGTTAGTACGACAAAAGGCCGAAAAAAGCCCCGGTCGCCGCAAGCGACTCGGGGTTTTCGTGTTTCTGGGCCCTCGAAAAATCCCGCCACCCATCCCCGACCCTAGCCATGCGCGAAACCAAAGACCTCCGAATCGTGGAAACCACAGCCCTCAGAAGCCCCGACGACGTTGCTCGTGAGCTGCCGCTCAGTGACCCGGCGGCCGACGTCGTGTACCGCGCGCGTCAGGAAATCCAAGCCGTGCTCGAAGGCCGCGACCAACGGAAGCTCGTGATCGTCGGTCCGTGCTCGATTCACGATCCCAAGGCGGCGCTCGACTACGCCGCGCGGCTGCTGGAGCTGCGCGAGCGCGTGAAAGACGCGCTGGTGCTGGTCATGCGCGTCTACTTCGAAAAGCCGCGCACGACCGTCGGCTGGAAGGGCCTGATCAACGACCCGCACCTTGACGGCACTTACGACATTCCGACGGGCATTCGCACGGCGCGTGGGCTGCTCCGCGAAATTGCGGAGCTCGGCTTGCCGGCGGCCACCGAGATGCTCGATCCGATCATTCCGCAGTACATCGCCGATCTGGTGAGCTGGACTGCGATCGGCGCGCGCACGACGGAGAGCCAAACGCACCGTGAAATGGCCTCGGGGCTGTCGATGCCGGTCGGCTTCAAGAACGGCACGGACGGCAGCTTGGGCGTGGCCATCAACGCCATGATCGCGGCGTCGCGTCCACACAGTTTTCTGGGCGTCGACGGCGCCGGGCGCGTCGGTGTCGTGCGCACGGCGGGCAATCCGCATTGTCACGTCGTGCTGCGCGGAGGCGCCGCCGGGCCGAACTACGGCGCCGCCGAGGTCGCCAAAGCCGTGGCTGCGCTGCAGAAAGCGCTCGTCAATCCCGGCGTGATGATCGATGCCAGCCACGATAACAGTGGCAAGGATCCGTTTCAGCAACCCGCAGTACTGGCGGACGTGGGCGCACAGCTTCGCGCCGGCCAGCCACACATCATCGGCGTCATGCTCGAGAGTCACCTGCACGAAGGCCGCCAAGAGCTGGTCGACAAGGCAACGCTCGACTACGGCCAGAGCATCACCGACGGCTGCATCGGCTTCGAGTCAACGCGCGAAGTCTTGGAGACGTTCGCAGACTCCGTCCGCAGCGCCGCAAGTCTCCGCGCGACGGCGTGATCCGGACCGGGACTGGTTACCGGCGACCGAGACCTGCCCCGGGTTCAATTCCAGGCGCCTCCACCACGGGACCTCGGGAAAGAGACCTGATTGGAGTTTGGCGAGAACGCTGATAAGTCGGCTGTTGCCTAAGAGGCGAATGCCAACCGCATTGACAGTTCCGCAGCGCGGACGTGTTTGGTAATGCCACCGATTGAGATGTAGTCGACGCCGGTTTCTGCGACGCTGCGGACGGTCTCGAGCGTTACGCTGCCCGACGCTTCGACCGTGACCCGATGGCCTTTAGAGTTGTTTAGCGCTATCGCGGCTCTCATGTCGGCCAGACTGAATTCGTCGAGCATGATGATGTCCGGGCCTGCGCGCAACGCCTCCTCAAACTCCTCAATCGTTTCCACTTCCACTTCGACTTTGCGTGAACCAGCTGCGCGGCGGGCTGCTGCCACTGCGGCCGTCAGGGAGCCGGCTGCGGCGATGTGGTTTTCCTTGATCAGCATCTGGTCGAAGAGCCCGATGCGGTAGTTCTGGCCGCCGCCGCACAAAACCGCATATTTCTGGGCCGTCCGTAGTCCTGGGACCGTCTTTCGCGTATCCAGAATTGCGCAGCGGGTTCCCACGATCGCATCTACATAGCGGCGAGTGGCGGTCGCCGTTGCGGAAAGGAGCTGGAGGAAGTTGAGCGCAGTGCGCTCACCCGTGAGAACGGGCCGGGCCAGGCCTGCGATCTCAAACAGGGCTTGATTCGCAGTAACGCGGTCACCGTCGTCGGCATGCCAGGTCAATTGAACAGCTGGATCCAGCTGACGGAATACCTCAGTCACCCAAGGGCGGCCGCATAAGGTCGCTTCCTCGCGGGTGATGACTTTACCTGTGACGCGCTGTGCGACGGGGACCAGTTGAGCGGTGATATCACCGCCGCCGATGTCCTCAGCCAGGGCAGTTGTGACCTGCTGCGCGAGGTCGGATGGCAGCTGCAACATTTGCGAAGGTTATCATGCGGCCGCGCCCCGCAGGAGCGGACCTAAAAACGGCAGGCCGTGTGTGGCCCACGGATCCCCAATGCCTCGCCTTCGCGTCAGCGGTGACGCCCATCAAAACAACCGAGCGTGACCGGACCCGGATTCCGGTGACCGGATCCAGTCCGGGTAACCCGACCCGGTATCACCCGCACGCGTGCACCGAGCGCCGCTACGGCAGTTTCTGCGAGCGGGGCTGCGTTTTGGCAGCCCCACTCGTTAGTTCGTGAAGGCGGGGACTTGTTGTTGGCCGCCGCCGGGGGCGCGCAGGACGCGGGTGGCTTCGAGGCCGCCGTGGATGGGGTCGGCGCCGATGGTGCCTTGCAGCTCAGTCAGGTAGTCGACGGAGCTGACACGCTCGAGCTCGGCTTTGGCGCGCGTCAGGCGCTCGCGGATGCCGAGGCGACCGGCTTCGTCGTGGTGGCTGGGCAGCGCGAGAAACTCGCCCAAGCGCTGCACGTGCCTTTGCCAGAGGGCGACGTCGCGCGCTTGCTTGACGCGCAGGCGCTCTTTGTACCACTCGCTTTCGAGCAGGGCCTCGCGCGTGAACAGCGCGCGGAACTCGGGGTGACTGGCGTCTTTGCCTTCCCAGTTGCCGTAGGCCATCACGTTCAAGAGCGCGCGCAGAGGCGGACAAGCGTCTTCGATGCTGCCGTCTTCGAAGTAGGCCTTCGCCACGCGCTCGTGCGCCTCGATGATATTGCAGACGCCGTCCGCGTAGACGGCGGCGTCCTGCGTTTCTGGCTTCAAGATGCCTTCGGAGAAGACAGAAACGGGGTTGTCGAACACGCGCCCGAAGAAGGTGTGTACGAACTTGGAGGTGATGCGGTAGCCCAGGCGGCTGGCCAGCACCTTTTTGCCGTCGAATTCGTAGTCGTTCAGCTTCTCGAGCTGGCCCTCGCCGATCATGCGCCCGGGGTCGCGCTCGGACGGGAACATGCGGCACCAGATCTCGGGAATCAGCAGGCTCACGTCGTGGTCGACGCGACCGTTCGGGCCGATGTAGCCGGCGGCCGAGCTGAAGCCCGCGTAGCCCGTGAGCAGCATCGAGACCAGCGCGTTGTTCAAGTCGGCGGTGGCGCAGATGGCGTTGAACGGACCCTTGGTCAGCGCGCCTTCGGAGCCAGCGCCCGTGGTGCTCGGCGATTTACCGGTCAGCGAGCAGACGTAGTCCATGAACAGCTCGGGCAGCTCTTGGTAATGGATGGGTCCGTACACGCAGAGCGGGCGAATGCCGTCGTCGGGCGGATTGTTGCGGCGACCGCTGAGCACGCTGATCACCGGAAAAACCACGGCTTCTTCGATGGGCAAGCGCCGGTAGAGCCGCGCGCCCATGTACGCGATGTACTTCTCGCGCTTGCGCGTCACGTCGGGCCGCACCTGCAGGTAGCGTGGATTCTTGCTCGGCTTGCCACCGACCAAGCGCGGCTTGGCGGAACAGATGAAGCTGCCGTCGTCTTTGCGTTCGGCGTTCTGTTCGATGTGCCGGCGCATCGGCTCCGTGAACGCGTCGTGCACGGCCACGTCTTGCACCATTTCGCGCGCGTCGGAGGCGTCGAGCGGCTGAAAGTTGGAGCAGAACAGGCCGCCGCGCGACATGTCGTCTTCGGTTTGCTTGTCGAAGCCGGGGTGAATGGCGTCGTCCGGACGCTGAAACAGCCGCCACTCGCAATTTTGGACCAGCTTGAGGCTCGGGTGGCCGTCGTACTCGCGCGGCAGGCCGAGCAGGCGCGTCGCTGGCACCACCACCGAGGCCGAAATGTCGTCTTCCATCTGCACTTTGTCGGCGGCCACGAAGTCTTGACGCAGCTTGTAGGTGCGCCAGGCGCCGTTGGGCTCGAGGCCGACGCGCAAATAGCTGCCGACCAGCTTGCGGCCGTCGTGCTTGAGCTCGTGACCCGGCGCGCCGTTGATGACGTCGACCGAGAAGTGACTGCGCCAGTCGCCGTTGTCGCTGCGGTGGAAGCGCTTGATCACGAACACCAGCGCGCGCACGTAGTTCGGAATGCTGGCGAGCCAGGCATTGTGCTCGACGGTAAATTCCGGACTGGGCGTGAGCAGCTTGATCACGGAGCCGAGCGAGCGCTCTGCCGACAAGATGGGGCGCGCTCGACCGCTGACCTGGCGCAGCTCCGGCAAGAGCGCGTCCTTGAAGTCTTTCTTGAAAATGTCTTCGACGAGCGCCATGTCCTCTTCGAACTTGCCGGTGTAGACGGGGCCGTAGAGCACGGCGTCGATCAGGCTCTTGCTGATCTCGGACTTACCGCCGCCCGAAACCGTGCACGGCTTGTGACAGAACGTGCCTTCCGGCGCGGTGCCAATCAGGCGCCAGCTAGGCGCGGCCGGGTGCTTGGCCATGCGCACTTTGTAGCCGTTGGGCAGCATGTACAGGTGGCCCGGCAAGACCTTGAGGTGCTGCTCTTCGTCTTTGCTGTTCCACTTCAAATCCTGCTTCTTCAGGTCGATTTCGGCGTCTTCCGGTACGTAGTGAATGTCGGGATATTGCTTGTCGGTGGCGTAGCCGCTGTCGTGCAGCTCCACGCTGTCGCCCAAAAGCTCGACCACTTCACTGAAGCGGTGCTCCGAGATCTCGCGCCGCCCGTCGCCCAGGAACTGTTCGCCCAAGCTGTAGGTCGAAAACGCCAGCGCGCCGCCCGCGTGCTCCTCTTCGGCCAGACCGAACAGGTTGGCGCTGAAGCTGATCTGCGTTTTTACTTCCTTCTTGCAGTAGCCAAAATAATTGTCGGCCAGGATCGTGACCATCAGTCCGTCGATCGAGCGCAAAGTAATCTTGAAGGCGCTGCCGTTGTTGTAGATCTCGTCGTCTTTGGCCCAGCACATGCCGCTCTTGCGCTGCGCTTCGCTGGCTTGGCTGACGTGCGGCAGGCCGAGGTCCTTCTTCTTCAGCCGCGTGAGCTGCGGCGCCAAGATCACGCAGCCGGTGTGGCCGGTCCAATGATCCACGTCGAGGCCGGCGTCGTTCTCCGGCAGGAACGGGTCGCCGGCGTTTTCGAAAATACTCTCGACGAAGTCGAGGTTGCTGACCAAACCGCCCGGCGCAAAAAAGCGAATCTCCATGCGCTTTTCGGCCGAATGCTTGGGTACCGCGGGACACACCAAAGGCCGCAGCAAGAGCGACACCATGGTTTCGACCGGCGCGTCCCAGTTGGCCGTGAACGGCAGGCGCTTCATCGTGGCGGGCGGGTTCAGAGCTTCGCGCAGCATGTGGGCGTAAGCGATGGGCGGTACCGCCAGCTTGTCGGCCGGCACCGGCAAGCCCGCGTCGGCAACGTGAAACACGCCCTGCGTGGTGCGACGATCGTTGATCGGATTGTGCAAGACGCCGTTGTCGAGCCGGTAGCTCGACACCAGGTCGTTGTGCCAGGCGTCCGCGTCGATGGGTAGCGAGAGCTCGCGCGCCAGGCCGTAACGATCGAGAATGAACGTCGAGTTCGGCAGCCGTACCGGCTTGGTAAGCCCGAGCCCTCCCAGCTGCTGATCGAGGAAGGCCTGAATGCGCTGGTCGGCCGGGCACAAATGGTCGCTGAGCAAACGCGTCTGCTCGCGATAGCGAGCGAACAAGTCACGCGCGAGGTCGAGCACCTCTTGATCGCCGACGCTGTCCGGCACCGAATGGCCGAGCGCCGCCAGCTTGAGCGCGATGGCGCGGATGGCCGTTCGCCTGTCCAACATCGCAACCGTGCCATCCGTCCGCAAACCGACCGATCGTTCGAGCTCCATCACGTTTCTCCGGAGCGGGGCCCGTGCCCCGCGCTGCTGAAAGGCGCGCGCAGTCTAAACCGGAAGCCGCGCCGGCTAACTGCGCGTCTGCTCAGGCGGCAGCGGCCGCCAGCACTGAAATATCGCCAGAAATCGCGTACGGTCACCTGTTTGCCACCGAAAAGGCCTTTTTCTGCCACCGAGACCGGCGAAGACTGGGGAGCCCGATGAAGCTGGCCGCGCTCGACCTTGGCTCCAATTCGTTTCACTTGCTGGTCGCGAGCACTGACGGCGGCAGCGAGCTCGCCAAGATCGGCTCGCGCAAGGCGGTGCTGCGGCTCGGCTCGGTGGTTCAGCAGCAGGGCCAGCTGAGCGAGAGCGCTTTCGCGGCTGCCTTGGCCAGCGTCGGCCAAATGGCCGTGCTGGCCAAGCAGCTCGGCGCTGACAAGCTACTCAGCGTCGCCACCAGCGCCCTGCGCGACGCGCGCAACGGCCGGGCATTTTGCGACGAGTGTCGCGGCAGTCTCGGCGTAGAAATCGAGCTGCTGTCCGGGGACGACGAAGCGCGTCTTGCGTACGCAGGAGCACGCAGCTCGTTGCGCTTGACCAGCGGTCGTGTGCTGGTCGCCGACGTGGGCGGCGGCTCGGTCGAGCTGGCGGTCGGCGACGGCAGCGACTGCGACATGGTGCAGAGCTTGCCGCTCGGCTTCTTGCGCCTGGCGCAGGCGTTCACGGTCAGCGAAGCCGGCGGCGCGGAGCGGCTCGCACGCTACGTGCAACTGGAATGCGAAAAGGCGCGCTGGCAGCTCGGTCGCTTCGACACGCTACTGCTCTCGGGCGGTACCGCGCGGGCGATCGGCAAGCTTTTGGGCGGCGGCGTCGCCAGCGCCAGCTCCGCGCAGGTACTCAGGCTGTGTGACACGCTGGCGCTCATGCCGTACGAGGCGCTAGTCGCGCGCGGCGTCGAGCGTAGGCGAGCGGTCACGCTGGCAGCCGGAGCTGCGGTCATTTCCGGCCTGGTCGCAGGCTTCGGGCAGCGCGAGCTGCGCATTTCGCCGCGTGGCTTGCGCGAGGGCGTGATCTTGCGCGAGCTCGCCGCACGCGCGCCGACGCAAGCGGCCTAGCGCGCGGCTTACGTCACGACGGCCCACGGTTTGATGCTCGGGCGCGGTCGATTCTTGGTGACGGCCGCGAGCACGTGCTCCTGGGCGTCGGCATGGGGGCCGTCGGCGGGCGGCGCGGGGCGCCGATAGTGACCGCTCTCGTCCATTTCGTACGCGCCGCAGTCTTCGTGCGCTAGCGGCCAGATGCACTCTTCGAGCACTTGCTTGCGCGCCGCCTCGCTGGCGACCGGAAAGAACAGCTCCACCCTGCGATCCAAATTGCGCGGCATCCAATCCGCCGAGGCCAGGAACAGCTCTTCCTCGCCCTCTGCACCGAACGCGAACACGCGCTCGTGCTCCAGAAAGCGACCGAGCAAAGAGCGCACCCGAATGTTTTCCGACACCCCTTTTACGCGCGGACGCAGGCAGCAAGGCCCACGCACGAGCAAATCGATCTCCGCGCCATCGTTCGAGGCGCGATACAGCGCTCGAATCACATCCGCGTCGACCAAGGCGTTGAGCTTGGCGAAGATACGCCCGCGTCCCCCGCTGCGAGCCCGCCGCGCTTGCTCCTCGATCAGCTCTAAAATCTTGCTGCGCAGCGAGCCCGGCGCCACCGCCAACACACGATAGCGCGGCGAAACCGAGAAACCGGACAGCGAGTTGAACAGCTCCGAGACGTCTTCGCCGGTCTGCGGATCGCAGGTCATCAGCGCGACGTCGGTATAGAGACGCGCCGTCGCTGCGTTGTAGTTGCCGGTCGACAAGTGCACGTAGCGCCGCAAATCTGCGCCCTCGCGCCGCACGATCAACAGCGCCTTGGCATGCGTCTTCACGTCCGCAGCGCTGTAGAACACGTGGGCTCCAGCTCGCTCCAGCGCGCGCGCCCAGGCGATGTTGTTGGCCTCGTCGAAGCGCGCCTTGAGCTCGATCGAAACGGCCACTTGCTTGCCGTTCTCGGCGGCCCGGATCAAGGCACGCATGGCCTCGGCGTCCGAGCCCGCGCGGTACAGCGTCATCTTGATCGCAAGCACCCCGGGATCGAGCGCGGCGAAACTCAGCAGATCGAGCACAGGCGCGAACGAGTCGTACGGATGGTGCAAGCACACGTCGCCCGCCCGAATCGCGCTGAACGGGTCGCCTTTTTCGAGCCAGGCCAGCGGCACCCGCTGCACCAGCGGCGCGTCGCGCAGCTCTGGCCGATTGCGCGAGGCCAGCTGGAAGAGGCACGACAGCCCCAGCGGCACTTGAGACTCGTAGAGGTCCACCTCTTCGATCTCGAGCTTCTCGAGCAGCAGCTGGCGAATGTGCGGCGGCAACTGCGGCGAGACCTCCAGCCTAACCGCCGCGCCGAAGCGGCGGCGTCGCACCCCGCGATCGACCGCCGACAGCAGGTCTTCCGCCGCGTCCTCCAGCACGTCGAGGTCCATGTCGCGCGTCACGCGAAATGGATGGCAGCCGCGAATCTCGAGGCCGGGAAACAGCTCGCTCAGGTTCTGGCCGATCAAATCTTCCAGCAACACGAAGCTGTGCTCTTCGTCGCCGTTGCCGGCGACTTCGACGAAGCGCGGCAAAATTTCCGGAACCTTCACGCGCGCGAAGCGATGCTCGCTGCTCGCTGGATCGTGCAGCTCGACGGCCAGCGACAGCGACAAATTCGACAAGAAGGGGAACGGGTGAACCGGATCGACGCCGAGCGGCGTCAAGACTGGAAAAACCGAGGCGCGAAAGTAGTCGCGCGCCCAGTGTTTTTGGCCTTCGGAGAGCTCGCTCACGCGGCCCACGCGCATGCCGCAGGCGGTGAGCGCCGGTAGCAGCACCTCGCGATAGAGCTGATCGGCGTCGCTCAGCTGGCGCTGTGCGAGCTTTCTGATCTGGTTCAAGAGCTCGCGCACCTCGATGCCGTCGGGTTGCTGGCTCGCGACGTGGGCGTCGAGCTGCTCGTGCAGCCCCGACACGCGAATCATGAAAAACTCGTCGAGATTCGAGCAGTGGATGGCTAAAAATTTGAGCCGCTCGAGCAGGGACCAGCGAGCGTCGCGCGCTTGGTCGAGCACGCGCTCGTTGAAGGCGAGCCAAGACAGCTCGCGATTGACGTAGAGCGACGGGTCGGAAAGGTCCACCCCGCAGCAGTAGTCAAAGTCCGGGCTGGCACCGCGACGGCTCCGTGAAGTTCAGGTGACGAACCCATGCGCGCTAGCCCGCCGCCGGAAAAGCGTCAGGCCCGCCGGCAGCACCAGCAGTGCCGTGGCCAGGCACGACAGCTCGCCGACTACGGCGTACTTGCCAAACGAGCGCAGCGCGAGATTGTCGCCGAACAGCAACGTGCCGTAGCCGAGCATGGTGGTCATACTGCAGGCCGCGATCGCGCCGCCGACGGATTGCAGGCTCTGCCGAACGTCTCCCAGCCGGCGCACGCGGTCGTACAAGTTGATCGAATATTCGACGCCGATGCCGAAGGTCAGCGGCAGCGCCACGAAGTTCAGGAAATTGAGCCGCACGTCGAGGCCCGCGGCGGCCCCGAGCGTAAACCAAACCGCCAACAGCAGTGACGAAAGCACCGCCGCAGCAGGCCAGAGCGCGCCGGTCGCCAGCGCGGACACCAGCACCACCACGCCAAACGCCACGGCGACGGCGCGCGGCGCGTCGTGCGTCATCGAGCGGATCATCTCGGCGAACACGCTGGCGCGACTGGCGTTGGGTACCTCTTGACCGTTGGGCTCGCGCACGCCCTCCAGCAGGTCGGCGATCTTGAGTAGCTCCTCGCCGCGGCTGCGCGACAACTTGGGGTCGATTTCGACGAAGACGGACGTACCGAAGCGCCCGTTCGCTTCGCTGAAGCGCTCGCGCAGCAGCGGCGGCAGATCGAGGGCGCCGAGCGGGTGCAGGCTCTCAGGCGGACGAAACTCCGTGGCGAAGCGCAGGTCCTCGCCCTTGAGGCGGGGCAATGCGCCATCGATCTCACGCCGGATATCCACCAAAACCTCGAGCTTGCGCTTCACGACCTCGGGCCGCCCGCCCAGATAGTCGTAAACGGTCGACACCCGCTGCACGAGCTTGCCGCCGAACAGCTGCCGGTCGCGCGCCACCACGGCGTCGGCTACGGCTGCGGCGTGCTGCATGTCGCTCGCCAAAAGCAGATCCGGCGAGCCGCGCGTGCCGAAGATTTCGTCGGCTTTGACGCTGAAATGACCGGCCCCGCTGCTGGAGCTGCTGGCGCTGCGCAGCTTGCCGAAATCGTACTCCCACGGATTGGCGACGTAGCGCGCGATTGGCCGCGCAAGACAGACGGCTCCCAGCCCGACGCAGAGCAGCAGCAGGAGCGGACGCCGCGTGGCTAGCGCACCGAGCCAACGCGTCACTGGCGGATCGCTCGGCTCTGTGGCGGAAGAGCGAGCTCTCGTCAGCTGAAAGCGCTCGAGCGCGGCGATCGACGCCGGGCAGACCCCGAAGGCCGCGAACCAGCAGGCCAAAGCCCCGCTGCCGCCGATCAGCCCGAACTCGCTGAAGCCGCGGAAGCTGGTAACGCCGAGCGACGCATAAGCTCCGGCCGCCGCCAGCGCGCCCAGCCAGGTGCCGCGGCGGCAATCCAGAGCGGCTTGCGTGAGCGCCGGCAAGAGCGGCTGGCCCTGCCTCTGCAACTCCCGATAGCGCGCGAAGTAAATCATCGGAATGTTGATGCCGTTGCCGGCAATGATCGAGCCCAAGAAGCCGCTGGCCATGTTCAGGTGCCCGAACGCGAGCTTGGCGACCGCGAGCGCCACCCCGCAGCCGACGGCCGCCGAAAGCCCGATGTGCACGAGCGACAGCGGCGAGCGAAAATAGCCGAGAATAACCGTGAGAATGAGCCCCAGTGCCAACGCGGATACCAAAAAAATATCGGC
>Ga0307516_10002224_pt1 | contig 26274 bp, 27 predicted proteins | sample 19_EM_MG_FD_203310 | JGI IMG/M metagenome (GOLD analysis project Ga0307516, IMG submission 203310) | Populus trichocarpa ectomycorrhiza microbial communities from riparian zone in the Pacific Northwest, United States - 19_EM | ecosystem: Host-associated > Plants > Roots > Unclassified | place...
CGCAACGTCGCCGGCAAGCTCGGCCTGCTGCGGCTGAACGACGACGAGACGACGCCGAGCGGTGCCGCGCGCGTTCCGGACGCCACCCTGGTGGACGATTTGATCGAGCTCTTGGCCGCCGCCGAAACCGACATGACGCTGTTCTATCGGCATTTGGCCGACGTTCCAGCGCGCGACGCCTCGCTTGAAACGAGCGACGCCGCGCTGCTCGCGCCGCTCGAAGTCGCCTTTTACGATCCGGCGTCGCTCGGCGCCGAGCATCGCTCGCGCCTGGCGATCTGGCTGCGTCGCTACGCGGCGCGCGTGCGCGAAGACGACGTGAACGACGCCGAGCGCAAACAACGCATGAACCGCAAAAATCCCAAGTTCATTTTGCGCAACTATGTGGCCCAGCTCGCCATCGACGCGGCCGAGCAGGGCGACGGCAGCATCGTGAACGAGCTGCTCGAGGTGCTGAGCCGGCCCTTCGACGAGCAGCCCGGCAAAGAGCGCTACGCCGAGAAGCGCCCCGAGTGGGCTCGCAATCGCCCCGGTTGCTCGATGCTGTCGTGTAGCTCGTGACAGAGTAACGAGCTTTGCGTCAGCGGAGCCGACGCCAAGTGCAACCGGGCACACGCGCGGGCGCCTCAGTCGCGCCGTTCTGCCTCGCTCTGCAACATTCCTTCGCGATTTGCGCGCGTTTTTTCGCGGCACGGTGCTTGCTCAGTGCCTGGCCGTAACTCGAACCGGAGGCATTGATGATTCGTTCCATTACCGCTACTGCTTGTTTGGCTCTGTCGTTGGCGTTCGCGGTCGGTTGTGAAAAAGCAGCCGATCAGCAGCACAAGGCCGACGAGGCGCGAACCGACGCTGACAACAAGGTCGCCGACGCCAATCGTCAGGCAAGCGACAAGATCAACGCCGCCCAGTCGGATGCCGACAAGAAGGTCGCTGAAGCTCAGGCAAGCTTCCTGAAAATGCGCGAAGACTATCGGCACAACGTCAACACGGACCTGGTCAACGTGGACAAGAACATCGCCGATCTGGAAGCCAAGGAAAAGACCGCCAAGGCCAAGCAGAAGGCGGACATCGACGCCGCGCTGCCGAACATCCGCTCGCTGCGTGAATCGGTCACGACCGAGTACCGCTCGCTCGATCTGGCGTCGGCCCTCACCTGGGACGCAGCCAAGGCCCGCGTCGACAAAGCTATCGATGACCTGAAAAAGGCCATCGACAAGGCGGACTAGAGCACTCGACAGCGCTTCGGCTCGTCGTCGTTCTAGGCCGGGCAGGCCACGGACGGTGCCGGCACAGCTGCTCAGTTCTCCCCGACCGAGAGCAGCTAGCGCCCGCACCGTCCGTGGCCGAGGGCGCGGTCAGCGACAGCGCGCGAAGCAGGCGCGCAGCGATCCGAGCAAGGCGTTTGGCGCATCCAGCGCGGGCATGCCGCCGCCGTGCGGATATTCGATCCATTCCACGACATGATGCGCTCGCTCTGCGAAGCGACGCAGGCTGGGCGCGGCGAGTGGAAAGGCGTGAAGCGCAACAGGTACTCGCGACGGCGTCGCGGGCACGAACGCGCTGTCGCGGTAAAAATCGTTTCGCGCCGTCGGAGCCGCGAACGCCCAGGTCAAGCTCAAGCCAGCGAGCAAGGCGTCGCGCCAGCTGAGACTTTCGGCGGCGTCGAGGGCTTCTGTGTCGAGTTGGCTGAGCGCGAAGCCGAGCGCCGCCAACGGCGCTTCTGGTAGCTGAAAAAGCAGCCGATCGCGCAGCTCTGCCAGCCCGGCCAGTCGCGATTTTTCTGGCGCACTGAGGCCGGCGAGCTCGAACGGATCTTCAGCGGGGTAGGCGGCGAGCGAGGTGACGTGAACCGCCGCCACGTGCGCGTCGTCCAGCGCCGCCAGCTCGAGCGCGACGCTGGCGCCGAGATCGCTGCCGTGTACCAGGTAGCGTGAGTAACCGAGCTGGGCCATCAACGCCGCCAGTTGTTCTGCCGCCGCGCGCGCGCACGGCACGGCTGCTGACAACCCGAAACCGGGCAGCGACGGGCAAACGGCGTGAAATGCGGCGCCCGGGCTGGCCCCGTGCGCGCGCGGCTCCACGAGCGCCGGGAGCAAGTTCGTAAATTCGGCGAGCGACCCCGAATAGCCGTGCAGCAGCAACAACGGCAGAGCCGACGCTTCGGCAGAGCGCAGGTGAACGAAGCTCTGCGGGCGGTCACCGCCCAGCTCGAAGCACGGCAGCTCGGTCAGCGGCTGCTCAGCGAAATCGAATTCGTTCAGCCAATAGTCGAGCAGCTGCCCTAGCTCGCCGGGCGAGACGCCGTACGCGAGCGCGACATCCAGGGCCTCCCCGGTCGCCCAGGAGCGACCTAGGCGTAGTCTCAGCCGTTGCCAGGCGGCCTCCGGGATGTTCAGCCGGAGCGGTTCGAGTTGGCCTGGGGGGCGGCGGACGTCGGCGTTCATGACCGAGAGCTTCCCAAAACCAGTTGTCAGCGGTATGTCAGGGTTTGTCGAAATGCAGAGAACCGAACGGCTTTTCGCCCTCGCCGAGTACCTGCGCGGCCGTCGCACCGGCGTGACGGCCGAAGCCCTGGCCGAGCGCTTCGGCGTGACGGTGCGCACCATCTACCGCGATCTCGACGCGCTACGGGCCGCGGCGCTGCCGGTCTCGGCGGAGTCTGGGCCTGGCGGCGGCTATGCGCTCGACCGCAGCTACAGCTTGCCGCCCGTGAACTTCACGGCGCGCGAAGCGGCGTTGATCTTGGCGCTCGGTAAGTTCGCGATCGACATGCGGCTCTTGCCGTTCAGCGAAACCTTGCAGTCAGGTCTCGACAAAGTGCGCGCCGCGCTCTCGACCTCGGCGCAGCGCGAGCTCTTGGCGCGCCTCAAAGAGCTGTCGTTCCACGGCGTGCCGGCGCTGCCGAGCGACAAGAAAGTGCGAGTCGCCCTCGAGCGCGCCTGGTTCGAGCAGCAGCCGGTGCTCATCACCTACGTCGACGGCAACCACGTCGAGAGCAAACGCACGGTTCGCATCCTGTCGGTGATGATGGACCGCCACGAAACGCGCGTCGAAGGCCTCGACGTCGAAACCTCCGAGCGTCGCCACTTCCGCCTCGATCGCATCCTGCTCGCCGAAGTGCTGCGCCCGGAGGCGTGATCGTCACGCCGTTGCAGCCGTAGCGCCGTACTCGAGCTCGAGTCGACGCGCGGCAACTTCAGCGCCATCTCGACCGATGCGCCCCGCTAGCGCGTGCGCCCGGGCTTGGACGGCCGCATCGAGTACGGCTTCAAGCGAGGTGGTCAACGCTGCCTCGGTCAAGCTGGCGTGGGGGGTCGTGGTTCCCAGGCCGAGCTGCTCGACGCGGCTAGCCCAATAGAACTGGTCGCCGAACATCGGTGTGACGACTTGCGGAACGCCAGCGCGAGCTGCGGCGGCAGTCGTGCCTGCGCCGCCGTGGTGGACGACGGCCCGGACGCGCGGCAGCAGCCGGTCGTAGCTCACCTCGTCGATGGCGATGCAGTCGGGGGCAGCCTCGACGACGTCGAGCGCTGCCCAGCCGCGCGCGATGATCAGCCTGCGGCCGACGGCGCGGGCGGCGCCGAGCAAGCGACCGCTCGTATCGGCTGCGGCAGGCATGCTGCCAAAGCCAACTAAGACGGGCGGCTCTCCACCGTCGAGGAACGTAGCTAGGGCCGCGGGTAGGGGCGCATCATCGTCGAGCACCCAGGCGCCGGTTTGGAAGATCTCGCGGCCGGGAGTGTCCGGGAGGGGAGCCAGCATGGCATCGGCGGCAAGCCAGGTATGGTCTGTCAGCACGTAGTCGAGCATGTCAGCGATCGGAGCCAGGCCAAGCCGATCGCGGTTGCGATTGATGCGCGTGAGCGCGCGCTCGTTCCAAGCCTCGGCGACTGATCGCCACTGCTCCTCGATGCTCGCCGTCGCGTCTGCGACTTTGCCCGGCGTCGGCGGTGGTGCCAGGTCGAGCGACGGCAGCGCGACCGGCGCGTAAACGGCCGTCACACAACCAATGCCTGCGCGCTCGGCAATCGACGGAGCCGCGTACTGGTGCGCGTTGGCACCGACGATGACATGGCAGCCTGCTGCCGCCTTGGCGATGGTCTCGAACTGATCCGTGATGAGATCAGGCATCGACTCGCGCAGCCGACGCAGCTCTTCAGGCGTAAGTTGGGGTGCCGCGCCGGACCTTTGCGCCGGCAAGCGCATCTCGACTCCCATCGCTACTGCCTCGAATCCGAGGCGCGTCGCCCACTCCACGAAATTGGGCGAAAGACACAAGCGCACGGCGTGGCCGAGCTTCCTCAGCTCGAGCGCCAATGCCAGGGCAGGCTGCACATCGCCCCGCGTTCCGACCGCTGTGAGTAGCACGCGCATGACCTGCTCTTTAGCCCAGCTGCGGCCTGGCGAAAGGGCTTGCCAGCCAACAATTCGCGCGCTACATACTGAACCACATGGTTCAGTATGCGAGGGCCCGGCTAGATGCCTCGTTCGGCGCGCTTTCAGACGCCACCCGACGCGGCGTTCTGGAGCAGCTTGGGCGGACGGACGCGTCGATCACGGACCTTGCCGAGAAGTTCCACATGACCCTGACGGGCATGAAAAAGCACGTCGGCGTCTTGGAGCAAGCCGGCCTGGTGACCACAGAGAAGGTCGGTCGCGTGCGGACCTGCAAGCTCGGCCCGCGCCGGCTGGAAGACGAGACGGCGTGGCTCGAGCGGTACCGCCAGCTCTGGGACGCACGCTTCGATGCGCTGGACAACGTTGTCGAGGAATTGAAACGCAAGGAGAAGGTCGATGGACGCAAAAACAGAGAGTGATGTCACCCCCATGAAGAACCGCACGACGGTGGAACGGAAGTCCGAGCGTGAGCTGGTCGTCACGCGAACCATCAACGGGCCGGCGCGCCTCGTGTTCGACGCCTGGACTCGGGCCGAGCTGCTGCAGCAATGGTGGGTGCCGAAGTCATCAGGCTTGACCCTGCTTTCCTGCGAGGCCGATGTTCGTGTCGGCGGCAAGTACCGTCTCGTGTTCAGCTTCAAGGGCTCGGAGCCGATGGTGTTCTTCGGTAGCTACCTCGAAGTGACACCATGCTCGCGCCTCGTCTGGACCAACGAAGAAGCTGGTGACGCGGGGCAAGTCAGCACGGTGACCTTCGACGAACGAGGCGGCAAGACGCTGGTGGTCCTGCACGAGCTCTATCCCTCGAAAGAAGCTCTCGACGCTGCCCGCGCCTCCGGGGCAGAGTCCGGCACGCTCGAAACGTTCGATCAATTGGACGAGTTTGTCGTCGCCCGAGGCGCGAGCGCGGGAGGGTCGTGACGTTGCCGCCGGTGCGCCCGACTCGAGCTCACGTCATCTGGCGGTTCGCGAGTCGTGGCGCGCCCCACCCAGCGCGAGCGCGGCAGCTGCCGCAAGCTTGTGCTTGGCTTGCCAAGGCGGCCCGATCGAGCGGCCCATAGCCTGCAAGAATGTGTCGATGTCTGCGCGGCCAAGCGCCGCCGCGGCAGCGTGAAACACGCGCTCACGGTCGTACCAATGCACGGACCAGCCGCGCTCTTCGGCGGTAGCCGCGAGGGCCTGGCGATACATCACGGAGTCGGCGACTGTCTGTGCGCGATTGTCTAAAATGCGCTCTTCAGTCGTCGGCGGTAACTCGGGACATTCGCGAAGCGCAATGCTCGCAATCGGCACGGGCACGGCCGCGGCCAGCGCCTCGAGAGCCGCGCGCGCGCCCTGTGCCGCCGACGCTTGCACGCGCGCAACCAGCGCCACGGCGTCGGCCAGCGAAATGGTCCGCGCCCACGGGCTATTCAAGTAGCGACCCACCGCCCACGACCCTTCATGGTGATGCGGGTGCGTCGGCAGCCCGCGCTCCGTCAGGTCGATGCTTCGACGATCGAGCAGGCTACCGTCCGGCGCGACCGTGACCAGCACCGCCGAGTTGCCGTGCTCCGCGACACCGACACTAGCGATCGGCTGGGTTCGTCGTTTGGCCACGGCTTGTTGGTTGGCGCCGCTGGGCGGGGCGTGGCTCAGCGATCTTTGGGTTGCGTGGTGCGCTGGATGAGCTCGCGCACGATGCGGTCGGTTTTTTGGTTGGGGGTTTCGTTGCCGGTGTCGAGGCGTTCGAGGGCGCGCAGCTCGTCTTGGACGTTGCGGCGGCGCGTGGTGGCGCTGCGCGTGCGGGCGCGATTGCGCAGGCGGGCGGCGAGCATGCCGATCAGAGGCCAGGCTTTGGCGCCGTCGAGCGGTTCGATCGGGATCAGGTTGATGGCTGCGAGCCACAGGTTGGTGTAGCCGAAGACGCCGAGGAAGACGGCCAGTTGGTAGGAGCCGGGCGGGCCGAAGAGCGCGTAGCAGGCTTGCACGGCGGCGAAGAGCACGAGCTGCGCGAGCACGCCGCCCCACGCCACGACGGCTGCTTCGTAGCGTGAGCCGGCGCGCTCGTGGGCGCAGTAGCCGCCGGCGCCGTGCACTGCGATTTCACGCAAGCCGAGCCGATAGCGCAGCACGAGCAGGGCGTGGCCGAGCTCGTGAATGAGGATCAGCGTCGCGAAGCCGAGCCAGAAGGCGGGCTCGAAGCGGAAGCCGCTCCACATCAGCGCGCCGAGCGGCAACGTCCAGTGCACGCGAATGGGCGCCCCGCGCAGCCGCCCGACCGTCCACCAGCCGCGGCTCATGCCAAAGTCCGTTTCGGTGCGCTCCCGGCGTTCACGCACCAAGCGTATCACGGCTTCGTGGCCACGACCCGCAGGCGCGTGTAGTCGAGCCACCACGAACCGTCGCGAAATAGCGCGGGTCGGCAGCGCGCTTCGACGCCACGCACCAGCGCGGCGCGGCGCTCGCCGAGCGCCTTGAGCAGGGGCAGGCAAAACAGCTCGAGCCAGGTTTCGAGCCCGCCGGTACCTTCGAGGCGCGTCGGTCGCTCGAACCAGAGCAGCGTGCGCACGCACAGGCCTGCGTCATCGAGGACGCGCGCGTACTGCGCGGCGGTCGGAAAGAACCAGTCGGGCGTGCCGTAACCTGCCATGCCTTGCTCGCTGAGCGTGTCGCGTACGGCGGCGCGCACGGTTTTCACGCAATGTGCGCCACCGAATTCGGCGACGAAGCGCCCGCCTTTGCAGAGCGCGCGCGCCACGCCAGCTGCCACGTCTGCGGCCCGCGGCATCCAGTGCAGGGCCGCGTTGGAGAACACCGCGTCGAATTCTGCTTCGAAGCGCAGCTCTTGCCCGTCGCCGACCTCGAAGCTCAGGTTCGGGTGCTTGCGGCGCGCCTCGTTCACCATGTCATTCGAAGCGTCGATGCCGAAGGGGCGCGCACCGGCGGCAGCCAGCTGCTGCGTGAGGTCGCCGGTGCCGCAGCCGAGGTCGAGCACGCGCTCACCTGGCGCGGGCGCGAGCAGGTCGAGCAAGTCGCTGGCGAGCTTCGGCACGAAGGCGCCAGCGCGATCGTAGTGGGCGGGGTTCCAGGCTTGGTCGCTGATGGCGTTCATGCGCTACAAGCTGCGCCGCGCCGGGCATTGTGTACAATGATACGTTTTGATGATTATCATTCATGCAGAGAATAGATGGAGCTGCGCGATCTCGAATACTTTCTGGCCGTGGTCGAAGCCAAGAGCGTGACTTTGGCGGCGCGGCGCGTGCACGCAGCGCAGCCCACGCTGTCGCACGCGCTCGGGCGGCTCGAAAATGAGCTCGGTGAGCGGCTGCTCGAGCGCAAGGCGCGGGCCCCGCTGCGCCTGACGGATGCCGGCGAGCTGGTGGCGGCGCGCGCGCGCCAGGCCTTGTCGATTTTGACGGCGCTCGAAGACGACCTCGGGGCGCTGCGCGGCCGGGTCGGGGGCAGCCTGCGCATCGCCGCGATTCAGAGCCTGAGCGCGACGCTGCTCCCGGGCGTGTTGGCCAAGCTGGCCGAGCAGTATCCGGCGATTGTACCCAGCGTGCGCACGCTCGCCGCCGAGAGCATTGCGCGCGCCGTTGCGTCGGGTCGCGCGGACGTGGGGCTTTTGGCCGGCGCGCCGCGGTCGTCGCTGCGCGGCTTGGCGGTGAAGGTGCTGTTCGAAGAGCCGCTGGTGGCGCTGATGCGACGGACGGATCCGCTGGCGCGCTCGAAGACGCTCAGGGTGGCGGCGCTGGCAGAGCGTGAGCTCGTGCTGGTGCCGGACGGCACGTTCTTGTCGGACATCGTGCACGCAGCTTTCGAACGGGCAGGCGTTTCGCCCAAGGTGCGTTTGACCTTGGCGTCGGCTGAAGCGCTGCGCGAGACCGTGCGCGCCGGGCTGGGTCTCACGATCTTGCCGCGCGGCTACGCGGCGCCGCGCGACCGCGATTTGGTAGCCGTGCCGCTCACGCATCCGACCCCGCGGCGCGAGGTGCTGCTGGTCGAGCGCGGCCCGGGGCAGCTGGCGACGCCACGCGTCGTAGCCGCGTTTCGCGAACTTTTGACGCAGCGTGTGTAACCGGTTCCGGTTAGGTATTTGCGCGCTAAAATGGCCAGTTTTTGGCCTGCTCGACCTGTGGTCGGGGGTGGGTCGCTAGTTTCTCGGTGGGAACCGGTTCCAGGTATGGTAAGTAAGGAGCTGTTGCTGCGCTCCGCCCCCGTTCCTGTTCCGGGCGCGCACCCCCTCCACCATGACCAAGACCTGGCAGCTCCGCGCGTTCGCTGTGTATCTGACCCTCGGCCTTCCGCTCGCGGCGTCGTGCGCGAAAGAAGCGAACACCCTAGAAGGTGACGACAGCGGTAGCGGCGCCACTCCCGCGACGGGCGGCGGCAGCAGCAAGGCCGGGAGCGGCAACACGGCCGGTAGCACCAGCGCGTTCGGCGGCACGACGAGCAAAGCTGGCAGCAGCTCCGGTGGCAAGGCAGGCACGGCCGGTGCCTCCGCCGCTGAAGGTGGCGAAGCCGCGACAGGCGGCACGGCCGCGGGCGGCAAGAGTAGCGGCGGCACGGGCGGTGCGAGCGCGGGCGGCACGGGCGGTGGTACGACGATGGTCCCGGCGGACGTGCTGGCTCGCGCTAGCGCCATCGTCTACTACCAAACGCAGCACGCGACCGCGATGGACAAGACGATTCAGATGAAGCTCTTCATCAAGAATCAGGCGCCGGATCCGTTGCCGATGGATCACGTGAAGATTCGCTATTGGTTGACGGCCGAAGTCGCGACCGAGCTACACCAGTATTACACGGGTCCAGAAGTGCCGAACCCCAAGGCCGTGTTCGTGAACGACGCCGCCAACAGCAACGTGCTCATGACCTTCGGCGGCGGCTCGATCGCGATGGGCGCCGACATGAACGCCAGCGAAGTGCAGCTGGAGATCGATAACAATTCGAGCCCCTTCAATCAGGCCGACGATTTTTCATGGAATCCAGCCGACGCGGCCAGCACGCCGAACGGCAAGATCACGCTCTACCTCGATGACAAGCTGATCTGGGGCTGCGAGCCTTCGGGCGCATGCTTCGACGACAGCAGCGGGGCTGGCGGCGCGGGTGGCGGCGGCGCCGGCGGCGCGCCGTAACAGTTGCTCGCGCCTGACGGCGTCGCTGCGGACGCCGTCAGGCGTACTTGCCGGCGAGCTTTTCGACCAGCGCGATGTAGCTCTGCATCGCAGCGTCTTTGCTGCCGCCCTTCTTCGTCGACCAGGCGTCGTACTTTGCGCGACCCTTGAAGTCGAGCATACCGGGCCGCTCGCCCTGCACGTCGCCGACCGTGCCCTGCTTGAACAGCGCGTACAGCTCGAGCAGCTCCGACGCATCCGGCGTCTTCGACAGCTTCTTCACGCGAACCTGCGCCGCCGCAAAATCATCGCTCAATGCCATGCCGTAACGTTACTGTGAGTCCCCAGATTTTTTCACAGGAAGATCAGAAGGACAGAAGATTTCTTGGGTTTCGAGATCCGAAACGCTGTCTGGAGCCTGCGCAGGCTTCGTCATGCGCCGCGCGTCTCGAACCCCAAAATTCTCGCTTCCTCTCGCCTTCCGATCTTCCGATCTTCCTGTGAAAAAATCCGAGTCGTGCCAGTGACTTAGATTTCCGCGGCGACGGCGGAGGCGTGGATGGTGGCGGCGATGCGGACGGCGTCCCACACATGGTCTTCGGTCAGGCCTTGTTTGAGCACCGCCGCTTCGTGTGCGGCCATGCAATTTTGGCAATTGTTGATGGCGCTGACGGCCAGGCAAAATAGCTCGAAATCGGCCTTGTTGCCGGTGACTTGTGCCAGCCGCTGCATACGCAGTCGTACGGGCTTCTTCTCGTAGTCTTCTTTGCCGATGATGTGCTTGAAGCGGTAGATGACGTTGTTCATGCCCATCAAGACTGCGGCGGCCTTGGCGTCGGCTACCACCGCGTCGCTCACGCCGGCGGCGCGCGCATCGGCTTCGACCGCTTGCTTGAGCGCGTCGTTTCGCGCGGCATGGGCGCAAGCGATGGCTGTGCCCCAGACCTGATCCGCGCTGAGCGTGCCTGGCGTGAGCACGTTTTGAAGGTTGATCCGGACGTCTTTGGCGACGTCCGGAAATCCTTCTGCCAGTTTGGCAGTTTGTTCCAAGAGCTCTGCTCCTTTCAGCCAGCCTTCTTGAGCGCGGCCGTCAGGGTCTCTTCGCCCTTCTTCCAGTTGCAGGCGCACAGCTCGTCGGTCTGCAGCCCGTCGAGCACGCGCAGCACCTCGTCGACGTTGCGACCGACGTTCAGGTCGTTGGCCGTCGCGTAGCGCACGATGCCGTCCGGATCGACGATGATGGTGGCGCGCAGGGCGACGCCCGCAGTCGGGTGAGCGATGCCGAGGTCACTCATGAGCGTGGGGCCGAAGTAGAGCAGCGGGTGCTTGAGGCCTTTGAGATCCGCGTGGTCTTTGCGCCAAGCCAGGTGCGAGTGCTCGTTGTCGGTCGAGCCGCCGAGCACGACCGCGTCGCGATCTGCGAACGCGCCGAGCTTCTTGTCGAACTCGACGATCTCGGTCGGGCAAACGAAGGTGAAGTCCTTCGGGTAGGTGTAGATGACGAGCCACTTGCCGGGGTAGCTCGACGAGGACACGTCCGCGAATTCCTTACCCTTTTCGATGCTGACGCAGGCGACGGTCTTGAACTCGGGAAGCTTGCTGCCGGGGACGATCATGATTACCAAATTCTCCAATTGTTGCAGCTGGTTAGGCGCCAAGAGCACGTTGCCAGACTGAATCTAGGTTTAGATATAGTCTAAACACGCTCGGCGTCAATACGTTTTGTTGGCTGCCGCAGCGCAGCCTGCCTGCAGAGGCTGCTGTGGCGTCGATTGGTCGCGCCGAGCGAAGCGGCTTGGGCTGCCACCGTGCTGATCGCTCGTGGCGAAGAACCTGCGCCTCGCGAGACGCGAGCACGAGAGGGATGCAACAGGAAGACGCGAAGGCGCGAAGGTTTAGGGGCTCGCGCTGCCGCCAGTGGGATTGAAACGCCGCGGTTTCGTGCGCGCCGCAGGCGGCCAACACAAAATTCGCGTCTTCGCGCCTTCCTGTTTCATGCACTCTCGATCACCCATCGTGGCCCATTGTCGCCGTCGTCCCTCGGTCGCGTGGCCGCCCGAGCGAAGTGTGCGTCAGTGCTCGTCGCCGCCGGTGGTGAAGGTTTTCGGCATGCGCGCGTAGATGAAATAGGAGTAGGCGCTGGCTAGTAGCATGCCGGGCAGCCACCAGCAGAGCATGCCGGCGAGCGTGCTCGACTGCGCGGCGGCGTCGACGATCGACAGCTGTCGCCCTGCGATGCGTGCGGGCAGGGCATTCGGGAAAATGGCGAAAGCGGCGCTGGCAATCAGCCCGAGCACGAACGCGCCCGACGCCAGGAACGCGCGTTTGGGCGAGCTATGCAGGAACGCGCGCATGCCAGCCAAACCGGCCAAGGCGACGAGCGGACAGACAGCGCCGAGCGGGTAGCGCGTGATGTTGCGCGTCAACTGAGGTTGGACCGCGCCGCTGGCCAGTGTGGTCGCGAGCGTGAGCAGGACGAGCGCCGGCCACAACCGCGTGACGACGTTGCGCGACCGGTCGCACACGTCACCGTCCGTTTTGTAGACGAGCCACAGGGCGCCGTGGAGCGCCAACGCGGTCGCGGCAGTGATACCGACTAGCAGCGTGTACCAATCGAGAATGCCCGTGACGTCGCCCACTCGAAAGTCGGTCCAAAGCGGTTCGAAGAACTCGCCCTTTTCGTTCAAGGGTAGGCCGCGCACCAGGTTGCCCAGCGCGGCGCCAAAGAACAGCGTCAAGAGCGCAGACGACACGCTGAAGGCGACGTCCCACAGGTGGTGCCAGAGCGGGTTGTCGATGTGGTGGCGCAGCTCGATGCCGAGCGAGCGAAACAAGAGCAGCCAGAGCACGATCATCAGCGGCAAATAGAAGCCGGAAAAGGCCGTGGCGTAGAGCAGCGGGAAGGCGCCGAACAGCGTGCCGCCGGCCGCGACCAAGTAGACTTCGTTGCCGTCCCACACCGGGCCGATGCTGCGCAGCAGGGTGTCGCGCTCGGTGCGCGTTTTGGCGACCACGAAATGCAGCATACCGACGCCGAAATCGAAGCCGTCGAGCACCGCGTAGGCGCCGAGTAGCAGCGCCAGCAGCCAGAACCAGACGGCGGGCATCAGGCATGCTCCTTGGCCGACAAGCCGCGGCGCAGTTGCTGGGTCACGATCATGAAGAACAAGACCGAGAGCATGGCGTACAGGCCCATGAAGCCGATGATCGAAAACAGCGTGCTGCCGGGGCCTACCTGGTCGGACGAGCCGGCGCTGGTGCGCAAGATGTCGCGCACGAGCCACGGTTGCCGGCCGAGCTCCGCCGTCATCCAGCCTGCCGTGTTGGCGACGAACGGCAGCGGAAAGGCCAGCATGATTAGCCACAGCACGCCGCGCGAATGCCCCAGCGTGCCGCGGTAGAGCAAGAAGCTCGACAGCGCCATCAAGCCGATGAACAGCGAGCCGAGGCCGGCCATCACGTGATAGGCGTAGTAAAGGAGCGGGATGTTGTCGGGCCAGCGTTCGCGCGGAAATTCCGTGAGGCCCTTGATTTCCGTGTTCCAGCGCTGGTGCGTGAGAAAGCTCAACATGTACGGAATGCGGATCGGGTTGTCGATGCGCAGCGCCTCCACGTTGGGTTGGCCGATCAGCGTCATGCCGGCGCCGATTTCGGTGTGGAAATGGCCTTCCATGGCGGCGAAGGTTTCGGGTTGGTGGGCGAGGACGAGCTTCGCCTGCTGATCGCCCGTGGGAAAAGCGGCGCAGCAGGCCGCGATGGTGCCGATCACGACGGCGGCGCCGAGCATCTTTTTGGCGACCACCAGATCACGATCTTGCAAGATGTAGAAAGCGGCGGTGGCGGCGACGGTGAAGCTACCGGTGATGGTCGCGCCGATCATGGTGTGCGAGTATTCGATCCACGCCCACGGATTGAGCAGCAGCGCCGAAAAAGACTCGAGGTGAATGACGCCGCTCGGGTCGATCACGAAGCCTTGCGGGTGCTGCATGAAAGCGTTGGTGCAGGTGATGAAGAAGCCGGACAGCCAGGTGCCGGTGCAGAGCGCGATGGTCGCCAAGAGGTGGCGGCGCGGCCCGAGCTTTTGCTCTTGAAACAGCACCAGGTACAGCACCGACGATTCGAGGAAGAACGCGAACACGCCCTCCATGGCCAGGGTTTGCCCGATCACGCCGCCCGCGATGCGCGAAAAGCGCGCCCAGTTCGTGCCGAACTGAAACTCCATCGGAATGCCGGTTACGACGCCCATCACGAACGCGACGCCGAGCAGCTTGGTCCAAAAGCGCGCTGCGATATCGTAGTCTTCGTCGCGACGGCGCCGCGCCAGCAGCTTGAGCACGACGAGCACCAAGGCCAGCCCCATCGTCAGCTGCGGAAACAAATAGTGGTAGGTCAGCGTGAACGCGAACTGAAAGCGATGCAGACCCAGCGCGGTCATACAGGCTCAAGCCTAGGCCAAAACGTGAAGCAACTGCGCGCGCGCGCTCCAATTTGCTGAAAATCGCTCGCGAGCGCAACGCGCGAGCTACCTCGAGGTCAACTGACCTTGGAAGAAAAGATCGCGATCACGACTGAGGCCAGGCCCAGGACAAACTCGGCGAGGCCGAGCACCGATCGCGTGGCCGGTCGCTCGAGTCGCAAGGCGCTTCTGCGAAGCGCGGAGGAGAATCAGAAAAATTAACCCACGTTTGCGAATGACTCGTCGTTTTGCCTAGTTGCCTCGAGCAAGAGCGAGCCTATCGAGCGTGGCGCGAACGAGGCGGGGGCGGCTGCTTGCTGACGAAACCAGAAGCGCCCCTGCTTCCAGCACAGCGCGGTGCGCAGGGTTTGTAGCGGATCTGCGTCGTTTTCGGAGAGGCGACTGCTGACCACGCTACCTTCAGCCAGCTCGAAGCTGGCCAGCATGCCCTCGTCGGTGGCCACCTTCAGCCGACCGGTGTGGCGCTCGATCTCGAGCATGGCCATGACCGTGGACAGCGAGACCTCGGACAGGAAGCCGTTGATGCCGGCGCCTTCGTGAGACTCGAGCTCGTCGGGCTCGCTGCCGCGCGAAGAGGCCGGGCCACTGCGCTCGCGCGGTGCCATGACCGATTCCGGGAACTGTGACGGCGAGACGCCGCGCGCCGGTGGCTGTGAGCCTGCTGCGGGAAAGTGTGAGTCGCGACGGCTACGCTCGCCGTTGCCGAGCGCTCGCTCCACGCGCTGCAGGCCCGACTCCAGGCGCGACATGCCGTGCTCGAGGCGCGACACGGTGTTGAGCAGGCCCTCGAGCACCGTCGCTTGGCGTTCGCCCGCCACGGCGACGTTGTCGATCATTTCGACGCTCTGTTGGTCCGAGCGCCGCTCGAGCTTGTCGCGCTGCGCCGAGCGGCGAAGCAGCGTATCGAGCCCATCTTCGACCGCCAGCAAGCGATCGGACAGCGCATCGAAGCGTGCGCGCAGCTCGAGTCGCCGCACTTCGCGGTCGCTCGCCGAGCTGGGCGGCTCGCTCTTGGGCCGAGCCTCGACGGCGACAGCTGCGCTCTCGGCGCTGTCGTTGGCGGCGCTGGCGCTGGTGGCGCTACCGCTGTCGCCGTTGGCGGCGGTGACGGGTGCTGGCGCGCGCGCGGGCATTGGCGGCTCGACTGGCGGCTGAAAGATATTCGACAACCATTGCTTCCAAACCCCGCGACTCCAGTCGCCGTTCAGAAGATGAAGCGCCGCTTTGCGTGCATGGCTCATGACGGCGACGGAGTATTCTCGACCACAAGCCGAAAAAAAAGCGTCGCCAGCGGGGGCGGCGTCTTTCTACTGTGGCTGTTTACGCATGTGGCGTTTCGGGTACGATCTTTTGTTCAGATTCCGTACCGATCCGCGTCGCTGACGGGAGCTGACTTCGTTTTGGGCGTGGGCGCCGGCGCTGCAGCCGGTGCCGGCGTTGGGGGGGCTGGAGGTGGCGGCGTGACGGGCTGCGGCTTGGGCGCCGCAGGCGTGGGCAGCGCCGGTTCGCTGACGAGCGGTTCCACAGTGTCGTGGATCACTACGTGCGCTTCGCGGCTCGCGCCGCGACGACTGGGTGTCGTGGGCGTGGGCGCCGCCGGCGTCGATGCGATGCCGACCGCGCGTGGAGCTTCGCTTGGCGCTGGCGGCGCGCTCGTGACAGCGCTTGGGAGAGGCAAGGGAACGGGCGTGTTCGGCGCCACGTCGACGTTGGTGACGGCGTTGTCTGGATACGCGCCGGTCGCCGCCGCAACTTGTCGCGCCAGCCAGGGACGCGCCGCAAACAAGCCGATCGCCGCCGCTGCTCCCAGCACTAGCCACAGCGCCCCGCGGCTCTTGCGCGGTCGTACCAGCTCGAAGCTTGGTTCGACGGTAATGTTCGGCGCTCGCGCTGGCGTCGCGTCGAACGGCGCCGACAACGCCGCTGTGCTGCGCGACGCGGTCGGCGCGGTGGGCGGGGGAGGAGAGCCGAGGGTGAGCGTCTTCTGGTGGGGCGCGGGCGCCGCTGCGGGCCTCGGCATGTTTACGGCTGCCGGGGGAGACGAGGGCGCCTGCGGCAGCGGCGTGAGCACTACGGGCGAAGCGGGGCGGATGCTCGCTCGCGGCAGCGTTGGCTCATCGGGCGCCGACGAGTCGCGGTCGCGGTTGATGTAAGGGGGAGGCACGCCGAGCAGCGTGTTGACGTGCGCGCCCTTGCGCACGACCGGAACCGGCGTCGGCTTTGGCGCCGCCATGACGCGCGTCACGTCTTCTTGCAGCGGCGAGGGGGCTTTGACTCGGGTGATGTCTTCTTGCAGCGGCGAGGCTGCTTTAACCCGCGTCAGGTCCTCTGCCAGGGCGTCGAGTGGAATGATCTTCGTGGCGTCGTCTTGATTGACGCTGCGGTAGCTCGAGCCTGGCGGCTGCGTCGCGCGTTGACTGTCGGGCGGCAGCGAGTCGCGCACATGATTGCGAGCGCGGCGCGCGGGATTTTCGAACAGCTCTGCCATGCCTGGCGCGCTCGCTAAATAGCGCGAGCAAGAGCCTTCGATCTCGGCCTTCATCGCCGCGACGGTCGCGAAGCGCCTGCCGGGATCTACCGCGATGGCGCGCTCGGCGATGTCGACGAGCGGCGCGGTCCAGGCTTCCGCCTCGGGCGGGCGCGGGCGCGGGATGCCGCCGCCCATCAAGCGCGCGATGATGTCGTCGACTTGGTAGGCTTCGAGCAGGCGCTGGCCGCTCAGCGCTTCCCACAACATGACGCCGACGCTGAACACGTCCGAGCGCACGTCGACGCGGTCGCCCAGCAGCTTTTCGGGCGCCAGGTAGTAGAGCCGCTCCGGGGCACGCTCTTCACCGCGGACCCAGTGCGCGCGCACCACCGGAATCAATCGCCCGACGCCGTCTTCACCCAGCACGATGTGCTCGGGCTGCACCTCACCGTGCACGAAGCTGAGCGTGCGGTGCAGCACGCCCAGACCGGTCAGCACGTCTAGCAGCCAGCGCAGCGAGTACGGCAGCGAGAGCCGCCCAGGGCCGCCGAGCAACTCTTCGATGTCGGCGAGGGTCTTCTGGTTGCCGCCGCCGGTTTCGAAGCCCAGGCCGATGCGCGCTGGGCGCACGATCGCCAAATTCGCGCTCTTGAGCGCCGCAATGGCGCGCAAGCTCGCGATCGATGGTAGCGGAAGCTCTTTCAACGACACGGGCCGGCCACTGGCGATTTCGACCACTTTTCGGGGTCGCAACGCTTAGCTTGCCACGCCTTCCGGCCGCGTCTCACTTCTTTTCGTGGTGGCCGCCGAACTCGAAGCGCATGGCCGAAAGCAGCCGGTTCTGAAAGTCGGCCGAGCCCCGCGAGCTGAAGCGCTGGAAGAGCGCCGCCGACAGCACGTGCGCCGGCACGCCTTCCTCGACCGCGGCCTCCATCGTCCAACGGCCCTCACCCGAGTCGGACACATTGCCGGCGAACTTTCCGAGCTCTTCGTCACGCGCGAACGCCTGCGCGGTGAGATCGAGTAGCCAGGACGAAATCACGCTGCCGCGTCGCCAAACCTCGGCAATCTCGGACAGGTCGAAGTCGTATTGATAGTATTTGGCGTTGCGGAGCGGCGTCGTCTCGGCGTCGTGCTCGCCTTTGTGCTCTTTGCCGACGTTGGCGTGGCGCAAGATGTTGAAGCCCTCGGCGTACGCCGCCATCAGGCCGTACTCGATGCCGTTGTGCACCATCTTCACGAAATGACCAGCGCCGTTCGAGCCACAATGTAAGTAGCCTTGCGACGCGCTGCTGCTTTGGGCCGCGCCTTCGGTGACGGGGACGTCGCCTTGGCCGGGCGCCAGCGTCTTGAAGATGGGGTCGAGGTGTTTGACGACGTCGACGTCGCCGCCGATCATCAAGCAGTAGCCGCGCTCGAGACCGAACACGCCGCCGCTGGTGCCGCAATCGACGTACTTGAGCCCGCGTTCGCCGAGGCGCTTGGCGCGTTCGACGTCGTCTCGGTAGTAAGAGTTGCCGCCGTCGACCAAAACGTCGCCCGGCGCGAGCAGCGGCAAAAGCTCGTCGATGGTGGAGTCGACGGTACCGGCCGGCACCATCATCCACACCACGCGCGGGGTCGCGAGCTTGGCGACGAAGTCCTTGAGTGTGGTGGCGCCGGTCGCGCCTTCGGCTGCCATTTTTGCGACGGATTCGGCAAACACATCGAAGGCGACGCAGGTATGCCCACCGCGCATCAGGCGGCGCGACATGTTGGCGCCCATACGACCGAGACCAATCATTCCAAACTGCATCGTCTTCTTGCTCCTCGAGGCGGCGGGTGGCCGGGGTTTTGGCTTTGCCACAACGTAGGGCCCGTGCGCGAAGAATTGTTGGATTGGGGCGCGCGGGCTGGCGCATTGCCTGCGCTCGTCTAAGGTCTGGTCTGGATGCCTGCCGGCCTGCTCGTACTTTTCATCGTTTTGATGCTGACGGTGTTGGGCGGCATCAACGCACAGGTGTTCCGCTGGGCGCGGAAGGCGTTCGGGCTGGGCCCGCGGGGCAGAGGCGGCTTGCGGGTGTTTTTGGGCGTGGCGCTCTTGGGCATGGTGCTTGGGCGCGTGGCCGGCCGATTCTGGCCGGGTGGGCTGACGACGTTCGTGATCACGGTCGCGTCGGTGGCCGAGCTCGCGATCGTCATCAGCGGCATTCTGCTGCTGGTGGCCGACGCGGCGCTGCTGCTACTGAGCCTGCCGGCGCGGCTTCGCGGGCGGCGCAGGACGACCCAGCCGGTGCCGGCGGTGCCAACGCTTGCGCCGGACGGCGCGGCCGTCGCTGCAGGGCTGGCCGTTGCCGCGCTGGCCCGCGCAGCGGTGGCCGAGCTGCCGCGCCGCGCGTTCCTCACGCAAGCTGTTGCCGGCTCGGCGTTTCTGATCGGCAGCTCGAGCTCGCTCTATGGGTCGCTACGCGGGCGTTACGATTACAGGCTCGAAGAAGTGTCGTTCAAGCTGCCGGGCCTCGGGCGCGGCTTCGACGGCTTCAGCATCGCGCAGTTGTCGGACGTGCACATCGGCGTATTCGTCGGCGATGCCGAGCTGCGCGTCGCCGAAGAGCTGCTGCAGAAGGCGCGGCCAGACCTGATTGTGCTCACCGGCGACTTGCTCGACAACGATCCGCGCCTGGCCGACAAGCTCGGGCGCTTCGTGCGGCGCCTCACGCCACTGGCTCGCTACGGCGTGATCGGCATCTCCGGCAATCACGACTACTTTGCGGGCGTCGAAGCCGTAGCCGGGGCCGTCACCGGCGCGGGCGCGCGCATGCTGCGCAACGACGCCATGATCGTCGGCGACGCGGGCGCCGGTTTCTCGTTGCTCGGAGTCGAAGACGTGTGGGCGCGTCGCGAAGGCGGGGGACCCGATCTGGAGCGAGCGGTGCGCGCCTTGCCGCTTTTGGGCGGTCGCGTCGCGCCCGCGCTCGACTTGCCGCGCGTTCTGCTCTGCCACAATCCGTCTTTCTTTGCGGAGTCGTCCGGTCAAGTCGCGCTGCAGCTCTCGGGTCACACGCACGGCGGCCAAGTCAATCTGGGCATTCATCCGGCAGACTATCTGCTGGCGGGCGGCTGGGTGGCGGGGCGCTACGACCAGCGCGGCTCGGCCTTGTACGTGAACCGCGGCTTTGGCACGGTCGGGCCGCCGGCGCGCATCGGTTCGCCTCCCGAAGTGACGCGCATCGTCCTGACGTCGTAAGCTACGTACACCAGCCATGTGCGGGCGCTTTTCCGAGGAAGCCGAGCTGAGCGAGATCAAGCTCGAGCTGAAGATCGAGCAGCTCGAGCTGTTTCGCGAGTTTCGTCCGCTTTACAACATTGCGCCGTCGTACGGGCCCGGTAGCGAGCAGCTGTTCGTGGTGCAGACCCGCGAGGGTCAGCGCGCGCTGCGGCTCGGGCGCTGGTGGATGATTCCGCACTTTTGGAGCAAGCCGCTGAAGGCTCTGCCCGCGGCGTTCAACGCGCGCGCCGAAGAGCTGGCGCAGAAACCGTTCTGGCGTGACGCCTTTCGCCAATATCGCTGCTTGGTGCCGGCTACCGGCTGGCGCGAGTTCAGGGCCGAAGGCAAGCGCAAGCAGCCGTACCAATTTCGGCTCGAGCGGCGGCTATTCGCGTTCGCCGGCTTGTGGTCGAGGTGGACGTCGCCCGACGGCGAGCTGGTCGACTCTTTCGCGATCGTGACCACCGAACCGACCACGAAAGCCGCCGAGTACCACGACCGCATGCCGCTCGTGCTTCCGCCCGACATGTACGACGCCTGGCTAGGCCGCGAGTCCGACGCCACCGAGCTCTTGCTCGAAGCGCGCGCTCGGGCGGCGCAATTGAGCATCGACGTGTACCCGACCAATCCGCTCGGCAACAACGTGCGCTTCGAAGGCCCACAAGTCGTCGAGCGCTTCGACCCCGCACAGCTTCCGCCGCCGGAGCCGACCCGCACCCGGGCACGCCAAAAACCCGAGGCGTCGCCCGCGGTCGTCGAGCCCCGGCAACAAAGCCTGTTCGGTGAGCCTGCGGCCGCCGAGGGCGGAAAGCCCGGGCGTCCGGGCCGCCTACGTCGCGCGCGCTAGCCCGAGCTTGGCCAGCAGCCACTCGAGCCCGCGGAAAAAGCCGCTGCCGTCGAGCAGCGTGTTCATCCAACCGTTGGTGATGCAGTAGTGAGTCAGGTGTGGCCCTGAGTGGTGGCGTGCGTGGTGGTCGGGCGCGAGAAAGAGCCGCCAGCGCTGCAGCAGCCGGACCTGCCACGGGCGCTCCGCCGCGTGCGCCCACTTGTGGATCTGCGAGTTGGCGTAGCTACCGACGAACAGCCCGAAAATGCAGGCCAGCGCGAACGCGTCTTGAATGATGAACAAGAGCGCGAAGTGCACCGGGCAGCTGAAGATGCACACGTCGCCGTTCGTCTCGACGAAATCGTGGCGGGTGATGTCGACTTGGTCACGAAACGTGCGCACGAAGCCGCCGAAGATCGGCGTCGTGGGGCTGCCGTAGGTGTCGGCGCTCCAATGCACGAGACCGGAAATGAAGTCTGCCAGGCACAGGCCCGCAAAGCAGCTGAGCGCGCCGAGCCAGACGCCGCTCTCGGGCAACGCGCGCACGGCCAAGACGCCGGTAGTGCAGGTCAAAGCGGCGCTGAAGGCCAGCCCCCCGACCTCGAGCCAGCGGTGGGAGCGCGCATACGTGTAGGCGGGCTTGCTCTCCGCCTGCAGCCCGAGCTCCGCCGTGTCGCCAGATAAGGAACGTGAAGACCCCAACATGACAGCTAGTCATCTTCTTACGAGGCAGCTCGTCTCGCGGACGTCTCCGGCGCGTTGATTTCTCGTTCCGGATGCCGGCCCACCTTCGGCCAGAAAGCCAAATTTCGAAATCGCTGCTGCGCTACCGCCGCGCGGCTTGGCGTAGCGAAAATTAGGGGCTCGGGCGAGCTGCCAGGGCGCGACGGAGCTGCGCCGCCGTGAGGCTCGTCCCGTCTGGGCTCCAGCCTGGCGGCGCCAACAAGTAGCCCAGCGCCGCTCGCAGCGAGCCGGCGCGTCGCACGTCGCGAGCCATGGCCACGAATTCGTGAACCGCGATGCGGAGCGGGTTGAAGGTCGTCAGGTCGGAGGTGATGCCGTAGCGCACCGGCTCCGCTACGTCTTCGGCTGCGAAGGTGCCGAAGAGTCGATCCCAAACGATCAGCACGCCGCCGTGGTTTCGATCGAGGTAGCGGACATTCTTGCCGTGATGCACGCGGTGGTGCGACGGCGTGTTGAGCAGCCATTCGAGCGGTGCCGGCAGCCGCTTCACGGTCTCGGTGTGAATCCAGAATTGGTAGATCAGGCTGACGGCTTCGGCGGTCAGGATCATCGGCGCCGGGTAGCCCAAAAACGCCAGCGGCAGCCAAAACACCGGCCCGGTAATGGGCGTGAACCACGGCTGGCGCAGCGCCGTCGATAGATTGAAATAGCGGCTGGTGTGGTGGTTGACGTGCGCGGCCCACAAGAAGCGCACCGCGTGGTGCGAGCGGTGAAATAGATAGTAGCAAAGGTCTTCGGCAAAAAAGAGCGCGAGCCACGACCACCACAGCTCGGGTCGTCCCAATTGCAGCAAGCGGTGCTGGTACGCCCAGCTCCAAAGCGCCACTGCGCCGAGCGTCGTGACGGCGCTGATCAGCACGTTGCCGATGCCCATCGCCAAGCTGGCGAACGTGTCGCGCTTTTCGTAGCCCAACAGGTCCTGGGCTCCCGCGCGCAGCCGGCGGCGTGTCCACAGCACCTCGAGCAGCAAGAGCACGAGGAAGCCGGGAATCGAGAAGATGAGCAGATTCGACACGGCTAGCGTCTCAGGCGCGGCCGAAGCGCAGCGCGGAGCGCGCCTTGGCACGCGTCGCCTCTTCTTCGCGGTTCTTGGGCGCCGAGCTGGTCTCGAGAGAGTCGACCAGACGCCGCGTGACGGCTGCGATCTCTTGCACGGCTTGGTCGAACGTAATCAGGTTGCGTCCGCTCGGTTTGCGCTGGTTACTCACCTTGCGCACGTACTGGAGCGCGGCGGCGAAAACCTCATCGTCGGTGGCGGGCGGTTCGAAGTTGAACAGCGGGCGAATGTTCCGGCACATGCCCCAAGCATACCCGCTTGACGCCGGGGTCAGGAACGGGCGAGCTTTCTGGCAATGTCCGCCGCCAGGGCTGCGCTGCTCGTGACCGCCGATAAGGCTCTGGCGGGTGAGCTGGCGCGGCTGCTGATGGGGCGTCAGCTGGCCCTACGAGTCGTGGGCACCAAGTCGACCGACATCGACCCGGACACCGCCGACCTGGTATTCATCGACGTATCGAGCGAGGTTGGGCTTGGGCTGGTGGCCAGCTTTTCGGAGGCGCATCCGGAGTGCGCGGTGCTGGCCGTCACGCCGGCGGGGCAGACGCGGCTCGGCGTCCAGGCGGCGCGCTCGGGCGCAGCCGACTTCGTGCGCTACCCGTTCGAGGTGGAAGAGCTGGGTTACGTCATCGACAAGGTGCTGACCGGCTTGTCGCGCTCGGCGGACGAACCGCCGCCGTCCCGCTTGCTCGGCCACGGCACGCAGATGATCGCAGCGGCGCCGGCCATGAATGTGCTGCTGTCGATGCTGAAGCGCGCCGCCAACGGCACTGCCACGGTTTTGGTGCGCGGCGAGAGCGGCAGCGGCAAGGAGCTGGTGGCGCGCCAGGTGCACGACTGGAGCCCGCGCGCCGCCGGGCCGTTCGTCAAGGTGCACTGCGGCGCCCTGCCGGACAATCTGCTCGAAAGCGAGCTGTTCGGCTACGAACGCGGCGCTTTCACCGGCGCCACGGCGCGCAAGCCCGGTCGCGTGGACTTGGCCGAAGGCGGCACGCTGTTTCTCGACGAGATCGGCGACATCACCCAGGCGGTGCAGCTCAAGCTCTTGCGGCTCTTGCAAGAGCGACAGTTCGAGCGGCTGGGCGGCACCGAAACGTTGACTGCCGACGTGCGCTTCGTGGCTGCAACGCACCGTGATCTCGAAGCGCGCGTAAAGAGCGGCGATTTTCGTGAAGATTTGTTCTATCGCCTGAACGTGGTGTCGCTGTGGGTGCCGCCACTGCGCGAGCGCGCCAGCGACATCGAGGCCTTGGCGCTGCATTTTTGCGACGCTGCCAGCGCCGCCAATGGTCGCAGCGGGACCATGCTGGACGCCGACGCGCTCGATGCGCTGAAATCGCAGCCTTGGCCCGGCAACGTGCGTCAGCTGCAGAACTTCATCGAACGCCTCGTGGTGCTGGCCAATGGTCCCCGGATTTCCAAGCGCGAGGTGGCCGCGGAGCTCGTGCGCCTGGCGATGCCGAGCATGAGCCTGGCGGCCGCCGGCGGCTTCAACCTGACCGACAGCGCCCCCGAGAGCACCCTGGTCGAGCTCGACGAAGCGGTGAGAAAAGCCGAAAAGCGCGCGCTCGAGAAGGCCCTCAAGAACGCGCGCGGCAATCGCAGCGTGGCGGCCCGCTTGCTCGGCATCAGCCGGCGAACCCTGTACAACAAGCTAGAAGAGCACCAGCTCGCATGACGCCGCGCACGGCGCTGTTGGCGGGTCAAAGCGGCCTGGTCGGGCGCGAGCTGGCGCAGCTCTTGGGCGAAAGCTCGGCGTACGGCGCCGTGCACAGCCTCGTGCGGCGAGCCACGGTCGATGTGGCGAGGCCTGCCAAGCTGACCGAGCACATCGTCAGCTTCGAGCATTTGCCGACGCTGCCCCCGTGCGACGACGTCTACGTGGCGCTCGGTACGACCATCAAAGTCGCTGGGTCGCAAGAGGCATTTCGTCGAGTCGACTATGACTACGTCGTGGCGGTCGCGCGCGCTGGCCGCGCCGCGGGCGCTCGGCGACTGGCGGTCGTGTCAGCGCTCGGCGCCGACGCGCAGTCGCGCGTCTTTTACAATCGCGTCAAGGGCGAGATGCAGCAAACGGTCGCCACGCTCGGTTATGCCAGCGTCATCATTGTCCAGCCGTCACTGCTGGTTGGCGATCGCGAGGCGCTCGGGCAACCGACGCGCGTCGCCGAGGTGTGGTCGCGGCGCTTGCTCGGCCCCGTCTCTGCGCTGATTCCGTTGGGATTCCGCCCGGTTCTGGCGCGCGACGTCGCGCGCGCGCTGATCAGCGCCACGCTCGTTGCCGCGCCTGGCACGACTGTCATTCCGTCGCGCGACTTGCACGGCTGACACTGCGCGCGGCGGCCGCACACTTCGACACACACGCGCTGCTTGTGCCGCATCGCGGCACGATGTGCGTGGGCGTGCGCAAAATGAAATTGCTGCACGCGCGCCGGACGCTGTTACATTGAGAGCTCGACACGCCGTTCACGCGGGTGTCAGAGCGATCAACTCGGGCGCACCTTCGGCGCTTGCGGAGACATTTTTTGATGATGCTACGGACTCAGCTCAGGGGCTGGCTCTGCGCCAGTAACCTGGTGGGCGCACTCGCGATCACACACGTTGCCCAGGCTGCGCACTCGACCAGCGCAGCACCTCTGCCGTCGCCATCAACACCTAAAGCCGACCCGGCAAGCGTCAAGCTCCTACCCGAAAAACTTTCTTTGCCGTCGCTCGCGTTCCACCCGAGCGGGCTAGAGCTGGCCCAGCCCAAGCCCCTGCCCCCGCCGCGCGGCTTCCGGCACGAGGTGCTCTGGCTCGGCATGCGCATCCCGACCTTGATTGCTCTGGGTTTGAGCAGCGTGAGCGCCGGCGGCGCGGTGGTGACCGGCTTTGCCGCCGCTCGCGGCAACGACCCGAGCACCTGCGATTCGACGTGCACGGAGCATGGCGTACGCCAGCGCGCCCTCTTCATCACTACCGGGGTGCTCACCGGCATGGCGGTCGCCGGTCTCGGCGTCGGCATCACCTTCATGCTCAAAGAGCCCTCGGACCTCAAGACCAAGGCCGTGCGCCCCAGGTTGGATTTGCGCCTCTCCGGCCAAAACGCCGTCGCCAAAATTGGCTGGGTTTTCTCGTCGTTTTAGGACGATATTGCTGGGTCGGTTGCTGAAACGCGGCCCAAATTGCAGAAACTTCTGGGCGGCGCTTGGCGGTCGGGGCTGGCGAGCGGGGGCGAGGGAAACGCAAGTCCGCGAGCCCACCCCAAAAGAGCTCGTCTCAACGCTCTCGACTCTGGGGACGAACGACTAACGCTAGGTTGAACCTCAGTTGTCTCTACACGGTCGCTTGCTGCCTACTCGCCGGCTGCGGCAGCGCGTCGGGTTCCCAGCAACCCGGCCCGAATAGCAGCAACAACCCCAGCATCGACGAGCTGTCCAGCTGCAACCCCGAGCAGCCTGGGTTCGACTGCTTGCGGCAGCTGTTCTTGCCGCTTGCAGAGCACGCTTGGCCTTTCGACGCCGACGCCGTGGGGCGCGCCTATGTGCCCAACGCCGTTTTCGTGTTACCCGCGGCTCAGCTCACGGCACTGCACGTCATCGACGCCGAGCTTCAGCAGCAGCCAGACGTGGCCACCCACCCGCCCGACTGCTACGCGGGAGAAGCCACTTTCTCGCCGCCCGGCGAGGTGATCGTCAAGGAAAACTGCGCCGACTTTCTGTTTCTGGGCGGGAGTCCAACGTCGGTTGAGTGCCAGAAGGAAGGTGTCAGCATGTGGGCGTGCACCGATCGCGCCACGGTCGCCGACACTTTCGACATTGGGCTGGTTACGGCTGAAGCGAGCGCCGGATACTTAGACGTGAACGACGAAGCCCAAGTTGGCGATGAGGTTTTCCTGGTGGGAAATCCGAAGTTCCTGCTCCAGGCGCCTGGAGAGCAAGGGCAGGTCTCGAGTTGGTTCGACGCGCGGTACCCGCTCGTTT
>Ga0307516_10002226_pt1 | contig 26260 bp, 34 predicted proteins | sample 19_EM_MG_FD_203310 | JGI IMG/M metagenome (GOLD analysis project Ga0307516, IMG submission 203310) | Populus trichocarpa ectomycorrhiza microbial communities from riparian zone in the Pacific Northwest, United States - 19_EM | ecosystem: Host-associated > Plants > Roots > Unclassified | place...
GCATGTAAGTTACCGTCCACAGATGCCAGTAACACGATGTTGAGGGTTTCTAAGCCGTCGGAACCTTGGCCGCCATAACGCTGACTTCCAAGGGGAGGGATGAGAGGGTATTTGTCGTGAGGATCCGGGGCTGTGCGTAGCTCCCTTCGGGATAGAGTTGCGAGGGATTGGACGACGACGCAGATTAAAACAAAGGCTGTTGCGAGAAGGCTATAGGCGAACGCCATCTGTCATCGCCCCCTTCAGCTGGACGAGGTCGAGGACAAGGGTGTGAGGGCCAGATTCGTGTTGTTGGTGGCAGCGTTCAGTGCTAAGCGTTTTTCTCACGACCCACGACTAGCAGCCATTCGGGCGCAATACCAGACGAGAGATGTCGCCTTTCACTCTTTGAAATCCTCCTCTTTTGTTCTGTACGCGAGCACCTGCTCTCGATATCACCACCAATGAGCCAACGTATGGGTTACGCGTGGGCCGTCACCGCCACACGAACACGACCCTATTATGCTTTGCCACTCTGGGATGCCTGTTTCATTGAGTTCAGCTGCCGGAAGACGTGCGCGACGTTCCCTCCGAGTATATATAACCCTTGACCTCTGGCGGTGCATACCCTTAGCCCCTCTCTTCCCGTCCCCCACCACCACGACTCCCCAGACGATGCACCCCACTGTTTCCCTGCCACCGATTTCATCGGAAGTTAAATCCAGGGGTGTTCGCTTCCCAGATTCTACGCCGCTCACGGCATCCCCGGAATCGTATGAAGACCCTCTTCCATCCGAGGCCAATCCCAGGGTCCTCGGCTTGTCCACGCTTCTCGCCCGCCCCAGTCTCGATAGGACACCCATGATCGATCCGCGATTGCAGATGATTAAACGTCGCTCCCAGTGCGAGACGAGACTTTCTCCGCTCTACAGCTTCAGAAAGACTATGGGGGTGCCATTCCCTGAGAGCGGCCCCTTTGCGCCGACAAACTTCACACCTGATCAGACACCCTACCCCGTTCGTGGCCATCCCCTCGATTTAGGGAGTTGTTTATTGACCATCAGCAGATAGGAGCTGGGCCCAGCGCAATGCTGCATCGATTCAGCGTGGATCATGCCCACACGCACATACCTGCCTTGGATCCCGTAGTCCCAAAAGTCCTTCCACCGATTACTGGATCCGATGCAATGTCCTGTGTTATCCCCCGACTCCGCGCTCATCCTATGGAGCCGATCCCTGAATCTAACGTACCTCGGTTTCCTCCCCCACGGGGCTATTCCGGAATGGAAACTTCGTACAACGCTCCGTGTGACGAGTACATTGCCGACATAGAGCTTAAACGAAAGAAACCGGCCCATCCCATCACCGGGAAACCAGAATCCTGGTTTTCCACCATCAAGTCGAAATTACTGGGGAAGTCAGACTCATCCCATACACCACTACTTCTAGGAAAACGGTCTTGCAGGACCAAACACACCACGAAGTCGGATGAAGTCATCCTTCGGCCCAGTGCCCAGGCCACCGACAGCTGGCGTTTGCTCGTACCGTCGGCATTCCATCACAATCAAAGGACGTGTATCATTCCAGCGTACTATCGGCCTACTGGGACTCTCCACATAATCAAGGCCTCGAGGCGGGGCACCCGCGCGAATCTCAAGCATGCCGCATTTCTCCTCAATGAATGGAAGGTTTTGGAAGTGTTGAGGCGGGAGGGGAGAAAAAGGACGCCGTATCTACAGGGCCCATCCAAGGAAGTAGATCTCTGGGCTTGGAAAGATGAAAAAGCACTCTACCATGTCACGGTACGTGGTCTCTTCCCTGGAATATTCCTGCTTTTTTCTCCATCCGCCTAAGCAACTATCACAGGACTTTTGCGAGATGGGCGACCTTACTGCTTGGGCAACCCATCTAGGAGAGAACAGGATGAAGTTAGTGGCAGTAGAGCTCGTGCGTGCTTCGTCACGACCACATTCGTCTCTCTCATCCCTTCCCAGACCGCGGGGTTGCTCGCACTCCATTCATTAGGCATCGTCCACCACGACGTCAAGCCAGATAACGCGTTCGTTAGCAACGACGGTCACATTCGGATTAGCGACTTTGGGGGTTCTCAATTCCTCCGTATGGGGCAGAGGCTCTCCCGCCACCAGCGAGAGCAAGACCTGATCGCAGACATCGAGTACTGTGCGCCAGAGATGTTCATGTACGACGCCCACGGTGTTGCCTACTACGACGAAAGTACGTGCCTTGCCAGCGCGGTGTTACCATTTGTTCACCACTTTTGTACAGGCGTAGACTGGTATAGCCTTGGTGCCACGCTTTTCTTCCTCTCGACTGGAAAGGTATTTCGAGTCCCCAGGGTCTGATTTGTTCTCTAAATGTCCTTGATTAGCATCTCATGCCGCAAACCCCGGACCGAACCGCGGCTGTTCAGATGATCCGCAGGGGTCCTGTTCACGCCTGGAACCACCTAACTGGCCCCACAGAATTCCGTAACTTCGTGACGGAGGTGAGACTATAAACCGCTTTTAACCGCAGACTTCCGAAACATGCTATCACAGCTACTCTTAACAAATCCCAATAATCGCCTCAACGACCAAACAGTTCGCAGACACGTTTATTTTGAAGTCTTGTGAGTGGGAATTACCCATATCCCCGTCACGAGTACTTACACCGCACACCCCAGCACGATTGGAAGTTGGCACAAGATAAAAAAGGGGCGGTTCACAGCTCGTGGGTACTTAATCCACGTCCACGAGAACACCGTTTGAGTTGAAATAATCTTAGCATTCTCCGACTGTTCCCCCAAGATCACGAACAAGGGGTACGACGTCTTTGATACCCCGGCTCTGGCACTTTCACATCCTCTGGAAAATCCCGACGAAGAAGAAGGCACCAAGTCCGTCCCCCACATCGCCCAGGACGCTCCTCAGGATAAAGAAGAGAAAGGGCCGGAGGTCGTCCTCCAGCGCATCCCAAGGGAGACGGTCAACCAGAGCACCGCCTTGAACCCCACTCAGAATTACCGATTGTCTGCGCGATTCGAGCGCTCCTTTATTGACCTCGGAAGGTTAATGGTGGAGGAGGGCTTCGACCTCTCAACGTACACTCAGGTCCAGGATTTGCTGAGTGAGGACTGGAAACTTGCCTAATTTTGTATGATTGCGACTGTGCGACTGTGCGACCCGATGGTTAGTTCTTTTTGTCTATGTACACACCACGGACCTTGGATGCCCACTATTGTAATTACGGTCGAAAATTTGTGGGTAGTTCTTGAAAATCCCATACCTCGAATGGAGGGCGGGGCTGTCGGCATACGTTGGGCGTTGTGTGCATTATTTCCGCTTCCATATACGGCGGTACCCCCAGTTTAATCGATTTTGAATCATACGTGCGACGATTTTACGCAGTTGTCCAACTTTCATCGTCTGCAGACGACATTGGTCGTCCAACTTTCGGGAGTGTGAGCAGTCAAAGGTTGCGGGATACTCACGTGACCGAGATGAGGAGGAGCAAGGCGCGGCTGGTGCGGGATTGGAATTCATCAAACGCGTCCACAAGCTCAGACTGTCACCACCATGTCCGACCCAGGGGTGGCCTCAATCGCGCCGCGCCGTTCGCAGAGGGGCAAGAAACAAGTCGAGAGATTTGGTTCAGGTGCGCACCCTCCGTCGCGTCCCTCGTGAGGTGGTATCTCAGTGTTCTGGATTCACCAGACAACACGAAGAAGCGAAAGCGAGCCGAGGAGTCCGATAGCGACACCCCTGAACCTGCGTCTGATTCGGATGATCAGGACGCGGGAGGCGGGGAAGAAGACGAGGAGCCCCGGAAATCCAAATCGAAACGCAAGGCGACATCCACCAAGCCCAAAGCAGCCAAACTGAAGGCACCTCCGCAAAAGAAACCGCGAATACCTAAGACCGCGTCTACGAAGACTGGGCCCAAGGCCACCAAGCGAACGCGTAAACCAAAGGGCGGGGACACTGGGGAGCCGTTCGATGCCGAGAAGTTGGCGAAGGACACGCACATCAGTGGAGACAACCCACTCTTCAGTATGGGGCAGCCGCTGCTACCCGGGTGGTACTGACCCCTATTATCCAGATGCCATTGTGAACTCCTCTGCGAACCTTCAGAGCACGATCGAGGACTTCCTGGAATCACTCTCACAGTCTCCGGAGCACACTCTTGCGGAATTGATCAACTGCATACTACGGTGTTGTGGTTGTAGTGATACTGTGAACTCAGATCAGGTCACCGATTACGATGGAATTGTCGATGTCCTGGAAGATGTGACAGAGGCACTGAAAAATGTAAATATTTCAAGTTTGCACACGGACTAACCTGACTATTTTGTCGTGAATAGGATGACAGCTCGGTGATGTACCCTATCTCATCCAAACACCCCATGTTCAAGAAATTCCGCAAATCCCTTACGGAGTTTTTCGAACGGCTGATATTCTCGTCCGCGGAATCCGACCAGCTCTACAATACCGAACTAATGCGGTGCATACAATACTGGGTCACTCCCATGTCTTCCTCCCAAATCCGTGGTTTCCGGCATACATCGACAATTATCGCCCTCCTGATTGAGACCGGACTGGCGGATGTCGCCGCCTCTGTAGAGAAAGAGGCGGAAGTAGTTGCACGCCAACGAAAAGGAGAGCGGAAACGAAAGGGAGGCACTGGTGGCGGAAGTAAGGAGCTGGAGACCAAGGCGAACATGATACGGGAGAGACGAACCAAAATTGCTGAGTACCTGAAAGATTTCGTGGATGGGTATGTATGTCGAATTCTCACATGATCGTCGCTTACTCGCGGTCGCCAGGGTCTTCATGCTGAGGTATCGAGACACTGATTGGGCAATTCGCATGGAATGTGTCCAGGCCTTGGGGAACTGGTTCCAGAAGTACCCCAGTCACTTCCTGGATGCCACTTATCTTCGCTATATTGGCTGGGTGTTTTCTGATGAAAACATGCATGTCAGGCTTGAAGCCGTGAGGGCCCTAGAAGATGCCTACGAACAGGGGGATTATATCAGCTCTCTCCAGAGTTTCACAAGCAGGTTCAAGACGCGGATCATCCAAATGGCCACCTCCGACGTTGATGCCTCCGTTCGGGTTTCCGTGATCCAAGTCCTGAGGTCGATCGACCGCCACGGCTTGTTGGAGGATGACCAGAGGGGGAAACTCTGTTTGTTGATCTTTGATGAAGACCCAAGGATCCGAAAGGGCGTCAGCGGCTTTGTTCAGGGTGTTTGGGAAGATGATGTTTCCGAGCGTTTGGCTGAGAGGAGGTTGTCAGGTGGGGAGAAACGACAAGCGGAAGTGAAGTCCCTTGCTTCGCTCCTGGTCAAATGGGGGAAGGCTTTGGACAAGCTGACGATTCGAGAGGATGGTTCCGAGGACGAGGAGAGCCCTTCCCAGAGGATGGGGGGAGTTGCTTCTGTTATGGACCCGGAGAAGAAGGGTAGAACCGCCCTCGCGGTTGAAGCCCTCTGGGATGAGATCGACCCGATCAGTGACTGGGAGGGACTGCTCGACCTGCTGTTGGTTGATCACTCTGCTTCAGTCGAGGAAACAGATGAGGCTCCTTCGCCCTCAAGCAGTCCTAACGGTAAGACCGTCGTGGATGTCGCATGGCGTCTGAGTGAGGCGGAAGAGGCGATCACCCTCGAACTCTTCACCGGTTCTATTCGAAAGGCAGTTGGCGAAGCTAACGCTGCGAAGAAAGTTTGTCGTCTCCTGGGCACTGGATGTCGGTATAATTATGGTCTGACCTCGTTCGCAGGGAGAAGACCAAGTTGTCTCTGACATTACGAGGGCCCTGATCAAAGGTCTCCCCCGCCTCTTCCTCAAACACCAAGGGGACGAGAGTCGCATCGCGGATGTTTTGCTGCTGCCCTCGTTCATGAATCTCGAAACATATATGGAGATGCGGATGATCCCGGTAAGCAGCCATCATGTTCTAGCCGACCCCCTGTACCTTATCCCCTCTCCAGGCTTACGAACACCTCTGGGGTGACGTTACAAAGCAACTCACCACGCACTCCTCTCAGACCGTCCTTGTACCTGCTGTGGCGGCAATCCAGAAATTCATGAGCGCAACTTCCCTGTCTAACACGAATAACAAGAAGATGTCCGAGCTCGAGGAAGAGCTTTCGGCTTCGCTACGGGAACTTATTGGTGGAAGGGAAGAACTGGGCATCGCCACATTTCCTGAGGACGAGTCACTTGCTCTGGGACACATCTGCGCTCGTTTCGCCGCTTTGGCCAAGGTTCGGGACCTCGTCTCATGCCTTGAGGAGGACGAAGGGGGGATGCAGAGTAGTGCGTATGATATTCTCACTGCCCTCGCCGACCGTGGCAAGCTTGGTTACAGAGAAGAGGAGACGGTGTGTTACCTCAAAATGCGTGTTGCGCCCACTAACAGGTGATTCTAGATGGTCTCGGAAACGTTGAACCTATTGACGATGCATATCATCTGGAAAACGAAATCCCTCCCTCCCCCAGGAAGCCGCACACAGAAGGCTGCGCAAACTCTCCTAGAGCAGCGCACGGCATTGATCCAGAAGTCGATCGAATTTGCTGTTGGCACTCAATCGAACACCGCTGAAGCGGTGAAACGCGCGGTAAGTTCTGCTCTCGACCTCGCTAAATCGTCCACCATCTGAGAGTTTGCGTTTGTAGGCCTTCCTGAATTTAATGGATCTCCATATCTTATTCTCTCAGAAGCCAGAAGAGGGGGTAGAAGCCGATGCCCCGTCCCTCTCGATACATCTAGATGACGAAGTCCAGTTCCGTTGCTCCGAGTTCGTGCAGAAGGAGATCACCCGGTTCAAGGATCACCTGCAGGAGTCGTACCCGCAAACGAAAGGGGGCGAAACCGACGGTAGTGGTGCGGAGGAGTCAGATGGGGAGCATACAAAGAGGGGCAAGAAGGCAAAACCAAAGGCCGTGGATGTGGATGTGGATAGACGCAAGCGTGAGTACTCTCAGTAGCCGCGAAACCACCCTCCGCTAATTCTCATGATGAAGTGCCGAAAACGGCCACCGACCTCCAACGCGAGCATGTCTTCATTCGTGTCATGCTAACGTTCTTGAGGGCGATTCATGCCGGAGCAGTGCATTACAAACACTGTATCCCTTTCCTGGCCAACTATGCAAGACTAATAGAACCATTCGATATCTGCTCAAAGACCATCGTTGAGATCCTTCGAAATGAGGCGATCCTTGCGGAGCGTAGCGAAGAAGTCTGTCAAGTGATAATTGCTGCGCTTCAAGATGTGAGCGCCGTTATTCCTCCCTTGTCTCTCCCCTCTGACAAATACCCCAGGCGTATAAACTCGTATTGGAGGGTGAAGAGAGCTCGAAAGGACCGTCTATCGCGTTGGCGAAACTTCTCGCTACCTGTTTCATCGTCCGGGGTGCCCAGTTATCCATCGTCGGCAAGATCGATCCGAAGGCGGTCGTAAACGTCCATACTACGTTGCTCACTTGGATCGGCCAGTACATCGCGACGTACGAGAAGAACGGGAACAATAAGCAGCGTAATATCGTCGCTGGTTTCTTCAAAGCCCTCCTTCCACTCCTCTCCAGCATCGAAAGTCGGGACGCCCTGAAAATGTAAGCCCTGGTCCGTTGGCGCATAACGCAGTCCATAACCGTTTTGAAATCCAGAAAAGCGCACATGGAGCAGGTACTGGCACAAGCGAAGGTCAAGATCACCCCAGCGTCCAAGGTCTGGGATGCTCAGCGTGCATACGAGAAACGTCTCACCACTACGATGTCCAAGGACAAAGGTATTCACCCCTCCGCTTGAGGGTGTACTCGACCAGCTGACTTCTTACCAGCTTTCGCACCAGCCAAAGGTCGGAGAGGCAAACGGAAGGATACTGGAGCCAGCAGCGGGGCTGAAGAAGTGGAAAGCGAGCCAGAGCCTCCAGCGCCCAAGAAACCACGGCCACAGCCCCAGCGCAAGTCCAAGCGTCTCGCACACGAACCAGAACCCGCCCCATCCTCTGACCATGAAGGAATTGAGACCGATGCGTCCTCAGACAAACTAACAGACATCGAGGATGAGGATGAGAAAAAGGAAAAGGAAAAGGAAAAGGAAGGCAATGACGAGATTGAGCAAGGCGGGCCGGAAACACCGAAAGCGACACGGAGGGCCGGGTCGTCCAAGGGGGCCCCACGAACTACATCCAGCCCCAGCCCCTCGAAGGGCTCCAGAGGAGATGAGGACGTCGAGATGGAGGACGTCGAGCCCACGCCGTCTCCTGCCCCAGAACAGCCACAGGAATCCGTCGTAGAGGAGGTGGTGGTTCGTCGGAAGCGATTAAGGGCTTGACCTATTCAATGTGGTGGATCACGGTGTATTGTGATTGCTTCTGTACAGTCTTCAGTCCATATGTTTTCTATGTTGTCCGGATTTGCTTTCAATTTATCTACTGCAATAGACACGTTCCTTCCCGGCCCTTAGTCCGCTTCTCTCATATTCGAGTCGGCAGGGTGTTCTCTACGTCGTTCGAAGCTGCATGAATATATTATGTCCGTGAATACATTGAGCAAATATATATAACAAATATATATAATTACATGGGATGTGTATCGTAAATCAATACGACGAATAAACAGATGATGATGAACGAATGAGCGGAGTTGAGCAGAGGGGAAATAGTTTACACGATTCAATCCACCAGAGTGAAGTTAGCCAAGGTGAGCTCCCGCTGCGGCAAAGTGTGAGCACATACTGGGTGGGATATGTGGGAAACGAGAGGCTCACGTCATACGGAGATAGGAGATAATCCCGACACGGTTGGCTGTATCTCCTTGGGGTCAACGGTTTCGCGTCCGAGTTGGATCCAACCAATGCGGGGAGTCCATTGTGGCTGGAGGGTCCAGACACCGACCGTGGACGAGACTTGAGAGTCTTGTAGTCCGCGACACCGATCCCCAGCATTTCGCAGAGTTCTCGTTGCGCTTGAGCCATCGCACGTGTTTCGGTGGTCGGGGTCATCTCAGAGTACAGGCCGGCTATCATGAAACTCGTTAGGCTGGGATAATAGCGTTCAACGGAAGTGAGCTCACATGGTGTAAGCTGGTCAGGGAGGTCCACCATCTGGATTAACGGAGGCCGATGGCGAGGCTGTCGGGTAGTGGAACTCCCAAGACCTTGGATGTCCGGGAGCGGAGGGACGGGTGGTATATCCTCTGAAGGCTTCGTGGAAGGTCCGACACTCGGTGAACGCGTCAGCGTTCCGGGAGCCGCCTTGCCAATTATTGACTGCCTCAAACCGGATTTTGAAGCCCTGATGCTCGATTTCCTGACAGCACTTACACGGCTAGTCCTATGGCTGTTTCCTGCACTCGAGGGAGAGGAATCAGTGCACAGTTCCTGTTCCAGCTTGGTTGTGAGGTCGTCAAACTCCCGTGCGAGGTGTTCGGCCTGCGTCCACGCAATATCTCGCTCGGTTTCCAGGGCGAGTACACGCTCCCGGAGGAACTGATTCTCCGCGCCCTGCCTCAGGAAGCTCGTATTCAACTTCCTCAACGACACGGCCAACGCGCTGCTGGAGTGGACGTCCCTCAACCTCTTCAGTTGGGCGATCTGATCCGCAACGGTGTAGAGCTCGTCGTTCAGTTCCTCGGCCGATTGTGTTACTTCGCCCAGCTCTCCCACAATCATCTCGAGGCCGTGAGGGTCCAGCGTCCCAGTACCCGAATAAGCGGTCAAAGCATCCAGTAGTTCCCTCCTGGCCGCCGCGGCCGCTCGGAGTCTCCTCTTCAGGTCCGTCGTCAACAGTTCCAACCGGTGCAGCTCCTCGGGCAACACCGTGTCCAAGGTTTCCAACTTCAACAACCGTACATAGTAAGATTCCGCGGAAGCCTCGATCGCTCTCGAAGAAATCTCCTGTAACTGTTGTGAGCTGAATGTCCACCTTGCGACGTCCAAGGTGTACCCCCTCCACTTAACGGGCACTGTCGGGAATCTCGGTCCGGATCTTACACGGCTGCTGGTGGTAGAAGGTTTCCTGGAGGTGTGCGAAGCCCCAGATACAACTTCAGCTCGTAGGGGATGAGGGTGAACCGAAGAGACTGAGCCCTGGCGTGACCTGAGAGCCCCCAGCGAAGAAGCCTTGTTGGGTCCTTGACTACCGCTCCGGTTTCGGGGGCCCAATGGCCGGTTCCTTGGCATTCTCGTGTCGATTGAGTCAGAGCGTTCGCGCACCACTCCCTCGCCGACGGAGGCAGCATTGGCGGTGCTGCGCTGAGCCTGTGCTTGGGGAGGCGAAGTAGGTTGTGCCACTTGCAGCCCGCCGCCCTCTGACGTTGGCGTGGTGTGGACGTAGGAAGGGAGTGGCGAGCCCGATCCAACAGGAGGCTCGGTTTCCTTGTTCAGGGGAACAGCCTGGGTTAGGATGGCAGTTTGGTACGGGGGAGGAGGGTGAACAGCGGCTAAATCCCCATACGACTGACGCAAGAATGACGCAAATGAAGGAACGGCGAGAGATCTCGATTGGTCATATTGGGCAGGGGAGACGATAGTCGAAGACGGGAGAGCTGGAGATGTGATTTGGACTTGTGATGTTGAAGAAGTGGGAGTACCATCGAGGCTCGATAGTGATCGCGCAGGTGACCTTTGGGAGGAGGGATGGGGGGGTGGGGAATCGGAGATAATGGGAATTGCGTGAGAGGAAGTGTCGGGTGATGGGTGGGAAGGGGGAGGGTCTGTGAATGGAATGACGGTTACGTGCGACAATAACTGCTCGGAGGCATTTGACGAACGAATGGACCGAGCGGGTGTGGCGACTGGTGTGGGTGTGTCTGCCGCCGGAATGGCACCAGTCTTTGGAGTTGTATTTGCTTGAGTGGAAGGTCTGACGCCCTCCACCTCCTGACGTGTATCTGGCAATCCATCAGATTGTTTTGTGACAGGTCTAATGTCGCCTGTTGATTCATTGTCGGAGCTGATGACGGGAAGATCCAGGGGTCGAGGGCGCTGTTTTGGACCGGGGTCCCGCACTTGGGGTTTCGATTGTGTGGACCCTTGAGCGCGAAGCCCAGGCGCCGAGCCGACACTGGCATTGTCCCCATTTTTGTCTTGTGGATCAGCGGTAGAAACCTGTCCTTCAACCTCTGTAGCATTCAGACTACGAACGCTCGGGCTTGGACTCTTCTCCAGGGACGCCGGGGTCAACCGCTGGGAGGGAGCCCCCTCCGCAGGCGCGATCTGAGGCTCTTTCACCTCGGGGACAGGACAGGAAACATCCTCCGGTAGCTCAACCCGACTGGCGAGCGTTTCGAGATCTCCCGGGGTGCTTCCAGTGGGATCAGAATTCCGTCTCGAAGATGGAGGGCCAGGCGACGGAGTCTTCCCGGGAGTGCTGAGGGATGTCGCTAACAAGTTTGCAGCAGCATGAGACTGTTGTGCCTCAAACGTGGAGCCCTTTCGTGTGTCACTGGACTTGCGGACCGATGGGGTTTCGGGTGTTCCTGGCGCCGAGGGAATGGGGCTCATACGGGTCCGATTTGAGTTGGACGGCGTATTTCGAGTGTACAGACTTGCAGAACGTTTCGTTGCAGGATTCGGTAAACCCCTCCTTGGCTTCCCTCTGATCTGTGCAGCGCTTAGCGGTGTCCCTGGGGTCCCCACAGCCGACGAAGACAAAAGTGGGACCCCAGCTGCGCCGATGTTGGCAGAAAACAAGGGACTGAAGGCTTGAGGAGTTTCAGGGAATGTTTGGCGAAGCGCTTCAGCGGTTGCAGGAGACCTGTCCGAGGTACCCTCAAAGGAGTCCAGGCTCTCATGAACAACCCTGATGGGATGCGGCCGTGATGGAAGTGAAGGGGCAGACGGAATAAACATGAAATCGAGAATATCAGGAGAAGAGACCCCAGACGACCGTGGGTCTGACGCAGCAGGACTGGCGTCATCCGTTGACCTGCGCGAAAAGGGTGAGGAAGGGACGTGTAGGGAACGCGGGCGATCGTTGCCGATCGGAAGGAGACCAGGCCGCGAGGAGCCGCTTTGTCTCTGGCCAGGCCCGGTCGGGTCTGTGAAGACACGCTTCATGTCCAACACACTGAGACCTGGGACTCAAAAGTGTCAAGCTCGTGGTATTTTGGATAACGCAAAGAGACCCACCGTTCCGAGACCGTTTAACCCCAGAGTCTGGTGTCTGAGGGAGAGACGTGGAGCTGCTCAGGTCAGTTCTATGGGACCTTGAGCCATCGGACCATGGAGTTGAAGAGGGGGTTGACGGGTCCGGGGATCCGTGCATTTGGACCGGAAAGCCCGATTTCAACTGAGATACGAATCGGTAAGCTGTCAACACCTTGGTGATGTCTTCAGCAGAGGTAGCAGAGCCTAAGGTCTTTTCCGTCTGCATGGTGTTACCAGTTGGTTGGGGTTCGTCCTGACTACCCCTTGGCGTTGGACGGGGCCTTGAATTACCTTCTCCGCTCGTCACTGTGGACGGGGGAGGGAGGATGAGAGATGGGGGCAACTGGCTACGACGGGTGCTGACGGGCTCTGGGTTGGAAGGGGTCGCCTTGTGATTAAGGGAAGGATTACGAGGGGGGGTGGATGGGTTATCTAACGAGTGACTGGATAAATTATCATGAGATGGGGTAGGTCGATTAGATTGGGGTTGAGGTAAGGGTGGGTTGGGAGTACCACCAGACACAGGAGTCTGGGTGGGGGCAGGAGCGGGATCGTCAGAGGGACCAGCGGTCACACTCGCCAAAGGAAGGGGCGGTTCAGCCATTTTCGATGCCCGGTTGGATAATCGGTCCGCCCGCAGAGATTGGCTTCTGGATGGGACTTTTCGAGGTACCTCCGTCGACAGATGACGGGTGTGCGACAGAGCAGAAGATAAACTTGTAGGCAACGGTGGGACCGGGGGAACCCGCGAATCGATCCCAGAATCAGGAGAATGTACAATCCCTCCACTGCTTATCCTCCTATCCCTCCAATAGGGCGATATCAAGAGCCCAGTATCATTAGGACCCGGCAGGGTCGCTGAATCCTGCCGTGGGAGATTACCACTCCTGTACCGGTTTCTGCCAGGGTTGTCGTTGGATAGAATGAAGGAGTTCGCGATCAGTGCCCGGGCGAGAGTGGTTCCCGAAATGGCCGACGAGTCATCGTTTAGTGAGACGGCTGAGGAGGGATGGGCTGTTCCAGGTTGCAAAGAATTTGATGGGTCGTGGGTCACCGCCGGAAACAGGACACCGGCTTCCCTGAGGCCGGAATGATACGCGGACGCCGAACGTTGTATCTGGACCTTTGATGGGTGGCTGGGGATCTTAATTGGCGCCGGTGCAGGTTTCCGCGACAGAGGTGGAGTGGTGGCCTTGAATGGTGATGATGGGAAGGTTCGAGTCAATGCGGTGATATTTAGTGTGAAACAAAAGGCGGCATACATCGTGTCCTGGGTCAATTGGGGAGTGGGCATCGTTTGCCGGCAGTGGGGGGAGGGCCGGACTGGGGGTCGGTTTGAGCTTGATGTGAGGCTTTGTCGGAATTGGGATAAGTGAGACGCGGGGAGGGAAAGAATGATGCTCACGCGTTCCGGCCCAATTACCACAACATCGTCGTATAAAGACGAAGTGCTGTTCTCCGGGATGGGCAGGGCGGAGATGTGGCTGTATTCCTCGTGCGGAGCAAGAATCTCTTGGGGGAACCAGTCGCTTGAGCCAGAAGGGGTGAAATCGAGGTGAACTTTTGGAGAACTCTGCCTGCGAAAGGCGGAAGCACGAAGATTGGGGACTGCTGGGGCTATAGACCTGGAGAGATTCCGTTGCTTCGGCCGAGGGCTCTCCTGATCTGACTGGCCATCCAAGGACGGGGAAGACTGGGCGCGACCGAGAGCAGCATCGAAGAGAGAGATTTTCTTGACCTTGCGCCGGTTGATGAAGGAGGACAACATGGAGGACCAGCGGGGGGGACGCCGGGGGTGGAGGAGGTGGTCGTGAAACAAGAGTGATAGGGAGGACGGGCAGGACGATTGATGGTCAACATAAGGCAGGGCGAACTTGAGACGAGACCGGAAGGTGGGGCGGCTATCCTGTTACGATCTTTCCATCACATCTCCAATCCTCTCGGCTAGCCGCACTCGCCCATCAGCCAAATCCACCCTTGTCCCAACCCCAACCGTGAATTAACCCGCCAAAAATACCCTCCAGGTACCCCCGCAGCGCACGAATGCCTCCATTGCCGAACAGTTGTTACCCTTTGGATTTCTACCCTTAGCGACCCCTTGGATGCACAGCACCCGAGGCTCAAGTTTACCATCCGGCTGCGACAAATCACCGCCCCTTTCAACCGCCCGGGCCGTTGATTGTGTTTTGTTTTGGCATGGATCGCTGCAAGTGTTCAGTGCTGGTGTATGGGACTGCAAGTGCTCTTATGCACTGATTCGTAAGATCACCTTCCCCGGTCCGGTCGTCTCGTCGGTGCCTTCTCGCACCCGATAAGGTTTCTCGCCAATTTTATTTTCGCGCAAGTCGAGGAGATGAAACTGGTGGCGCCGTCCCAGACAGTTCCCACAAATCCTCCATGTCTGACGTCTAACCACCGCCCAATCTACCGCCCACCCGACTTCCCTGTCAATCATCTCCCAATTGGGCTCCCGCTCCCAAAAGTCCTCAGCTTGGCCAGAATTTCCTCCATGTTCGGGGTCCACTGCTCCATCCTTTCGTAGTCCCGCACACCCTCTCCAGTACCCAGGGCAGTAGCGTCTGGGTTGGCCTCACTCGATCTCGCTTCGTGTAGGATCCGCGACGTGGGATCAGATTGAGACAGTGACGATACCAATGTCGCGCCAGAATCCTCCCTCACAACGGGCGAATCGGGGAATTCTCCGCGTCTATTCGTGGCTGTGAGACTGGTCCCGTCAATAAACCGGCTCCAGTTCTGGCCGTTCGGTGGTCCACCAGCTTCGAGCGTCCCCTGCCGTTTCTCCCAGCGGCCGTCTGGTAGCGTGTGAGACCGTTTTAACGGGCACGAACCATCCTCAAACGTAACGACCGGCGAAAACATTGAAGATCCAATGTCGGGCGTGCGCATCATGATCGCTGCGATATCTGGGTGGAAGTATCCGAGGTAGTACAAATTCAGGCAAGCCACGAAGATCAACAAGGTTCCGGGTATACGGTGATAGAGAAGCCGACTCACCACGTTCCCAGTAAAACCCGCCAGAGCTCCTGAGCGGAACCAGTGATTCCAAGTGCTTGATGATTTGTCGTTGTTCTTCAACTAGACATTCGACGCCCGCTAACCTTGCTACGAGCTCCTTCCTTTCCCTCTCGCTCCCTTCGGCAAATTCCTGAAACCTCGCTGCCAGTTCGTCCAGCCGCGCACGCTGCCCGCTCACTTCAACACGCAACAGAGTCTGATCTCGCTGGTCAGTCGTCAGTGGGTTCCTGCGTTCTCCCCGCTTCCTGGTTGGCTGTTGGAGATCCACGCGCTCGTCCGCTCTGGGCTCATCCCTTTGTGGCGAACTCGAAGAAGAGGAAACGGTCTTCGATCGTGCCCGAGTTTGGACGAAGACCAAGGAACTCGTTGAGGTAGTGATTGGCAACTTGCCGGTGACGTGGTCATTAGCGTCGATCGGAAACGCCAAGGGCGGGGCAGGAAGTGGAATAGATGGGGGTTGCGGAACCTTCGCGCCCCGGCTCTCAGGTGAGAGCTTCAAGCCAGGACCGTTAGGCAATGAAATGTGTGATTTTGAGACTGTGGAATGGGCTTTACGCAAATTCATTTTTCGCTCCAATGGCCGCATTGGGGAAAGATCCAGGCTCGGGTTCCTTCCAGTATTTCGAACGGAACTTTCCTCTTTTCTGGGAAATGAAAAGTTGGCGTTGAATTCGGATAATCTCCCGCGTAATAGGGTATCGTCAGGAAATGAACTCGACGCCGTGATTTCCTCTAGAGAAGGTGGGAATGGGAAACGCAGGGGGCTGCCCGGGACCGAATGTGAGAAAAAAGACGCGGGAGAACCACCCCCATGAGGGCCCGTCAACTGGGGTGGCGCGGGTGCCGACCGTGGAGATACGAAGACACCTTCGTCCGCTTCGTTGAATGCATTGCTCGGTGGAATGGTCACAGTGATCAGGGGTCGATTAGAGTGTGCCTTGACAGGTGAGCCGCGATCACGGGAGTTGGTCCCGCCCGGAACGAGATGCTTCCCGACAGCGTTTGGTTGGTTGCGAGACGAGAACGGAGACAAAGAAGTAGAGAAGTCGAGAGATGGCGGAGACACATCCAGAGGAGGAAGCTTCGAAGGTAACCTGGTTGGGGTAAGGTCCTGGCCACTACCCACACTGGTCTGGGTAAGTGCGATACCACATCGGTGAATATCATGCACTCACCTGGTAAGTAGGTTTTGGGCTGCCCTGTACGGAAAGGACGAAGTTTCTCCGGATTTCCGGAGGAGATTTGTAGAGTCGCCAGAGGGCCGTGCAGATGGAGACGGGGAGATGGATCCAGACTTCCTCCGTTTCCCCCAGAGAGCAAGCTTCCGCTTGGGTTTGTTAGAATCAGGAGTCGCGAGGGAAGGAACGGGTGGGACGGGGTGATGATCTTGTCTCTGAAGCCGCGATGTGTTTGAACTGCGATCACGAAAGAGATTGAGCTCCGACGTTTTAGACCTTAGACCGCGTTGCCCAGGAGACACCCCAGACATCTCTAAGTTAGCCAAGCCAGCACAAGTACCAGAGGGTCAATCAGTGTCGAGGAGGTCGGACGAACGAGCCAGTTCAGGTTGAACCGAGCCTCGGCTTTTGCCGCACGCCTCCTTGTACAATCCGTGCTTCGATGATTCGATCTCTTAAAGCTCGGCTGAACGTCAATCGCGGACGATCAGCCCCGTCCTTGAGCACCCTGGGGGATGGTTCTACCAAAGCACTCGCAGACTTTGTGTCTCAGGCGAAGAGCCGTTACCTCCAAGACGTCAAGGATGGCAAGGGCGCGGACTGGACTGTCGCCATGGGGAATGAAGCTGGTGGTGAGTGATCCGTTGCATGCCCACCAAACCGTCCCCCTTATTTAACGTGATTCTAAAGATCTTGATTCAATGGCCAGTGCTATCGCGTACGCCTGGTTTGCATCCGTGGCGAAACAGTCGAACACGGTGCCGTTGATCCAAACCCTACATCCCGACCTGCCACTCCGGGCGGAGAACCTATACGCCTTATCCATAAGTGGTCTTGGGGACGATTCAAACAGCCCTGAGAAACTCGACGTTTTGTGTCTCGACGACTTGCCGGGTTCGTCCCCATTCCCATCACACAAATTCGCTCTCGTCGACCATAACCGCCTGGAGCCACGCTTCGCGAAAGACAACCCAAACGCCACCGTTGTATCCGTCATCGATCACCACAAGGACGAAGAGTTGTATAAAGATACCGCTAATCCCCGTATCATCAAAGTACCCACAGGGAGTTGTGCGTCTCTCGTCGCAGACTTAATCAATACTCAATCCTCCACGGAGGTCGCGATTATACCCGAACTGGCGACGCTCTTGATCTGTAGCATCGTTATCGATACAAATGGATTGAAACCAGGAGGGAAAGCAGAGGACCCAGACCGACAGGCAATGGCGTACCTCCTTCCACGTTCCACCTTTGTCCCACTCCCGGCGCCGGTGACCGACATTGGTCCTGGGACGGATTTCAATGCCATCCCCGTACTGAAGGATCTCACCAAGAAGCTGAAAACCAGGAAAGACGACGTCTCCCATCTGGGGACCAGGGATTTACTACGCCGCGATTATAAGGAGAATACCCTTACTCCCTCGTGGGCGAAGGATTCGCAGATCCAAGTCGGTCTGGCTTCTGTCCCAACCGACTTCAAGTCCTGGATACCCCGAGATAAGGGCTTTTATGGCGCCGTCGAGGGATGGATCAAGGAACGACAGCTCGCGGCGTTGGTCATCCTCACATCCTTTGACGAAAAGAAATCCAAGAAGAAACTCAAGAAGAAAGACGATAAACAGCCCAAGGAGGATGATCATAGACGCCAACTCCTTGTCGTCGTCACAGACAATAAGGACCTCGCGTCGAAGCTATTCCCAGGTCTTGAGGGCTCCAACCTACGGTTGGAAGAACTCTCTTTCGAGAAGTTCGGGGCGAAGAAGGCAACTGGGGATTTTGGGTGGGTCCTGCAGGCAAAAGTGTACCAGCAGGGCAACGCCAGTGCGACACGCAAGCTCGTCGCCCCCATTGTCGGCGAGGTCGTGGAAGGGTCACCGAATGCAAACCGATGATTCGCAATAGGTGGCGACGCCTGGAGCTATAACTGTACACGAATGAACATATATCTTGGTTTCCGTGTAGCTCCTGTGTACCGTTCTTTGCAGACCTGGTACCTATACGAAATTTGGTCAAGTATTTGGAGTTTTTCCAACTGCTGGATAACTGTTAGGAAACAAAACTCTCCATCGGCCCCCGGATCTTGATGGTGTTTGATCGGGGTCATTCTTGATCACCGCGAAACCACATCCAACGGATACCATTGCTACCCTTGAGCCTTTCGACGATCATGACTACTGGCGACGTTGTCCTCGTCACCGGCGGCTCCGGGCTCGTCGGGAAAGCCATCGAACACGTTATCAACACTGAGCCCGAGGGTTCGCGATTCGGGAAGAAGCCAGGAGAGACTTGGATCTTTGCCAGTTCCAAAGATGGAGACCTAAAGTCGAGTCTCCCCCCTATGTATCTACTCGCCGGGGACACTCACACTGACGGGTCGCTCTTAGGGATATTGAAGCCACTCGCAGATTGTTTGAAAAGTACAAGCCGACGCATGTCATCCACCTCGCCGCCTTAGGTGATCACACATCTCTGCGATCTGACTGGGGTTATTGTACTGAATCCTGGCGAGAACAGTCGGTGGTCTGTTCAAGAACATGAAGCACAAGGTGAGCCTGTTATATTTTTGTGGACTCGGGAAATTGACATTTATTTTGATCCAGGCCACGTTCTTCCGCGATAACCTCGTGATCAACGATAACCTCCTCCACACCGCCCACCTCCAAAAGACAAAGAAGGTCGTGTCTTGCTTATCGACATGCGTCTTCCCAGACAAGGTCACATACCCCTTGGACGAGACCAAGATCCACCTTGGGCTGCCTCACGAGAGTAACTTCGGCTATGCACACGCGAAGAGGATGGTAGATATCCAAAATCGGTGGGTGCAGATGGTGAGCAACGACCCTGCTCGACTAAGTCAGCATCACAAGTGCCTACAAGGATGAATTTGGGGACAACTTCACATCCGCGATCCCGACGAACGTCTTCGGAAAACACGATAATTTGTACGTCGAGTCAGTCTTGCACGGATGCGAATCATCGTGTTGATTCAGTGCCCCAGCGATCTTGAGGATTCACACGTCATCCCGGGCCTCATCCATAAATGCTACCTCGCAAAAAGTGAGCACCGGTTGGTTCCACTCCGTTAGTGGGGTGTCGCGTGTTTACGAGGGCCGCAGAGAACGGTACACCTTTCGTGGTTTCTGGAACCGGAAAGCCACTGCGGCAGTTCATCTATTCCGAGGACCTTGCCAAGCTTTTCATCTGGCAGCTGAGGGAGTACGACGACGTTGAGCCAGTCATACTTAGCGGTACGTCCTGACCACCCTCTCCCATCTCGCCCGAATGTTCATACCCTGTGAAGTCGGCGAAGACGAGGAAGTCAGTATAAAAGAAGTTGCCGATGCGATCGTCAAGGCTGTTGGGTTTGAGGGAGAATATACGGTAACCTGCCTATTATCTTCTGTCACTGAGGCTGATTAGAGGTGGGTAGTTTGATACCACCCGAGCCGATGGGCAGTTCAGGAAGCCGGCATCGAACAAGAAACTATTGAACCTTATTGGCGAATTCAAATTCACTCCGTTCGAACCAGGTGAGGAAGACAAAACCGCTTCGCCTCCGGAGGCTAACGAGGTTGCCTCCAGCCCTCAAAGAGACCGTCGATTGGTTTGTCAAGAACTACAATAACGCCAGGACGGGAAACGTCAAAGCTTAGATGACCCATGGCTGGGGAGTGGTGTTTCGTACGAGCCGTAGCCAACCATAGTCGACGCTCTAGATCTGTCTCGAGGGTTAAGATGTCCCCATTTCCAATGACCTCCACTCAGAGCAACAATTGAAACAGACACGAATAACAAGAGGTAGTACACGACACGGGAAAAATCAAATCCGTCTTTGGGTGACGGATTGACAGCCTAATTTTGATCCTCGACGAGGCTCTTAGCAGCCTGGAGATCAGCCTCAACCATTTCCTTGACCAGGGAGTCGAAATCGACCTTGCGCTTCCACCCTAGAAGACGCTCAGCCTTGGCGGGGTCGCCCAACAATAACCTGGGGTGGTCATTAGCCTATTGCAACGCAGTTTGCTGGGGGGAAACGTACTCGACTTCGGCAGGACGGAAGTATCCTGGGTCAACCTTGACGATGGTATTTCCGCTCTGGACGTCGACACCCTCCTCTTGGACACCAGAACCCTGCCAACTGCGAGGCGATGCTGTCAGTACTCTGGAACGCGGAGATGTCAGCGGGCGATCCGTACCGTATTTGGATTCCGAGGATACCGAAGGCTTTTTCGACGAATTCACGGACGGGGTGTGTTTCGCCGGTGGCGAGGACGAAGTCCTCAGGAGCGTCCTGTTGGAGCATCATCCACATCCCCTCGACGTAGTCACGAGCTGTCCGAATATTAAAGTGGCAGTCTCGAAAGTCATTCAGGGTTGTGGACTGACCATGTCCCCAATCACGCCGAGCGTCGAGGTTCCCGAGGTACAGACAGTGCTGTTTACCGAGTGATATATCTGCCGCAGCCCTAGAAATTTTGCGGGTGACAAAGGTCCTTCCTCGTCGAGGGCTCTCGTGGTTAAACAAGATACCGTTACAGGCATACATGCCATAGGCTTCCCTGTAGTTGACGGTGATCCAGAATCCGTACAGCTTGGCGACACCATAGGGGGAACGGGGATAGAACGGGGTAGTCTCAGACTGCGGAGTCTCAACGACCTTCCCGTATAACTCGGAGGTGGAAGCCTGGTAGAAACGGACGTGTTTCTCGAGCCCACAGGTACGAATGGCATCGAGGAGACGGAGAGTGCCGAGACCATCGACGTCACCAGTGTATTCGGCCATCTCGAACGAGACCTTGACGTGTGATTGAGCACCGAGGTTGTAGATCTCGGTCGGCTGGACCTGGGCGAGAATGTACACGAGGTTGGTGCTGTCGCCTAGATCACCATAATGAAGCTTGAACTTGTTAGGCCCTGATTATTGTCGAATAGTGGCTGTAAGCTTGCGCAAAAGTGGCAGGAAAAGGATAGGAACGCACTCTCGTGCTGGTCGGCATACAGATGTTGTAATCTGCTGGTGTTAAAACTAGACGAACGGCGGATGATGCCGTGGACCTCGTAGCCTTTCGAGAGAAGGAATTCGGTCCTGATCAGCAATGATGAGCGACGATATGGGCCAAGAGTGCTGTGCAGCCGTGGCATACAAGTAAGACCCGTCCTGGCCGGTGATACCTGCGCGCGGTATAAAAAGTCAGACGACTGAACGCGATGGCGGGGCGAAAAAAATGGTGGGCGGATTCCGAAGCCGCAATACCACTGACCAGTGATCAACGCGACCTTTCTCTTGCGATACTCATCCGGCGATGGGAGCTTTATTGAGAGCAAGGGAGAGAAAGTGGGGGGGACATCTAGGTGCTGAGAGGACATACTGGTGGCGGAAAGGGGGACGGGAAAGGGTAATGGGCCGATTATATTTTATAGTTTCACCTCCGGGCGGGAATTCACCAGAACGGCGTCTTTATGGCCACCACAACCATCTAGCGTTCAATGTATTCTACTAACCAATAGTATTGCCCCATAAAATACGATGAACACACACTCAGGTTTGTGAAGTGGGTTTCAGCGTGGCCGACGCCCACTCCAGCAACTCGTCCTCAGATCGAGGAGCGGACGTCCCTTTCGTCCTTTGTTCGTAAGCGCATTGTAGACGCTCCGTTGCAAGCTCGCCAACCAACTCAGCATTGGCTGGGGGAGCTGTCTGAGACGGCGATCGTGCGTCGGATGTCAGGCGGCGTAAGCTCTGCGGAAGTCGTCAGTTTTCCACTTCTCATTTCGGGCACACGACGCACCAGTTTAACGCCATACCACGCGCGGAGGGTAATACCTGTCTGGTAGGAGGTGATAGGAGCATCTTCGTCGTCTGTCATATCAACCGCCATGAGGAACGTTTTGACAGCGAGGGGCATATCACCACTCGAGTACGCGATCTCTGCGAACTCGAGCACATAGAACGGATTTTGGGGCGCCAGAAGCAACGCGTGTGAGATCGCCTGTAGCGCGTAATTGTGCCTGAAACCTGCATGAACTTTTGGGGGATTGTGGAGATGAAAACCGTACTGATTACACAGGTGGTAAATCTCTGCCAACTCGACCCAGCCGTCAACCTCGTTGTAGAAAGTGTCCAGCAGTGTAGTGAGCTCCTCGACTGATTTGTCCAGCTTGCCCATGTTTCTGAGGACATAAGCCTTCCGCCTCCATGCTGCCTGTTGCGTCTCAGTAGAGCGGATGGGGTAACGTAGGCCGTGCTGCACTCACAGAATTTGTCGGGTCGTTCTCAAGTAGCTTGTTGTAGTATTCGAGCGCAACCTCCGGCTTTTCCGTGGCCTCTACACGAATGCCGGAGAGAACTTCAACGCGGGGAGAGTCACCGAATTTATCTACGAGGTGTTCGATACACCGCTAGACCTCGTCATCAGAGGGAACACACGAGAGGCAAGAGAGAACGTACATCCGAGACGTCGTATCGTTCGGAATCCAGGGCAGCGAGTGCAAGGCCCTCCAAGAATTCCCAACCTGAAACGTGCGCAGGGGTTGAGTCCAGCGTGTCCGTCACTGTTGCAAAACGCGTGCTTTACTGTCTGTCCGTCTCTTCCATCCGTCGTTCCCAAGGAGAGTCAGCCCGTCGTTGAACGTCTTCTTGTATGTCAGGTTCCTGTGTGGCCGATATGAGGCCAATTTCTGGAGGGCGATGGTGAAGTCCATTCGGCGAATTGGTAAGACGCAACTTGGATGTTGACGCGACGCCTTGGTCTCCACACCCGGGCCCGCCTCTGCCTCTGCCTACCTCTCCCAAACCCCGCAGCTGTACGCTCTCTGGGTGAACATGGGCGTGGACTCCCGGGTGCGTTGCGGAGGTCTGTTTTTTCCTCTTATTCCTCGCTCCGGTCCTCAAGATGCACGGCAGGCACCACAAATTTCCTCCACCAATCAGGGTTCCAGATACAATCCGAATCAACGACCTCACTCTCATCGTAAGATTCCAGGATGGGACACAGTGGTCAACACCGACTCTCCAACCAGTCAAGCTCTCCCTCTCGATCGCCCACGACATTCGAACCTCAGGGGAACTTGACGACCTCGACCACACTCTCAACTACGCCTCACTTGTCAACACCCTAGCCCAGTCAAACGAGGCGGGTACATTCGCCTCGCTAGAAGCATTGACGGACTCTGTGTTCAAGCAATGCTTCGAGTCCTACCCCCAGATTCAGACCCTCTCCGTCAAGGCGACGAAGCCGAAGGCACTGCTGCGGGGCAAATCCGTCTCTTTCCACGTCTCCCGCTCAAGAAACTCTCCACCTGATGCCGAAGAGTCCTTCTCGCTCGAGGACATGGAATTTCCGGTTACCATTGGTGTCAATCCCGAGGAACGCACGACCAAGCAGGTGGTTCGAATGAATCTGACCTTGTTTGGGCGAGCCTCTCCCGCCTCCGTTGATTACCGTTTGCTTGCGAACCAGATTTACGAGGTGAGCTACGTTGCATGTTCTCGTATCCCAGGGTCTCTGTGGCTAAAACTCGACCTGTCAGCACGGCGATTCCTCCTCTTTTCTCACCGTTGAAGCATACGCAACGACGCTGGCCCGCGCCATTCTCATAGGGAATCAAGGGAGATGGACCTCAGTTAATGTCCGAGTGGCAAAACCCCATGCGTTGGCCTTGGCAGATTCCGCGGAAATCGAGATCACGCGTGATCTTGTCGACTATCCGTTCTTATCAATAACCGATTCTGCGAGGGCCAGAGACTCTCGCTTAGCCCAATTAATTTCGGCTATCCAACCTCCAAAAGATGAAAAGCTCCCCTCCCGCGTGGTCGCCATCGCCTTTGGCTCGAACCTTGGCGACAGATTCGCCAACATCGAGCTCGCACTACGGCTACTAGAATCCCCCGGTAAATTCCTCGACGTTGGTGATGATGTCAATCAGAAGGATGCAGAAATTGCAATCGTCGACACGAGCTTCCTGTACGAGACCGCTCCGATGTACGTAACCGACCAGCCCAGTTTCGTTAACGGTGCCTGTTTGGTGGGTCTCCACGCATCCGAGCATAAATGGTGGTTGTTCACCACGCTTCTGTTTCAGGTCGAGACGAATTTGCCACCAGTCGCACTCCTACACGTGCTCAAGAGGATTGAAGCTTATGTCGGAAGGGTCCCATCGTTTAGAAATGGACCACGGGCCATTGACTTGGATATCGTCCTTTACGAGAACGAGGTCATTGACACCCGGCCACCAGATTCACGGACCCATCTTGAGAATCTCGACAATCAGTTGATCGTCCCTCATCCGAGGGTCTCGGAGAGGGAGTTTGTGTTGAGGCCTCTAAATGAGTTAGTGGCCTTTGACCCCTCATCCCTTCGAGCCGTATCCCCTGACATTTCCATTGGGAACAGCATGATACCGGAGTATGTCATACCGACGTTCAAGCGGCCAATCAAACAACTGTTGGATGAGGTAGCCCGCACGCCCGGAATTTCCCCAATGCAGAAGGCGATACCATTCCCGCGGTATCCCCTCTTGAATCAAAGCTCGTGGCCGAGGGAATCAGCACCTTTGACGGCTGCATACTGGACATTGACGTCTGCGGGCGAATCTATTGGCAAAACGTATATCATGGCCACACTAAACGCGACGCCTGATTCATTCTCTGACGGGTCCACGAAAAACGAGGTGCCAACTGCTCTCGAGTATACATCCTGCTCAGTGTCCGCTGGCGCTGATATTATTGACGTTGGGGGGTATTCCACTCGCCCTCACGCGAAACACGTCGGGGCTAACGAGGAGATCGGTCGCGTCGTCCCTATCATCAGAGCCATCCGAAGCATGGACAGTTCGCCATTGATCAGCATCGATACATTCCGACCAAAAGTAGCGGAGGCAGCGGTCCTCGCTGGTGCAAATTGCATCAACGACGTCTGTGGATTCACCGGTCCCGAATACCCGCTGACGGAGCTTAGTGCCCGCCGGTTCTTGGAAATGCGGAGGATCGCGAGGGATCTTGCGGTACCTGTCATCCTTATGCATTCCCGCGGCGAGGCATCGGCAAACAAAGACTACGGCGATTATAGCTGCGCAGGTGAAGACCAGGGTCGAGGTGTCGTGGAAGGAGTCCGGATGGAACTTGGTGAGAAAGTGGATGCGGCCGTGCGAGGGCGGGGCGGGCTACGGCGGTGGCTCGTCATCGTTGACCCAGGAGTCGGGTTCAGCAAGACCACCGAGGGGAACCTCGCGGTGCTGAAACGAGCATCGTCGCTGACGACGGGGGACGGTAACAACGTTTTAGCAGGATTTCCTCAGCTGATCGGCGCATCAAAGAAGTCATTCTTGGGGACGGTCTTGAGTAGCCGAGTGGGTTCGTACCCAGGCAGGACGACTACACCGGGGGAGCGTGGGTGGGCGACTGCAGCGGCCGTGTCGTGTGCGGTGCAGCAGCGGGTTGCGGCGGTGAGGGTGCACGACGTGGCTGAAATGGGGGACGTTGTGCGTGTGGCAGACTCGCTCAACGGTTTTTAGGTTTTAGAGATGTGGTAATTGCCGGAGCCAGTAGAAACCGTGGGAAAAGCAATCAAGTCACCGGAGTGAGGTCACGTGCCAGGGCGTGGCAAAATGGGCTAACTCATTTTGTCGGTTAATAAATTGGGAGAACATTCACTTTCGCCTTTTCCCCTCCGGTTCGCATCAACTCCTCCGCCCACACCTTGTTATCACCTCTTCCCCCATATCTTGAGAGGTGGCCAGCCCCCCTCAACCCCCCCACCTCACTTAATAAGCAAGGGCAATAACTGCCCCGAGCTTGCCCCCGTCTAGCACCAGCCGTAGGATGGAGGATTCAGAGGATTCAGGTCCAGCGCAAGAACAGCACCAACAGCAACCAGTCAAGTCGTTCGGTCCATCGTACGTTCAGACCA
>Ga0307516_10002227_pt1 | contig 26248 bp, 27 predicted proteins | sample 19_EM_MG_FD_203310 | JGI IMG/M metagenome (GOLD analysis project Ga0307516, IMG submission 203310) | Populus trichocarpa ectomycorrhiza microbial communities from riparian zone in the Pacific Northwest, United States - 19_EM | ecosystem: Host-associated > Plants > Roots > Unclassified | place...
CTGGCGCTTTCCTCCACCATCCTCTCTCTCTCTAAGCTTATCTATGTGTGAGCCCACAATGCTTGATTCTCGGCATAGTCTTTGGATTATGCTTTGAGAAGATAGTTAAGTGGTTGCCCTAACAGTATCGTCCAGTAGAGTGTTCCAGGATGTCATTTGGGTTCTGCTAGACTTGGATGAGTCCAGCAATTGTTGGTAAAGCTTGACCTTTTGTTAAGGCCAGCTGAGCGAGTCTCCTCTGTCAATCAATCAATCAGTATCTCCATGTGTCGATATGAACCGCAACTGGAGTCTGTATACCACACACCAATATGGACTGCAACTGGTATTCGTTGTGTCCTTGATATGAACGATCACAAGGGTTTCGGTGAAGCTGAGCCTTTGTCTCAAGATGGAGACTTGAGGTTAGAGAGTGAAGTCAGAGAGAAAACTAGATGTATAAGCCTAGGTCAAGCTTAAAGAATACAGCTGTGTAACTACGGTTTATATAGGTATCGATGAGTCATAAGTAGTGAGTAAGCAGAAGTCGTATAGTCCAATAGGAAGAGGCATAGGTCAGGTGGTACAAGTGGATGAGTAAGAATAAGGTTTGGCTGACTGAGTATCGACTGTGGAAGGCTGCACATGACTGTATAGATATGAGTCAAGAGGAAAATTGTAACATGAATAATGAAGATGGTCTGCTGGCAATGGCAGAAGACTTGGACATAGAAGACAAAGAATTTGATTATCGGTATATGGACGATAGCAAAGACAGTAACTGGAAAGGTACTGAAGAGGAAGACAACAAGACCATTGGTCTTGAGGACAGTGACAATAGCAACAACATTGATGATCTTGGCTATGCTCACCTGTAGGGCACACCATGTATATTCTTTTGAATGTCTCATTGGGCTATGTATTCCATGAACATGTTCTTTTTCACCATTATATGAGTGAGATATATCTGGCTTCAAAATCCATAAGAATAACATATCAGGTAGGTGATATTTATGCTTCAGCCTTGCAGCTTTCTATCATATATGCACTCCCCAGTCTAATACCACCAGAAATTATTGCTACCTAGCCAGTATGCTATATATTTTGCTAATACCAGTCTAGTACAAGTATCAGTGACTCACCTGGTCAAATATGTGGCTGTGCTTTTTGCTGATGTTTCAGTTGCTAGACAGACCACTATCAGGAGGGCCACCAATACTGCCCAGGCCCTGAAATACATTAGAACAATAATCCCTGATACAGTCCCCTCATAGCTGGTCAGAAGTCCTCTCACAAAACACTTATTCAGGGCTGTGATAAAGAAGAAAAGCCATCTCTATCAGCAAGTCCTGGGAATGCTACAGGCACTACCGGTTGCTACATAGAGCTATGTAGCCCTATGTAGCAACTGGTAGTGCCTGTAGTGTTCCCAGGGTTTGCTGATGTCTTACTACATATCCTACAAAGAAGCACTTGGCCTTTGCTTTGGAGCACTGGAAGTGGACTGTGGAGGACTGGCAGAAGGGGAATCTTATCAGATAAGAATAAAACAAACAGGTTGGGGTCATATAGACAGTAGTGGGTATAGAAATAGGTGGAAGAGAAGGTGATTAAGGGGAGGAGCTATGGCTCAGTTAAGTCTCATGGTAGAAACATCATGATATAAGGCTGTATAGATTGGGACAGTGTGGAACAACTTGCAGATATTGAGGGGAGGATGAATGCTGATCAGTCTGTAGATATTTTGGAGAATAATTTACTTTCCAGCATGGAGGAGAGTGAGATTCTTGCAGAGAATCTTGTTGTTCAATAAGACAATGACTCCAAATATACCTCCAAAAAGACCAGAATATATCTGGAGGATAATTATATCCCTCTTATTGACTAGCCTTCATGTTCTCCATACCCCAATCCAATCCATCACCTCTGGAAATACATTAAAGTGGAGCTTTCCGGATATTGAAGAAGTGTGGAAGATTTGGGACAGTATGGCAAAGATGTGGGACAGGATAGAGCCAAAGATGTCAGAAAATAATTAGAAGTATGTCTAGAAGGCTGGAGGCAGTTATCAAGGCCAAGAGAGGCCATATCAAGTACTGAAATGACCAGTTTTTGTATTTCTGATATCCACTCAAACAATTGTCCCAATGGGTCACTGAATTGAATTGTGTACAGCTCCATGGGAAATTATCCGAATTATATAATTATTAAATATTCCTGTAGCCCTGATTAAATACTTCTTTTTATGCACCAACATGTTGTCCTTATTTGTCTTTACTCCTGAGTTATTCAACAAGAATTACAAATAGTCAAAACATTGGAACAATTGTTTGAGTCACTGTACATTATCAGTGTGATATGCAGCAAGTGGATCAGTATGATCAATCTCCTGAAGCAATGACTTGCTAGCATTGATTATCACAGCAATATGAGCAGGATGGTTCTTTTGAGCAAAGCAACGCTCTGCAATGTTGATTCCATCATCTTAATGAAGGATATTAACATTTGAGGAGGCAGTGGGTAGTGCTGTTCCAGTCCAGCTTGGCCTGAAAGCCACAGCTTTGGCTTGGCTTGAGGCAGCTTTGGCTTTCTCAAGTGGCAGGCCAGGCCAAAGCCACCAACTAGGGCTTGGCTCTGGCTTGGCCCAGCCTAGGCCACAGCTTTTGTATGTAAATGTTCAATTCTTTGTCTAGTCATTGACATACAAAGTTGTTAGACTACTCATAGCAATAAATAGCCCTCCTCATCCTTATCCTCAATCAGAAGCCCATTCCATGGACTCAGAAACTCTTTAACATCCAATCCATCTCCAGTTTGATGCCTACATACAGCTCTTGACAATGCAAAACGTGAAGGGATTCAAGTTAAGGCATCCATTCCACCCTGTTTATCAGTATCCACAAGGTGTCTGCTGCTAAAGAACATGATCATATCAAGAAAACCCATCAGAGGATGTATCTCTATGTATTAACCCACTGTACCTCTCTTCATCCCAGTTGCTGCTGGTGCTTAATTGTTGTCCAGTTAGATCGTCAGCTGCTGCTCTGCATCTTGATCCTGCTTGTGGCCTCCTTTGCTCCCTCCATTTATTGGTTGACCTGTGTGGTCAATTTTGTTCACTCTGTGTAAAAGTCAAGTAAGTCAACAACAGGGCAATAGTAATAAATAAGAGAATATACAAGGTGCTGGCAGAGAATAGAAATAAGCACAAATCATCCAGACTGATATATATTCATATGGAGACATGTCCACCTCACTATTGTCGGTGGTACACATGACAGGCATTCAGTACACAGGGACCAGAGAAGAAGAACATGGAGTAGAACATTCCCCCCCCATCCCAGAGTAACAGATGAGATTAGATGGTCAGATGGGCTACAAAAAGCAACAGTGGAGCCACGTGGATGCCCTGGAGTTGCTGTGACAGGGCAAATAAGAAGGATGGCCATAATGAGTTGTTGAGATGTGATAGTAGAGAGGAAGTTATTGTTACAACTTTTCTTATCCTGAACTATTACTATTCCACATTGACTCATCATTCTGATCCAATTGCCCTCGACTCAGTTCATATGACATATCTACTGCACTCTCAGTCAGCTCAACTGCGGACTGACTTATAACTTATGACATAGTTACTGCGGAGCTCAGTCAGCTCATTCCCCTTTTAGATTATTCTTCTCATGATTACTCAGCTTTACTGATCGTGACACATTATGCTTGACTCATAACTCCTACTCATTTTACTATATAAACCCTAGGATAACCTTGTATTCTTTAGCTTTGACCTAGGCAATCCACCTTCCTCTTCGCTCATAGAACGATCTCCAACCAAGTGTCTTGATAAAGACTTGGCTCATCAGAACACTTGATCGACCTTGAAGAGGAACAAGCACAGACATCGTATACCGACCTTACAGAGGGGGTATGACAGAACAGAACAGACAAATAGAGTAAGACTTGCCGTTGTGACATAGGATTAAATCTTTGTCATAACAGTTATCAGATATATAGCAGGAGGAGAGTCATTGCTGGAGAAAGGGGATGTTGGCATGTGAGCCATAGTGTACATCGCAAATGTCGACCAGGAAAAACTGCGGATCAGGAGGTTTACTAGACGCATGGTGGGAATGGGTAAGCTAGTTGCACATTGACATGGTGTACTAGATGGAACAGTGGGGATAGTAGCCAGTTACTGCAGGCAGTATTAGAGGGCATGAAAGCCTAAGGAGAGAGTGGGATACTCACTAATGGCACCTCCCTTTGGATATCATTGAGGTATGGCAGGTGGTGGTAGAGAGCAGAAGTAGAGAGCTCAATAGGGGGAAGAAAAAATAGTGGAAAAAGAATGCTTGGAACATTGTTGGTGGGGCTCTCAGCAGTTGCTATGGGCCCTCTGAAAAGCCGCGGCCTGACAGCTTGGCTTTGGCTTGTCAGAACCACAGGCCAGGTCAAAGCTGACAAAAAGCCATTGTCTTGGCTTGGCCTGCAGGCCTGGCTTGGCTTGGCTCCTGGCCTGAGGCCGGGCTGGGCACAGCACTAGTGGTGGATACACCAGGTTGAGAAGACAGTGCATCTCTTGAGTGGAAAGCTGGCCACTCAACTCAGTCATCATATCAATTGTCAAGCACTTCAATGTTGTCCCCTTTGTCAGGCTCTAAAAGAGCTATACTCAGAGTACCTGAAGAAACATTGTACAGAGCATTGCTTACTGTTAGCTTCTGGCTCGTTCTCATCAACTTGGTCTTGTATATTGAGAGCTAGACCACAATAAGAACTTGGATCAGAAACATGGGCTGTGATATCAGATGCATTGTCGAAAAGCAGAAAGCAGAGTGGACAAGGCAGCGCTATTGGATGGGCCAAAGTTGAGCCTGTCAGTCAGTATGATATCAAACTCAGTGTTTGATTCAAGTTATCATCCACCTCATATACAGCTTTTCTATCTGTCTCTATCCTTCAGTAACCATGCTCAATCACCACCAGTCAGTAGTATGGACTATTGTCAAGATCCGAGTCTGTAATTATACAACACACTGCACATGCTCAAAGTGGTGGTAACAAATTCTTACAGTTCCTCCACAGTAATACTGCAACTGCAATCCAAGTCTAAGTGTAGCAAGCTACCAGCTCACTTCATGCCACTGGTGAAAATCTCACAGGGTATCAGATCTGCATCTGCATTCAAATCAATAGTAGCATATACATTACTCTAACTGGCTTTCTCAACTCACTGTCAGTCCAGCAATATGATAAGACTCTACAAGCGCTCAGGAGGGTATTGGCTTGCCACTCCCTCTCTGTAACTTGTGCCACATGAGAGACTTCAAATGCAGAAACAATAGTAGCATGGAAGTGAGTGTTGGAGATGAGCCATGTATTGAAACTCTTGGAAGGGGAGGCCTGGCATTTGGCAGAGCTCAAGACTCAATTGGCCGATGAACAGATCAGCTCCTTCTATATGTTCATGGGTGACCATAGTATCCCAGATGTGGATTCTGAAGATGAAGTCATCTATTCTGGCCCCCCTCACATCTGATGTTTCTTTGTCTGGTGACTGTTATAAAACAGCCATTTAACAACTATTTTTTATTTTGTTCTTGTTTGTTCTTGTTTGTCTTTGTGGACGATATTATAAAAGGTCAACAACATGAATCTGACTTTATTTCATTTTATCTTTGTTTGTCCTTGTTTGGCTTATCTCTTATCTCTTATCTCTTATCTCTTATCTCCTTATTTTGTTATCTCTTATCTTCTTATCTCTGGCTCATATCCTATTGGAGGATATCTGGACCATATCCTATTGATTGATAAGTCTTGGTTAGTATAGTATATATAGAGTAGCCCAAAACCTGTAACTCTAGTTGTATTCTCTTAAGAACTCCACTATAACCTAGTGTGAGGACTTCTGGTCAATATAAACTTCTCCCTTCACATTTCTGTTGTTTGATTCTTGTAAGCCCGCAAAAGCCTAGTGATAGGTTTAGTGTGTCTTAACAGTGACTCTGATTCTGAACATGGTTCTTATGATTTCTTCCATCATTCAGATGCACCTATTACTCCTCCTGCTTCTACTTCCTTAATGTCTGCAGCATTGAAACATCATAAATGAATGGTCAGCTCAGAGTTGCAAATTTCAAAGGCCTAACTTGTTGCCTTGCAGTATTTTTGGCATGCATATAGCCCAAACTAGGTATTTATTCATGGATTACCTGTAGTCTGTAACTTGTTTTACTTACAAATTGCCTGTACTTGCCTGTACTATGTTTGTAACTGATTTATACAAGAATTTGTTATGATTGATATCAAGCCACAGGTTGTGTGTAATTAGTAATGTTTATTATAACATTTGTCACAGCTTTTGTTCTCAGTAAGCACTTCTTCAGTAGTTGTTAGTCAAAATGTGTGGATACATCTCCTGCTGGCAATGGTCTATTCACAGATGCATTTGGGGGTGCATTCATGGTGCGCTAATCACCCAATTGCTACCAGTGAGAAAACACAGCTTCTTCATTCTATTTGTTCATTCTTTCCAATGATATAGCCGATAATGCCTCAAAACAAGATCGTTAAATTAGAACAACATCGCCACCATCGACCAAGCAAATTGCCCAATCCACAGGCCCTTGACAAGCTTTCAATCAACAAAGCAGCAACCCCTCTCGATTTGCACATATCATTGAGACCTACTCTGTATAGCCAGGATCCAGATTTTCAGCAAAGTTCTTCCAAGATGCTCAGTTTACTCTCATATGACATCCAAGTCCTTTACTTCCAGTGCTTCAATATACCAACACATAGACTGGGATATTGTCAATGTGATTATCTGGTTCCTCACAAGATTGATCATCACTGTCAATTCATAGCCTACCCTGAGTGCAAAAAATCAGATGCTTCATGATGCATATGAATTTGCCCTGGTAGAACATAGTTCAGAAAGTAGGAGTTCTATGAACTTTCTGTGGACTTTTGGGCTTACCTTCTATAGTGCAGCTGCACTTCAACTTAACATGCAGGTAGTGATGAAGGATGTAAGTCTACACATACAACTCTTATCAAAATTCACTCCCCACAGGTGGGTCACATATTTGCAAATGTACAAAGCCAATTTTGTAATTCCACGAAGAAACACATTCAAAGCCTAAATCTGCAACTGCATGTCGATGCCATCCCTGATGTATGAGAAGCAAAGATAATGGCAATCAGAGACCTCAAGGATTCAAAGGCGCACTTGAGGGAGGACAAAGACCAATATGCAAGTGGCCTTTATTATTCATATGTATTTTCTAACCATGGCATGTAGTGAAATGACAATTTCCTGAATGCAAAAATAATCTTCAGTGTCACTCAAGACACATGTGTTCCATATCTAGATAAAGAAGGTGAAATGCCTGTGCTCTCATCAACTGTCAAATTTCCAAAACCAGCGCTCACTTTGATTTGCATGGCAGTATGTACTATTCCTGCCTATTGCTGTTCTACGGTAACTTGACTTTTACCAGATTGAGTTTGCACTAGATATAGAAGCCATTCCTGATGAAGTTTGCAATGCACCAGGAGCCAGCAGGGATTCACGAATTCCCGCTTTTGAACTAGTGTTTACAGGTCAGGTCATGTGACTGGTCATGACTAGTAAATGACTGCAGTCATTTGCAGTCACAGTCATGGCTGGTTATGAGCAGTCGCAGTCGCAGTTATGGCAATTCCTGAAGCCTCTGTGACCGATGCTTACCTGTTATGATTGGCCGCGACCGGTCATTCAATAGACTGTGTGAAACCCTTCAAAACGAGGTATAGAAAATCCAAAATGGCCAAGAATTGACAAAGATATGACCAAAAATATTAATTCATAACATTTTGCTCAAGTCTTGATAAGATTTCTTGATTTCTTGTGCATGGCAATGACTAGTAACAAGATATTTTATAATTATAAACAATTAATTATCTATTAGATAGTATATGTATCAAGTTTGTATAACCCACATGATGGACAACAAACCATGAAATGCTGAAAATGAGCCAACATGTACTCAATTTATTGTTTTGATTTTATCTCAGTCAATTCTTGACTGTTTTGGATGTTCTAGGGCTCATTTTGAAGGGAATTATATTTACTATCAAATGACCAGTCACAACCAGTCATGACCAGTCGCAGTTGCAGTCATGGCTTTTTGGAGTCAGCAGTCATTTGACCAGTTGCAGTCATGGCCAATTTGGGCAAATAACCCGATCTGATCTGACCTGTAAACACTATTTCGAACACATCATCTACAGTGATCTGGCATTCCTTGACACACCTGCCCTCCTTGACACACTTGGCTATTTCTTGGTCAATTATGGTCATCTTGTCTTCTACATTAGATGAATATATTATTGCAGTATACAAGCCTGGAGGAGTGTTGTTCACATTCCACAAGGCAATCAGTACCAAAATTGCTCAATTTGGATTTGTACAAACTTTTATATGACAAATAGCTCAGGATTTCAGAGGTATATTAACATTGTAAAGATACAAACATCATTTCTAGTATCCTACCTGGCTATAGTAAGAATGCTGGAGACCCAAGAGCAAGTTTCATGAACAAAAAACAAGGCAGAAAAAAAATATCAAAAAAGTGTGACAGCATAGAGGGAGAAATTGATGGTATCTTTGATGATCTTACATCATTTCCTTTTTCATACACAAATCTTTTCATGACTGATCACACTGTCTCAGAAGCTGTCAAACAAAAAGCATCACAACGTGCCAAAAACACGCATTACCAGGCCACTGTCGAGGAATACCAATGGAAGCTGCAAAAAGAAGGTAAAAAATGCAGTGTTCGGCCCATTGCAGAGAAGCATGGTGTCAATCCATGAACACTTGACCATCTTGCCAATGGTGGTCAATCAATGAGTGCATTTAATGCATCAAAACAAAAACTCACTCTGGAAGAAGAGCACATGCTTGTCAATTTTATCCTAGCCTTGGCAGATCATGCTCTGCCCTTAACATGCAATGAGATCATATGACCCACCAATGCAATCCTGGAGGAAAAAGGAAGGAACAGCCCTTCTTGATCCTGCATCGAATCCAAGCCTGGCAACTCCTTCGAAATGCATGCACTTGTTGGGAATGGGCCTTGCGAATATATCAGGATCATTCCTGGTCACAAAAGCACGCATTTCTCACCTGGAAATGTCAAGCATCATCCAAAGGCCAATACTTGAATGCGTCCCTGATGAACTGGACATACCAGACTGGTCATTACTCTCCTCAAGATGGACACTATCAACTGTGACATGCCCAGTTCTGGAGGACCATGTGACTGTGCTTGAGAGAAACCTGCAATTTGCCCATATAAGAGACTTGATGCACAAGAAATAGTCATTGAGCAACAGAATGTGCAGTTAATTATTCAGAACATGGGCATGGAAAAGATTCATGCCACTCTTTTTGAAAAGGAGAAAGGAAAACAAATGGACCAAACTGTTTTATTTCTGGGGAGAAAGGGCTGGCACCTGACAAATAAAGAGGCCATTCAAGAGAGAGGGAGACTGGCTGAGGAGAAAAAGGCAAAAGAGGCTGCCAAGGAGCGATGAAAGACAGCAAAAAATAATAAGAAAGAGAGGCAGGAGAGACTTGAAGCATGGTGGAAGGAGGTGTATGAAGAGCATGACCAAGCTGTGGCTGCATGGGAAATCCAACAGGCAAAACTGCATGCAGAGGGGATCAGGGTGGCAGACCTATCTAAGAAACCCAAAAGACCCCTGAAATCAATGGTGGCAGAGCTGGATAATGTGGAAGATGAGGAGGAGGATGAGGACAGTGATGTCAAGGAAAGCTGATCACTGATTGATAAGCACATCCATCACTGGACCATCAGATCATCACACTGTGTCAAGGACCGAAATGTGTGACTAACTGGCCCTTCATAGTAAATTGTGCCAATAGTATACCCAGCCCCCACGGATATACCTGAGCTCATGTACATAGATATCTTGAATCTTACTCTTGAGGACCGTCAACTCAGATTTTCACGATTGCATGCTGTTGTAGAAATATACAATGATTTTATTTTGGTGTGTCAAGGAACGCCAAATCACTGTATCAGCCCATTTATGCCAGTTATTTGGATACAATGGAATTACATTGTAATCATCCTTACAATAGACAACTGTGTGACAAAACTCGAATGAAATTGTCCTGATCATTGTGTCCACAAAGGTGAGTATTAAATACCTTGTTTGAATCCCTTGTTATTGACCATAGTAGTTTTCTATTGTCCCAGCACCACCTCTGGTTCTTCTTTGTCTACCTCCGCCACTAGTTTTGCTGCTATGGTCAATACAAATCCCCGAGTCCCCAATGATTGGCAGGCTGCATGAAGGGACCACCGAAAGTGCCCATAATAGGAAATTGTCAGGCAGTTGACATCACATGTACAATTTAGACAGTTACATCACCACATTTATTGGAAAAGTTTACGAGTCTGACTCTACTTTAAAGTCCGCAAACTGAGAACTGAAAGGCAATCATTTATGCCAAGTCCAGGAACCTGCTACCCTGAGGTAAAGAGGTAAGCGAGGTAAGCGAGGTACCAGCAGGTATCTACTAATTAGCCAAATGACTGATGTTGCAGAGTATAGAAACATAGGTCTACATATTATAAACCGGTCGGCTCATAGCCAATCGCCCATCTTGCATCATGCTTCATGGACTTCATGCCGCACGGACTTCCAGCGTCTGGCGCATCAGTGCACGATGGCGAAGGTCTGGCCGAGTCTTTTTCGTTGCCTTGGGCATTTTGGCCTGGAACAGTGAAGTTTCAGCGATTGAGATGTGCCCCCCAAGAGCTCAAGAATTTACCATTGCGTCCAAAAGTGCACAGACTGCGTCCACTCTGAGGAACTCGCGCTCAAGCTCTCCGTCTGCCCACTGGCCTTCTAGGATAGTGAGGGCGTACTGACGCACAAATCTCTTTTGTACAACGTCGTTGCCCCAGGCTCTCCAGGACTTGGCGGCCTCTGTTTCCCTAGAAAACGTAAACCATGGTTAGGGTGGGGAAGTCGAAACTGCAAAATTCCCCTTACTCATAGGGATATTCCCAACGTTTTATCGTCACGTCCACACTATCTTGGATATCTTGGAGGGTAACAGGGGCCATGTACGGAGAAAGGTGTGGCCGGCGGCGTTCGCACAGCTAAATACATGGCTGCTCATCCGACAACTCCCGAAGGCGCAAGTTCAACAAGTCGACAGATCTATTTTCCGCATAAGACGCACTCTCTTCATGCTTTGTAAGTCGGCTCGGCCAAGCTAATTAAGCAGTTTGATGAAGGGGGTTCCGATTAGCAAGATGGTTTTTCCGAGCCATATCGTGGTCGCTTAGATGTTGTAGTTTCGAGCTGTACAGTTCACCAACAACATAACCATAGGTAATTCTGGGTGTGTTTGCGACTGAGAATCTTCGAAGACAAGTTCACGGAATAGGTTATGAGAGGTATGGGTTAAGAGGGTTCTGACGGTAAGTAAGAAACTGTGAGGAATTAAGCCCTGTAACATCAAGTTCCCACGATTACAATGTCCATGACGGCCTTGACCAACGACGGGCTGCAGCATCTCCGGCAGGCTATCAAGAACCAGGATCCCATAACCTACTCGACCGCAGAAGGGCCCTGCCCATCCTTTCTTGATGCAACCCATATCGTCATCTCGTCGTCTGTCGTCCTCCTAAAGTCGACTTCAACTCGGTGGCGAAAACCTGGAGTAACAGCTGCTTCGGGGCCGTCCGACTTCTTCTCTCTCGAGGCCATCTACCTTGCATGGCTTTTGAGGGATGCGCCCGGTGCTGACTACCTGAAGCAGGCTCGGGAGAATGGCTTGACGGTCGGATTCGTTAGCGTGACTGAGAGGAAGAGTGTCGTTGACTGGTTGGAAGGCAGGACTACTGATCACGAGAGAATCCTTCCCCTTTCTTGTGCGTATGGTGCAGGTTAGCGGCATCCTATACTGACTTTCATCTCCTAGCCGGGGCCACAACTCCTCCAGGGAGTCCCGTGCGCGCGGGCTCACAGCTTACTCATTCAACCCCGCGCCAATCTACCCATCCTGAAAAGCCGTTGTCCTCACCTTCAACCTCAAAACGCCGCTATGTTGCTGATACGCAGGATATCGAGGTTGTAAAGAAGATGAAACAGCAGGAGGTCGAACTCAGAGACCGCAATACTGTCCTTCGGGGCCTCAAGCCAAACGTATGCACCCACCAATCGTTTCACCTAACCGCATTTATGCCATCCATATCTCGTACTTCAGAATTTCTCGACTGTCAGAATGTTCTACACAGATAAATTAAAACGAATGAAGGAGGCAAGTAAAGCTGGTGTCCCCCTCTCGTCGGGGACACCGACCCAAGGTAAACGTCACTCCAGCTGACAGCCGACGTTGGCCCCACTTAATACTATACACAGATCCGAAACTGCAGGCCCGGAAAGCTCGTGAGTATCACTTCCCTTCAACCATTATTCTCCCCTCAAGCCCCGCGACCCTTAGGCAATAACTCCCCAATTATCATGATATCCTCTTCTCCAACTGCCCTAATTACAATGCATAATGTCAAACGTTTTCTTCAAGAATCCATGTATGTGCTTCTCCTTTCAGTCTGCTCCATTCATTCCATCTTTATTTTCAGCTTTGAGCCCTCCCAAGATGCTCGCGCTCGAGCCGCAGCTGAGGGAAACATTCGGCCAGAAGATCTCATTCCGATCTACCGCAAGCGAACTCAGATCGACTCAAGTGGAAGGGAGATCGAGACCCATGCCCGATACTACGTGGTCGATGGCGTTGAGGCATTGGCAAAGTTCGGGGCGGATGCATGGGACCGTGTGGTTTGCGTGATGACCACAGGGCAGACATGGCAATTCAAACCGTATAAATGGAATGAACCAACACAATTGTTTCATCACGGTTCGTGGCTCGTCATTGATTCACGGTTCTGTTGATATGTTTACCTCTGACAGTCAAAGGAATCTATGTGACATGGGCGAACGATCCCCCGAACACAAAAATTCAGGACTGGAATGTTACAGCCCTCAAGGTACCTGACAGGATCTTCTGATTTCAATCGTCTCACTCACATTTCTTTTCTAAGATTGAGCCCCACCGCCGACATGTTGACAAGTCGGCTGTTGCCCATTTCTGGAAAATTTTGGATACGTGGATAATGGCCAATAAACCATGGTTGATGAAAACATAAGCTTGGACATGACGACAGTTCACGTGTTCACAGTGCTTGGTGTATATGATAATCATAAGAGAGCGCAGCTGCTGCCGCTTGTCCTGCGTGGATGGTCGAATGAAGAGTGTACATCCTGGAATAGCGCTGTTCCCCAGCGAAACATATGTCCAACCAAAAAATAAATGGATGATAGTACGGAATGAGACAATGCGATTCAGAGCGCTGATTACAATACTTCATAAGATGCTAGGGAAGACCAAAATCGGTATGTACATTCAAAACAAGAACCGTCAACATCGGACGAGTCTAGGGTGCAGGTGAAGCCAATAAAGAGGCGAGACGTCATATTTCTCATGCTCTGCAGTTCGACGAACGATCCAATCAGCTGTCTAGAACCCCGGAATTAAATTTCTCACCGACGAAGCAATTTGGGAGTGGGAAGATGGGGTGTTTGAGTGCCTAGTATCTCGTGCGACCTTGCGAATGTCCGGCCGAACCTGACTGAAATGAGGGTGGTGTCACTGAACGATGTCTTTCACGAAAGTCATCCTGACAGCATCCCGATATATGAGATGAAATGGCCGCAGTCACGAGAACGAGAAGGAAAAAGCACCAGTGTCTGTACAAAAGCAGAATAGATGTTCGAGGCCATATCCTGCTTTGCAAGGACAAACTGGTCGTCCGCGAAAGTTTGCTTAACCCATGCCAATACCCTCGCTTTGATCATTCGCTGCGCTACAACGTCGGAAGTAACCCATGCTTTTGCGTTGGTATCGGAAAATCTGGTTAATGTTTGTACTGTGTGAATGGGCAAAACATAATCCTGAAGAGAGAAAGAAATTGACGCACGGTGGTCGTTGGGCCTCCCACCGTTCGATGATGTAGTTGACCTCTGCTATTGCATCGTTTTCAGTAGCGTAGATAGTGTGGGACATACTGAAGCGGACGAATCAGAGGTGCTGTCACGGGGTGACTAGGTCGATGTTCGTTGAATTGAATGATATCGAAGACACATGATTGGAGGGTACAAAAAAAGCCCGACTTAAGGTTTATGATAAGCCGGAAAAGCAAAACGAAGAGAACTGGTCAAAATAGGTTTAAACTGTAGTCTTGACGGGGCGTAATCGGAGGGATTAGAAAGGACATACGCCTGACGAGTATTGATAAGGTCAATTGGGAAATTCTGCCGAGGTGCGACCAATATGGCTTGAAGCTGCCACGGTCCGGCGAACGAGTGCCTGGTAGCGTAAACCCTTGGATGGAGTGCTTTGCGGTTTATTCACGGGCTATGTAGAACCCGATGAATGGAGTCAACGCCGACGGGAAGAGCGTTTTCGGCTCACCAGAGCATTCATGAGAGCTGCAAGCGCATCGATCTTCAACCACTTGGGTTCAAGTCTCGATGTCTCCAAGAGCAGCTTCAGGTGGTCCATGGCTGCTCGTTTTGCAACTTCCCGACGAATGTCGTCTTTCCTCCAAGAATTCCACAGGTTGGCTTGGGGAGTCCTGATGATTGCCCGAGTCCTATAACTTGATTAAGATGATAGGTGATTTAACATGGACAGCAACGCACTCGGACTCGAAGAAATCTATGGCATCGTCCAGGCAGTCTTCAATGTCTCGTAGGGTCACCGCGGACATGACAAGGCTCCAAGATGGCATGTACAGAACAAAGGAGCATGAATATTAGACGACCATGTCCGAGTCCGGAGGAGCAACTGGTCATCCAAACAAATACAAAACGTGGGTCGGACCGAGAAAAGGCCACTGCGCATGGAACTTATGTATGGGGAAGTTGGAACACCTGAAATGACCAAACGCGCCGAAAGTTGTGCCGCTTGGGTAGACCGGGCTTCGGCCATCCTGTCGCAAGTTATGAGTGACGGACAGGTGTTCGAAAACACTGGTCGAAGCGAAAACAAGACCATGACGAGAGGATATCCCCCTGAGGTGGGAATGGGGGAATTAATTGCGACAGCTCGAAATGGGGTGGCATGTGCGATTTGCACAAGACCACGGGTGCAAACATTTCGAGAGGGGTCGACCTCGTGGGGAACCCTGTGACGTTTGCTCAGCGGGTCAGGTCCGATGATCACCTAATTCACTGCAGGTGTTAGCTTGGTGGGGGTACCGGGATCAGAGGCAGTCAGGCGGAGTTGATGTGACACAGACCGAGGGGGCCGGGGAGAGGTGCGGCCTCAGTACTCAGTCTCTCCGAGGTACCCAGGAATGGGATCTTTCAGCGCTTAGCCAGCAGGAAAACACAGCCTGAGACAAAGATATTTGGTTGTGTGGAATTGGCACTGAGAGATTCCAGGGACCAGAACAGAGTGAAAAACAGCACAGCCACAAATTTCAATGAGGAGATTAGATTAGATTAGATGAGAACCTTTTCATGTTTTTTTTTTTCCCCCGTCATCCTCCGCATTGCGCATCCTGGTGATAGAAAGGTGCATCCATCCACGTCTCCTAATAATGGATGCTTTTGACCCTGGAAAGCAGCGAGGATGCTGATCCTTCCTGGCTCGTCTTCGATCTCCAAGCCAAAGCGAGATGCTCTTCTCAAAAACATTCAGAAGGCTTGCCCTGGCGTGACATCCATCGACGCTGTTTGGATCCATCTCGTCAAATGTACAAGTCGGCAACATGAAGCGGACCTTTCCAATCCTTCCTCAGCGCAACGTAAGGCCCTAGATAGACTCTTGGCATACGGGGACGATATCACCTTTGAGAGCACCACAGAGAAACTATCCACATTCCAGAACACGGTTTTCGTGCTTCCCCGGCCAGGCTCGGTTTCTCCTTGGTCAAGCAAATCTACCGACATCGCCGCTCTCTGCAACCTCAACACGTATATCGAACGGTTGGAGCGGGGCGCCGCATTTGTTTTCACCGCACAGGACCATGACGCCGTTACACAGAACTTGGAAACGTTCTCGAACTTGATCCACGACCGCATGACTCAAGTTGTCCAAACGTCGCCACCGGATGAGGATACGATATTCTCTCACAGCAGCCCCAGGCCACTACGTACTGTCGATCTCCAATCGGATGTAACAGGCAGACATTCAAAGGAAAGGCTCATTACAGCCAATCAAGCTCTAGGTCTTGCGCTGGCACCCGATGAGGTTGATTACCTTGTCGATGCCTATATTATGGGTCCATCCCCTATCGGTCGTGACCCCAGTGATGCTGAACTTTTTATGTTCGCTCAAGTCAACTCCGAACACTGCAGACACAAGATTTTCAACGCTTCGTGGTCGGTTGATGACCAACCGCTAGACATGTCTCTCTTTCAGATGATACGGAACACAGAAAAAATCAATGGTACTGGCACAATATCTGCATACTCTGACAATGCAGCTGTTCTTCATGGGCATTCCGCGCCCTTGTTCTACGTATCGCAACAAACCGTGAACGGACCGAACGCTGGCCTTGGAAATCTATATCGATCCATTCACGAGGAACTACCTATTCTGATCAAAGTCGAAACGCACAATCACCCCACTGCCGTATCGCCATATCCCGGCGCAGCGACCGGATCCGGAGGAGAGATTCGCGACGAGGGAGCTGTGGGCAGAGGTTCTCACCCCAAGGCTGGCCTTTCCGGTTTCACAGTCTCGAATCTGCTCATTCCTGGGTATGAACAACCATGGGAAACCGATTTCGGCCGACCTTCCCATATCGCTTCTGCTTTGGATATCATGATCGAGGGACCTCTTGGAGCATCTGCATTCAACAACGAATTCGGCCGCCCCGCATTGACGGGGTACTTCCGTACATTTTCGGAAAGTATTCCCGTTACAGATGGCGGCGAAATCCAAGAGGTAAGAGGCTATCACAAGCCTATCATGATCGCCGGAGGGTACGGTAACGTCCGCCCTCCGTTCTCCAAGAAGTCCAGAATCTCCCCGGGGTCGAAGATCGTGGTCTTGGGCGGCCCCAGTCTGTTGATAGGCCTGGGAGGAGGCGCAGCTTCCAGTCAGATCTCAGGTGCCAGTTCGGCTGAATTGGATTTTGCTTCGGTTCAGAGGGACAACGCGGAGATGCAAAGGAGGTGTCAACAGGTCATTGATGCGTGTGTGGCATTGGATGAGGACACGCCAATCGAAAGTATCCATGATGTTGGAGCAGGTGGATTATCGAACGCACTTCCTGAGCTGGTGCATGACTCGAACCTCGGGGGCACATTCGAGATTCGGGACGTGTTGGTTGCCGACTCCTCGATGTCTCCCATGGAAATTTGGTGTAACGAGAGTCAAGAACGCTACGTGCTTGCCATTTCCGCTGACAGGAGTGAGGTCTTTGAGAAGATTGCACGGAGGGAGAGGTGTCCTTTCTCTGTTGTGGGATTTGCAACCACTGAAGAGGAGCTCGTTGTAACAGACCGTTTGTTCAAGCAGGACGTTATAAGATTGAAAATGTCGACGCTTTTCGGGAAGCCGCCGAAGATGTCGAGAAAAGATACTACGCACCATCTACCACGCATCTCGTTTGACACATCTTTGGCAAAATATCTCCCCAATGTGGACACCCTTCCCGCACGGCTCTGGGTTGCCGTCAACCGTGTATTTCGCCTACCGTCTGTGGCGTCCAAATCTTTCCTCATAACGATTGGAGACAGATCGATCACTGGCTTGGTTACTCGAGACCAAATGGTAGGACCATGGCAGGTACCAGTGGCGGACGTCGCTGTCACAAGGGCATCTTATGGCTTTGACGTGTTGTTCGGAGAAGCAATGGCCATGGGTGAACGAACGCCAGTCGCTCTGCTAAACCCAGCAGCCTCTGCCCGTCTGGCTGTGGCAGAATCTTTGATGAATCTCGCAGCTGCCACAGTTGGTGAGTTGTCCCGAGTCAAGCTCAGTGCAAACTGGATGTGCGCAGCATCGAAGGAAGGCGAAGGCGCCGCACTCTACGAGGCCGTGAAAGCTGTGGGGATGGAACTCTGTCCTGCGTTGGGCGTTGGGATCCCGGTTGGAAAGGATTCGATGTCGATGTCAATGAAGTGGAAAGATGGACAGGATCAAAAGGAAGTCGCGTCGCCTTTGTCACTGATCGTCACGGCGTTTGCTCCTGTGGACGACGTCAGTTCTACTTGGACCCCTCAGCTGCGCACAGATATCGGTGAAAGCACCTGCCTGGTCTTTTTCGATCTCGCAAACGGGAAGGAACGTATTGGTGGTTCAGCTCTCGCACAGGTCTTCAAGCAGATTGGGTCACAAGGCCCCGATGTTGATAACCCTGCCGCTCTGAAATCGTTCTTTGAAGGATGTCAGGAAATCAAGAAAACCAGCCGGGGGGTTGTTTTGGCATACCATGACCGATCCGATGGTGGTCTTTTCACAACGGTGGCGGAAATGTGTTTCGCTGGTCGTGTAGGTGTAGAGGTCTCTCTAGATGCCTTGCATTCTTCACAAGATCCGATTTCAACTCTTTTCAACGAAGAGTTGGGTGCCGTCATTCAGGTTTGCGAGTCCCGCCTTGGTGACCTTGTGGGAAGCTTTGTAAACGCTGGCTTCCCCTCGACGTCCATTCACACAATTGGTCGCGTTCATGCCTCGTCAAGTGACCAAACTATCACCATCATCCATGGGGGCTATCCTATTCTGACTACCACACGCTCAGATTTACAAGAAATATGGGCAGAAACATCGTATAAGATGCAATCTCTCCGCGACGATCCTGTATGTGCCGAAGAGGAATTTGCTTTGATCAAAGATGATTCGTATCGCGGTGTCTTCAATGATCTCACGTACTCGTACTCGTACTCGCCTGAACGCGACCTACTCCACAGGCCAAAGGTAGCTATTCTGCGGGAGCAGGGTGTCAATGGACATATTGAGATGGCGTGGGCTTTCACGGCCGCGGGTTTCGACGCCGTTGATGTCCACATGTCCGATGTCATCACTGGATCCCTGACTTTGAGTGACTTCAAGGGCCTCGCAGCATGTGGTGGATTCTCGTATGGAGATGTACTCGGCGCAGGGAAGGGATGGGCACACTCTGTTCTTTTGAACGAAATCGCCCGTAAGGAATTCCTCGATTTTTTTTCGCGGGATGCGACCTTCACGCTTGCCGTCTGCAATGGATGCCAATTCCTCAGCCACCTCCGCGAGATCATCCCAGGTGCCCAGGATTGGCCCGATTTCAAGCCGAATAGATCTGAGCGGTTCGAGGCCAGAGTTTCAATGGTAGAGATCGTGGATAATGAAGTGACCCGGTCGTCTGTCTTCTTTAACGACATGGTCGGTTCAAAGCTACCCGTTGCCGTCGCACATGGGGAGGGAAGAGTGGCTTTTACTACCCCAGAGCAGCAAGAAAGGTTCGAGAGCCAGCAATTGGTCGCCGCGCGATACATCGACTCAAACGGGAGACCTACTATTCATTATCCACTGAATCCGAACGGAAGTCCTATGGGGATTACAGGAATTCAGACGCCGAATGGACGTGTCTTGGCCATTATGCCACACCCCGAACGAGTAACTACCCTGGAGAGCAACAGCTGGTACCCGCCATCCTTCTCTGATACATGGAAAGGCACAGGTCCGTGGTTCAAGATGTTTCAGAATGCACGTAGACGTTATACTTGAAGTTGAAGGTGATAATGTTTCCTCGCGAGCTTTTCCTGTAATGCTGAAAGTCTGTCGTTCCTCAGATATTTGCATCGCTGGCGATTCCGAAAATCAATGTACCTAGAAAGAATAGTGAATCAGATCAAGAGGAGGCATTCTTTTACCTATCGGTGTCTGATCCAATGCATGGAGTCCATCAGATAGTATCCGTCTCAAAGCTCAGAAGTTCACAATAGAAAGGTGGTAAATCACTGAGGATAATCTCGCGATCAGATGATATTCGTCCCCCCAGAAAGAAAATGATAATCGCCGTTACCCAGAATCTGACAGGGGCAGTATGTAAGAGTGCCTATACATCCAAGCCGATGTAAAGAAGAGGAAACGATGTCGACATCGCTTGAGGGTTGCAGGGATCTCACCCATCTCCCCACGATCCGGAAGGGAATGATAGGTCCCCAGGAAACTCGAATGACATTGCTCCCTCTTTGACGAAAATAAAATTCCCTCGTCGAGCTCGTGGAAACGATCTGAGGCCTGAGCGGCCGCTTAGCAAACTCTTCTTCTGTGTTGTGCACCTAAGCATAGTCTTGTCGTCCAACCAGATATATCCTTTGGAGTTCCACACTTCTTAGGACGAACCGTATTGGCCCTGTACGTGCATGGTACTGTCGCAAACTACAAGTAATCCGCGGCTCTTGAAGAGGGGTTTATAGACATTTCCCGAAGCGCTCAGAGTAAGCATGAGGTGCGACCCACAGAAACGGGTTGGACATGGCACAGCCAGTTTTTTCAAGACAGCGTAGCATTTCAAAGACTCGATGTGAAGGAGACATGCTTAAGAAGGATGGAGGAAAGTCTGAAGCTGGGAAGAATACAAGGTTATTCTAGATTTGAAAAATCGTAATCTTTCACTCACATATTCTTCATAGTGATGAAGCACCTCACGCAGCTGCTTCCTGGAAATGCCAGCCCGGTAAAGTATCTCATCGTCTGTTCTCTTCCCATCAAAGTACTGGTTGATGCTAGCAAAAAGATGAACAATGCCACGAAAAATGGATTGAACTTTACTGACAGCTGGAACCTTTTTACAATCTCGGGTTCCTTTCCATTGGACATCGCTGCCAGCCATCGACGTTGCATGGGAGTAGCCCTCCCAGGATCGCTGATCATAGATGGCAACAAGTGGTCCTCCGCCGTGTCCCATCCCGAGTCTACATCGTCAGGTTCATCCGATCCTTCTTGATCAGATGTAGCGGATCTGCTATTCTGAATCTCATCGGTTTCATCTATCTCTTCCGTAGGCAGTAACTCGCTGGATCCGCGCCTAGAATATCTCCGCGCCGCCCTTGGAGAAGGAGACAAATATGGGGTGCCATATAATGGGGACAGATCCAGGTCATCGCTATCACCGCCAGCAGCTTCGAGCTCCTGTCGTAGGCCACTGCGGAAGTGCTCCCGCATCCCGGTCCCACCAGCTTTCTTCGCGAGGGCATTTTCTTTTGCTATTCTGACACGGATCTTCAGCTTCCTCGTTGCTACAATTCGTATGCGGAGATGGAGAGTGACAAGCATGTCGCGTTTCAGCATCCAAAGCACCACGTCGTGGTACATGGGTATTAGCTCTTTGTCCTTCACCACAGATGCAAAAAAGTGGTTTTCTGTCTGTTTGGATACCGAGGAAGAGATGGTGGACAGAATTTCTACGAGGGAAGGCACCGAGGGATGCGAGAATTGACTCTCAAACTCTGCGGTCAATTGCGCGAGTCTGCAACAGACCTGTTAGTCGTGATGTTTCTTATGCATCAAATATATGACCGTACGGAAGTCCGAACTTGGGAGGGAGCATGAAGACCGTCTTCAGTCCCGCATGTACCAGATCCACGACCTTCGCTCTTCGATGCTGAACAAGCCAACGCACCGCAGGCACCACTTGAGAATCTAGATCCCAAGCGAGTAAACTCGCCATGTCGGCAAGCCTGCACATGAGTCTTACATGAACGTGACGAATTGAGGAGGCAACTTACGATAATGTCACAGAGGCCGTTTCAAGAAACCGGATCAGCCCTTCTACAAGTGTTCTGTCATCCGGGTTGACGTGTGAGCCTTTCAAGTTCATGCTCGGGTCAAGACCGCTGTGACCATCCAAGAGCAGTAAACTTTTCCATGGCTGGAGAGGCGGTAATTTCCAACCGATGCTCATATCAGGGCCCCAATTTTGTGATTCTTCATCATCTAAATGGCGAACGAAGTCCGACTCATTTTCTGCTTCTGTATGCAAGAGCATGTCAAGATACGGAGGAAGCTGGATTTCAAGCGGTAGATTGTGTATCGTGATGTACGCCATATGAGATGTTTTGATTGCTTCGTACAACGATTTCATGGCGGCAGCAATGGAGGAAGCCTCCAGAGCTTGATGAGCGTAATCGTCAAAAGACACTCCTAGAAATATCATGAGCAAGAATGAAAGGAGATTTGATTTCGATGATACCTTTCGATGTACATGATCCTCTAAGGGAATCAAGAATGCTGCATTCGTCCTCCACAAAATTTGAAGTCACTTGTTCTTGAAACAGGACAGCAGTCAGCGTGAACGCAATTTGCTCATAAATGATGTCAAAATATTTCAAGACATTTCCTGATGCTGAAGACGATGGATCTGGTCTGTCGAGCACCAAAACAAAATGAAAGGATTTGAGCCACATGCTCTTGGGAGGTGCCTGCTCCGGGGTAACCCTATCATCAGGACTGGCTGAAGGCCGTTGCGAAGATGGTCCACTCCTCGTTTCTCTTCCGCGAGGACCCTGCTTCGTCTTCTCCGGCTTGAACCTCCACTCGCCATCTCCCCCTGCACAGACCGGATGGCCTATGAATGCAAGATCGTCGACGAGAAGCTCAAACTTCTGGTGGCACATTGACGCCTGAGGACAGAGCAAGCTTGCTAATATTTTGTCGGAATAGCCAAAGACTTGGTCATCGGATTTGTCAATATCTGTACGCGTCCCTCCAGGCAGTGTCTTCCCTCCTGTGGTTGAATGGCTTAAGGAAGAGAATGGCAGTGAAGATTCTGGCATGGCATGTGGGCAACTCCAAGTATCTTCGCTGTCGGACTCGGGTGCAAAATTCAGGGATCGAGAAATAGCCTCCGATGCAGTGTCTGAAGAGTGTGATGCCCTCCAGGGATTGTCCAGCTGAGACGCGCTGGAAAGGGCTCCTTGTGGCCTGCTCCGGATCAACCGCGGAGACGATGTAGGAGACGGTGGCCATCTATAGGCCAAGCTTGACTCTCTTGCGGACGAGGTGACGAGTAGAATGGCGACCAGAGTTTCTGCCATGCTGAAGGGACGACGGATTCATTTGTTGGTCCATGTCACATGTCACACCCATTCTGGACTACACTACCATGGACTCGAACGGGACGGAAACAGCGGTCGTGCCCAAGCCTACGACAAAAACCAAAAGGCTAAAGCCAGCAAGGAAGCAAGTCAAACCAGGAGATGTCGTAAAAACAGAGACCGTGCAGACGGGAAAGGAATACAGTGCGCCCTTTCTACGTCCCGCCATCTTCATCCCCAACCGACCTCCATGAAAAGATATCTGGTACAACAAATGGGCTGGTGGGGACCGTGAGGACAGTTACTCAAAGTATGCACTTCTTTTCCCTTTGCGCATTGCGTCTCACGGAACGGCTCTGCAGCAAAGTCAAATCACAAACCCGTTGCAACATCAAACGCGACTCGGGGCTCACACGAGCAAACACCACAGGCATGAGATACTGCTGTCTCTTTTTCGCTCGTGGCTGCTGTCCTTATGGATGGGAGTGCGAGTATCTCCACATGCTGCCGGACCCGTCAAATGCTCTACCGGACAGCTCGAAAGACTGCTTTGCGCGGGACAAGTTTGCCGACTATCGCGACGATATGGGTGGTGTCGGAAGTTTCAACAGACAAAACCGAACACTCTACGTCGGGCGAATAAAGGAGACCGGGACAGGGGTAGAAACAGAAGAAGTCGTAATGCGGCATTTCAAGGAGTGGGGAGAAATTGAACGAGGTTGGTCGCGACATTTCGATCATGAAATAGTTTTTATTGATTCTCCAATTTGAACTGCTTAGATGATTCCGCATCGGGCTGGGCCGTCAAAGTTCTACAGTACCGCAGCGTCGCGTTTGTAACATACAAGTCGGAACTCCACGCTCAATTCGCCAAAGAGTCGATGGCTTGTCAATCGCTCGACAATGACGAGATTTTAAACGTCAGATGGGCGACGGAGGACCCCAATCCCGTGTCTAAGGTGGCAGAAAAAAGGCGGTTGGAGGATATGGGCCAGGAAGCTATCAAAGCGAAGATCGACCCACGGGTTGTTGATGCCATGAGGTCTATTCGTGCTTTGGAAGATGGCGATATCTTGGATGACGAGGGCAACATTGTTGAAGCCGTCGACGAAGACCAAGACGACGAAGGCGACGAGCCTGGTGCAAAGAGAAGAAGAATCAATTCTGAACCTCATGAAGATGTGCCCCAAGTAGAAGATCCTCCACAACCATCGGGGCTGCTCAGTGCAGACACGCTTGAGGGGCTCAAGTATTTTGCGGAGATCAGAAAACGAAATGGAGCTCTTCCTGTTCAGCCTCGAGCAGCACCACCTCCTCCTGCATCCGGACTCAACCTTGGAGACTATGGGAGCGATGATGAGGATTAGTTGGACCCTCATGTACATGTAGCTGGTAAAAGAACCATTATTGTTATATTCCGCCACCACTGCCTTCAGCGTCTCCTTCGTGAAACCCTTCCCGAAGGCTGAGCTCGGCGATTCTCGAGTTTTCAGCCTCGAAATCCTCCTCTTCCTTCTGTCGTCTGTATTTATCCAGATCCCAATCCTCCCCATCGTCTTCTTCATCCATGAACCATTCAGGATTGTATTGGAACTGGGAAAGCAGATCAGAAGGGGATCAACATATGAGAATGAACGCACCAGGTCTCTCCCACTCATGCCCACATTCTTTCCAGCCGCACTCTGAGCATCTTTGGCTTTGCGTAGCGCCTCTTGCTCGGCCTCCTTTTTATCCATCCGTGTCCTTTTCCATTTAGCGAACGTTTCTGCCGTAACAGGTGTCAAGTTGGACCCAAGCTTGTGTCGCTGGATGTCGTTCGTGAATCAGACAGATGTATTGGAAGAAATCGCAAAAACCGAAAACCTCGACTTCTAGGAATTCCTCAAGACTGATCTGGTTCGCTTTCGCCGCTTCATCAGCCGCCTTCCTTTGAGATTTGAGGACGAAACCTGGAGGTAGGGCATGTCGATATTGACATGCCTCTCCATTTGGACATTCCCAAAACCATCCAAACCTGCGATGGTGGTCTCAAGGTAAGGGAGATCAGAACATATATTGACAGGACGCACTTCATCGTTTCTATGGCCTCTACGAAAAATTTGCACACGATCTGTTTCAACTCTTTTGAGAAAAGGGCACCATGAAGAAACGTAAATCACCCAGACATCTGTCGTAGTCCGTGGATTGCCATGCTTCGACATAACCACGCTTTGAAGTTTCTCTTGGTCCCAATTCTCCATCGTATCTGTAAAGATCAGAATATCAAAACCCATCCCGCCTCCATTTTTGATACCCCTCGCAAATCTGAAAACGCACCAGTCTCTTTATCCTCCCGACTATCCTCATACAAATTCTTCTTCTCGACCTTCCGCCCCACATTCAAGTCATGGCTGAATTTGCACTTGGTCCCCTTATCACAATGCCCCGCCTTGAAATACGCACACAAGACCGTCTTCGGATCCACCCCAAACGGCACCTTCTGCGATATAACAGGCCTCAACAGCGCCGCCTCCTCCTTCTTCCGCTTCTCCTCCTCAGCCTTTTCCTGCTCCCTCATAGTCTTTTCCTTCTCCTTCTCCACCGTCGCCCGCGACTTTCCGGACACTGCCGCCTGCGCCTGCAGCTGCGCGACTTGTTGCTTGACTTTGGCGGATTTATTTTTCTACGGGGGTTGTCATTGAGTCATTTATTACAAGCGATCGATCATCGAAGGTGGGATAGGGCACCGACATTTTTCAATCCGAAAGTCTGGATGAGGCAAGGTCCATATCTGCTAGGAGGTGGATACTAATACTCCACGCGACGCACCTTGTCATCCTTGACTTTGGAAGAAGAAGATGGGCCCGGTTTTTTGGGAGGCATTGTAAGGAGTGTCTTCTCCGTACAGAAAGTGGGGAGACTGTTCGGGTCGGACTGATAATCTCGTCGGAGCCTCGAGCAGGTTGACAGCAGGATGCCTCCGATCACGTGTAGATCGCCTCATGTGGTCCTCATTCCACTCGACACAACAAGTCAACATATTATAATCGGGTAAGGCGGCGCGCCGCGAGAGCCTGCTGCCAATAAAAATTAAAGCCAATGAATTATAGCAAATGGTACAGGTCCATACGCGTAAACTAGTGCATCCAGCGAATACGCGAGGCTACTT
>Ga0307516_10002228_pt1 | contig 26224 bp, 34 predicted proteins | sample 19_EM_MG_FD_203310 | JGI IMG/M metagenome (GOLD analysis project Ga0307516, IMG submission 203310) | Populus trichocarpa ectomycorrhiza microbial communities from riparian zone in the Pacific Northwest, United States - 19_EM | ecosystem: Host-associated > Plants > Roots > Unclassified | place...
TGAACCTTTCACGAGGCGTTTTAGGTAAACGTGACACCCATGGGAGCCACTAATGTGAGCACTCGCCCTCTTTTCTGCCGTGCGTTGTTCTGAGGATCTCGTGTTGATCAGATGTTCGTGGGGTTGGGAAGGCTCGTCGTGAACAAGTTTTTTGAGGTTTCTTCGCGGTACCAATAAATTCTCCTACACCCAACTTTGTCTCGCCTTCCTTCTCTTGGGGGTTCTCCACTTTACATATCGCTCGTTCAAGTTCTGCCTCCTCCAAGCCGTCGCCATCACCGTTGTTATTTAGTTCCGATAGAGGTCCTATCACCCAGTTTCTATTGGAAAAAAATGGGCCTGACACATGTACCGTATGAGTACTTGTCCGCTTGGTTGTACCCATCGGGGGCAGCGGGTAGGTCCGATCAACCTCCCGGGAAACACCAGCGCCACCTGCACCCTGCGACCGCGACACCTCCGACGGGCTTCAGACACCGACGCCAATACTCGTCGGCAGTAAAGTCTTGAGGACAGGCGGACGACCAGACGACGAACCACTGTGGGTTGCGCTCCTTTATTTAGATCTCGCTCGATGCTTATGCGAAACCCCATCATCTTTTAATTTTCCCCAGTCTGTTGTTCTGAGATAATCAATGGCCAGTCTTCAGGGCTACGTCGACCGTATGCAGTCCATTGCGATTTTATATGCGCCCTGATCCCCCCGCTTGTTAGGTCGAGTCCTGGTCATTCTCCAGGATGGGCGTGTCATAGTAGTGGGCCACCCCAACATCCACGCCAATCATCGATCGATTGACAATTCACCGTAGGGAACTTTGGCTGGGTACGACCAAAAGTCGAACGTTGTACTCTCCGACTCCAAAGAGCGAGTGTACAGCACCGACGAACCAGTTGAAGAGATCCCTCTAGGGCTCTATCTTGTGAAGGGTGATCAAATGTGAGTCCTGCGGAGACCCTGGTGGTTTGGCTACTTTAACGTGGTTCACAAAGCGTGCTTATCGGCGAACTGGATCCGGAGAAGGACGAGTCCACGGACCTGTCGAACATTCGCGCTGAACCACTGCCGGCAATCCGATATTAACCAATTCAGACCACGCTTCCTAACACGACGCGATGGAACGGAATACCACGCGGTACTCCTAAGGCAAAACGTGCACCCATTGTCTCGCCAGGTTTTCTTACGCGAGCAGACACGAGTAGGTGGTCAGGCACGCCACAAGGGGGGATGTATTACGACTTCGCAGTCTTCTCTAATCTATTCAGCAATACACCAACACATGTCCGCAATGCGTCTGCTTCCTCCAACTTCGCGTCTCCGCACGCCGCCCATCGGACCTTCAGGTGCTCGTCCAGCAAGTAAACGTATCCGATGTGCTTGTTCACCATGCCCAAGCTATCCCGCACGTATTCCATGTTTTGGCTCGAAACGAGGTAGGTGGACTGCAACTCTGCCGGAATGGTCTGACGCAAAGATGACAAGAACATGGAGACCAGCAACGATTTGAGAAGGTTCTCTTGTAGGTTAATCTGGACAAACCGATAGTTTGGATCGGAAAGGAACACCTTGTTTGTTGGGTTCACGAATGAAGCCGTCTGAACCTGTAAGGAACGTGCGAATTTCAGGAACGGGGCCCGGGGGGAGTAAACGACCGACCCACCTCCGATATTTTGGTTGAGAGCATCGAGATTACGGAGATCTTCCCCTGACACAGGTGGGTTGTGTGGGTAGGGTTTCCTTCGTCTAGAGTTTTCCCTACAATATCCGGGAAGTAGAGGGCAGCCTACGGAACCAATCTTTGAGGGCGCTGGTATCGTTCGGGTCGTGTTAAGGGCACTGACCTCTTGGCGAATCATTTTGGACGGTGCTATCCATGTCTTGCCCCCGTACTTCCGGGTCGCATTCAGGTCATGAAAGTAACCCTTGGTGGCCTCCTTCACCCTGGGATTTAACGGTTAGACGGAACAAGACTCCAGGGATCCAACCGGTTATAACTCACAGGTGCCTCCGCTGTTCAAGCCGTTTCTCCTGGTTAAGGAGGTCAGCCTTCCGCTCTTCCCATGTCTTTGCTAGCGCGGTCGGCCGCTCTTTGACTCCTAGGGGTTTTCGGAGAATGGGGAGTGGTGGCAGCTCACCCTCCGATGGGCCCACAGTCGAAGACGCGTGCCTGGGGTGAACAGCACGCCTAGCCAGCGGTCGAGAGGGGGTAAGCACCGATCGAAGCATGACCGATCACGTGCCGTTTACTCCCTCTCCCCATATAAACAAACGTCAACGGAGGACCCAGACACGTCTTCTCTCTTCTCCCCACCACCATCACCCCCGTTGCTGCAACCCCTCTCGAAGCCCTCAAATCAAGCTATGGTACGTGCAAACCCCATTTGCCACGTGTATCATCGCTCAATCTTGTTTGGTTTGTATAGAGCGGAAAAGGTACCTGTCCCCACATCGGAACTGGCGTGTCTACTCGTGTCTGACCGGAATACGCGTGCAGGAAAAGCTGGAAAGTCTTCGACTGGTGGTAAGGGCGGCGCTGATGGAAAGTCCATCTCCCGATCCTCGAAGGCTGGTCTCCAGTTCCCTGTTGGTCGTATCCATCGTCTCTTGAAGAAGGGCAACTACGCCCAGCGTGTTGGTGCTGGTGCCCCAGGTGTGTTACAACCAGATATTCATTGGTGACCCTTCACTCACTCGATTACACGTGTAGTTTACCTCGCTGCCGTCCTGGAGTACTTGGCTGCGGAGATCCTCGAGTTGGCCGGCAATGCCGCTCGGGATAACAAGAAGCAACGTATCATCCCAAGGCACCTGCAGTTGGCTATTAGGAACGATGAAGAGTTACACAAGTTGCTTGGTATGTTGCTACTCTTGACCCAGGCTCAGCCTTGTGCTCATGGTTCATGATAGGAAACGTTGTCATCTCCCAGGGTGGTGTCGTTCCTCACATTGCTTCAGAGCTCCTCCCTGCCAAGACCAAGGGCAGGAAGGAGGAGGCTAGCCAGGAGGTCTAAGCATCCGCTCTCACATTCTACATTTCCTCTTGCTATATCGTTGTGTCACGTCCATAATTTACTGTACTTTTTGCGAGACCATTTACGTGCCCTATCCGATATCCTCCAAATCTGCAAGGAAAAATAGTCACACCTCGCCATCATGAACATATTCGGGTGACTGGATCAACAGCCGAGGGCATCGAATTCTATCCAACTCGTACATGAGGAACCCCTTAGTAACTAGAGCCGTTGACCTGTGGCGGACAGTCAGCCGGTAGATTCTCTTTCGAATCCACACCACCACTTACCCTGTCTTTTAACTGGTTAATGTACTGTTGGTAACTTGGGAGGACATCGGCGCGATCCTGAATCAAGTTGCTCAACGCCCATAGTCTCAAGGGTGGTTCCCCGTCCTCTTTGACGATGTACAGGTGGGGATGGTATACACCCCTCCGCATCTCCCTCGTCTTCTGGATGATAGCGTTGATGCGCTCGGAGAATGGGTTGTCCAATAGCGGAAGAGTAGCCTGTCCCAAGGATCCCATCAGTGACGAGGGAACATCCTTCAGAAATCTCGTACCTTCCCACCACGGAGGACTTCGTAGCTCGGAAGGTTGAAGACGTCCATGATTAACTGTGGGACGGCATCTCGTCCCACCCACAAGAACATAGTCTGACCGTCCTCAATGATATACAATCCATGCCTCTCCAGTCGTTCAGACGTCGGAGGCTGGGGCGGGGGCATGATGATGCCTTGCTCACCGACGGTTCCACACTGTCGATCGCCGTTGATTAACACTTCCGTCGCAACGCCTTCTCCGGAAAAAACGCACCTCAGGAGGCATATTATGGAGAGAATAGAAAGACGGGTAGAGATAAGGAATCAGAGACTGTGAGGGGAGGGTGGTCAACAATGCTTGAGCATAGGCCCTAAGGTCGGGAGGTATTTGTGCGCTCTGCCTGATTCCGACCTACCAAAAAAAGCGGGTATCAGTCACTGAAACCTGCGGAGATCGAGATAGGGACTCACGTTCTTCACCAAACCAAGAACCAAAACTGGTAACATCTTCATATTTTCGCAGAGCGCTAGTTGCGCGCTTGCTCCAGAACCTGCAGCCGTCATGCTGCTCTTGTAGGCAGTCAAAATCTCCACCATCCTGCCATACAGAGCATCACGACTATCTTCCAGTTTGTGGGTGAGGGACTTCTCGACGGCCTTGTTAGCGAAGTACGTAGCCAACGCGACTTGGTCAGCGGAAGCGAAGACCTCCGACAAGCTGGTTGTTGTCGGAACAGCAGATGTGACTACACGGATACGCCTCTCGCCGTAACACGTCGTGTGAAGCACGGCAGTTTGGAATACGACGAACGGAGACGTGAGAGTTTCCTCGATCTGGACCTCGATCACGTACCCCTGATCCTGAGGAACGGCGGGCATAGCCAAAAGATCGGTGGAACGAACGAAGAAGTTGCCATGGAAGGAAGCCATCCTGAGACCTCGAGAAGCACGGACACGCATGACGGCTTCCAACATAATCGGCATAGCCAAGACGCCGCCAAACTCGTGAGCAAACTTGATAGCATCTTCCGAACGCGAGGCGTTGAACGCTGGATAGAAGTAGGTCTGACCGGAGGTGTAGTGGGGGAGGCAAGCTAAACTCGGTGATAAGTATCCAGTTGGTGGAAGCCGCAAAAAACCTTACCAAGAGTCGCGACGTCCTGGTACGAAGAGCTAAACAGGAACATGTCCACTGACACTTGTGCCCTGGAACATTCGATGGCGAATGTCTTGTAAAACGGAGACGCTGCCTGGAGCAACGCCGATTCCTGGTTACCTCTGCGTGAGGATCTACTCCGGCAGGCTTTCATAATAGGATCTGACCTTCGCGGTCCCAAGGACTTTGGGGTCCTCCCGGCTCTTGAGGGCACCGGTACCAACACTCGGCAAGCTGGCCGTCAAGGCAATGATTTTACCGCCGATAGGAGACTGTACCCATTCAGGTTCAGCACTTCCGGGTGGCGGGCGAAAGTAGAACGCACCATAAGCTTGAATCCGGCCTGAAGCGCAGGACCTAAAGCGCTGCCGAGGACGTGGTTTTCCGCGAACATGTCATTCAACTTTCCAAGGAGTGCCTCAAGAGCGGCCCGCGATTCGGTAAGATTAACCAACAAATCGTTGGGTTTTGGCAGGAACACGTCGTCGATGTCGGAAACGACCAACATTGTTGACTCAGTAGATTCTGGCTGCAGGACACGTCAGGGAATGACGTAGATGCGAGGGAGTTTACCAACCTGGATGGAGAAGAAGTACAAGGAGGTGTCGAATGCCAGGATGGACACTTTCGTCCTGTTGTCCTCGTTGGGGATACGGTCCAGGTTCTCCAAAAGCGTCCGAGTGGCAGTTGCGACCATACCTGAAGCCAAAATCAATTTGTCGCAAGGAACACCAGAGAACGAGATTTCACGGACCTGACTGGATTGCGGCGTGGCTGACATCGATCAAGAACACGTACACCGCTGGCTGAGGAGGTCGAACCATATACTCGGTGGGAGCGACGAACTCTACAGCCGAGTAGTTCAGCTCAGCACGAGCCCACCTGTCCCCAGGTTGATTCCTCTGTTGGTCCCAATCAAACAACTGAGGAATCTCGTTGGACATAGAACACATGCAACACCTCCAACGGTTTCCGTTGTCAATGAATTGGACGAAAGGGTTGATGTATGTTCTGCATCTCCGACACCGGGCGATAACCGTATCGGTTACAAGTGGCACTTGATCTTCGCCCTCTTTTACTGAACGGTAGGGAGTAATCACGAGAGCAAGGGGGAGCTTTGCTTTGTTCAAGAGAGCGTGGGTGGTCGGAATAGCGTTGATGGTTGAACGCTGGTATGATGGGTCGGAGTTGGAGAATGGAGAAGTGGTCAAAGTCGCGTTTGGAGGCAGGATAACTTCTGGAGGTGGTTGGTCCAACTCTCTTGGGTCAGGAGGAGACGTGAGTAGGTTGGTGGTTTGGAGGCGGAGACCCTTCTGCCCAGCAACATTAAGTTGGCTGAACTGATCAACAAGGCCGGAGACTGGCTGCTGCTGCTGCTGCCCGTATCCGGGTTGTTGGCCATAACCTCCATCAGTGTACCCGGGTTGTTGTGGTTGCTGAGCATAGTATCCACCCTGCGCTTGCTGTTGTTGTTGTTGCTGCTGCTGCTGCTGTTGCTGTTGCTGAAATTGGTTCTCCCCAGCCAAACCGGGGGTGAATAGTTGGGGGGGAGGTCCACCGGCTGTATATCCAGCTGCAGCAGGATCCGGGGCACCGTAGTAAGCTTGTGTTTGCCCGGCAGCATATTGTCGGCGTTTCGTGTGCTGCGGTTGGGCTCCGGCAGAGGGCAAGTTATCGATTGGTACGGCTGGTCCGAGCTCTGGAGGTTCCCATTGCGTATGGCCCGTCGCGGTTTCTGATTAGGGGTGAGATCTCGGAAGGCCACCTCTATCTGAAACCAGCGCACCAATAAAAATATACCTCTGGTGGGTTTGGTCCCTGGACACGGACAGCTCAAAAACGTATTCGTCTGGAAGATGTGGAAGGGAAAATTACCACTCTGCGTTCCAACCCGGTGGCAGTTGTTCGGCTGGTGCGGCCATGTTGTTTGGGAACCGTTTGTTGAGTAAAGATCACGAGGTGGAGGGGGTTAAGTAGATTTTGGCTTGAGGGACACGTCTCAACCCGCTGTCACGCCTCGGTCACTTGCGTGTCCATGAGGTTTCTCCGGGGTTTTCCCGCGGCCCCATATGTGTCCTCCATCAGCGAATACCTGCCACAGCTTACGTGTGGACTCCTAACGGGGGGTACGAGTTGACGGAGCCCTGGCTGCCATCTCTTCTTGCACCCCCACATGTCTCTCACGAGCGGGATCGAGCAACAGGCAACCCGTTCACTCGCCAGTGTTCATCGTGTTTCTTCCCCCCGTCCATCTATCGAATTGCGCCGGGTAAAACATCCTGACACCCAGCCAGACACCAAAGTCACCGGTGTGCGAGGCGGCGGTTCGGGGGAATCTTCCACCGAGAGGAACCGGGCGCAAGCCGTCTCGCCAAAGGCACGAAATTTGCTTGAAGTCCAATATGGTTGCTTGTGTCTCGCCCTGTTCCTCGCTGGTTGGAACGACGGTACGAACGGCCCTCTGATCCCAAGGATTCGGGGTTACTACAATGTAAGCTTCAGCGTGGCCTCTTCTCACCTTCATTCTTATCCGATTACGCGCAGGTCAACTTCTCCCTCGTCTCCCTCATCTTCATCGCCAACTGCGTGGTAAGTACGAGGAGTAAAAACGAATGACGGTGGTGCTCAGGACCTCCGATTCCGATAGGGATTCGTTGCTGGGGCTGCCGCAAACGTCGTTCTCACATACAAAGTTGGGTTTGGCAAAGCGAGTGTGAATCATCCTCCGGTCGTACTCCGCATTCTGACTCGTGCACGTTCGATTTCAGTTGATGGTAATAGGTCAGTCGTGTCGTATGACCAGTAGACCCCTGCTCACCTCCAAACTAAGGCCCCATCTGCCAGGCGATCGCATACGGCATACAGGCCCCCGCCCCCCCATTCCCGCTCTTCCTCGTCGCCTTCGCTTTGAACGGCTTTGGGGCAGCTGTCCAGGTCTGCACCCAACGACAGTGGGTACACTTAACTACGCCTCACAAACTCCTCTAGGACGCGCAAGCCAATGGCTATGTCGCCTCCCTTGATAACCACAAAGAGGTCCGAATGGGTATTTTACACGCCGCATACGGTCAGGTTGAAGGCTTCGAACCTACAGGGTATACCGCTAACTCCCAGAAGGTCTCGGAGCGTTCTCCGCGCCGTTGGTCTCGACACAATTCTCTACGATGAGGCATTGGTCATATCATTACTTCTCTTCAATGGGCCTCGCAGTCGCCAGTGCGGTTCTAGCAGCGGTAATATTTCGTCTCAATACACAAGGGGGTAGGTTTTCTTGTTTAGTCGGTACCGTGCACACTTCTCTGAGCTGTGTCATAGAGTGTTTGCTGGAGATCGGACAACACCCGAAGGAGGAAGAGGTCAGCGAACATGGCGCGTATCGTCAAATTTTGGGCCTGCGGGCAGTACATTTGATGGCATTCTTCATTATGGTCTATGTCGGGTACGTTTTCTGCGAAGGTTCCCCCAGCCCTAAGTTGAACGTGCGCATCCAGGGTGGAAGTTACGCTCGGTGGCTGGATCGTCACCTACATCATTGAAGTCCGAGGTGGTGGATCGTCCTCCGGTTACGTTTCCTCTGGTTTCTTCGGGGGTTTGACGTTTGGTCGTGTCGCGCTGTTGTGGGTCAACAGCAAGGTAGTCCGGTTGTTTTTCTGGGACCGAACCACTGGCTCACTGAATCCAAGATTGGCGAACGACGTGCCATCTTCTTGTACTCCTTGCTGACGCTAGGGTAAGCACCCCAATTCTCCGCCTAGCCCCGAGTACTCACGGTCGAGCCCAGGCTCGAGGTCGTCATTTGGAGAGTACCGTCCCTGATCGGGAACGCCGTGACGGTCTCAATTGTCGGCGTGCTTGTATGTTCTAAATCACGTTCGGGGTTAGGCCCGTGGTTTATGACACTGATCTGGCGAACTCCAGCTCGGCCCAATCTACCCGATCGTAATGAACCACGCTGCTCGCATCCTACCGCATTGGTTGCTCACAGGTCAATGCCCCCACATCTTCCCGCATTCCTCGGTCTTCTAACGTCAGTTCCCATGGAGTAGGGTCGATTGGGTGGATCGCTGGCCTCGGTCAGGCAGGCTCTGCGGCGATCCCATTCATGACTGGTGCCCTCGCGGCTAGTTTGGGTATCTGGACTCTACACCCTTTGTAAGATTGACATGGTCGCACCCCCGCTGTTGTTCTGAACCCCATTCCAAGGTTGATCGGAATGATTGGCCTTCTCCTGGTCCTTTGGGCCTTCGTGCCTGTTAGGAGGCGCGCAGATTAGGTATGTGCAGTACGTGCGCGTGGGTCTTTTTCTCCGGAGAGTCCTTGGAAAATATGGCTCTATTCATGCTTTCATTGTGGTTTTACATTATCCTGTGTATCCTCGTCTCTACCAATACCCCCTAAACGTCTCCTATTTGGTCGGGTAACCGGAAGCCTCCATTATCATCCACCAGCGTCTAGCGTTGCCTGAGTTATGGATAATGCTGTAGCCAGTTTGTCGATACCAAAGAATCCCAGCGAAGCTCGCCAGGGGCGATTTGCATATGCTGCGAACTAAAGACTTGCCTCGACATCACATCGAGGGCTCGAGTCTCCTTGTCCTCCCCCGCCGCCCCCTTGGTGATTGATCTCAACTCAGCGCTTACTTCAGAACCCACCCCGTCGCGACTTTCGTTCAGGCTATACATCGGCGGGTTTCAGCTGAATATATCAACCGCGGAGCGGGTGTTGTAAGCGTAGACGATGCGTTGGCTGTCGCTTATTCCAGGGTTATTTGTACACGTCGTTTGTTTGTTTGAGGTTCAAACATTCACATCCGTATCCGACGCGGTATATATTGCAGCCCGTCGTTGGTTCATCATCCCTCTCCATTCCCCCCATCAGCCACGTCCCCCCACCCCACCAGAGGCAAGCTACCGCCATCGAACTCGAGCTTTCGCGACGCTAACTGTACCAGATAGTACAAAATGTGTGGAATCTTCGCCTACTGTAACTACCTCCAAGAGAAGGTCAGTTTTTCTTCAGTCTCCACGGAGATCGGCTAGATCTCAACGCTCGTTGATGTTGACGACGTATCCTGCGCAGGACCGAAAAACGATTTGTGAGGTTCTCTGCAATGGCCTCGCTCGTCAAGAATACAGAGGCTACGACTCCGCGGGCATTGGCATCGATGGAGATAAACAAAACGAGGTCTACTACTTCAAGGAAGTCGGAAAGGTCGCTGGTCTGCGCAAGAAGATCGCCGACTCGACTATGGATACCTCCAAGACGTTCTTGTCTCAAGTCTCTATCGCTCACACTCGATGGGCTACTCACGGACCTCCCTCCACCATCAACTGTCACCCTCTTCGCTCTGACCCCACTTCCGAGTTTATCGTTGTCCACAACGGCATCGTAACCAACTCCATTGCCCTCCGCACCGTCCTCCAGAAACGCGGATACGCGTTCGAGAGCGAGACCGACACTGAGGCAGTTGCCATCTTGTCCAAATACGTCTACGACACTCAGCCAGGAGTGAGGAAGAGTTTTACCGAATTGGTCAAGACTGTCCTCCGTGAACTCGAGGGATCCTTCGCTTTCGTCTTCAAGTCATCTCACTTCCCCAACGAAATCGTCACCGCTCGTCGTGGTTCACCGTTGTTGATCGGAGTTAAGACCGAGAAGAAGCTTAAGGTTGATTTCGTTGATGTAGAAATTTCAGGCCCCAAGGATGCCGCCGAATCTCGTAAGTCCCTGCGACCCGACTTCCTGGAACAAGTACTAAAATCGGGTCCAGTATCTCCCGCTACCTCCACCGCTGGTGGTCTCCTCGCCCCTCCAACCACTAGTCACAGCATCGCCCGTTCACAGTCCCGCGCTTTCATGTCCGAGGATGGCATGCCCCAACCGATCGAGTTCTTTGTTGCTTCCGACGCCGCCGCTATCATCGAGCACACCAAGCGTGTCCTCTATTTGGAAGACGACGACATCGCCCACATTTCCGAAGGAGAGCTGCACATTCATAGATTCCGTCGTGCGGAGGAGGGCAACATCACCCCTTCCCAAGCCGCTTCCACTCGAAGCATCGAGACCTTGGAACTCGAGCTCGCAGAGATCATGAAGGGCAAGTTCGACCACTTCATGCAGAAGGAAATCTACGAGCAACCCGAATCCGTGGTCAACACTATGCGTGGTCGTGTCAACTTTGATACCAATGCGATCACTCTTGGCGGTCTCAGGGCATACCTCCCAATTATTCGCCGCGGTCGCAGGATCGTGTTCTCGGCGTGCGGGACCAGTTATCACTCCTGTCTAGCCACTCGAGCTATCTTTGAGGAGTTGACGGAGATACCTGTCAGCATCGAGCTGGCGTCAGACTTTTTGGACAGGAAGACACCAATTTTCCGTGATGACGTCTGCGTGTTCGTTAGCCAGAGTGGAGAGACTGCAGACACGATCTTGGCGATGAGGTACTGTTTGGAGCGTGGCGCGCTCTGCGTGGGTGTCGTCAACACCGTCGGTTCTACCATCTCTCGTGAAACACACTGCGGTATTCACATCAACGCCGGCCCCGAAATCGGTGTTGCCTCGACCAAAGTTCGTTGCCACTGGTTGTTGCTTGACTATTTCAATGCGCGGATAGCTGACAGTGAGATCAGGCCTACACCTCCCAATACATCGCGTTGTTGATGATGGCGCTACAGTTGTCCGAGGACCGCATCTCGTTGACCCCTCGACGTAACCAGATCATTCAAGGGCTGCTGGCACTCCCCGCCCAGATCAAGAAGGTCCTTGATTTGGACAAGTCCTTGCAGGAACTCGCGAACACGTCATTGAGCAACCAGAGGAGTTTACTTATCATGGGTCGCGGTTATCAGCACGCGACGTGTTTGGAAGGCGCCTTGAAGATTAAGGAAATAAGCTACCTCCATTCGGAGGGTAAGTTGTATCTCTGTCAAGACTTATCTCCACCAGTACGCTAAGCGTTGCATAGGTATCCTTGCCGGAGAGCTCAAGCACGGCCCGCTCGCACTGATCGACGAGAACATGCCGGTCATCATTGTTATGACCCGGGATTCGCTCTTCGCCAAGGTCGAATCCGCGTTTGCGCAGATCACTGCGAGAAAGGCAGCTCCCGTGGTCATCTGCAACGACGACGACGACTCTGGGTTCTTGAAGCACGCGAAGACGATCCGCGTTCCGAAGACCATTGACTGTCTGCAGGGATTGCTCAACATCATTCCCTTGCAACTCCTGAGCTACCACCTGGCCGTGAAGAACGGATTCGACGTTGACTTCCCCAGGAACCTGTGAGTTTGTTTTCTCAGCTGGTGGCCAGTGCCGACGACTGACGCCTCTTAGGGCCAAATCCGTCACGACCGAGTAAAGATCGCAGAGAGAGCCCCGCCGTTTGTATCACCACTCCCGTTTGTATCATTCCCCCCTTTCATTCACCATGGCGCTCGGATAAAACTTCCTGGACACTGTTGTTAGAAAGCTGGTTACGAACTCAAAAGAATGAAATCTGATTTGGATGTTTCCCGTCGAGCGGTAAACGAGAGAGGGTCAGACGTCGAGTCGGGCGCATGACAGAAGCGGCTCGATCGCAACCTTCATCATCTCTCCATTCTCGTTTTGGACCATTTCTCTTGTCGACAACCGGCTCCCGCGTCTCGTCTGGGCTAGAACCTACACCACTTTGGCGTTTTCCGGAAATGACCGGCGGTCGAAAGATGGCACGTAGGGTTATACAGCGGACTTGTTTCAGGGACCCGAAGCCGCATCCTGTTCCCGCGAACCGCTGCCGCTAATGGAAATCTTGTTTCTTGTTTGGAACCCTGCTAAGCTAAATCCACGAGGGGAAGAATTCGGCTTCTCGTCTCCGATGCCGACGCCAACCTGGTCGTTCAATTCCCAACTTCTGCACGGACGACCCTGAACGTTTTTTAATATAAACTCCCGTTCTCTTTCTTTCTCTCCTCCCCACGACAACTTGCCGCCTCTCCCTGCCCCCCCCCCCGTTTGTCGCCCTACCCACCCCAAATCCCCCCTCACGATGGTCGACTGGAACTCACCCGCAGAGATCGCGACCGACTATGGTGCGCCCAAGTTTCGCTTATCTCGGTTCCGCGTTAATCAATCTCGGAGCAGTTGCATTCACCAAGTTCATGCACGTTCTCTTTGGACTCTACCTGTAAACGTCCTTCTGTGGACGGGTCCCAGTCGCGCCCTGACCCCCACCTTATCTACAGCTGGGAGTTCTCCTTGTCCATTGATTTTGACTGGCAGTTTATCTCTGGAGAAAAGAAGTTCCGTTGGCCGCTGGTGAGCTCGACAGGGGTGCGAAGTCGGTCGTACTCTTTACTGATTACACACTAGGTCTTCTATTTCGCAGGCCGGTACATTCTGCTATTTGCATTGATCGGGATGTAAGTCCAGGTACTGTTCGCAGGCACACAGTCTTCTAACGGATCTCGACAGAATTGCCTCCCTCAACCTTCATAGGTGCGAGTGGGAGATAGAGCGGGTTTATTCCTCCCCTGACCTTCCGTAGTAAAGTCGATTGTCAGGCTCTCTACACGTTCAACCAGGTCATGGGCAACATGTCCATCGGCATCGCCAGTATCAACCTCTCGCTTAGGACGTAAGTGTGGTTTCCTGGATACGGCCCCACATCTGAAGGTAGTCCAGTATGGCTGTGTGGTCACAGAAGTGGTATATTGTCGTCCCAGTGGTTGCGCTCATCCTCGGTCACTGGTCCCTTTTGATGCACGGTGAGTGTCACGGCGACCAGTGGCTCCCATGTGTTGAATCTGGTCTTCCCAGGCGTCTTGTTGAAGGCAGTGTGGACCGAGGCCGGGTGTGCGATTATCTATACGAAAAACAAGATTCTTGCCGCCTCCTTCATCTACGGAATGGCATTCGATTTCCTTGTGCTCTGTCTCACCGCATGGAAACTGGCGTTCCCAAGCGGAGGTCGTTCCAAGCTGATCAACTTGATCTTTGGGGACGGTTTGATCTACTTCCTGGTAGCGTACGCGGAGTGCTGTCCCACCCCACCGGAACCGGGTCTGACAGCATTGCAGGTTTTTGTCCAATCTGCTCGCAACCATCTTCATGTTACTTGACCTCAACGCCGTCATGTCCATCATCGCCAATGTTCCGGCAGCTATTGTGTCCACGGTACGAGGATTCGTGAGTCGACTTCCTCAGCGCCTGACCCCCCGTCAGATCGCAGCCTCCAGGATAGTTCGCAGGTTACATAATTACTCATCTGGAGGGGCCGAAGTGTTTGTGTGAGTTGGGTTCCCGTTTGTTCGAACCAACAAATGACCGTTTCGAAGTTCCACTCAAGGATCGACGCTTGCCTTCAGGAGTGGTAATGGCCAACGTCCCCTGGCTGTCCATAAGAAGACGGAGAGCGTTCACGTTCAGGTGGCTATGCATTCTTCGCACCGTGGCGGGGGAACTCACCTTCGTGTATAGATGGACACGTTCCCGGGCGAAGCCCGACCCCAGCAATCATTCATGGAGTATGATGACGTAGCCAAGCCACAGGGGGAGAACTTTGACGTCGAGTCCCAGGCTGTCATGGAAGAATTCAAGTCTCGGCGGCCATCTTACTGACTGCCTCATCGTTGTTGTTTGTTGTTCGATCCTTCTGGCTTGTCGCATTGCTATCTTTTTTGTTGGCCTCTGAAACTTGTTTTTTGGTAAATTTCCTTCAGCCCTCATACACGCCGACCTGCAAGGGTTTGTAGATGTCTTTGTTAGCGTCCTGGTTTGATCACCCTTCTTGTTTTTAATACCTTGTTCTGGGCGTTTAATCCAGTTCTGGTGTCGCCCCGAGTTTACGATCCGTGTTCCCTGTGGAGGTTGCACCCCAACCGCTGGATGACCCCAAGGCGAGAAGCAGGGATCCTGAAGCTGATGGCCTAAGTGACTTGCGGGATTCGCACACTATGGCATGGACGTGTAATTCGAACACAGTAAACCCTACCCCTCATCAGGAAAATCTACAGTCAAATTCAATACACTTCCAAGCGATTACAAGCGCTTCCGTTAAATGCCCAGTCAATGGAAGCGTACCGATGCGCTCCCATCACGTTTTGGGTAATGTACAATTGAACAAATTGGTGCCTGTTCTAGGCACGAGCGTTGCCCACCCATCTGAATCCGGTGCACGCAGGACAAGTCAGCGAGAGAAAAAAACACTCGGGCGCGATTCTACGCGCTTCGAAGCGCTTGCATGAAACCCCTATTCGTTCCAGGCACTCCCAACTTCGTGGAAGCTAACTCTGCATTTCCCTGATGCTTGCGAATCACCGGGAAAAACGATCCCTCTATGGGCCGTCTTCCCACTTAATTAACGCATCGTTTCTCGATAACCGCGCTGCAGGGAATACCACAGATGAATCTTACCGCGATCCCATGGGGTTTTACCCGTACGGAGACCGCGGCGTGGTTTCTGGGGGGATAAAGTGAACCTCACCCCACTTCCCCTTTAGCCGAGTCCGATAGTGATCATGTTGGTGCTATCACTGGGAGGAAGCTTTGGTGGGGGCACCGTGGAGGTAGTCTCAAACCCCACGTCTGGGTGGCGTTAGCTCTATTCCACAGATGAGTTTGAGTTATACCCAACAAGGATTACTGGGTCTGGTATCAGGGGGGCGGACGCCGGTGGTACGGCCACCAAGCAGGAAGGGAATGTGTCCTTTGACTTCTGGAAGATACCCCTCCCCCCAACCAAAGGATGAGAAGAACAGATGGCGCACCTACACAAACACACCCCTTAATTAGACGTTGCCCGCGACACGGAAGAACCGTATATTAATTTATTCTGTCATACCGTTTGAGAGCGGTCGCGGAAGCGGTTCACCCGCCGGTTGTGCAGCTACCTGTGGATGTAATCGACGGAGGATCACGACATCGCGAATGCGAACAGTTACCCCCCGGATCATAGACCGGTACCGACCTCCACACAAGCATCCCTGAAGGCTGACGCGTAGATAACTCCCCATCGCCGAGGTTCTCTGACGGTGTGATGACGTCGGCTCTCTCGTAACGCAGTAGAATAGACGTTCGTAAACGGCCCGAGGATGGCGTACTGACGTTGGTCGGAGTCTCCGTATCAGCGAAGTCCCCAAGACCTCCTCACCTCTCCGTGAGTTTGGCAATTTGGTAAAGCTAGGAGCACGGAGCGGCTGGAGAAGGTTGGTGCTTTGCTAATGTGGAAGGAACCTAATTTGAGTAAGGCATGCGTGCAGGTCTCATCGATGAGATTGAGGCGTCCAACGGGGAAAGAGTGAATGGGTGGTTGAAGGGCGGAAATCGAAAATCAGCACCAGTCCTGACGCCTTTTGCATGCATTAAAATGAACTGGGAAGTCCAAGGGTCAAATCGCTTCGCTGGTGGGCCCAAGGGGGATCCGGGATCAAGTGGTGCTGCAGCACTCATGGTGTGAGACAAATACAGACTACGCTTGCCATTGAGTTAAATTTTGGCGGGTTGGAGTTGTCAAATAACGGACCAGACAACGGACCACAGAATCAGTACCCCGCCCACCTGCGGTGGAGCGGGTGTATCAGCTGGTCAGGGTATGGCCGTGAGAAACAGCACCAGATTAGAAGACCGGGTATGCTATCCAGTGTCGAATCGATGGGGGAATGCTATCGGGCCAGCCGGAGGCCAAACCGGCTCAATGCTGGAGCCTGGGGGAACGAATGGACGATAATGCTTCTCCTTGATGGAATACAAACCAACTCACTTATCTAGAAGAGTCAGGAAGAAAAACGTAGGACGCACGCAGATCGGTTTTGTTGCCTTGACGCCAAACCCTTGGTGCCCAGAATATCCCGCTTGGATTGATCGTTCGTGTGACCACCTTACCCCACATAAACCCAAAAGGCAATGGTGAAAGGCGACCGTGGTCTCGTGGGGGGGGGCGATCCCGCACTCCAGGACAGCGCAGCGGAGAAACCTGGGGAGGGGTGGGACACAAGATGAATGGCTCAGTCGCCGTACCGGAGCCCGTGGCAGGAAATTTGTGCCTTTGAGACGGATTTCTGGGGTGGTGTTTTCAACTTGGGGCCCATTAGGGAGAGCAAGTTATGCGTGGTCCTGCAGACCATGAGGCGGGAGGCCGGTTTGCAGTGTGTGACCTCTCACAACGTAAACCTCATTCATGAAGGCTCGTACCATCGAGTCGAGTGAGCCCCACCCCATTGTCATTGGTCCCAGTTGGTGAGCGGCGGAGTACAAGAGCTCAGACCCAGGATGAATATTTGCCAGCGGATCCGTCCGAGGCCAGGAGCGGATGATCGATCCGGAGTCTTCTCCCGAAAGGGCAGGGCACGTGGCGAGTGGGTGGTGAACATTTCCGCATCGGTGTGGCTGGACATTGCGCGTTCCCTTAGCCGATCCACCATTCTCCCTCGTACCTCTCTCACATGCTTCATATATGCCGTGCAGAAGACGGCCAACTCTTTCAGGTACGCCACGATACTCATCCCATGAGAGTCCGAGCCAACCAATCCTCACCCTAAAGGTCAATGCGTCCCTGTGGGATATCGAGCGGTAACCCGACACAACTCCTGACCGCGAATTCGCCGCGAATCTCATCTCATTTTGCAGGCTAGGAAGCCTCGAATTGTTTCTGCAGCAGGAAACCGGCGTCGATCAAGATTCCGTCCTTGCTTACTTGTCCGATGGGCGACGGTTAAGGAGTGAGAATGTTAGGGAGCTCGCGGGAGCTCAGGACCAGGTGCGCGTTCCTCCTAATTCGTCCCATAAGGTGTCCTTGAGTGATTGGAACTTACTCTACAGACTATTTATGTGTACAACAAACGGTACCTCGACATTGACCTCGATCGTGTGCTGCAAGAGCTTCATGTTGATCCTCCACTAGACCCGCCGATCGATGGTAAGCATACCAATACCAATGCACGTATTCCTACTAACCCCCTCCACAAAGAGGCGATTGACGCTACTCCGCCCTTCAGACCTTCCCAACTCGCTACAACATACCTGCGGACTGCGCGTACCCATAAGGAGCACGTGAATAACACGCTGAGCAGCCTGCGTTGCCAGCATGAGGCCTTGCGGATAGCGTCCACCAGCCTTGATCTCAACGTCCTCGCAATCATGGATGTATTCGAAGGAATATCGCAGGGTGTGCAGAGGGATCTAGAAAAGCAGGAAACCCTGCTGGCCGGCGTAGATGCGGACTTGGAGATCATCAGTCGCGTCAAAATCCACGCGGAGTTCATGTCACCAGCTACTAGGAGGGCTGTCGAGGCGGGCGAAAGGGCACGGACGTTAGGAGATTACGTCTCCAACGTGAAGATGAAACAGGTGGCGGAGACCTGCGCGAGAACGCATGGAGACCTTCGATCGATGTTTAAACGGGTCGAGGAGGCGGTCACGAAACTCAACTACGGAACAGATGAAGTTCGCGTTGCTGCCTCAGCCACGGGGTATACTCATTCTTTCGAATATCGTGAAACCCCGCTCACAGCGTATGTAGGGTTACAATCGACTCGGATATGTGTTGGAGGCGATCACAGGAGACATTCGAGAGGATTACGGATACAGCCGCAACTTTGGAGAGTAAGGATGGATCACTTGCTGCGGGAGAAAGTATTAACCACTCTGTAGGCCCAAACGCTGACGCCGACAGATTGTTGCAAGGTATAGTTCTGAATATCTATTTCCAGTAGAGCGCGGAGGCTAACCCCAGTAGACTTACGCCAGTTAGATGCGTTACTGAGAAACGACGTTGTCCATATAACTTCACTGAAGGTTGGTACACTTAGTTCCCTCTGTCGCATCTCCCGGCACGTTCACTGAATGCATTCGTGGCCACAGAACTCCTATACTGAACGATGTATCAGCGCCCTACGCCGAATAAGCACACTAAACGACGATCTCGTACAACTACCACCGGCTCTTTCATCGTTGCAAGCAAGCTTCCGGGCAAAGTCGAGCTTCTCGCACATCCAACGGTTACACAACATGCTGTACGCATACGGCGCCACGATCATAGAAATCGCCCGGAGAAAGGAGTTCTGTGAGTCGCTGGTGTCTGTCGTCACCACTCTGACCTCCTAATTGAGTCCATAGCCCGGTTCTTTTACCAGAGGGCTCAAAGCATCCTCGAGGTGATGGCCAAGCTATCGTAGGTTCAGGTGGCACCGGGAGATCGATTGAATCTCACGCATTCCGGTATGTAGAGCTGCTGAACGCAAGAGGCGTCAAGTGTACCGCGGTGAAATGCACGGTCAACTACCGTTCGATGTCAAGGGAATGGACGACGCGGTGCCGACAATCGACTTCTCCCCGGACCGCGTCGCAGATCCTCCCTATCCTCTTGAACGGGTGGATGTCGATGGTAGCGTTTTGCGTTCTGGTCCCGCGACTTTTTGCCTGGTTGACAGTTCTCCGGCGGTGTGCACACAGGTCTGATCGAGGTGTTGGGCGATCTCGAACACTTCGCCAAATCTGCCGGCGATGCCGCCGCTATAAGTTCCGTCAAGGAAGCTCGGGTGTCCCTGGAAAAGCTGATCGGAAAGATGGACAGCATCGAGTCGGGTTTCGACCGGATCGCCGAGCGATCATGTGAGTCCGGCTTGGTAACGTTGATCCAGCTGCTAACCAACGCACTCGCTACGTAGTGTTGTCCGCTTCCTGGCTGGAATCACACCGGAGACGATGTGGGTTTTTCTGTCGCTCGTGACCTTTGATCGGGCGGTTGATCACCTGCGTATGCCAGCAACTGAGGAGGCTTATGAGGAGCTCGCGGAGCAGTTTAAAGCTCTCCAACAGGCCAACACGGAACAGGCCGCAACCTTCCAGATAGAACGGGACTCACTGGTGGCCGAGGTCACCGATCTGCGTTCTGCGCTACAAGGAGCAGAGTCCGTCGCCGACACGGGTCGGGAACACGTCGATGGCCTGGAACGAGAACTGCGGGCTGCTCGTGCTCAGATAAGCAGCGATGCCGAAACTCGTCGGATCCTGGAGGCTCGTAATGCCGAGCTGTTGGACGATACCGAGAAACAGCGGTCCGCTCTGGCCAGCGCACTGGCTGACACAACTGACCAAGCCAGAAGGGCGGATAAGGCCATACAGGAGTTGTCGCAGGTGGAGGCGGAATATCAGGATGTCAAGGTCCTGGAGGAACGACACGCGCTCCGGATCGCTGCCCTGCTCGAGGACCAGGCAACTACCTTGCGGAATCTCGAAGAGGCTCGTTTCAAAGGGGAGGATCTCAAATCGCAAATCGAATCTGTCTATTCTGAGAGCGAGGGGATGCGTCGGGCTCTGGATGAGGCGAAGAAGGAGAAAGACCGTTTGCTCCGCGCTCAGGCATCCGAACACGACCGGCTCATACGCGACCATATCGCTGAGGCCGATGGCGACCGAGCTGTATTGGAACATCAATTCTCGGAGTACAAGGCGGCGGTCGCGGCCTCGGAGAAGAAACTCAAGGAAGCGCGTAGTCAGACAGAGGTTGCTCTCGCCGACGCCAAGGGATTGCGTGAGGAGCTTCAAAGGATCGAGGATGAGCTCCAAGAAACAAAACACGCGGAGGCGGCGTTGCGCGCGGATCTGCGGGATGGCCGCGCCTCTCAGTCCAGATACGAATGTAGGATCGAGGAAAGCGATCGTTTGATCGCTCAGCTCCTGGACGTTTCCATCCAATTCCGCAACTCGCACGTCAAGGCTGCTGGGACCGCGTTGTCACTGAGCTCTCATCCGACGTCTGGAAAACCACCCTCAGCCGTTAATACCGCAGATTCAATCGTTGTTCAACACCCGCGGCACGTCGTCCTCGGACCACAGGACGAACCCTTACCGATAGACCCATCAGACCCCCAAGCTGCGCTCGAAACCCTCAGGGCAGTTGATCACGACCATCTGTTGGATGTGGTGAACAAGACAGGCTCGACGATACGAAAATGGCAAAAGCAATGCAAAGAGTATCGCGACCGCGCCAAGGGAAAAATATCTTTCAGGAACTTCACGAAGGGTGATCTGGCGCTGTTCCTGCCTACCAAGAATTCAGAGTCAAAGCCTTGGGCGGCATTCAACGGTGCGTCTGGAATAGGCTGGGATGATCACCGAAAATTTACCGTTTTCGCTCCAGTCTCCTTCCCACACTACTTCCTTCAGGCGACTGGCCACTTGGCGGAACAACTGAAGACGAGAGAATGGGTCGTAGCCCGAATCACTCTCATCACAGAACGCGTAGTCGACCATAGGGTGCGTCTGTTGACCTGCACATTGTGCCAACTCACTCAATAGACATTTCAGGACCCCTTGAGCAACCCATATCGGCTCGGTGACGGAGTAAAATACTATATGCTCGAGGTCGAAGACTGGACCCAACAACAAACCCAAAACCAGGCCTCCAAGAGGCGAACATACTCTAGGCGAGTTACCTCCCAGACGGCCGAACCGGAACCCAATCCAGCGCTCGTAGAAGAGCCGTTACCCATACCGGCGGAACCCGAGGTTGAAGAATCGTTTACGACACCACGCCCATTCCCCGCAAGATCCCGGGCGAACTCCACTCCCTCGGCCGGCCCTTCTTCACTTTCGCGGCTCCTGGCACAGGCGCCCACAGAAGCTCCCCCGGACCCGGTCACCACGACAACACCAGTACAACCCTTCCCAGAAGTGGTGATAGACGATAAGGAGCCAGAAGCGGAGTCACACGAGCAACAGCAGCAAGAACCACAGTCGGAGGTTGCTGATACGGTTTCGCCTTCCCCACCGTTGCTAATCCACAGTAGCCCGCGCCAACAATCTCCGCTTCGACCAGGCTCGCGATCTTCGAAGGTGTCGGTTACCTCACGTATGTCAATCGGAAGAATACCAGGTGGGACAGTCACAGCCAAATCCAGTCCAACAACGGCGATTATGGGACTACCGATAACTGCTGGTAAATTACCCGGGGATTTGTCAGCAGTGCGACGGGCTGGAGAGACTCCAACGCCGGAAGGGTCCCCGTCCGATAGTATGTCAAACCTCCTAAAACAACACCACAGACGAAGGGCGACGTTGTCGTACTCAGTGCCCCGACCTCTCCCCTTGACTGGTGGAACAACAACCGCGATTTCGCACGCGACCAACATTCAGGGTAGCACCGACATTAGGAACGAAACAACCGCTTCTGGAGCGGGAAGTCGGCTGGCGATTTTAGCCACCAGCTGGGGGTTCGGACGGAGGAGGAAAGCTGCGTTGGACGCGATACCGCAGGCCACGACCAGTTCTGATGATCAGCAGGAGGGACCAGGTGATCCATAGCGGTGGTGGTGGGGTTTCTACTATTGGAGTCAGACTCTATGGTTAAAGATAGACAAATCAGAAAAGAGGCACGAGAACCAACGGGGTGAATGTGGGGCGGGCTTGGGCGAGATGCGATTATCAACGCGCGGCGTCAAAAAAATTCCACCAAGGTCGCTAGAAGCTGACTCGGGCGGAACCCACAAGCGGTCCAGGGGCGAGATCAGTGGTCTGTGGGGGTTTGCGAGCGATTTAAGGTGTGAGGGAGACCCGGAGGAATGGAGCGCGGGAAAACTAATCCCGAATCGGGCGTTTGTTACGTGGTTCCCCACCGATCGTTTACAATGGCACCGGTGAATTCTCGGGCGTTTTCGAACAGCGGACGGTCACCTTTCCATCTCCGGGGTTGGGCCCCCACGGGCCACCCGCATAAAAACTCAGCCATGGTTCATTTCCCTGCCCAACCACCCGACTTTTGTTTTATTCCTTCATAAACGCAAAATGGGTGCTGGTGCGGTTGTCGTTGACAGCTCTACGGGTTACGCCCACCTGCTCAATCCTAACAGGACTTGGCGCAACAACAAGAGGTACACCATCTGCCTTCCCCGTTCTCGACCCGTCCCCCGCTAACCCTACATCCTTTACCTTAGGATCATCATCCTTAACGCGTGGATTAGCCTCTTGCTCATTACTTCCTCGACCAATGGTTTCGACGGAAGTATGATGAACGGTCTCCAGTCGCTTCCTCAGTGGCAGAGTGCCTTCAACCACCCCGGAAGCGCCATGTTAGGCTTGTTAAACGCCATCCAAAATATTGGGACTTTGGCTGCGTTACCATTCTCCCCCTACTTCGCTGATGGCTTCGGCCGTCGTGCCGCTGTCTTATTTGGCGCTGGCATCATGGTGTGTCCACACAATTCCGCTGAAAATACCGGTCGCTGACTATCCACGGATATCAACAGGTTACCGCTACCGCTATCCAAACCGCCTCCCAGAACGTTAGCATGTTCATCGGCGCTCGTTTCCTCATTGGTTTCGGTCTTACCTTCGCCCAAACTGGCGCTGCCATGTTGGTCACCGAATTGTCTTACCCCTCCTACCGTGCTCCTTTGACCTCCCTCTATAACTCCCTCTGGTACTCCGGTGCTATCGTTGCCGCCTGGAGCACCTTCGGCAGTTTCAAACTAAACTCCTCTTGGTCTTGGAGGACTCCATCCGTCCTCCAGGGTATCCCCTCCGTCCTCCAACTCAGTCTCCTCTGGTTCGGCCCAGAGTCCCCTCGTTGGTTGATTAGCAGGGGCAGGGATGCCCAAGCTCTCCACGTCCTGGCTTACTATCACGCCGACGGTGATAAACAGGATCCTCTCGTCCAATACGAGTATGAAGAAATCAAGGCCGCCATCGATCTCGACAAGGCCATCGCTGCCTCCGTTGGTTGGATGTCCTTGATCAAAACCCCCGGTAACCGTAAACGTTTGACGATCATCGTCGCTCTCGCCTGGTTCTCTCAGTGGTCCGGAAACGGCCTCGTCTCCTATTACCTCAACGAAGTGTTCAAGACCATCGGGATTACCAGTTCGACTACCCAACTCCTCATCAACGGTGTCCTCCAGATTTGGAACCTGGCATGGGCTATCACTGCCGCCTCACTCGTCGAACGGGTCGGACGAAGGGTCCTCTTCCTCTGTTCTTGCACCGGAATGTTGCTCTTCTTCACCCTCCAAACCATCTGCTCTGCTCGTTACGCCGTCTCCGGGAACCCATCCGCTGCCCACGCTGTCATTGCCTTCATATTCCTGTTCTACGCCTCCTACGACATTGCCTTCACGCCCTTGATTGTGTCCTACACTCTCGAGATTCTTCCCTACCCCCTCCGAGCCAAGGGTTACACCCTCTTTAGCTTTTTCCTCTCCCTCGCCCTCATCTTCAACCAGTACGTCAACCCCGTCGCTCTCCGCAAGATCGGCTGGAAGTACTACGTAAGTCCCTTTCTGTCCATGCAACGTAGGAACAAATTTCTCAGCTTCCCCAACATAGATCGTCTACTGCTGCTGGCTTACCTTCGAGTTGTTCTTCTGTTACACCTTCATAATCGAAACAAAGGGCCTCAGTCTGGAGGCGACTGCCGCGTTGTTTGATGGCGAGGAGGTTGTTGAACAGATCCATACCCGTGGCCGCTCTATCACCGACGAGAAGGATGTCCAGGAGTCCATCTCCGACCATTAATGGTATGTCCGGGCCATTGAGCCCAGTACGGTTAATAGGTGGATATAACTCCATCTTCTTGGTTGGTCGCCGGTCCGTTGGTATCATATCTCCTGTCGGCTTTCTCTTTCGTTTGGGCAGATTTTTTTTTCTACATAGCCTGGAAAACTTGCGGCGTACTCCCCCCCTCTTACCTTGTGACTTGTGCATGTACATTCCCCCCTCTAGTCTGTTTCGCAAACTGTACACAAAAACCTTGTAACCTCTCCGTGATACTCCAAAAGCGGTGGTATGAGCCGGCCTGGGGAGTTCGATACATGAAATCCAAGGCCCCGGTCCCCTCCGTGGGTCTCCAAAACCAACGCCTGCCAGAGTGGAACCCCGAGAGTTTGTAAGATCTACACTGGTAAGGTCTACAGCGAGCGCGCTGGTCGACTCCGCGGATGGTCTGTCCCCGTCACACCTGCACGACAGCACTTAACGAGACATTGTGCATGAATCGTGTCTCGCCATGATCTTATCTGCTCGTTTGCACCTCAGGCTTGAACCCTGGTCTATCGCGTGAGCCGCTCGAATACGGCCAAAGCATACCGGACTGCAAACAGAACGCATTCAGTGACGATCGCTTGTCCCTTGGTTAACGTGAGATCAGACGTGGGGATAGTATCTAGCCACCTGAAACGTCTGAGATTAGTCGGTGTGGGGCTTGGAGAACGAGCGAAAGCTCGCAGTAACGGAGGTAGCGACACCCAAGAAGGCTGGGAATTTTGAGAAAGGGGAAAGACAGGGAGATGCAGCACTGTCACACCCCTCACACAACACAGCTTCCCTCTCCAAACAAGTCGCCGAACAAGGCAGAATCACGATACGCCCAGGAGACCAGGGTCTTCAGTAACACCGCCGCGGTTGACCCGTATTTCCGACGGGCCGAAACCCAAGCCATTCGCTCAAGGGTTTCTAGGCGTGCCTGTCAGGCTCCAATACGCCTTTTCCGCGATGTGATCCCGGCGGGACAACAAAATCTACCCGAAGTTCACCTTCGAAGATGCGTCCTCCGGCTCCAATACCTTCATTGGTACCGGTAGTGGGGGATGGCACCATTCAGAACAAACAACTCAATGTGCGTACCACCGACTGCATTTGGACACCAGGGGGGGCGGTCGCTGCGGATCTGGGGTATTGCCATGTCAATTGTAAAAAGTCTTTGATACAGTCACAATTGAGTACTGAGTACTCGCACCTCAGCAAAACTACCGCCAACTCATTCCCCCATCAACCAAGCAGGACTAGATTCGCTGCCGCAAGTTACGGGTCAGCATATAAAGGCCATAGCCACAACTCAGAGAAGCTGCAAACAAGTAAAAAGCTGGAGAAAAGAGAAGAGAGAAGGAACGGGGAAAGAAGCGTTTCGCAGTTTTGCTGATGGAAGTTTTAAAGTTGGACAATAGGTCTGTGGCCGTGGCCGGGATGAGGGGACACACGCTCTGATGAATTCTGGCGGGAGAGAAGTATCGCTCCGGCTTTCTCAACCAGCCCGCGCAAAGCCGCCGTTCCATACATTCCCGGGCGGAGAGATAGTGGCAACCCCACTACTCACCGAATCGCTCGAGATCATTGAGATAACCGACAGCCTTCGTGATGTTCAAAGAACCAGCAGAGGTCTTCGGGTTTTGAGATCGGCATCCATGGAACTAAACGATTTCCCCCCCCCTGGTCCACGAGTCAGATCTTCAAACCTTCAGATTTCATGCGATCATGTAGTAACAACCGATGCGCTTCAAAGTTCAGTGGAATTTCAGTCCACCCCATGCACTTCCGAGAGATTTGGGGTGGTTCCACTCGGGCCCTTTTTCGCAGTGCGCCCGGTCTATTGAAGCGCACCCCTGAACCTTTGTGTAGCCCGTACGGCGAGCCGGTGAGAAAAAGGACCCGGCCGCGATTTCCACGAACTTCGATGCGCCTGGAACTGACTGTCAGTACAGGACTTCGAAGGAAGTGCTTGTATGGTGGTTGTATTGCCCAAGCACCGCCAATATCCAGGAACCGACTCG
>Ga0307516_10002229_pt1 | contig 26217 bp, 36 predicted proteins | sample 19_EM_MG_FD_203310 | JGI IMG/M metagenome (GOLD analysis project Ga0307516, IMG submission 203310) | Populus trichocarpa ectomycorrhiza microbial communities from riparian zone in the Pacific Northwest, United States - 19_EM | ecosystem: Host-associated > Plants > Roots > Unclassified | place...
CAAACATGCGGTCTGCAAAATTTTGTGTCTCTCCGATCTATGGTTGTTGAGTATCGTCGTTTTTTCTCATTTCTGATAGTGTCCGACTAATGGGTAGTAGCCGGGTAACCCCTACAGTACGTTAGTACCGATCAATGTCTGCCACTGCATATACCTCCGGACAGTGTTTGCTGGTACACATACCGCTCCCAACCCATGCTGGCTGTGCGTATGAGTACTAGACAAAGATGGGTACCACAGCAGCCTTTGGGGCGACGATTGTCAAAGCGACACCTTTTCTTTCTGGCGATGAGTGTCAAGCATATGGCGTCTGGATGACATACCCCACAGCATGTGCTTTTCGGAAGACGAGTGCCAGGGCATTTTGGCTTCCAGACAAAGAGTATCAGGGCATATTACTTCCCGACGATGAATGTCAAGGCATATGGTGTCCAGTCGAAAGACTCCACAGCATATTCCTTCCTGATAATGAGTACCAGGGCATTTTGCCTTTCGGACACAGAGTGTCAGGGCATATTTCTTTCAGATGACGAGTAGCGAGGCATGCTGCATCTGGTCAACACACACCACAGCACATGCCTTCCGGATGATGAGTGGCAGACCATTTTGCCTTCCAGACACTGAGTGTCAGGATATATTTGTTCCGGACGTCAAATGTCAAGGCATGTGGGGTCTGGTTGACGTACGCCACAGCATATGTCTATGGGACGACGAACCCCACTGCATAAGCCTTCTAGTCCGCGAGTGTCAGGGCGTATTTCTTCCAGATGACGAGTGTCTAGCAATTGGCATCTAGATGACGACCGCCGTGGCATGTGCTTTTTGGGTGACGAGTGCCATGGCATATGCCTTCCAAACGACGAGTGCCATGGCATTTTGTGTTCCAGACAAAGAATGCCAGGGCATATTTCTTCCAGATGACAAGTGTCAAGGCATGTGGTGTCCGGACGATGTACGCCACAGCATATGCCTTCTGGATGATGAGTACCAAGGCATTTTGCATTCCAGACACAGAGCGTCAGGGTATATTTCTTCCAGACGATGAGTGTCAGGGTATTTGCCTTCTGGATACAGCGTGCCAAGGGAAACCTTCAGACGCGTGACTGTGCCTGTACCTGCTGGACTGCATTTGCTCGTCAGCGCCCATGCAGTTCTCAATACGTACCGGCCGTGTGTATCTGCACTAAACGAAGATGGGCACCACATTAGCCTTGCAGGCAACAACTGTCAAAGCACAGCCTTTTCTTCCAAACTATATAGGAGTGTATTGGTAAGTATAGTGCAGATGACACGAGCCACAGTATATGCCTACTGGACAATAAATCCCATGGTATATGCCTTTCAGTCGCCGAGTGTCTGGGCATATTTCGTCCTGACGATGAGTGTCAAGGGATGTGGCTTCTGGATGATGCCTGCCATGGCAGATGCCCTCCGGATGACAAGTGCCAGGGTATTTTGCCTTCCAAACGCGTAGTGTCAGGGCATATTTCTTCCTGACGACAAGTGTCAAGGTATGTGGCGTCTGGATAATGCAAGCCATGGCAAGTGCTTTTCGGACGATGAGTGCCAGAGCATATGCCTTCCAGATGATGAGTGCCTCGGAGTTTTGTCTTCCAGATGCCCAGTTTAAGGGTGTATTACTTCCAGATGACGTATCCCATAGCATGTGCTTTCTGGAAGATGAGTGCCATGACACATGCCTTCTGGACAATGTGCACCACGGTATTTTGTGTTCCAGACATTGGGTGTCAAGGCATATTTCTTGCAAACAACAAGCGTCAAGGCATGTGGCATCTGGACGATGCACGTGAAGGCATGTGCATTTCGGATGGTGAGTACGAGGGCATATGCCTTCTAGATAACAAGTGCCAGCGCGTTTTGCCTTCCAGATGTGGAGTGTCAAGGCATATTTCTTGCAGACGACTAGTGTCAGGGCATTTGCCTTCTGGACACAGTGCGGCAAGGTGTATCTATCGACATGTACCACCACATATACTTGTGGACTCCGCTTGCCAGTGCACATGCCACTCCCAATACGTGCCGGCCATACGTGTGTGTACTAGACGAAGATGGGCACCACAGTAGCCTTCCAGGCGACATTTCTCAAAGTGGGGCCTTTTTTTTGTGTCGACAAGTGCCATGCATGTCACGTCCAGACGACGCACACCACGGCATGTGCCTTCAGGTCGGCGAACATCAGGGCAAATTCCTTCCAGACACAGCGTGTCAAGGTATATTTCTTCCAGATGACAAGTGACAGGGTGTATTTCTTCCAGACCACAAGTGTCATAGCAGGTGGCATCAGGACAATGCCCGCCACGGCATGTGCTTTTCGGAAGATAAGTGTCAGGGCATATTTCGCACTGATAGTGCATGCCATAGCATTTTGCCTTCCAGACGTAGTGTATCAAGGTATATATCTTCCGGAAGTCGAGTGTCAAGTTATGTGGCATCCGGATGACGAGTGTCAAATTATGTGGCATCCGGATAACGAGTGTCAAGTTGTGTGGCATCTGGACGATCCCTGTCACAGCATATGCCTTCCGGATTACGAATACCAGTGCATTTTGCCTTCAAGATACCGAGTGTCAGGGCATATTTCTTCCGGACGACAAGTGTTAAGGTATGTGGCGTCCGGATGATGCCTGCCACAGTATATGCCTTCCATACGATGAGTGCCATGGTATTTGCCTTCCAGAGGTAGTGTATCAAGGCATACATCAGGAAAAAATTAAGAAATTATCCCTGCACGTTGGTAAGAACGACCTGTGTCGGTAGCTTTGCTAGCTTCCGTAGCTCCGGTAAGGATACTGAATCTTAGCAAAGCAACCACCCACTTACGGACGCTAGCAAAGGTATGGACGCACCACCAATCTTACCGATACAACCACCAATATTAGCAACACAACCACCAACCTTACCGACACAACCACCACCTTACGGGAGCTAGGGAAGCTAGGGAAGCTAGGGAAGCTAGGGAAACTCGGGAAGCTAGGGAAGCTAGGGAAGCTAGGGAAGCTAGGGAAGTTAAGGAAGCTAGGGAAGATAGGGAAGCTAGGGAAGCTTATGGGAGCAACGAGTGTACACTGTGAGCAGTTTCATTACTAGTTATAAGGCTACAACACGCAGTTGGCTATGCGCTTCGATCGCACAGAAAATCAATTATTGTATTTAAAATCTATATATATATTCTGATACAAAGTCCAATGTCCCAAATCTCGTCATGAAGTTCAGAGCAGCGCGAGGAGAATGAGGCCGGCATGGAGAATGATAGCAGACAAGCAACCGGTACAAGCTGTAGGCCAGCAAGAAGAATACAGGCAGATGAGCAATGAGTACGAGATGAAATTCAGTGAGAAGAATGAGGCAAGACGAGCAACGCATATGAGATGTAGGCCAGTGAGGAGAATGATGGCAGAGGAGGAACACCTACGAGATATAAGTCAGTGAGGAGAATGAGGGTAGACAAGCAATGCGAACGAGATGTAGGCCAGCAAGGAAAATGACGGCGGATGAGCAACGCAAATTAGATGTAGGCCAGCTTTGAGAATGACAGCAGACGAGCAACGCATACTAGAGGTAGACCAGTAATGCCTAACATGGTGTTTCTAGCACACGTCCGTATCTAGGTCAGTGGTAATGAGGTCAAACGAGCAACACGTAGTAGCAGTGGCCAGCAAGGAGAATGAGGCCAGAGAGGCAGCACGTACAAGATGTAGACCAACATGAAGAACAACAGCAGATGAGTAACGTGTACGTGATGTTGGCCAGTGTGGAGAATGATGGCAGACGAGGAACACCTATGAGACGTAAGTCAGTGAGGAGAATGATGGCGGACAAGCAACGTGAACGAAATGTAGGCCAGCTAGGAGAATGACAGCAGACAACCAATGTGTACACGAAGCAGGCCAGTGATGCCTAATATGGCAGTTCTAGGACACGTCTGAATGTAGGTCAGAGGTAATGAGGTCAAACGAGCAACGTATAGTAGCAGTGGCCAGCAATAAGAATGAGGCCACATGGAAAGCGCGTACGAGATGCAGGCTAGCGTGAAGAATAACAGGAGACAACCTATGCGTACGCGATGTTGGCTAGCGAGGAGAATGACAGCAGATAAGGAATGCCTACAAGATGTCAGTCAGCGAGGAGAATGATGGCGGACGAGCAATGCAAACAAAATGTAGGCCAGCTAGGAGAATTACAGCAGACAAGAAACACATATGAGAAGCAGGCCAGTGATGACTAATACCGCGTTTCTAGCACACATCCTAATGTAGGTCAGCAGTAATGAGGTCAAACGAGCAACACGTAGTAGCAGTGGCTAACAAGGAGAATGAGGCCAGATAGGCAACGTGTCACGAATCTGGCATGACAGGCTCCTGGGTGCCACGGCCGGCACTGCCATCAGCCTCACCAGCCTGTGGCTCCTCCCCATCTCCACTGCCGAAGCCGTGGTCATCCTTCGCACCTAGGCACTGCGCTCGATCATATCGCTCTGGTAACGATATCCCTCAAATCCGACCACTGGCCAGTCTAGATCCTTGTCCTTTGTTTCCATTTGGGTATGCTTGTGCGTCCTTTCTCCTATCCGCATTACGAATGTGTTTCCCTTTGGTTATACTTGTGTATCCTTTCTCTGTTCCTTACTGCTTGCGTGTCTTTTCTCCTGTTGCCTCAGATAGAGTGTTGGCCGTGTGGCATCTGCGTGCGATCATGTGTTTCCTTGGGCGCAGTGATGGAGTCATGATGAGGAGGAACTGTGTCAGTCTTGTGGGCTAGCTGTACTTCCACAGAGGAACGAAAAAGTATAAAGGAAGGGCGCGGTAGCTAGTCTGGAGATTCTTTCTCCACACAATCTATTATCTCTCTCCACAGACCTCTCTCTCTACCTCTCTGACCTGCAGCTGCGACCACCACCTGTAAGAACTAGTAATAGATAAGGGCGAAGCAGGATACCGCCAGAGCGAAGCCAAATACCGCAAGGATACCACGCTGGGCGTGAAGTGATAGGGGCGAAGCAGGATACCACCACAGTGAAGCCCACTAGCGCAATGATACCACGCCAGGCGTGAAGAGATAAGGGCAAAGCAGGATACCACCACAGCGAAGCTGAATACCGCAACAATACCATGCTGGGCATTATGAGATAGGGGCAATGCGGGATACTGCCAGAGCAAAGCCGAATACCGCAACGATACCATGCCAGGCACAGGCAGAAAAGGACAAGGAGTGGATACAGCCCACCCTATGTCGCCTGTCGAGTAGCACGGACTAGGGACATGGATCTTGACACTAGATTGCATCTCCAAATCGATACCTGACGTAGCAAGGCAACCCACATAGTGGAGTCTCACAACAAAGACACTGAGGACCCCCTCAACCTCTGAGAATTTAGGGAAGTCCCTGACGACCAGCAAGCCCAGAGCCCCGTGACACCAGAACCACAATCGAGACCACAGACACCTGAGTCACCAGAACAACATACCGTATTATCTCACGTAAGAGGTACCCCTATAACCGTCAATATTAAAGGTACTAGCACGCTCGGCGCGCGCTAGAGCGCATAGGGTTAGCGCGCCGAGCGGTTTTGAGATGTCAGGTGATCAGCTCAAGTACACGGAATAGGGGATACAGTTCGCTGGCAGTATCACCAACTACCCAATATCTCCACAGCTTTGAAGAAATGCAGCTACCAATCATTGACGACCAAGCATCAGGCTCTACGCAGTCGGTGGAAATCCTCACGACAATCCTTTCGCAAGTTTCCTTACACCTGGCTGCCAATACACCTCGAACCCCTAGCAGCAAGCGTTTACCGGTTAAATTCAAACAACGTCCGGGACCTCGCAAACAGCCAATTGCCGTGGTTCCTCACTGGGTTCCTCCAGCAGCGGCCACTCCTTCCCGAGCCAAGAAATGCAGAACAGTTGAGTTTAAGCTTCGAGTATTGTCCTGGGCAGAACACACGCAGGTGGACGATAGGAATGGTGGGCAACGGAAACCTACACGTAAAGAAGTACAAGTACGATTCGGACTGAAGCAAAAGAATCAGGTCCCCAAATTGAAGAAGGTACATTGTGAGATGATAAGGCTGTTACAGGATATTACTAATTATTGTGGTCTCCACAGAATGAGGCATTGCTGCTTCAAGCAAGTCAATACACCATACGTATACGGCGCAGCAACCCACGGTGGAAGGAACTTGAGAAACAACTATGCGATGCGTTTAAGGAGCGGCAAAAACTCGGACGCATTGTACGCCGCAAGTGGTTCGAGTGTACCTCGAAGGAATTGTTCACTGAGATCTATCCTCATTCCACTGTTGAATTTTGCTTCTCCGATGGCTGGTTCTCGCGGTTCCTTCACCGCAACGATATCACACTTCGTATCATCACAAACCAAGCTCAGGCCACACCAGCACAGCATTGTGAGATGATCATCAACTTTCTATGTTTCAATCGACGGAATTCACAACTACGAGACGCTAGTGAAGATGCAGTTTATGTGGTCGGCTGGTATCTCACCTCCAACATCATCAATATGGATCAAACGCCACTACCCTGTGAGTATCTGGAGGGAAAAACCTATGAGATGAAAGGTAACAAAACTGTGTGGGTTAAGAGCCAGAAATCCGGATGTGGAAAGTGGCAAGGCAACGATGCAGTTTACCATCTTTGCCGATGGAGTAGCTCGTGTCTTGCCACTCTTGATTTTCTGGGGTATAGAGGCAAGTAAAACAAGAGTTAGGCGGCACGAAGCATCACAGTACGATACTCGAGTCGAGGTTGTTTTTAATGGCAAAGCCTACGCAACTACTGCAACCATTCTCCATTGGCTGTCGAAACAGCTTCTACCAGAGCTCGGAGGGCTGCCTTCTCTTCTTATCATGGATCTTCTCCGCTCACATCAAACCAAGCCGGTAAAAAAACTCCTGAAAAAGAATGATGTTACTTTGTTATTGGTTCCCGCTGGGTGTACTGGTATTGTACAACCTGTCGATATCTCATTCAACAGGCCATTCAAGGATATGCTTGAGGAAGAGAGTGACTAGGTGTTCGAACAAGCAGACAATAATATCGATCCAGATGACATCACCGGAAGTAGCGCAGTGGGAGAGATGAGGGTTATGATGACTAAATGTGTTGGTGCAACTTGGGAAAGATTCTGTCAGGAGAAGAGGGAGGTTATTATCCGAAGCTTTCGTTGCACTGGTGACTCTCTATCTATCGATGGGACATCCGATGGCGAGATATCCATCAAAGGGCTACCAACTCCCCACTTGATAACTGCTCTTCAGGACTGAAAGACTCGAGGAGCACCTACTGCACAGGAAGATGCAGCGAGTAGCAGCGATGACAACTTGAAAGACTCATCATCATCAGAAGACAAGCAAGATGATAAAACCCAGCCCGAAGCGTCTGATGCAACTCGCAGTAAGCCCAGGGTGCGTGGTGTGTCCGGCCATGGCAGAGCAGGCAGAGCAGGCAGAGGTCAGGGACGTGGCCATGGCAAAAACCAAACACCCGTTCACCTAACAGCTTCCACCACTCCAGCCATAGGTGGCGACTCACTCAGAGACCCATGTCACCCATCTGTACCTCAATCCACTGCACCAGCCCCACGCCGCGTTGCACTGGCCACACGCCGCCCCATAGCATCAGCTACACGTTGCGACGCAGTACCAGCCGCAGAACCTGCAGCTGCACTGGCCGACTTGCCAGTTGGACCCCCAGACGGAGGCACCAATTCGTTCTCAGCGTTCCTCTCGGCGGCTGCACGTAAAGCTCGCGACTCCCTTTCAGCATCGATATTGGTGCACTCGACATCAAAGCGTACAGCACTGCCAGCAGTAGGAACTTGGCGAAGTGCCAGACTAGTAGCGAAACCTCAACGCAGTCATGTCATATCTTTCCCACAGATTACCGACACGGAGGGTGATGAGGATAACGATGAGGATGGTCTTGAGTACGACTTTCATTGGCATGCAGATGAGTTTTAGTCACATTTGTAGATCTGTATGTAGTCAATTTGATACAGAGCACTGTGCTCCTGAAAATTCAAACTTTGTACACAAGCGCGTTTTAATATCGCGCTAGTCCTTAAGCGCACTAGCGCGCTAGTGCGCGCTAGTACCTATAATAGTGGCAGTTATAGGGGTACCTCTTATGTGAGATAATACGGTAGAAGAATGGCGGAAGGATCAGGCACAGGGGGAAGCGGACCTCACCCGCTGACAACGGAAATGCTGCAAACTCTCTTAGCAGCACGCAACAAACTGCCGTAGAACAGTTACCCAAAGCTCTGGGACCCCAAACCGCTCGAAGGAGAAAAAGCAAAATTCAAAACATTCTTGGCTCAGTGTGAGCTGAAATTCAGAACAGAAGGGAACCAATACGACAACGATGAGACAAAGATAGGATACGCATCCTTCCTACTCTGAGGGGTGGCATGGAATTGGGGGGAAACATTTCTCAACCAGGAAGGAGGAATCAACTTAACATGGGAGGAACTGAAAACCAACATGAAGTATGCTTTTGGCCAAGTAGATGCCGAGGAAATAGCATTCGAAAAATTCCAGAAAATACAACGGGGAAATCGAACAGCAGCTACCTATGGGGCGGAATTCTAGCGAATTAAGGTGGATCTCCCATATGCAGACAATGTGTGTATCGTTCGATTCCGGGATGGGCTACACCCAGAGGTAAAGCGACATCTGGTCATGAGTGAAACACCAGCCACGGTTCTGGTGGACTATGTGACCGCCACCATCAAAACTGATAGCCACTTATGCAACCTCAGAGTTATCAGCCAGAAACCTGCAACCAACCCAGAAGCTCGATTCCATGTACTCACAAAAGAACCCCAACTGGTACCCCCAGGGGACCCAATGGACTTAGACACCACCAAACGCTTCAGATTCGCATAAAGACCCCAGAACCGATTCCGACGAACAGGCACAGACGAATGCTATAAATGCTGGAAAAAGGGACACTTCGCGAGGGAGTGCCCGTAACCCAAGAAAGCAAGAATCCCATGGAAGAAACCATACAGAGCTGCAGAAGCGACATTCGAAGAGACCACCGAAGAAGAACCATCAGAAAATGATGGCTCTCGGGAATATACGCCGGCAACAGTCACCTAGGGGAGAAGCCAGTTGCAGAAGAAGAACCACCATACCTAGTACGAACCACCCACTACGACCGAGAAGAGAAAATAATGATCAAAGTCAAAATCCAAGGAAGGAACAGAGGGGAGCACTCCACCACAGCCCTGGTCAATAGTGGTGCATCCGAAAACTTCATTGACAAGGCCTATGCCGAAGCTAGCGGAATAGCAATACAATCAAAAGCGACACCGTGACGAGTACTAACAGTGGACAGTAGCAAAGTTGCTGGTGGGCTGGTAACCCACGACAGTCAAGTCCATCTTACTATCAACCATCACGAGGAGCAGATCCAGCTACACTGCATCACAATCGGAAACGCCCCGATCATTCTACGGCTCCCATGGCTCAAGCTCCACGATCCTGTGATAGGATGGAAAAATCACAGTGTGAGATTTCACTAGGACCACTGCGCCGAAAAATACGTACCCAGCTCGCCAAAAGCCAACACAATCCCAGAAGAGAAGGTCACCGAACAATACTATCAGAAAACACTGGAAGAAGGAAACTGGGAGATTGGTGAAACAGACCCCTGGGAGGTATGCCAGACCATAATGGACCTAATCAAGGAAACCTCATGATCTAGAGCAAATCCAACCATTCAATCAGATTATCACGTGTTCCTCGAGGTCTTCACTGCAAAAGAACCTACAGCACCTCCACCCCACCGCGTTCAGGACCACCAAATCCCACTAGAGGAAGGAAAGATGTGCCCATATGAGCCTCTGTGACACCTGAACGACGAAAAAATGAAGGCCCTCAAAGAATACCTAGAAATCAATGAAAAGTGAGAATGGAACCGGGTATCCACCTCCCCTGCCGAGGCACTGATACATTTCGTGAAAAAAAAGGACTGAGGACTACGCCTGTGCAGAGACTACCACCAGTTAAACGAGATCAATATCAAGGATCGGACACCATTACCACTAATCGGAGAATCTCTTAACCGAACTATCCAGTGCCACTATCTACACTAAACTCGACATACAAGACGCATATTACAACCTCTGAATATCAAAAGGGGACGAGTGGAAAACAGCATTTTGAACTCGCTACGGGCTGTACGAATATTGCGTCATGCCATTCGGCCTGACCAATGAATCTGCATGATTTTAACGGTGGATGAACGAGATCCTAAGCGATTACCTAGACATCTTCTGCATAGCCTCCCTGGACAACATCTTAGTGTTTTCACAGAACAAAAAGGAACACTGGGAACATGTCCGTGCAATGCTCACACAAGTACAAGACACCAGATTAACGCTGAAGGCATCAAAACGCGAGTTCCACACAACGGAGACAGAGTATCTGGGATATGTCATAGCACCAGAAAGACTAAGAATGGATGAAGAAAAAATCTGGACAATCAAAGACTGGAAGGAACCAACAAACATCAAAGGAGTGCAAAGCTTCTTGGGCTTCGCAAACTTTTACCGACGGTTCATCAAAGACTTCAGCAAAATTATGACGCCTCTATCCTCCCTGACAAGAAAGAAAAAAGCATGGGAATGGGGTGACAAGCAGCAAGAGGCATTTGAGACACTCAAGGAAGCACTGACCATGGAACCAATACTATAACACTTCGACCCCGAACAACCCGTCACCATCGAAACAGATGCCTCAGATTACCCCATAGGAGCAATCTGCTCACAACCCGACAAGAAGGGAATCTTGCACCCTGTAGCATACTACTCAAGAAAACTCAAGGACCCAGAGCGCGACTACGATATCCATGACAAAGAACTGCAGGCAATCGTAGACGTGCTATGAAAATGAGATACTTATTGCAAAACAACAGGACCAAAAATCACAATCCTGACTGATCACAAAAACCTGGAATACTGGAAAATGAAGAAAGACCTGAACCTTTGGCAAGCCTGGTGGGGCGAGTGGCTGTCCAACTATGATTTCATGATTACGTATCAACCTGGAAAACTAGCCGGCAAGCCAGACATCCTCTCTAGAGAGTCAGGAGGCTCTCCCTGGAAAGGGGATATGAAGCATTGGCAGAACCATGGCCGAATCCTGTTACCTGAGGAAGCATTCGAAGCACTCCAGGCCAATACAATGGAAACCATCAACTCAAAATAGACAAGGAACTCCTGAATGAAATCCGGAATCTAAGCACTTCAGATAAAGAGATCGAAGAAATCCGAAGGAAAAAGGCGAGCAGGACCACCCAGGATGGAAGGATAGCGCTAGGACTATACGAAGAAAACAAGGGGCTCTTAATGTACAAAGGCCTGATATGGATCCCTGACAACTACAAACTACAACTCCCCATATTGAGAGACCACCACAAAATGCAAGCGGTGGGACACTTGGGCCGAGCAAGAACACTGGAACTCATTTGCCGAAACTTCCACGGCCAGGACAACAAAAGTATGTAGACAGATATGTCAACCACTGTGACACGTGCTAGCGAATCAAACCAATCCAACACCTATCATTTGGATTGCTCAGATGACTAGAACCGCCATACCGACCTTGGGAGGCGGTATCAATGGACTTCATCATGACACTCCCCACAAGCAACGGAAAGGATGCGCTATCGGTAATCATTTACCGGCTGACAAAAATGGGGCATTTTGTAGCATGTCAATGCACAATGGACCCCAAGGATCTAGCCGACCATTTTCTCCAACAGATAATCAGACCCCATAGACTACCGAGTAGTATTGTATCAGACAGAGGGCCCCAGTTTACCACAGACTTTTGGAAACAAGTAGCGAAAGCACTCGGGATATCATGGAACCTTAGCACAGCTTTCCACCCAGAAACTGACGGACAAACAGAAAGAGCCAATGCCACTCTTGAGCAATATCTCCGGGCATATTGCAACTATCAGCAGGACGACTGGGAGAAACTATTGCCAATTGCTGAATTCTGCTACAACAACACCCAAACCGGAACCACAAAAATAACCCCCTTTTTCGCCAACTATGGATATCACCCTTGATTGATGCCAGATCTCAGCACACGCAAAGACAAAACACTGGATGTATCGGAATATGTTGAGGTATTGAGGAAGCTGCAGGAAGACCTCCAAGCGGAAATCAAAGAAGCACAAATGGCTCAAGCAGAGCAAGCCAACAAGACACAACATCCATATTCAGTACTGAGTCCAGGCGACAAGGTCTGGCTCAGAAGAAAGAACATCCGAACTATCTGACCCTTGAACAAGCTGGACTACAAGCAGATAGGCCCATACACCATCCTCGAAAAGGTCGGGCCCTGAGCATATAAACTGGACCTCCCGGCCACTGTCAAAATCCACCCAGTCTTCCACATCAGCCTCCTCGAACCCACAGCCAGTACAGAACCCATCCCCGGACACAACCAGCCACCACCCCCTCCTGTTATCATCCAAGAACAGCAGGAGTGGCAGGTAGAAGAAATCCTGGACTCCCGACGCCACAGAAACCAAATTCAGTATCGAGTCAAGTGAACTGGTTTCCACGACCCTGACCGTACCTGGTATTCAGCCCAAAACTTCGAAAACTCACCTGACATTGTCTGCCAATTCCACGAGAAATACCTCGAGAAGCTAGCGCCGACCAACTAGCATGTGTACTATCACCTCTGTCTACACCAACGAAGGCTGGACCTTCGCTAATAACAACCCCACCCCGATTGAACAACACAACAAATGGACTGCCACCCAAGCTACCACCACCAACGGATGGGGTACCCCCCCACTGACAGCCCCCTCCCTGCCACTATCCACCGTACGCTAATCCCACATCGACGACCATGCCTCCCTCCATCGGATGGCCTGCTATGACGACTACTGCCACACCCATCGCCAGAAGAAAGACAACAATTACTACCCCCACCAGAACCACCGCCGTCACTGTCGGGTACAGACCTGCAACTGCCCGCTCCCATACCCAGAAGAAATATTTGACATAAACTGTGAACGACGTCTCAATCCCGCCAAGGACTGCACGGACTGGTAACGAGGAAATCAGGTCTGCTCCGACTGCTGGTTCCTCTTAAATATGGAGAACCACCACCTTTGCTGCTACACGACAGCCCCACATGAACCCCTGGCCGATATCACACCACCCGAGGAAGACCAGCAAGCCCCAGCTGCCACACCAACCACCATGCTACAGGATGAGAAAATCACCCTCCTGGGTGAAATCATCACCATGATACATGAAACAACCACCCAGGATGCCTGCCGCAACCATCTGGTACACCAAACGCTTGCGCAGCACATGAACGACTTTCATGACGCAGACCAACAGCAACTCCAAAGAATGACCCCCACACTGGGAACCATCATCACTGAACAGCAACAAATGAATGAACAAATCCAAGCCCGGCAGAAGGCTTGCTGTCCCATCCACATCTATTGCACCCCCATCTGCCACTGCACCACTAAGACCCAGCCTGACCTCACCAGAGCTTCGGTCTGGACAGGGGACGTACTGTCACGAATCTGGCGTGACAGGCTCCTGGGTGCTGCGGCCGGTGCTGCCTTCACCCTCGCCAGCCTATGGCTCCTCCTCGTCTCTGCTGCTCCAGCCATGGTCATGCTCCGTGCCTAGGCGCATCGCTCGATCATATCACTCTGGTAGTGATATCCCTCAAACCTGACTGCCGGCCGGTCAAGATCATTCTCCTTTGTTTCTGTTTGGGTATGCTTGTGCGTCCTTTCCCCTGTCAGTGTTATGAATGTGTTCCCCTTTGGTTATGCTTACGTGTCCTTTCTCTGTTCCTTACTGCTTGCGTGTCTTTTCTCCTGTTGCCACAGATAGACTGTTGGCTGCCCAGAGGCTGAGTGCGATCATGTGTTTCCCTTGGGCGCAGTGATGGAGTCATGATGAGGAGGAACTGTGTCAGTCTTGCAGGCAAGCTGTGATTCCACAGAGGAACGGAAATGTATAAAGGAAGGGTGCAGTAGCTAGTCTGGAGATTCTTTCTACACACAATCTGTTATCCTCAACCCCACCCCGACGTTTTCGCCTTGAACTTCTCTCTCCCGCCATTGAACATGTCCAAATCAATCTCAAAATGTTCCTGAAGAGTCCGCCTACATACCCATTGGCTGGAAAGTCAATTCCCTACAGTTTGGTTTTCGACCCCCACCCCCCGACCCGCCCTCAGTCATCACGGACCCTGCGTATCCACCCATCACCAACATGGCCACAGCCTTCCTCATGCTCCCCTCTGGCCGCGGCCTGGGATCCAAAGACATTTCTCCGGTACCTTCACATTCTGAAGCTAGAGGCAGTTACGTTCGCACATCTGCTAAGCGCCCCTGTGAGGACAGCGACCCTGAATCAGACTCTGAGAGCAAAGATAACACTGAAGCAAATACTATGGAGCAGATGGACTTCCAGACCATGGCTAGTCAGCATATCACTGGCACCCAGGCGCTTGGTGATGCCGATGACAAACCAGGTTACCTTGGGGCCGAATTACCACCTCCACTCACTGCTGAACACACAGCCCTCCCTGCCGATTTCGAGATCATTACAGCCTCTGCTATGGAGCAGCTGTATCAGCGAATTATTGCCAATGTCAATGCCTCCGTATCCGCAAGTGTGGCTACCGCCTCCCTCAACATAAACAACGAACTCCAAAACCAGGTCAGCCTGCTCAATTCTCGGATGAACAAGATGCAGCTGCAGCTCATTGCAAACCAGAGAAACATCCAACCTCCCCCTGCGACCATGATGGCAGCAGCCCTGGTCAAGAAAATCCTGAAAAAGAAATTGGAGAAGAAAAATACTGCGGAGGGTACAGGTGGAATTTCCACTGCAGACAGTGCTACCTCCCATGCCTTGTCAACTACCCCCCAGACCCCACCCGCCAACTTACACAGATGGGAAACAGTACCTCCGAGGACAAAGACTCCAGTGCCTAAATTCATTGCGACCAAATACATGCAAGCCGAACGAGAAGTGACCTGCTTCTTTGAGAACAACAACACCACCGGCACGACTACCCAGCCTGAGAAAACCTACACTGAGCGGCAGAGTCTGGCAGATATTGTGCTCCGTCGGGTTAACACTGCCTTTGTCGACTATAAGGACATTTTTGTACCACCCTTCATCCACGCCCGAGTTACCATACGTGGTACGATTATCTTCACCACGGGTAATGACCAGAACAACGTGGTCTACGAAGATTACATCTTGATCATCAAGCACGCCCTCAATTGCTTCGGAAAATGCGAAAAGGTCGAAATCGGAAAACGATTCAGCAAGTTCCTATTGCCTGGAGTCTCAATCCACCTCTCAATACCCGAGATCTCTGCCAGTATCACCACCAATTACCCGCAACTGGTAGAAGGGCAGACGCAGCCCTGGTTGACACCTGCAGACTGTCGCGAGCATAAAACCAACTCTACAATTGTCATGACACTGACGGGTAATGTCAAGAAGAGTGTGATTGGCCATCAAAACCTGATCGTATGCAATCGGGAATGCCAGTTGGACAAGTACATCCCATATGGGCGGAGCACCCAATGCCACAATTGCCAGACCTACAAACACCCTGCTGCCCTCAGTCGGAATGACGTTTGCTGTGCTGTTTGCACCAGTCCCCACAACACTCAAGAATACCCATGTACTCTTCCGAGCTGCAAGAAAGGTCCAGCTTGCACTCACCCTCCGATCTGTTATGTGAACTGCAACACACCACATAAGGCTAACGATCCAAACTGCCCCGAGTGAATCAAGCTTCAAAATTTCAACAAAGCTACTGGTGTAGCCATCCAGGGAGACGTCCCCATGGCGGGAGTAGCCGATATAATAGCCCTCTCTGCATCCGTTGGATCCGTACAGCTGCTGAACTGTGCTCAAGGCCAAGCAATGACAATTTCAGCCCTTCAACATTTTGCCTGGAAGTCTGAAAACCTCATCTGTCTACTTCAAGAACCGTGGTGTGATCGACACAGAAACCCACCTTCTCTACCAGGATTCGATACCTTTACCCCCTCACCTACCAAACCTAAATGTGTTACATACGTATGCCACACATCCGGTTTGAGTGCCACTACAGTCTTTACCACCCAGGACTCCTTCTTGGGAACTAAGATCACCTCATCAAACATCCAAAAATCCTTCACCCTCTTCAACTTCTATTCTCCAGGACGAGCAGAGCCGCTGGCTGCAATCCTCCCAACTCTCAAACTGCCAAACGATTGTCTACTTATGGGAGACCTTAATGCATACCATCCATGGTGGCAGGGACCCCTTCCATCAACTGCTCATATCTCCTGTGGAAGCCAAACGATTGCAAATTGGCTTGAAGACAACAATTTCCACCTCCAGAATGAACCATCAATCCACACACACCATCCAAGGAATGGCAGACGTCCCTCCACAATCGACTTGTGCTTCTCCCAAGGGTCTACAACACAATCCGTTTTGACGCTGGCTGTGGATGACATAACTACCTCAGATCATAGTGCCATTTCTGTGGCACTGTCATTGCCAATGGTTGCGACACTGGTGGCCCCCTGTCGGTGCTGGCATACGGCCAACTGGGAAACATTCTACTCTTGAATCCAGGCAGCCAAAATGGACCTCTCACAACTTCATGGAATGGACGATACTCTATGCGCGGTTACCAACATCACACAGCTCATCCACCAAGCAGTTGATGAGGCTGTTCCAGTGAAGACACCACAGAAAACAGCTGCCCCCTGGTGGAATCACAGTCTGACACTGGCAAAACAGAGTGTGAAATGTGCTGACCGACGTGTGCGTCTGCAGCCAACTGTGACGAACCTCAACGAAAGCCATTGCAAACGCTCCAAATGGTCAACAATGGTACGGAATGCCAAAACAGCTTACCGCATCCACCAACTCAAAGCCACATCCACTCGAACGGTTTGGAAGACAATTAAACACTACAACACACACCATAAACCGATTCCACTGCTGGAGGGACATTTGAACCTCCAAGGAAAATGTGATGTTCTGCAGGCAGTGCTATTCCCCAATACACTGCAACCAACACTACTTCCCCCGAACCTTCTCACTTCCAAGAAAGATCTAAGTCACCATACAAACAGCGTCACAGTATTTGACGTCAAGCTGGCCATTGCACACCTGAAATATGGGACATCAGTCGGACCAGACAATATCACCTATGATACCCTACGATGTTTCAATGAAGCTGCTCCACTTCTGCTTCCCCACCTGTTTACGGCATGACTCAAATATGCCACTCATCCGGCGGAATGGAAGACCGCCAACTGCGTCGTCATTCCAAATCCAGGGAAGAAGACACACTCACATCCAAAATCCTACCACCCGATCTCACTCCAGTCTTGTTTTGGAAAACTGCGGGAATCAATTGTGGTGAAACGTCTCTCTCAGACTGCACTCATATATGGTGCAACTCATCCCTCACAAACGGGAGCCCAGCCAGAGAATTCTGCAATTGATACACTGCTCCGAACGATTACACCTATTGCGAACTCCATCAGCAAAAAGAAGACAACCAATCAGTATCCTACATGGCCAGCTGTGCTCACACACGATATCGAAGGAGCATTCAACCAGGTGCGTCCAGCAACACTGGAGGAGATTATGCACCAACAGGGGATGCCATTGTATCTCACCAAGTGGGTTGCTGCCTTCAATACTGCTCGCAAAATGGCATTTGGATTTGATCAGCAATCTGAACTGCCACAGTCTTACCAATGTGGCCTACCACAGGGATCACCAGTCTTGCCAATCCTCTTTCTTATCTAAAGTAATACGATGCTCAAAAAAGATGAAGACTTTCCTGACACTATCGACACCTCCTATGTGGATGATGTCTATATGGTTCAGCTGTCACGGTCAGTACCTGAAGCCAACACACACCTTGAAGAACGACCCGAACGACACTTGGCAAAAGGTATACAGCTTGGACTCACCTTTGCGACATCCAAGACTGAACTTCTCTACTGCCTCCCCCTTACCAGTAAGGACAAAAGCAAGAGTCTTTCATCACATCTGCCCCTTCGACTGCTCGGTACCACAATCTCTGTGAGACGACAAATTAAAAACCTCGGAGAATTTATCGATGAATCACTGACGTTCAAACACCACGCTGCAATGGCAGCAGCCAGAGGAAACAAGGTTCTCGCAAGCCTGAATTTCCTACGACACCAATCCTGTGGCATCCCTGCCTATATTGCTCATCACCTGGCAATGACAGCAATTCTCCCAGCCATGTTCTGGGCGTCTCCTGCTTGGTGGACTGGAACACCAGGAGTAATCGCCACTCTCAGAGCGACGTACAACACCATTGCCCATTGGATTACTGGCCTCCCACTCAATACCATAACCACAAACCTCATCACCCTTGCCCACTTACCACCAATGGAGGCGTATCTAGACTACCTGTCATTGCGATATGCTACCCGGCTCCACTTTCTCCCCACTCACCATGCACTTGGACCTCCATACGATCAACCGAATACGCATGCTAGCCTCCCAGGACTACATCATCTATACAGCCTCAGTAAACACCTTGTACTGGGGAAGTTGGAAGATCAGACATCAACTACGACCATGGAAGGAGTGGCAACGACTGCTTCTCCAAACCCTGACAAGACAACAAAGCCATGACAGCCCCATGAGAAATGGATACAAACACTTCCAAGCCATACGATAACGATATATATGGATGACGCCAAACTTGCCAATGGTGCAGTTGGTTGTGGCTGGGTAATCTACTACGGTGGGGACCAGCAACTCCACAGGTTCACAGAAGATCGATGTCATCTTGGCAATAGGGCTGAGGTCTTCGATGCTGAACTCCATGCCATATAGGAAGCGGTTTCCACCCTCCTCACCACTACCCTACCACGTTCTACAGAATTTATATGTATCGACAACCAAGCTTCCATTGACACCCTCCAATTCAACAGAAGCAACCACGAATACTTATGACGAGCACTGGAAATTATCAGAAAATTTCAACTCCTAGGCTGGCATATCACTACTATGTGGTGCCCCTCCCACTGTGGTATCCGTGGGAACGAACGGGCCAATACACTTGCCAAATTAGGAGCATCCTCTACCATTCCCTGCCAATTTGCAGTAACGACTAAAACCTGGCTGCTAACCCAGGTGCGGTCAGAATTTCTTGCCCACTGGAAGAACAAACTCCCCCTTGCAAATCCCTCCTTGAAGTTCCCTAGCCACCTTCGTGGGGTTAACTGGGCAGATACACGAGCAATATGGAGGGTATTCTCGAACCGATCACCTACCGACCCACCACCGAATATGACTGTGGAGCCATGCGCATGTGGTCTCGACCTCAACTCCTCCCTCCACCTACTATGAGACTGCCCACTGCTGGCAACACAGCGTGCTATCTTGCTCCATTCTACCGCTGGTGATATCCAAACTCCTGGCTTCCTCACTACACCGTAAAATACTCAGCCACTACATCAGTTCCTCCGAAAAACTGGTCTAGGGCACTCCTCCCACCTCAATTTCAATAGTGGCCATGACCTACCAGAGACCATCGACCCCACCGATACAGCCTTGTCAGAGCCGGACTTTGGTGCTTTTGAACCTTAATGATACCACGACTAATATGCATGGATGTTGTAGGGTTAGCAGAGGTAATGATTTGCTTTTCCAGTTCTTTGACTTGATGGTGCTATGTTGCGATACTTGCTTTCTTGCTTTGCAAAATCTCCTTTGTATGTCTACTTTGTTGGCGGTTTGGGAAAGATGGGAGCCCCATGGGGGTGGTATGGTGTAGAGGAGCGCAGATAGCCTGTAGTGCGGAGCGCAATTGATTGAAGTTGCATATTATCCTCACAGCACCCCCCAAAACTTCACTGTTTTCGCGACACCAAAATCTTCTTTTCCATTAAGTTTTCGACAACCCTGGAAAGCCACCTCAGGAGTTGGTCAATAGTTTATTAACTAGAGGCCGTACCCCTCTGGAACCCTCCCGGGAATTTTACCTCCTATCATGGCCTGCTTTTAGTGATTTTGGCTCGCATCGCCAAATTATCACCACCTCGCTAAAAGGCTTCATGACCACCAACAACCCCGGTCAAGGATCACTGGACGCTTTCCTCCGCCCGAACACCACCTCAAACGCCATGAGCAACCCTCGCAGTACCCCAAGAGCCCACTCTCACCAACACCCCTCCCAAACTCTCATTCCCATGACAGCCAAGGCTTCCCGCTCCCCCTCCCCAACCAAGCGAGCGCACGAGCAAGACGAATCTGACTCCTAATTTGAACCCGAATCGGAGGACGAAGAAGGAGAAGAAGACGACAATGAAGATACCGACGCCATGGACTTCCAACCCACCGAACACATCACCAAGACACAAGCCATCGGCGATGACAGCAGAAACCCCAACAGCACTGCCCCCCAGATGGCAGCCCACCTCAGCCCAGAATACACTGCGCTTTGCGCCGACATCGAAATTATCACCAGCAGTGTCCTAGAGCAGTTCGCACAGACCATTTTCACTGAGATAACTGAACTCTTTGCCAAGAACAACACTGCCCTTCAAAATTCCACCAACAGCCTTACCAAACAAATCGCCTCGCTTAGCACCCGGGTCACCCCGATGCAACAGCAACTCCTCTCAGCTGGATGGGGAGCGGCCACCACAACAAAGTCACCCCAAGGTCTGAGCAACACCAACATCAGCCCGAAGAAAGAGAGGAGGAGGAAGGGGAGGAGAGCCACTGACAAAAACCCCAACCACAATAGCCTGGCCACCAACACCGGGCCCAACACATACACGTATGCCAATGCCGCTAGAACACCCCCTGCCCAGCCACACCTGCCAACTGAGCAAGCGACACATGCCACCAACACTGAAGGTTGGGAGAACCTTAGGAAGAAGAGTCAGGGAAAGAAGACCGCTGCCCCAAACTCATCCCGACCATGTTCCCCGAAGCCGAACACGAAGTCACTTGCCATTTCCTGGCTGCCTCCCCCACTGAAGCCACCGCCCATGCCGAACGAGACTACACCGCCTGCCAGGTCATCACCGACACTGCCCTGCACTGAGTCAACAAAGCCCTGGTTGACAACCAGGATGTAACCGCATCCCCCTTCCTCCATGCCTGGGTCACCATGTGTGGATCCATCATCCTCACCACCGGAAACACCCAAAACAAAATCATCTACGTAGACTATGCCACAATCATCGCGGATGCCATCTCCTACTACAGCAAGTGTGAGAAGGTGGAAATAGGGAAACGCTACAGCCAGTTGCTCCTGCATGGTGTCCCGACCCACCTCTCCCTACCGGAGATCTCTGTCAGCATCACCACTAACTAACCCCAACTGATTCATGGACAGACCCCACACTGACTCACCCCAGCCGACCGAGACGAACACAAAACGACCTCCACGATTGTTATGACTCTTACCGGCAGTGTCAAGATGACTGACATCGGACGCCAATACTTCACGATTTGCAACCGCGAATGCCTACTCCACGACTACATCTCATATGGAAGAAGCATTCAGTTCACCACTGCCAGGGCTATGGACACCCAGCCACCCTGTGCAGGAATCCCTCCTGCTGTGCTGTCTGTGCGGAGGCCCACGAGATGAAAGACCACCTATGCACCATCCCGACATGCAAGAAAGGCCCAGCCTGCACCCATCCACTGATCTGTTGTGCCAACTGCAGTACCCCCCCACAAAGCCACAGACCCCAACTGCCCCCACCGAATCAAGATCCGAACTTTCAAAACACAAACACAAATGCTACGACCAACCTAGGAGACATCTCCATGGCGGGAGTAGCTGAATAAAATGCCCTCACATGCTGTTGGGTCCGTGCAGCTGTTGAACTGCGTGAGTGGCCATGCAATTACGATTTCAACTCTCCGAGATTTTGCAAGAAAACCAGAAAACCTTATCTGCCTCATCCAAGAACCATGGTGCGATAGACATGGCAACTCACCACTTCTACCAAATTTCAACCTTTTCCTCCCAACACCCACTAAGCCCAGATATGCCACATATGTACACCAACTCCCTGGGCTCACCGCCACCACCACCTTCACAGTGCAGGACTCCTTCCTGGGCACCACCATCACACTACAACAGGAACAGCACACCACATCCTTCACCATTTTCAACTTATACTCACCTGGCAGACCAGAACTGCTGGCGGCCCTCCTCCCCTCGCGCAGCATCCCAGCAAACTGCATGATCATGGGCAACCTCAACGCACACCACCCATGGTGGCAGGGCCCCCTACGCCACACAGCCTGCACCTCCCCCACAAGCCATGCCATCGCACACTGGCTCGAACACAAGAATTTCCACCTCCAGAACGAACCAGCAATCGCTATCCACCACCCATGGAATGGGAGCAGCTCCTCCACCATCAACCTATACCTCACCCGTGGTGACACAACTAGGCATAGCCTCTCCCTAGCAATCGAAGACGACACCACCTCAGCCTATAGCTCCCTCACCGCCACCCTCTCGCTACCCTACAGTGCTCCAACTCCCAAACCCTACCGGTGTTGGAACAAAGCCACTTGGAACAGTTTCAACAGCCACATCCAATCTGCGTGAATGGACCTCTCAGACCTTCAGGGCCTGGATGCCACCCTCCATGCAATCAGCAACATCACTCTACTCATCCACCAGGCCACAGAAATTGCCATCCCCTATAAGAATCCAAGGAAGACAGAGGCTCCCTGGTGGAACCACAGCCTTACACTAGCAAAAGACGCCACCAAATGAGTGGACAGGAGAGCCCGGCTCTCCCCCACCGATGCTAACAGACAAGATAGCCAATACAAACACCGCAAGTGGACAACCATGGTACGCAAAGCCAAGACAGCATACTGCATTCACCACCTTCAAAATGCAACTACCAGAACCATCTGGAAAACGATCCAAGGCCACAACACCCACAACAAACCCATTCCCCCACTACAGGGGCAGTCCGGTTTCAAAGACAAGTGCAGAGTTCTACACAATACACTCTTCTTCCCAGTCAACACAGCCCCATGAACACCCCTCCCCCCCAACCTCCTCACCCACCTAAAAGACAAACGCCACTACACGAGACCAGTTACAGTACATGAAACACACCTCGTAATCGCACACGTGAAGTACGGCACCTCGGTAGGACCAGACGACATCTGTTACACCACCCTTCGACACTTCAATGAAGCAGCCCTTCTCCTCCTACCCCACCTCTTTTTTTACAGCCTGCCTCACCTGCAGCGTCCATCCCCCAGAATGGAAGATGGCCAATGGCATGGTCATCCCCAAGCCCAGCAAGAGATCCTACTGACACCCCAAATCATACTGGCCAATCTCACTCCTATCATGTTTCAGCAAGCTGCTAGAATCCATCACTGCAAAGCGACTAGCACAGGCTGTACAAATGTGCGGAGCCACACACCCCTCACAACTGGGGGCACAGGCGGAGAATTCTGCAATCGACACCCTCCTCCAATCAATCAACCCAATTGCTGAGGCACTCAGCGAAAAGAAAGCCTCAAACAAACTCCCACTACGACCGTCAGTGCTCACCGACAACATTCAGGGAGCCTTCAACCAGGTCCACCCGACAACACTGCGCGATATCATGCTACAACGGTGCATGCCCCTCTACCTCACCAACTGGGTCACGGCATGCCTATCACAGTATGCAATCGAGTTGGATTTCAACCGCACGTAAATCAATCGTCGACTTGTACGATATAAACGTCCATTCGAGCACGACTGGTCATTTGGCCACCGTTGAAGCATTGCTACGGAACTACACATTGATCTACCAGGACAGCGATCTAAAATTACCACCTGGGGTGAAGGCTGCCATTCCCATTCTATCATCCTTTGCACTCAAACAGTCTAACGCTATTCCCAGAGACGTATAACCCCTTTTTTTTGCAAGTCAAATCCCATGGTTCATCCACTTGCACTTCTTCAACAAACGTCGTGTTCAAAACCCAGGGCTTTACAACTGGTAGCTTGACAAGCAACCCCCCACTCTTATTGTTTATGTGGTTACCGCACTTTATCACGCACTTCGGGAGTTGCGAAACAAGGAAGAAGCGGCTCAATCAGGATCTGTGCTGCAACGATCGCAGCTCAAATCAACCAGTTGGACTTATTTTTTCAGCATAGCAAATGATGGCGGTAAGTAGATTTTGACACTCTAAGGGCACTGCTAATTATTTCAACAGCATGTTATGCCGTCATGATATCCATGTGGAATAGCCTTCATCCCGGATTAAGAGAAAAGGCTATGAACTCGATACGTCATGCGCTGAAGGCTGAAGTTCTTTTGAAAATGTCAGCTGACGAACCGAGACCGGCAATAGAATCTCTCCCACACTGGAAATGGACCCCAAACTATTGGCCGCCTTTCTTGCAGAGCCTGAACCCGAGGCGATCGATTTTGGACCGCTCGTAACACTGCAGAGGGACAGCAGGATCGCAATTGAGAACGACAGCGACTACAAGTGCGTAATGGACCGAACCGATATTTTTGGACTCCGTGGGAGCAATACCGACAATGACTACAGCGCTGCAGAGGACGAAGTAGAAGCGACCATTGGCAATCAAGATCACCGGATAGCCAAGGAGGAAGATGATAGTGCAGTCGACGATTCGGATATGGAGCATTTGGAGCTTTCCGAGGATGATGATATATAGCATGCACTCAATAGCAATACATCAAAATGGTTGGCATTTCACTTCACTCATCAATTGTTATGTACGAAATTGGGTTTAAAGATTAGGAGCATTGTGCCGTTGCGTTGGAAGTAAGACGCTTCGTGGAGTATTGTAGATCGCAGGTGTTGTCATTGCCACACCATGAGTATTGTCTACACGTAGAAAAAATCGTTCGCAGTAGGGAGTTAGCACTGATTAACGGGCCTCTGCATGTAAAGGAAGATGGTGGGAATCTTTGTCGCCACGCCACGAGTACTGTCTACACGTAGAAAAAATCGTTTGCAGTAGGGAGTTAGTGCTGATTAATAGGCCTCTGCGTGTAAAAGAAGATGGTGGGAATCGTCGTCGCCATGTCACGAGTATCATCTACATGTAGAAAAAATCGTTCGCAGTAGGGAGTTAGCACTGATTAATGGGCCTCTGCCTGTAATGGAAGATGGTGGGAATCATCGTCGCCACGCCATGAGTATCGTCTACACGTAGAAAAAATCGTTCGCAGTAGGGAGTTAGCGCTGATTACTGCATGTCGGCATGTAAACGAAGATGGGGTATCCAGTCTCCGGCATGCAGATCTAACGTTGCAACGCTTACCACGCAGCACCCCATCGTTTACAAGCGGGAGGTAGCACTGAAACCGTTCTATACGTTGGATACCAATACATGCACATAACGCAGAATCTTTTTTTTCCCGACGCACTGTCTGACGAATGTGACCAGCTCTGGGTAGTTGTCGCCCGATTTAGAAAAATGGCCCACTTCATACCACTGCCGAAGGAAGGCAAATCGGCAAGCGACCTAGCTTTTTTTGTTTGTTTTATCATACTCGCATGAAGCCTATGAAGACTATGGCGGCGTACATTTTTGACCATTTCCCCGCTACTGTCCGCGCGATGGCGGCACATTGCAAGCTTTCCTTTGCCATCCGCCCAGGCCTGTCCCAAGAAGATAGAAGGCGCCCCAACGAAATGACAAAAGAGAGACAGGAAGAAAACACACTGCATTCTCACTCCTCTTCTGCGGATGCCAGGAAGGCAGGTGTGGGGAGGAACAGGGGTTCCTCGACCTCGGCGCCCAGCCTCTCAGTTTCTGCTTCCCTCTCCTCCTCTCGTTCTCTTCTCTCCCGAACTTCCCACTCTGACGCCTCTGTGCGTCCTCCTCAACCGGGGCCGGAGCCAGCCTCCCTACATCCGTGGTGGATAGGAAGTCCAGCACCGCCCTGCTGCACCTGTCGTTGGCAAGGAGGTCCCGGATCGGAAACCGGCTCCTCGCTCTCCCCGTCTCCTTCCACACCTCCTTCCACAGCACCTTCTGCTGTTCCTTCCATTGTCCGCAGTTTTTGAAGACGTGCTCCCTTGTCTGCTCCTTGCACCTACACCACCAGCACTGCGCTGAAG
>Ga0307516_10002230_pt1 | contig 26213 bp, 32 predicted proteins | sample 19_EM_MG_FD_203310 | JGI IMG/M metagenome (GOLD analysis project Ga0307516, IMG submission 203310) | Populus trichocarpa ectomycorrhiza microbial communities from riparian zone in the Pacific Northwest, United States - 19_EM | ecosystem: Host-associated > Plants > Roots > Unclassified | place...
GCACCCATACTGGAATGAAAAGTTCGTCTGTCAGGGATACCAAACGTAGACACCGGTTCCCTCACCCAAACAAGCAAACAGCCCCGTAGAAGAGGTAGATGAGGATGTGGGCATAGATGGCAAGACGTTGCAAATCTGTCAAGAAGTGGTCTATGATATTCTTCAGCAAGGAAGCTGATAGAAGGAGCGGTGGTACGTACCTATCCTCTTTAGAACCAGAATACCAACCGTAGCAAAGGCCGTCGATAATAGCAAGGAAAGAACAACCATGACCAGAAGGGAAATGCGGATGATGCTTCCTGGCGGGTTCAAAGGCGCCAGGGAGAGGTTATGTTTCGTTGGAAAGGTCGGCATGATGTTGAACAAGGCGCTGCCTATGTAGTAGATGCTCAAGAACGGGACAGGCTCTGCCTGTGGGGGTGGGACCAAGCCTGTTGATGCGAGTGGATGTGCTGGTCGTGCATTTATATACCTGCGAGGCGATGCTGATGATGATCTCCATCAAGGAGTGTTTGTTTGGACCGTCGTGTCTCATGACAGACGCAATCTACATCGGCTACGAGTCCCTCGTCGACGAACTCTCCACCCTCGTATCCATCTCTCCTCCTCCCTTCATCTACATAAACGACCCCACCTCGCCCCGCCTCACATCCGCCATCCTATCCACCCTCTTTAAATCTTTCCCATCAACCTCCCTCGACCCTGGCCCCTCCTCGCGACGCGTCCACTACGCACAAGTCAATGCCATCGCGTGTTTCACACCGCGACTCTTCTTCGACAACGTCGTCAACGCGTTGACCGAGTGGACCCCTGACTGGGAGCTTGGATGCGCAAACTGGGGCCATGAGACCGAGCGATGGAACGAGCATTTCGACAGCTTCTTGCACGGGTTGCGTGCGGCCCGCAAGTATCTGCAAGACCGCTCCAAAGGAAAAGGCAAAGAGAAGGCGCGTGGTCAAGATTACGACGACGTCAGGTTCGTCATTGTGGTCGAGCGCGCCGAAAGGCTGAAGGAGAACCTCCCCGAGCTCATCGTCCCGCTGACGCGTCTGGCCGAGCTGGTTTGTGCAGCTCCTGTCCCAAAGTTCGCCCTTCTAACACACTTGGCAGTCCCAACTCGATCTCACCGTGCTATTCCACTCTCAAGTACGATGGGAAGACATCCGACCTCCCCTCGGTGCATCTCTCGATCCGTACTTCATCGACATGGCCCCATTGCCCAAAGAAAGTGAGTACTCCCCACTCTCCATCTATTTATCTAACTTTATCCCCTGCAGTCATCGTCCAGCGGTTATGCACGTCCACCCCACAACCCTCCCACCCGTCCCTCAAACCCCTTTACCACCAATTCATCACCCTCCTCACCGACGTCTGCCACCCCTTCATCCACGACCCCATTGAGATTGCATACATCGCAGCCGCACGGTGGCCCGGATTCCTCCAGCCCGTCCTCGACCAGCACTGTCTCAACGCAACAGATCTGAACGACACGCACCACATCCCACTTCCCTCCGAAGACGTCCGCATGCGCCTTACCAAATTATTCAGCACCTCCTTCACCAAAGCCATCGAAGACCTCTACCCCCGCCTCACCAACGCCGCCGACTGGGCCACCGCCAACAAGCCCGAACCCGACCTGCTCTCGAGAACTCAGCCCGGGTACTACACCACCCCAGATGCAAACCCCAACCTGCGCACCGCAACCGGCGTCAACCAAGACGGGCTCACCTCCACTCTCCCCCGACTATCCAAGTTCATCCTCGTCGCCGCCTTTCTCGCTTCCACCAACCCCGCAAAGTCGGACCTCCGGATGTTCGGCCGAGGGCTCGACGAGAAGAAGCGCAAGAGGCGGGCCAGAAAAACGACCGGTGGTAAAACCAAAAGTGGACCGGCAAAGGTGAGGAAGATATCTTGTCATCTTTCCCCCTTCCTTACCTTTTTCTTTAGATCCCACAGCGCCTTCTGGGACCACTGGCCTTCCCTCTAGACAGGCTCATCGCAATCCTAGGTGCGCTGTTGGAGGAGAACGATGCGGATGCAAGGTTGCATCGGCCAGAGTTTCTCGTTCCAGGAGAGTACACCGACATGGAGACCACCAGAGTCGGGATATATGCTGCTGTGGGTGACGCCTTTTTTGCATCCCCACCGTTTTATCATATCCCATTTCGCAGATCATGGAACTGACCTCGATGCGCCTTCTCCACCGCACATCACATCCCGACAGGATCGACGGTCCTCCTATGTTCAAATGTGGGATATCGTACGATACGACGCTGGCATTGACGAGGCAACTGGGGGTGCCGCTCAATGATCTCATGTGGGATCCTGCATGAATACGCAGCGCACAACCAAGCTCGCCTCTGTTTCATTCCTTTGGTATTTTGAACGGTACAGTAATAAATTCGTACATTGGTCAACATACATCGAAAGTTGAAACAATTGAAAATGACAAGAACAACACTCCATCCTATCGTATCATATAGCTCTGCACTATAGAAAGCGCACAGAAACCAGCACAAACGAAGAAACCAAAAGCATATCCAGAAGGTCCATCTTGAATGCTGCTCGACCATAGCTGTTGGTTATACGAATCAGCAGGTGCAACTCGTCCATTGTCTTGCTACTCACGTAGCCACCAATCACTGGACCCACACACCGCGCAAGGCTGACTATACTTTGTGCAATTCCGTTAGCGTAACCTACAGCGTCGGGTGGCGTCACTGGGTATAGCGTCAGCCTCGAACCTCACGACAAAAAGCAGCGCGAGCCTCACTGTAATTTAGAAGGATTGATATCGCAGTATATCCAAAGGTAATGCCGCAATATCGTATCGCTCTGTCGAGGAATATGAGAAGCAAGAATAATACATAAGAACCCAAAAACTTACGTGCTCAATGCCAATGCTGCCCGACAGAATTTTAGCCATGTGTAGAATTGTAGATGATGGCAAAAAATGGCGAACCTGACATGACAAACAGATTTCCGTCATCATTGGCGCTGGCAAACGGCCGATACAGCGTGACGCTGAGATAGGCCGGGATGAACAGGAGTGATCCCACTCTAAACATAGCCAAGTGTGAAAAGCGTCCACGAGGGGGCCTGCGAACAAATTTTCAGAAAATAGGAAGACAATAGACCAGAATGGAGATATCAACCCAATATTCCTGAAACATATCGACCATGAGCAACAGGTGAGATCCAGCACGAATGAAGCGGACTCACGGATAGAGGTAAAACTGATACGCAATCTGAGCGAGGCACATCAAGGCAACTTTAAAATAAACATTAGCCTTTCCCATTATCAAATGATAGCCCGATCTTACTCAGTTGGGCAAAGTGACCCGCATTCAGATTGAGGCCCCCTGCGTCGTAATTCCTGAAGGCACATCAGTCATCTCCATTGAAATAAAAGGTAAACCATAAAGCTCACGATACGAGGTAGGACATGAAAACTTGATCATGCGTCGTCGTATGGAGCGCTAGCATTCCATACTGGATAATAATCAAGACGGGTATCTGTGAAGCCAAGGAAGGCTGCTTCTCTAGGAGGGATTCAACGTCCTCCGGTTCCACAGACAGAGGTCTCGATTCTGAAATACGCTGTAGCGGCTCGATCGACGGACCTTCCAGCTGCTGCTGCGCATCGAGAACCGCCAAAGGGATTTTGACGCCCGAGTGCGCGAAAATACTAGGTGTCACTGAAAACCGACGGACAGTTGGAGAACCATACGGGGGACGGAGGATGGATGTAGAAGGACTACGCAGAGAGCTTCGACGGGGGTGAGATGCTTGACGTGTGGAGGGACGCGGCATTCCCGAAGTGGATGAGCGAGACGGAACAAGATGACGGGGAGTAGGCAGTGCATGGGGAGTCGAGCGTCGACCTCTTGTCCGCAAAGTGCCTGCGTCCTCTTCTTCAATGACCTGCTCCTGATCCCCAGATTCGGGTTCCCCATCTGAGCCTGCTTCCGTATCGCTTTCGAACGGATCCTCGTTATCCACATTCATGGCAGCCGCTACCCACAGGTCTGCGATGTTAGTCACAGCATTCTCATTCGCCATCAACAGTCGCTGAGCAAAATTGAGATCACGGCCCTCCTCGGCACCACCGTCCCGAATGCTGTCCATATTGCTCCCTCTTCGCCAACGAGAGGAGCTAGCCATGCTTCCTTTCCTTAGATTAACAGTCGCGTTGCTTGCCAAACGGTTACGGTAACTCCCGCTGTAGCCATACGCAGAACCGTTAGCGCGACTCGAGAAGGTATTTGTTCTTTCAAGTCGCTGTCCAGTAGACGCCAAAGGGACAGAAGAAGGCAAAACTGGCGAGTTGAGTCCTGTAGTTGGCACCTCCGTTCCACGTTGACTAAAAAAACTAGACACCTTCCTTCGTATCGATGTGAAGAAACTTGGCCGGCGCTCCGTCGCGTCTAATAGGGGACTGGATGGAGGCGATTGTTCCTCTGCAATGGGTGGATGGGCGTCCACTTTCTCAGGTGCTAAGCGTATGGCACCCTCCCGAGGACCGCCATCCCTGCCGAGGAAGCAGGCCAAGAAAGCACCTATCGCCGATTACGACATACCTCTCACATTATCAATTAAGAGCCTACCTATGAGGGTTATCAACGCAGCAACCGCGCAAGGGAGGAGATAAGGATATGTCGCAAATATTGGGTAGTTTTGAAATACCCCCGGCCATTTCTTAACGGGTCGTTCAACTGGGAAATAATGAGTCAATGCCTTCCTATTATAAAAGACGTTACCGACAAGCTCCCCCTATGATGGCACCTGCTACACCTCCTAATCCCCAACAAAAACTGGGCAAATATCAGCTCCAACAAAGGGACATGATCAGGTTAGGCATTACCCCAGAATAGCATAAGCCCTGCCTTCATTGCTGGGATCGGTGATAAAAGCCACCGAGCCACGGGCAACGCCGACAGCTCCGCCAAAAATGCCTTGAAGTAGCCGTATAGTCATTGCTTGCTGAAGATTCGTTGCTGTTCCAAAGATAAGACACGTAACGGCACTTCCTAGCAACGATATGATGAGAACTGCACGCCGGCCATGCTTCTCCGCTACTGTAGCCTATCGCCCAATAAGAGAGACTGATTTGCGATGCCAGATATCGCTTACCCAAAGTAAGGACGTAATGAATTGTGTTAGGAAGAATGTGGACACTGAGGGGGGTTGAACGTTGAACTTTGAGTAGTACGGCAGTTGAACGGGACGCACCTATGATACCAGTCCAGAACGCGACTTCTGCTTCTCCATCTATTCCCGCGAATCCTAAATATGTGTTATGAGTGTCCATTAGATGTATGACAAGTCAACTCACCTTTCACCATGAACAGTAAGAAAGGCGTAGAGACATTGGCACACAGGAATTCTCCGAGCATGGTCTGTCATAAGCCAGGCGTCGCGGGTCACTGATCGTCGAAATATTCAAAACTGCGCTGCGTACAATAGAAAGGACGATCATGGATAGAGTGGGAAGAGGTGTTGCATACACTTCCCCTGATGAGGGCGTCATTGTCGGGATGGGAGGACGATCAGATGTCGGCGTGAGTAGCTTTGGGGTTGCCTCATTGTCTTCCAGGCCTCCCAGACGAGAGGAAAAACTCGGGTGGCGCTTGAACGACATGCGACGCAGAACTCGCCGCAACAAGGTGGGTTCGGTCGTTGTGGCTTCAATCTGTCCGTCGATAGGAGGGTCTTGTACGCCAAACGACCTCCTTGGAACTGCCATCCTGTCTGGCCTGGATGGGTTCATGCTGTGCTATGCGATAAAGGATAGAGGGAAGAAGGTAGGCTCCATATCACGTTTTCGAATTATGTCATCTCTCTTCCGACCGTCCCGCCGGCCCATCCTTTCAGGACCCTTCTCGGAGTCTCTATAAGTCATTGAGACGCTGGCTCTTTGCCCGAATTCATCGCACACCTATCCCCACTAGTGCGGAATCCAGACGACCACAGTACGACGACCCAAAGGTTTCTAAACTATGTTAACTTGTCCAATCCCGCCGCGAACGCTTGGCAGCACTTAGGTCCTAACCATACTTGGTCCCAGGATGTACGGATCCCCTCCAGAATGCGGGTTGACGTCGTACCTTCTCCGCTTCACCAGGGTCCTTCCATCCGCATTGTCCTGTTGTCAATATTTTCTTTCAGAGGAGAATGGCGCTAGAAAGGTATGGCATACACGGCATTTACCTGAGCCAGTGGCTGGTTGGCTCGACGAATTCTGCTGCTCTACTGCAGTCTGCAAACTCTCCTCGCGCACCGGACAATGGAGCTTCAAGGAACCCGGCAGGAACGAGTGGATTGTTCCCGCGAAGTCTCTTCACACGATTCGGGGCCATTACTTGCGTCGTTCGTGATGAGGGCGCATGGGATTTATGACACCAACGTGATGGAGGACGGCTATGGCTACTCCGCACGCTTGATAATGGGCGCTATGGCTACTTACTCCGCACGCTCCGTTAACCTCGTTCTAAAATCTCAGCCTGTCAAGCATGTGTACGAGCACCTCGTGCTAATGATTTACTTTCTCCACCGATATAACAATTTGAATACCCAAAGAGTACAAGTCTGGCAGCACATCGAGACGGTGAGTTGAACTTTCCCAACATCTTCGATTCGATTCGAATGGAACGTGGTGACAGGTCGAGGCTATTGGTAAGATCCGCTCAGGCCATCGACTGTATGAAATGCGACTTGGGAGATCCTCCTTTCCAGCAATCTCATGTCGCGATATTTTCCTGACGGACCCGATAGATTCAATCTCTCGTTCCGTTCTGTTTCTTATGTATGTATTTCTCCGAACATATGATTGCGTTTCAGGGTGCAGACACCACAACCACTCACACCTGCCTAGTCCTGAATGTGAAAGGAACCAGGCACTCTAATACGCAAACCATGGTATTTCCGTGTGTTGTTTAAGGAGACATCGATGGGCTTCCAGCCGGGCGTCGAATCTCGTTAGCGCTTGTCCCGATCGCGACTTCCTCTTAGAAAGGGAAACTCGCCAGAAAGATGAAAATCGAGCAGTCGACTACTTGACATTAATCGAATTTAAAACCCAGCGGCGAGGGAATTCTCAGGCCGACTCGGGTTCGGAACTATTATGTACATAGCTATGTATTGGGACGGAAAATTTGCGGAGGAAATATTAATGGCTGAGTTGGCCGAAACCCTCACGCTGGCCTTCACAAGTTTGCGACCCTTCTGCTGCCTGCATGATCTCCTCAATTTGTACGGCCCGGATGCAATTGCCGGGAGACACCTGACAATCAACTCAATCGCCAGCTGTCTTTTGTTGTAGAGGGTTGTATCCACATTTGGAAAAAAGGAACCCGTGACGGAGACGATAAAGACCATGCTGCCATCCACGTGGCTCGTATGGTCCAGCGCGGAAAGGCATTCTACCAGGCAAGCGAGCCAGTGTTACCATGAACTCTGGGTGACCTTATGTCTCGACTCTGGCCATGCAATTCACTTCATGCTCATTCACAGGCTTACGAAATCTCTGGCGCACACACGGTTTATTGGTGACTCGATTACTTTTTTCTGACCTACATCCCAGGCTCAGGGAGGAAGCGAGGAACGCTGACAGCCGACCGCTTGATCTCGGCAGCCAGATACATACGGGCCAGAAGATCTCTGTGAAATCTTTTTGTGGACGTCACGTCCAATGGTGCTCGTCGGCGATGTTATCGGATCGGGGCCCGTGTCCCTGACGGGCAACGAGATCTTGCTCCGACGACTTTCATGACACACCTAAAATTTCCCCGTGAGGGGCACCTGAAACTCTGTTTGTTTTCAGGCCAGCCAACGATCATATGTAGGCCTATATAAGCCAACCCGACGCGTCGTCAGCCATTCACCGCCCTACCTGACTTGTTCTGTCTGTGTCGTGTCCTCCTCCCCTTCTCCTCCGCTCTCGCTTTTCCACACGTTCCCCTTCTCGCCGACGTACGTGATGTCACCTGCAACCCCAGCCCAGAAAATCGTGATCCCCGACCTCGTCTCGCACTGCACATTCAAAAAGCGTGTCAGCCGTCATACCAAGCGTGTCACGACCGAGACGAAGCAGTGGCTCTTCAAGGGAGGCAATCTAACAGGAAGGAAACGGGACTCTTTCCATGGGCTCAAGGCTGGCCTCCTCACCGCCATGACCTATCCCGGCGCTGCCTTCCCTCAGCTCCGAGTTTGCAATGATTTCCTCACCTACTTATTTCATCTCGACAACCTCTCGGACGACATGGATAATCGCGGAACGCGTACAGCCGCTGATGTTGTTCTCAACTCACTATATCACCCTCACACCTACAATTCCCCCGAACGTGTTGGTAAAATGGCCCGAGAGTAAGTCCCGTTATTCACATGTCATCGAAACCCAATTCTCAACGGCGGCTCCCAGTCTCTACAAGCGGATAGTTCTCACCGCATCGCCAGGCGCGCAGCAAAGATTCATCGAAACGATGGATTTCTTCTTTCAGAGTGTAACGCAGCAGGCCCAAGACCGTGCGTCTGGAGTCATTCCTGACCTGGAGTCCTACATTGCTTTACGTCGTGATACATCTGGCTGCAAGCCATGCTGGGCACTCATTGAATGTAACTCCTTTCCTCTGCTTGCCCTTGAAACGCATGATGACCATGTTTCCAGACGCATATAATCTTGACATTCCGGATGAGGTGATGGAGCACCCGATAATCATGTCTCTCGGAGAAGCCGCAAATGACCTTGTTACATGGTCCAATGTACGTGTCTCATTCTCCCTGGCTTGCTGCCCGTCCTTATTTCTTCTCTTCTCTCCAGGATATCTTCTCATACAATGTCGAACAATCCAAAGGCGACACGCACAACATGATTCCCGTCGTGATGAACGAAGAGGGTCTTGATCTGCAGTCAGCCGTCGACTTCGTAGGAACCATGTGCAAGCAGTCGATCGACCGTTTTATGGATGACTGGGCAAACATTCCTTCTTGGGGCCCGAAGATCGACAAGGATGTCGATGTTTACGTCACCGGCCTCGCAGATTGGATTGTCGGCTCGTTGCACTGGTCTTTCGAATCTGAGCGGTATTTCGGGAAGACGGGGAGGCAAGTAAAAGCGACTCGCGTCGTGAACATCCTGCCTCGCCGCAAATAAACAGTTAAACACTTCTACTCGCTCTGTACGGAAACCAAGGTTTGTCGCTTCCATGCCATCCGTCGAAAATGACACGCCTAATGTTCACTCCCAGCACTAATGTGATTCATACACGAAGTAATGTAAAGCAAGACTCACCATGGAAAGGAACGACTGTAGCTCTCTAACGCTTCATTTACGCGGCATCAGCCCGGTATTCCATTTGATTTTCCCGACCTCTCAACTGTAGCCATAACGGTTCTTATCATCAGTATTCCTATCCCTATTTTCGAGCATTAAAATGCACGAACTCTTTCATACCCCCGTTTCTGATTTTCAATATTTTCGACGCTTAGATATACTATGCACTCTCCCGTTTTCCACAATCTAGTCCACACAGGTATAACACCAGTACATTACTACTCCTACTGTCATTTACTCGACAATAATAGTACAAGCCCAGCATTATCTATATCGTCCATTGCTCGAAGTTCCATATCGATTATTTGTAGTCATTCAAATGGACTATTCACTATCAAATCAATGTACAACAGTATCATCCATTGTACTAGTATTAGTTCGAGCGCGAGACGAGTGTCTACACGAATTCGGAGACTTCTTGGCTCCATAGTAGGGTACTGTTGACCTCCTAGGACAATTTTTGTTAGGCCTCCTGTCCGGAGAAACTGCACAATTGTTGCGATCGCAATCCTACCAATCCGGCAATCAGTAGTTCGGTTCAAGTGTATGCCGCCTGTGACACTGTTAATGTCTTCCGACCACAAATGATATCATTGGTCCCGCAGGAGATCTTGGCGATCAGGAACCCTGGCCGACATCTATACAATAACAAGACATCCATCATTGGGAGCAGTGGGAAGCTTTTTTAATTTGCGGCGTGCAGGGATGCATGAGCTCGATCTGGAAGGTTTGGAACAATAGACTGGATGGATCTTGGGAGATAAGCCTGCGGGTTCCGGTCCGGTGGCTCGAAGAATCATAGACCCTGGAAGTGACGCGAGTCTGAGGCTCACGGGGGTGCTCTGGCCTCAGCACTATTCATCAAGTCAAGTGCCATCCAACTTCCAACGTCATAGACGACATATCTTTTTTTTCTGACATGAGAAGATACTGATAGCAGTCGAGATCTAATAACCTTCCCAGACCTGTCCGAACGTCGCCAGTGACTGACTGACTGACTGAATGAGTGTGGATCTATCCGCGACGATCTCTCAGATTGCTCTCACAGCGGTTCCCGGCGACTCTTCGGCAGCTGAAAACTGTTCGCTTCGGGAAAATGCAATATCGATGTTCTATTTGCGATACTATGTCGTTCAGGGGGGGGGCGAGTAGTCTCATACCCAGACGACGGTGAGAGAGGGTGCATATATATGAGCCTGACTCGCGAGGAGGATGCGCAGCCTTCGAACCCTTGCCTTACCGCCGATTTGTCGTGAGCGGTCGTTTTTTCAAGATTACTGGATGTAACTTACTGTGCGTCCAGGGAAAATTTAACCGACACTTTTGATCAACGTTAATTTGTAGGAGACTGAGCACTGAAGTCCACCTTCCCATAAGTTTTCGTTTGGCTTGGTGCTTCCTCAGGCACATCCCTGAAAACGGACTGTCGGATAAAAGAGGTAACCAGGATGGTCGTAGTCGCCATGTCGATGCGCAATGAATGCGCGAATGATCATATCCGTTATTGCAGACATGCGGTGCAGAGTAGGTTACTGGCGAGGAGAGATATTGGCGATACAGTGGTGGACAGGAACGATGAGTGGTGGAGAATATATGTAACGGCTTCTGCGGCCATTGGACGAGAACAAAGGGGATCCCGAGATGACATAAATGGTGGTGCCATACGTGTGGAGCTCGTCCGAGTTATTAAAAAATGGTTACCGGGAAGGTGTTGACGATAAATTTTGATATCCACAAGCGAGTCTTCATTTGTGGCGAGGAAGGAGGGTTACGAGGCAGTTTGGCTTGACTACTTTTGCTTCCTTGCCGAAATACCGCTCAGTGTTGAAACTCCACCCCAGCAAGCCACCCATCAAATCCACAACTTGAAGGCCCTTGACATAAGTTTCAACTTCTCTGTCAATTTCCGGCCCCCAGTCGTTCGTGAAGTCGTCTAACACATGATTGCACAGCATCCCTACAAGTCCATAACCGACTGCCGATCGAGACCTTTGTAAGTCATCAGGACGGCAACGATATTGTGCATTTCCCCACGAGACTGTTCGACGTTGTATGAAAGAATGTGCTGAAATAAAGTGGATAAGACCAAGGTCACGAGGACATCATAGTCAGAAATACATTGCACCATGAGAGGAAATCGTTCGCGGCTTCTGTAAGCGACAGCATTATGGGGCGTTCCATGACTCCATCCGAAACATGGAGGTTATATGCATCTGGACATATCGTCAAAAAACTTAAACATGAAATGGACGATAATTACATTCGATCAGCGCAAATGACGGTAAGCAGCCTGAGATACCGCAATGCAGCCCAATAGAAGACTCCAAGTTGGGAATAACTCCGACCACTCGCCTGTGGGCCTGCTATGGAATGTAAATTCCATTCCCTCAATGAATCGGCGCTAGGTGCCTTTCGATGCGGCGATGATTATGCGCTTGTAGATACTGCGGATATTCCAATCAAATGACAAACACACAAGTTATTAGAACGCACTCTCTGGTGATTTTCCCCACTCGCTCGGGAGAATAGGAGTGTGGATGGTAGAGGGAGTTGGTAGCGATATCTGTGGCAGTACCAGTTTCGCGGTGATCCATGTCGTCCGAGATATCGTCAAGGAAAACAAGTACACCAAGAAATCGGTACACACGCGGAGCTGGGGGAGGGCAGCGCACGGATACATCATGAAACCGGATAGCGTGTTTAAGACCATCACCAATAGAGTATCGCCTTTCCTCCTTAAGATTGACTCCCTCGAAGAGCCAGTGCCTCGTTTCCTTGGCCACCTGCTTATGGTGGCGGTTGATTCAGGTATGCGTTAGAAGCGAGCGTTAGGAGAATAACTGATGAAGGTTTCCGCTGATCGTTGCAAACCATCGCCAAATCGATGCGTGGGACGTGAAGAAAAGCCTGAGCAACAACAGGTACGAGGATATGGATTGCAGGTAGAGATCCCCAAGCGCGGTTGGGACTCCAGGGAAACCCTTGATAGCCAGAGTAGATCGGTCATTTGTCGGCGGTCGCCAATCGGGGACGATATGTTTTGGATTGGTTTCGGGATAAGGCACTCTAATATGTAGTATTTAGAGTTCATCTGCATGAAATTTCTTGGAACGGGGATGGTTGTCCGGCTGACCTGGTCTGTTAATGAGATCCTCTGGAGGGCAAAATTCATTTCAAATAATCTTCAAATCTCGAGTTAAGGGTCGCTGAAGCCTGATAAGATAAGTAAATACCTTCAAGTTGAAGGAAAATACGACAGCCATGTGGCATTGCCGAACACATCTAGTTGTGGTATCTAGGTGCGTATTTCCTTGAACTATTTGAATTGGGGTCTGAACAGCGTCTGGTGGCCGAACAAACCTGTTCACGTACACTCGACCCAGCTCCTTCAAGTTGTGTGGATTTTCAACGAAGGATTAGAGGTTTCAGACCAGGTTAGGCGAGAAATGCCGGTCTGTAATCACTGCCGCGTATGTACGTCTACGGGTCATCGACTAACCGACTCAGACGTCCAGGGCTTTCCATTGGTGGTTGTAAATCTGGCCCAGAAGATGGCATTCAGATTTCGGCCCCAGTCGAGATCGAGCTTCCTAGGCCCTGCAGGGTTCAGCATTGACCACCCTTCCGGCGTCGGACCTCGTCATCCCGGAATGATGATGGGTTCTATCGAACGACAGCTTGAATGTCACGGCGCCGACTTTCCGATGGTAAGGCTTGGCCAGTCGACATTAGTCACCAGGGAAATGCTCTGCTGTCGAAGTACGCGCTTCAGGACTCGGTTGGCCGCACCCTTCGGTAACTGAACGCTTTTCTGTTGCTCAGGCACTGCAAGTGGTTATACCTCCTTGGTGATACACAATGCAATAATCCTCTACGATGCACGGCATGATCAACTTGCGAGGACAATGTACCGAGTGTCTCGACGAGGACGCAAAGCGCCCGCCACTCCGAATCAGCAGCTGTCCTAATCGTTGCTCGGCGTGGGCATCTATGACTGCTTGTACCAGCCTTCAACAAGGTGCGTGCGGTCCTCGTTTGGGTCCCACCGCATAGTAACGGGTGTGGCGATTAACTTCCCCGTGGTTGGCTCCACTCGTAGAGCATGCCAGATACTCCGGTCACTGCAGCAAAAACCTGCATGGCCGGCACCGGCGCGGCGTCCCCCACCGTGTGGGTCTCAATCATGATGTCCTCGGTTTCCCCACAAACTGTTGTTGCCTCGGTGCGTCGGAGATATTCACTCGTGGAATGGGTGGTACAGCGTATTGTGGCGGTAATTCACTCGTTACTGACACGTGAACCTCTCGCCTGAAGGAGAGAGCCAAGGAACCTACCAATGCCATTCCGGACCAGAGACGTCACTCTCCTCGACCCGGCATTACGATTAATTCTAGCCTGGTGCCCCGGTTCCTGGAATAATGGTACAAGAAGATTGATAGGAGGGATGAGCGGTTAGAAAACCATAATGGTTATCAGAAGCCTGAACTCACAAGAGTCACAACTTCATGTAAAAGACCTACTAGATGGCGGCGACTTTCCCTGGAGCTTCCCGCAGCTGCTCCCGAATGACCTAAGGCCCGTCATACCACATGCGTTTCTCGAAAACTAGATATTCCGCGACACGCCGTTTTTCCGCAGGAGAAGCTGCTGGACCGCATCTTAATTAGTGATAGGATGCATGGGCTGGCCCCGCTTGTTGTAGATTTCAAGACTCTGTCATGATACCTTCAACGTCGCCCACAGAGCGCAAGAATCACGATCGAAACAAACCTGCTCCATGTCAATGTGAACGAGGGCATAGACCATTATCCTCGTTGCCAAACGCTGGTTCTTCGCGGGCGAGATATCCTTCCGTGGCACGGATGGACGGGATTCTGGCAAGAGTGACCTAGGGGTCTCAGACCCAGACGACCGTGACGGTGAGAGGGTGCATATGTGAGCCTGGTTTGCAAGGAGAGTGCGCAGCCGTCGAACCTTTGCCTTGCCGCCGATTTGTCGTAAACGTCCATGAGCAGAGCGTGCCACTGTGCGTCAGCTGCAGGGGGAATTTAACCAAAACTTTTGATCAACGTTGATTTGAACTTTGAAGAGACTGAGTACTGAAGTGGACCTTCCCATAGGTTTTCATTTGTTTAGAGGTGGTCAGATATCATATCCTTGCCAAGTTGGAGCAAAGTTGAGTAAAAGTTGAACAGAAGTTTGGGATGAGGACTTGTGCATTGGCATACCGCATGATTAGATTTTGTGACTATCTTCGAAAGTGTCTCTCTATCTCTCTCTACCCGTCCCTCCCGTCGCACGTCGGGTACGGCCACTGCCATGAGGCTGGCCTCTCCCATCTTCCATACTGAGATCCCCCTTGACGGCACCGCTAACTACCCGTTCCGGGCCAGCAAACATAGTACATCCCGTGGAACCCTCGCCTCCTCGTCTCACACCTCCCTACCGCCAGCAACCTTCTGGTCGTGGCCTTACCCGTGCACCTCCTCGCCCTCACCGTTCGGTCCCTGTCCCTAGTCGACGGTGACGACATGTAACTGTAAGACCTGAGGCCTCGTCGAGTTCCTTCTATGGAAGCTCTAATCTCGTCATCGTGGAACAGAGAGGCAATTACGACGCGTTCGGTACCTCGTTCGAGGGTATCATGCATGAGCACTTTTCATTTCACCTCTCGCCAATGGCCATGACGACTGAGCGCTGACGTTTTAGGTTGGGAAACCTCTTGTATACTTGTATGCCGGTGCGTGGAACGCTTCGGGGTTGATAACGGACGTCAGTTCCTCGGCCCCTGCCCATGGTTTCATTCGTCTCTCATGACGAGCCCTTAGGAATTGTGAGGCTCGAGAAGTATTCACGTTTGCACCGCTGCAGGATATCAAACCAGGTCTATCACCCTCTATGTATGTTGACTGCCGTACCGACATTCCCATGATAAATGAACCAACTTAACTTGTCGTATAGAACAGTCAGTTTGTCGTCGATTTAAGATCAGAATTTGGTTGGATCCCAATGTGCAGACAGGGCACCGAACTCCATAAGATGTTACACGTAGGTTCGCTAAGATCTGGAACGGGATCGCCACGGAAGCTCTCGTGTTCGAACCGCAGTCATGATTGAACATGTCAAATTTCATGTTTACCTCGCCCATCGCTTGACCGACCGAAGCGTCGGTGCCGCCTAGGCATGACAATGTCCTTTGGTTGTTTCGCGGATGGTCATGAACCCTTGATTGGATGGTCGTCCTTGTGTCTCTTCAGTGCCACCACTTCCCAGCACGACTTCCCTCTCCCTCCCTGTTTCTTTCGATGAAGCGCCTGCTAGTCTAGCCACTACCAGAAACATGTGTCTTACCTTCCTCTAATTCGCGTGCAGCAAATATGTAGTCCGTTTCTTTGCTGCATTTTTTCGTATGTCTTCCTGCTCCGTCAGCATCACTCACATCTAGATCTGTCCAATTCAGAATATGCATCTCTTTCCCCTGTCACCGCTGTGCACACCGATCACAAACGAGAAGATCCTAACCCGAAATGCGAGTCAGGACACCCCGGGTTCCAGACGAGCTCCTTCCAATACTACCTCCCCGCCGAAACATTCATCAATGCGACTGGTTCATTCCACCATATGGAGTGGTATGTGAGTATATTATTTACTCTCTATTCGCGAAATCGGAAATCAATGACGATCTCCCTTGCCAGAGCGGGCCTATCTTAGCATTTCACGGTTCGGACAACACGATCGGGTCTACACGGTCTGGAAACTTCTCGGGGATGCTCTGGACCCGACGTCTCGTGGAGTATTCGCGTTCTCCAACGAAGCTCGAAATCCAGTTCGAGCTCGTCTCCCCTATCACGGTCCCCTGGATCCCGAAACCCGTGACGTTCGATTATTATAAGGACGACTTCATTGTGGAGAGCATCTGCGCAGGTACAGTGTTCCGAGCGTTTCCCAAAACGGTGTCGGTGGAGAGAAAATCCCACCGGATTGCAAAAAAAGCCACCGGATAACGAAAAAATCCCACCGTTTGGCCTCTTCCTCCCTGCCACTCCCGCCCGCCATCATTCCTAAGTTTGGATGTGGGCGGGTTTACCTTATGTGATCACACGAGGAACTCACCTTTGGGAGGCTTCGACAGGCGCGAATCATGGCTGCGGACACCTGCTAATTCGTTCCTCTTCAGGTCCTGTAACATAACTCGAAGCTCTTTGACGCACTCGTTCCACAACTCCCTTTCTACGCCCTGCCGCCTTAAAATTCTTGAGTTCTTCTTCATATGTCGCAAGCGTTGAACGATTCGTGTTGATAGCACCACAAACCAGGTGGCGGGATGGGCGGAATGTATATCATTGTTCAAAGCGGTGCCGTGATGCCATGATGTTTTCGTTGAAATCCCACCGACACCGTTTTGCACTGAAATCCCACCGCTTTGGCAGAAATCCCACCGGAAAGGTCAACTGACAAAAATCCCACCGTCACCGTTTTGGAGTATACTCAGCGCGGTCAGGTTCTCAAAACAATGAATCCACTTCTTCCGTTCGCTCATCTGACCCCCGGTGATGCCCATTGTTTCGACTCTAGTGCGAAAGGTATCTCGGGGGGAAGCCAAGCGATCGATGGCATCAAAGTAGGATATGGCGCCGTCGTCGAGCTGGAACTCTCGTGAACAGCGGACGGCTGCTTTGGTCCCAGGTTCTCTCCAGAGGTGGCGAGTGGTGTCGGCGATGGGTGGGGAAGGGATGTGAGCACTCGGAGGATGTTCGTGCGACAGACTTGGTGCGACAGAAAAGGACTGTCGGACAAACGAGGTGACCAGGACGGTCGTAGTTGCCATGTCGATGCGCAACATTAAATGCGCGAATGATCGTATACATTGTTGCAGACATGCAGTGCGGAATAAGTTCACGAAGAGGAATACTGTGTTGGGCAGTGGGAGATATAAAATATATGTAGCGGCTTTGCAAATGTATAGATTGAACCAGAACGAAGGAGATCCTGAGATGAGATAAATCGTACATCTAGAGTTGGTCAAGTTATTGAGAAAATTGAACGGGAAGATGGTGGTGATAAATTTTGATACTAAAAGCGGAGTCTTCATTTATGGCGACTCGGAGGAAGGAGGGTTACGAGGCGGTTTGCCTTCACTGCTCTCCCTTTTTTCCCAAAGTACCGCTCAGTCTCGAAATTCCACTCTAGCGCGCCAGCCATCCAATCCAGAAGGCCCGAGACATAAACTTTAACTTCCTTGTCAACTTTCGGCCCCCAGGAAGGAATATTGGCCCAGTCATCAGTGAAGCGGTCCAACGTCTGATTGCACAGCGTCCCTGCAAAGTCCAGAGCCGACTGCCGATCGAGACCTTTGTGAGTCATCAAAACGGCAACGATATTGTGCATTTCCCCCCGAGCCTGTTCGGTGTTGTATGAAACAATGTCCTGAAATATAGCGAGTAAGGACGAGGCCACTAAAACATTATAGTCACCGAAATGTGATAATTACATTGGTCCATGCGATGTAATCGTTAGCAGCATCTCGAAGGGACAAGATGATGGGGTGTTCCATGACCTCATCCGGAATATGAAGATTATATGCATCTGGAAATATCGTCAAAGAAATTCAAACATGGAATGGACGGTAATCACATTCGATTAGCGCAAAGCAGGGCAAGCAGCCTGAGATACCGCGACGCAGAGCAATATAAGACTCCAAGTCGGGAATGATTCCAGCTACACGCTCGTGGGCCTGCTTTGTCAAACAATGGAATGAAAATTCCATTGCCCCAATGAATCGGCGCTGAGTGCCTTGCGATGCGGTAATGATTATGCGCTTGTAGATACTGCGAACGTTGGAATCAAATGAGGATCGCGCGATTATTAGAACGCACTCTCTAGTCATTTTCCCCACTCGTCCCGGACCATAGGTGTCTGGATGGTAGAGCGAGTTGATCACGACATCCTCGACAGAACCAGTTTCGCGGTTATCCATATCGTCCGAGATGTCATCAAGGTAAAACATGTACACCAGGAAATCTGTACACACTTGGAGCTGAGGGAGGCCAGCATAGGGATATGTCCTGGCACCGAACAGCCCGTGTTTGAGACCATCGATAGTCATAGAGTATTTTTTTCCCTCCGTAAGCTTGACTCCCTTGAAGAGCCAACGCTTCGTTTCCTTGGCCACTTGCTTATGGTGGCGGTTGACTTTGATGTGCGCTGGAAGTAAGTGGTGGGAGAACAACTTGGGCAGCATGAACGTTTCCACTGGTTGTTGCAAAACCATGACGAAATCGATGCGTGGGCGTGAAGAACAACAGGTATGAGAATACGGCTTGCAGTTAGAAGGTCCCCCCCCTTTATGAAGGCCACCCGGTTGGGACTCCGCCCAGTCAGAGGAGATCTCGGTCATTTGTCGCCGGTCGCCAACAAGATTTATTTCGAATGCCTTGGAACCCTATCCACTGATTTTTGTCCTGTCTCTCCCCGAACTTGGAACGGGTCTACCCTATGATAAGGTGCCTCGACGGCGGGTCAACGCTGAACCCTGTAGGGTCCCAGGGTCGACTGGGGCCGAAATGTGATCGCCGTCTTCTGGTCGGCTTTAGTTTTTCTTCAACTTGAAAGTAGTTCCTTACTAAGGTACTGTCGTTGATGGTGTTGTGGTCAATGACTGGTACTATCGTTGATACCGTAGTGGTCAGTGACTGCTCAATGGTCAGGCAGTATGATGCACCCACTTCCTCATCCTCTACACCTTAGACACCCCTTCGTGTGTTAGTTTTATACCTTTCCAATACCCACTGTCTTTTTTTGCCAACGAAAAACCCATTATTTGAGCTTTCCCGTCTTTTTGGGGGTTGTCACCTTTCGTCACGCCTGCCGTGGACTGCTGCTTCGGACTACAAAAAATACTACCGAAAAAGGCATTATGTCACGGAGCTCGCTTGAGGCCAGACGGGGCGATGAAGAGCCGCCGGAGAATGAAATTTGCCCTAGTGACTGTGTGACTGACCATTGGCCAGTCACTGACCACAACGCCGTCAACGATATAGTAAATGGTCAAACCGTGTTTCACCTACTTTCTCATCCCTTGCACCTTAGAGACTGGTTCATGGGTTCGTTTTATACCCTTCTAATACCCACTGTCTTTTTTGAGAGCGAAAATCGCATTATTTGAGCTTTCCCGTATTCTTCCCATCGCTGACCGCCACACCATCAACGATAGTATCTTGTCAAACTTCAGCAGCCGTTGATTAGAGATCCGGAGAATTACACCCTCCAGAGGATCTTTCACTAACAAACCAGGTCAGCGGAACAAAGATGGGACTCCCTGTTCCCTTCTCGGACAGACGGAGTCCAGAGTTCGGTCATGGGCGGCAGGGTTGAAGTTGGTTCGAAAGGACCTTCACACAGATAGATTGTCAACCCCCAGCGCTCTTCAACCGCCGCCGCAAAATGGGGTCAATTGGTATGCGAAGTCGGGAAGGGGCGCGGTAGCCTGAGCGCGGGAGGAATTGATATACTTTGGTTAGGCTGGGTACATGGTTCGGACAGTGGAACCCCGTTGTTGGGCTTTTTGCACAAGGCCTCATGACCCATAATGAGTCCTTTGTAAACCTGGCCCAAAAGACATTTCGGCCCCAGGCCCTGGGCCCTGCAGGGTTCAGCGTCGACCAGCCGTCTGGTGTTAGCTCTCTTTATCGCTGGAATGATGGGTTCTATCGAACGACAGCTTATGCCACCGCGGCACCATTTTTCCTATCTTTGATCCGTTGACGTCCGCTACCTGCAAAATCCTCTGCTGTCGAAGTATGGACTTGAAGACTCGGTTGACCGCACCCTTCGGTAATTGAACGCTTTTCTGTTGCTCAGACGCTGCAAGTGGTTATACCTCCTTGTTGATACACGATGCCTTAATCCTCGAAGATGCACGGCATTATCAACTTGCGAGGAAGATATGCCGAGTATCTCGACGAGGACACCGAGCACGCGCCACTCCGAACTGGTAGCTGTTTTAATCGTTGCTCGGCGTCGGCATTTATGACCGCTTGTAGCAGACTTCAACAAATCGTCTAGGTGCCATCGCACAGTAACAGGGTATCGCGATTGACGACCCCATGGTGGGTTCCATTCGCAGAGGATGCCAGGCGCTCCAGTTACTGTGGCAACAACCTGAATAAAAGACTTGGCCGGTACGGCGTCCCCCACCGCGTGGGTCTAGATCATGATAAACTGCTGTCTGGTCGGTTTCCCCACAAACCGTTGTTGCCTCGGCGCGTCGGATAATCATATATGGGCATTATGGAACCGACCAGATATTCACTCTTGGAATGGGTGGCACAGCGTAGAATGGGAGCAACCCACTCTTTGTCAACACGTGCCCCGAGGACAAAGCCCAGGAACCAACCATTCCGGACCCGAGCCTAGTGCCGGTTGCACGTTGCTATACTCCTGGAATGATGGCACGAGAAGATTGATAGGAGTGAGCGCGGTTAGAAAACCATGTTTATTGGAAGCCTGAACTCACAGGAAAGCGATATATATGACAACCAGGGTTGGCCGTAGTCATTATGATTAAACGGAGATATAGTGTCATGTAGGAAACCTACTAAACGGCGGCGACCTTCCCTGGAGCTTCCCACAGCTGCTCCCGAATGACCCACGGCCCATCATACCACATGCGTTTCTCGAAAATCAGATACTCCGTGACGCGCCGTTTCTCCGCAGGGGAAGTTCCTGGGCTGGACCTTGATGAGCCGTCGATAGGATGCATAGGCTGGCCCCGTTTGTCGTAAATCTCAAGACTCTGTCATGATGTTCAACGTCGTCCACAGAGCGCAAAAATCACGATCAAAACGAAACGAACCTGCTCCGTGTCAACGCGAACGAGTGCATGGACCATCATTCTGTTGCCAAATTTTGGTTCTTCGGGGGCGAGATATCCTTCCGTGGCACGGATAGACAGGACTCTGGCAGGAGTAACTTCCCGATGCAAGCGCCAGATATATTTGTAATTTGAGCTTTGGGCTCTTTTGAGCCGAAGCGCGTTGTCTTGGAATGCTGAGGTGGTAAGTTCCTTGATCGTTTTCTCGTCTTTTCTATACAGCCATTAATATGACGCCGTCAACCAAGAAAAAATGGGAGGCAATAACGTACTGGGCTAAAGCGACGTTGAGGTCCTGATATGACTTTACCGCTCCCTTTAAGAGGGGTTGCATCCATGATTTGGATCTGGTGGAGGTCGTGGTGAAGATTCGCCATGGCCACTGAGTAAAGAGTTTTTGGTAGAATTTGACTCTGGACAAGTCCAAGCCTGGTATAGCATCTGCTTGTGCCAGCATAAGCATACTGAAAAAGGCGAATCCATCAGGGATGGACTATTCAGACATGCAAAAGTCGACGTTTATTCACCTCGTGGCGTTCTTCGCAGCGTTGGATCGATTCTGAAGAAATTGATCGAACATAGCCCTCCAGGTAGGGAAATGTTTGCGAGCACCAAGACCTACGGAGTGTGGTAGAGCGACGTCTTTCCTTGCAGTGTCAAACCGTCAACATCTCGACGACCAAGGGGGTAGAACGGGGGGACTATCTACTCACCCAACGTCTCCACGCGTTGACCCCAGGGATCTGCGGAAGGAAATAGTCTGGCCATAGCCGAAATCTGTTCGATCTGTGCTAGCGCTTCTTCCTCATTCATCGTGGTTTTTGTTGTGTCCTCTTTCTCAGGAACTCGATACGATACGCCGCCAACTAGTTTCTTATTCTTCCGTCGACTATGAGGTATGACCGCGGAAGGGGAATCAGTAGCGACGGAAGCCTGTGACGCATGTCCCTTCACAGAGGATTTGGAAGCGGGTGCTGAAGTCGACGGATTCTGTTGCTTCTGTTTCATAGTAGAAACGGCATACTCCCGTGCCCTGGTCCTGGATGGTCCTACGTATAGATATCCAGCGCCCGGATGGAGGCGCAGGGCAGCCAGGGACCTCTTCGATATTCTGGAGGCCATGACAGCGACTGCTCGGATGAGTTTTCTGGAGCTTTCTCGGGAGTGGTATAATATTATTAGGTAATCACCGCCAACTTGTGTGGTCATGCTTGGCAACGGCAACTTCGGAAGCTTGCCGCCTGAAATTCGTGTTGCTTTCAAACTAAACCAGCCCTCGTTTTCTGCCATGCCTGTAAGTCGCCGTTATCCTTAGCATCCACCTCACTCTCATCCCTTTCGTCAGCGTCAATCCCGTGGTCGTTCAGCTGCGCCCCGCGCTACACCAGCACCTGCCCCAGCTCAATCTCGCGGAGCCCACACAGCAACTGCTCCTGCCGGCTACGCCCATGCACCTGCACCAACTGCACCAGCGGCTGCAACTGGTCAGGCTAAACAACCCGGCATGCTTGCCCAAATGGCTGCAACTGCTGGCTCGGTTGCCGTAGGATCCACTATTGGGCATGGGATTTCCCACATGCTTTTTGGTGGGAATTCGAGCACCCCAGCGGAGGCTCCCGCTCCCCCTGTTCAGCAACAGCAGCAATACCAGAGTGGTGTATCCTGCGAAGTCCAAGCCAAGGGTATGTCGCCCATTTTCTTGATCGACAAGCTGCCAATCATTGGTTCCTTTCAGAATTTACGAAATGCTTGGAGAAAGCTGACCTGCCATCTTGCTCGTGGTACCTTGACCAGCTCAAAGCTGTACGTCGTAAAGCAGTCATCCCGCAGAAATATTGCTGATAAAAGTTTTTGAAGTGCCAAGCTGCTGCCGCCCCGTATTAATGTATACGACCGATGATTAGGCAAAGCATTATATCTCAGGCATAGACATCTGTAGCTCATTGGAAATTGTAGCCGGCGCAATTATAATCGATATCCTCACTCTCCTGAACCCGTACCACAGAGAGATTTCGTTGACAGAAGGGTTCAGTCAGGGAGACAAAATGCGAGGTAGATACCAAGATAAATACAATTTGAATAGGCATTCAGTTATGTCTTGAAAATCCTCAGCAACCGCGCTTCAGTTACAATCCTGGTTCGACAGAGTGGGCATTCCCGTGAACTCTTCATTACAAGTTCAGAACAATCCCGGCACATAGCCAAATGTCTGAAAAAATTGCATCAGAATAGCAGCATCCTCCAGTCTCCCATCAGAACATACCCGCAGTCCACGATGGCAATATTAGCCTCATCATCTTGACATATGACACATAATCCCGTACGTTCGAGAGTCATCGCTGTTCCCCGCACATGGGGCGCCCGTGGAGGGGAAGACGTGGACATTGATCCTGACCCCCCGACACCGTCCATCCCCTGATTACTCCTCCTTGGTGCTGCCCAATCCCCCTCATCCTCCTCCATCACCCTCCCATGATAATAAGCCTGACTGCGCTCCGCCTCCGCTCTCCCCTGCCTCTCCCTCGTCCCCCAATTATGCTCCTCCAAAAGCTCTCTCTGCCTCTCAATCCTCTCCGCTTCCTCTACCTCCTCCACCATCCGCTGTCGCTCGCGCTCACGCCGCTCGTCCTCCACCAGAGTGCGCACCTTGTTAACTAAATCGCTTTTCTCTAGAATTAGGCCCGCGTTTACATGATTCGTGAAGAGAATGGCCTTGAGCGCGCCGATGGAGAGCGATCCAAGGGCAGAGTTGGGCATTTCAAGGAGCTGGTCCAGGGATGGTGGCGGCGTGGTCGAAGCGGTGCGCTGGCGGGGGTGCGGTGGAGGAGGGGGACTGAAGGCTTGTGATGTGGCTGGACGCGGCGGAGGTGGGTGTGGTGGCCGAGTATGGTGAGGAGGAGGTGGGTGTGGCGTATGGTGGGGAGGTGGGTGTGGCGTATGGTGGGGAGGTGGGTGTGGCGTATGGTGGGGAGGTGGGTGTGGCCGGGCATGGTGGGGAGGAGGTGGTGGCGGAGGCGAGTGTGGTTGGGGGAATTGATGAAAACGGGGCACCGGAGGAGGCTGGAAGCTGTACGGTTGTGGTACACGGGGTGGAACTGGGGGCGGAGGAGGGGGTGTATGCGGGGTGTAAGTCTGTGGCCGAGGAGGAGGGTGTTGGTGGTTGTAGTAGTATGGCTGATACTGGTGAGGTGGATGATCGGGTGCGAGGTCCGGCCTAGGGAAGCTCTGTGACTGAGGGTGTGCAGCCGGCCGTGGTGGAGGAGGAGCGGGTGGCGTCTGGCTGTTCCGGGAAAAGAAACTCCGATGGTGTGTGCCAGCTGCTCGATTGGGGACAGAGTATTTCCGGTAATAGGTCTGCAAGATCCGAGCGTTATATCTGGTTCTAATCGTAATGGGTGGGGAGCGCGCACCTCGTTTTCCGTCGCAAGACAGCCAGAACTCGTCTGAGATAAGGGAATGGTCAGGAACGACGTGAGTGTCACCGGAAACTACCTACTCTTGCCTCCAATATTTCTTCAACAAGATCGTCTTTCTCCACGGCACGTTGGGTCTGGATGTTATAAGCTTCCACATATTTCCGTAACTTCGAAAGGGGTATCGTCCTGAGCTGCCCCTTGCCAGACGCCGTTACTACAGGCTGTTCACTTTTGATACGAGCCCAAGCTTAGATGGAGACGTACTGGTGAGATACTCGATGCAGAACGCACAGACGTTCATAGAGCTATAACCTGTGTCCTGGCCACTGCGCGGCATCAAAGCCTGGTAATCGGTGCAATTATGGCAATACATATAACCTGAATGAGCAGAACGAGGTCGATTTGAGTCGATCTCCAAGCCGGAACACCTACCACAGTGGTTGCACTTGCGCGATCGGCTCAGGAACAAGTTGAACTCTCTATTGCATTTCCTGCAAGCCTGAGATGACTCCATTTGTGGGGGAGGTCCGCTGAGGAGTGGGATTCCTCTAACGTCGCTCATGATGATGAAGGATTCTCAAGAGATGTGAAAGGCGGAATGTCATCGAACATTCGACGGGGACAGTTTGGTAAGCCAAGAGCAGTCAGTCGAAAGGCGTGCCGCGACGTGCCGAAGCGCGCGCCTGGCTATATATTACAAAGTACTATATTTCGCAGATATGCTCGAACGTCTGCGCCCTGGCTCCAACACGGGCGACGGCCTTTTTTTTCTAACATTAAGCCCTTTCACCACTTCAGAACAATTTTGCACATTCTTATCCAGAGTTGGGGGGGTTCCTTGCGAGAATTATGTAGTTTCTGACGTCTTTATCCTTGTTACTTGAAATCCCTCTGCTTGCCTCTGAGTCCCAATTTTTTTCCTGTGGCGGCCTTTTGGGTCGTAGTCTTGGAGGGCTTCGGATTCAATGATTTTGACTCGTTTTGTTTAAGTCATTAACACTTGCCTCAGGACTGCGGCGATGCTCTAGTAGGTGTGATGCAAAACATTGGACCTGGCTATGGACAGTAGTGTCGTAAATCGGGAGTATTGTACTGCCAGGCGGCACAGTATTATCGAGGTTAGCGTCATTTTTTGTAGGGATAACAAAATAGTTTTACATTGTCTTGATTAAGTTCTGTCTGTTTTGGAGGCTTAGTGATGGGAACAAATGACAACAATGGCGGCGTGGAATGTTACTTACAAGAAACATAGCTGTGAAAGAACTGACAGTACCCAATGAGGATACAATGCAAAGCATTATTCATCGTCGCGCAACTTCTCAATATACACCAAGGTCACGAGAATCAGGTCCATGATATGCTCTCCGAGGCGGAAGACCTCCAACGTTGGCAGCTGAGATTCAGACAGGATGTGTCTTTGCCCCGTATGATAACGAGCCACAAGTCCTTGGGTCGAATCATTGAGTGACAGCTGTCTAGCGGTCAGAGACGCCCAAAAGTAAAAGGTTTATTCCCTCACTTCCCACACCTTGGACCCTATCGTCCACTTGTACTCACGGCCGTCTGGAGCCACGAACGCCCGATGACTATGACA
>Ga0307516_10002231_pt1 | contig 26212 bp, 23 predicted proteins | sample 19_EM_MG_FD_203310 | JGI IMG/M metagenome (GOLD analysis project Ga0307516, IMG submission 203310) | Populus trichocarpa ectomycorrhiza microbial communities from riparian zone in the Pacific Northwest, United States - 19_EM | ecosystem: Host-associated > Plants > Roots > Unclassified | place...
CCGTGCGGGACGGGTCCAGCCAGGCGTCCCAGCGGTCCGGGGTCAGCATCAGCGGCATCCGGGGGTGGATCTCCGCCAGCGAGTGCGGCCCCGGCTCGGGTGCCACCGCGAGGGGGCTCGTCTCGGCCTCCGTGGTGATCACGGAGCAGGTCACCCACCAGGCCCCCGGGTGGTCGTCGGGCAGCGTCCTGTCCCGCCAGAACTCGTACAGCCCGGCCATCGCGAACACGGACCCGTCGGCGGGGAGCACGAAGTAGGGCTGCTTGCGCGGCCGCTTCTTCTTCCCCTCGACCTCCAGATCCCGCTCCTGCGCTCCGGTGACCCACTCGTAGTAGCCGTCGGCGGGGATGACGCAGCGCCGGGCGGCGAAGGCACGCCGGTACGACGGCTTCTCGTGGACGGTCTCCGCGCGCGCGTTGATCATCCGGGCCGCGCCCTCGGGGGTCTTGGACCAGCTCGGCACCAGCCCCCACTTCAGCTTCCGCAGCTGCCGAACCGGTCGCGGGTCGTCCGTGTCCTTCAGAGGACGGTCGAGGACCGCGTAGACCTCCTTGGTCGGGGCCACGTTGTAGTCGGGGGCCAGGGTCTCCTCGGGCTCCCACTTCTCGACCTCGAAGACTCCCGCGAGATCCTCGGGGCCACGACTCGCCGCATACCGTCCGCACATGTGTTCCACCTTGGTGCTCTTGTGCCCCAGTCACCGGGCCACCTCCAAGAGTGGCAGACCGCTACCGAGCGCGGGGGAGCGGTTCCCGACTGTTGATCACGCCTGGTGATCGTGATTGGCTCGGTCGGTGAATCTTCTGTTGACGGCCAGCGGTCTGCGCAACGAGACGCAGCGCATCGCGCTCCGGGACATGCTGAGCAAGCCGTTCACTTCGGCGAACCTCGCCTACATCCCCACCGCGTCCGTCGCCGAGCCCGGCGATCACGGATGGGTCGTCGAGGATCTGAACCGCCTGCACGGTCTCGGCTGGCGGGAGCTCGACATCCTGGAACTCAACGGTCTGCCCCGGGGGATGGTCCTGGACCGGCTCTCGCACGCCGACGTCATCTACGTCCAGGGCGGCAACCACTACCACCTCGCACGCAGCATCAGCGGCAACGGCCTGGCCGACGCGTTCCTCGACATGCTGCGGGACCGGGTCTACGTGGGCGTGAGCGCCGGGTCGATGATCTTCAGCCGGCATCTCACCGAACACTCCGCAGACGTCATCGGTGACACCGCGGACCTGGAAGTGCTCGGCGCGACGACGCTACAGCCGCCGTTCGGCGTCTTCGACTGGTACCTCAAGCCCCATCTGTACTCGCCGAACTTCCCGGAGCGGACCGACGCCTGGGCCGATCGCATCGTCGAGCGGGCCGACTTCCCGATCTACTTCATCGACGACGAGACGGCCGTCCGCGTCCGCGACGAGGAAGTGGATGTCGTCACCGAGGGCCGGTGGCGCTTCCATCGGTGACTCGGCGGGGATACGGCCCGGCACTCCCCTCCCCTCCGGCCTCCGATCCTGAGAGCCGCCGATGTTCTCGACGTAGGTCGTGGTGGGTGGGCCGGCCCTGAAACCGCCGCACACGCTGCTGGAAGCGCCGGCCCACCCGGTCCGCATGCCCATGTGCCGGGCGCAGGCCCACCGTGCCCACCGTGCCCACCCCGGCGAACTCGTCGGCGCCACCGGCCTCACCGCCCCGAAGGTCTCCCGCGAGACGGGTCTCCTGAGGTGTTCTCAGGTGACTCCAAGTCAGCACACAGCCGGCACCGGTAGAGCAGGAGCCTCGGATCACTCCGGGGCTCTAACGCTGTGACCTGCACTTTCACCTGTCAGGAACGATGGCTGCCAGGTCGGCGTCTCAGATACCGTCCGCACATACGTGCCACACTGCCAGGCCCACCCGCCGCCTGCCGCCCGCCCACCACTCCCCCACGAATTGCGCCACGCGCCAGCCGCCCTTGACCGACACCCACGGGAGCCACCGCCGACCATGCACACCACCGCATCCGAATCGCTCGCCTCTCTCTGGGACGAGATCTTCGGCAGCCAGCCCGACCCCGACCTGTGGGTGGTGCTCGCGACTCTGGCCGCATCACTCGCCGTGGTCGTCCCGCACTCGCTGTGGCGCATCGCGCGCAACGCCATCACCATCGCGCACGAGGGCGGCCACGGCCTGATCGCGCTACTCACCGGCCGCACCCTCACCGGCATACGGCTGCACTCGGACACCAGCGGGCTGACCGTCAGTCGCGGCAAGCCGCACGGCCTCGGCATGATCCTCACGGCCGCCGCCGGCTACACCGCTCCCCCGCTGCTCGGCCTCGGCGGCGCCGCGCTGCTCGCCGGCGGCCACATCACGGCCCTGCTGTGGCTGGCGACCGCCCTGCTGATCGCGATGCTCGTGATGATCCGCAACGCCTACGGCGCCCTCACCGTGCTCGCCACCGGCGGGACGTTCGTGGTGGTGTCCTGGCTGGCCGGTCCCCAGGTGCAGGCCGCGTTCGCGTACGCGGTGGTCTGGTTCCTGCTGATCGGCGGGGTGCGCCCGGCCTTCGAACTCCAGGCGAAGCGGGCGCGCGGCGGCGCGGGGGACTCGGACGCGGACCAGCTGTCGCGGCTGACACATGTGCCGGCGGGGTTGTGGCTGTTTCTGTTCCACGCGGTTTCGCTGTGCGCGCTGATGGGTGGGGGGCGCTGGCTGCTGAAGCTGTGACGCGGCCCCGAACGCGGCGCGGCAGGGGCGCGGGGCCGTGACCATACGCGGCTCCGTCCCGTGGGTGCGACCAGCCACAACGCTGCCGCACCCGACCGACCGCCTCCTTATAGAGTGGCCCCATGGCCCCGAACCCCGCAGACACCGCCCTCTGGCCCGCCCCGCAAGCGAGCGGCGCCGTCGACGCCACGGTCCACGTGCCCGGGTCCAAGTCGGTCACCAACCGGGCCCTGGTGCTTGCGGCCCTCGCCTCCGAACCGGGCTGGCTGCGCCGCCCGCTCCGCTCCCGCGACACCCTGCTGATGGCCGGCGCGCTGCGCACCATGGGCGTCGGCATCGAGGAGGGCGTGGGCCCCGACGGCACCGGCGAGACCTGGCGGGTACTCCCGGCCGGCCTGCGCGGCCCGGCCACGGTCGACGTCGGCAACGCCGGCACGGTGATGCGCTTCCTGCCGCCGGTCGCCGCGCTCGCCGACGGCCCCATCCGCTTCGACGGCGACCCGAGGTCGTACGAACGTCCCCTGCACGGCGTGATCGACGCGCTGCGGGTCCTCGGCGCCCGTATCGACGACGAGAGCCGCGGCGCGTTGCCACTGACGGTGCACGGCGGAGGCGCCCTGGACGGCGGCCCGGTGGAGATCGACGCGTCCTCGTCGTCGCAGTTCGTGAGCGCCCTCCTGCTGTCCGCCCCGCGCTTCAACCAGGGCGTGGAGGTCCGTCACACCGGTTCCACGCTGCCCTCCATGCCGCACATCCGGATGACCGTCGACATGCTGCGCGCGGTCGGCGCCCAGGTGGACACCCCGGAGTCGGGTGGCGAGCCGAACGTCTGGCGGGTCACCCCGGGCGCCCTGCTGGGCCGTGACCTGACCATCGAGCCGGACCTCTCCAATGCCCAGCCGTTCCTGGCGGCGGCCCTGGTGACCGGCGGCAAGGTCGTGGTCCCGGACTGGCCGGCCCGCACCACCCAGCCCGGCGACCGGCTGCGCGAGATCTTCACCGAAATGGGCGGTACCTGCGAACTGACCGAGTACGGCCTGGAGTTCACCGGATCGGGTGCGATTCACGGCATCGATGTCGACCTGGGCGAGGTCGGCGAGCTGACCCCGGGCATCGCGGCGGCCGCGGCCCTCGCGGACTCCCCCTCCACCCTCCGGGGCGTGGCCCATCTCCGCCTGCACGAGACGGACCGGCTGGCCGCGCTCACCAAGGAGATCAACGAACTCGGCGGTGACGTCACCGAGACCGCCGACGGTCTGCACATCCGCCCGCGCCGACTGCACGGCGGGATCTTCCACACGTACGAGGACCACCGCATGGCGACGGCCGGCGCGATCATCGGCCTGGTGGTCGAGGGGGTGCACATCGAGAACGTGGCGACGACGGCGAAGACGCTGCCGGACTTCCCCGACCTCTGGGCCGGGATGCTCGGGGCATAGGGGCTTCGCATGCGTCGCTACGGCAAGCACACCGACGAGGACGACATCCGCTCCCGTCCGAACCGCAAGGGCAACCGGCCCCGGACGCATATCCGGCCCAAGCACGAGGACGCCGTCGAGGGCATGGTCCTCACCGTCGACCGCGGCCGGCTGACCTGTCTCGTCGACGGCCGGATCGTGTTCGCGATGAAGGCCCGCGAGCTGGGCCGCAAGGCCGCGGTGGTCGGCGACCGGGTCGCCATCGTCGGTGATCTGACCGGCCAGAAGGACACCCTCGCGCGCATCGTCCGCATCGAGGAGCGCACGTCGGTCCTGCGGCGCACGGCCGACGACGACGATCCCTACGAGCGGGTGATCGTCGCCAACGCCGACCAACTGGCGATCGTCACGGCCCTGGCCGACCCGGAGCCCCGCCCGCGCCTCATCGACCGCTGTCTGGTGGCCGCGTTCGACGCCGGTCTCGAGCCGTTGCTGGTGATGACGAAGTCGGACCTGGCGCCGCCCGACAAACTCCTGGAGCTGTACGGCGACCTCGACATCCCCTACGTCGTCACCAGCCGCGGGGAACTGGAGAACGGCGATGCGGCACGGCGGGTGCGCGAGGAACTCGGCGGCAGGATCACGGCGTTCATCGGGCACTCGGGCGTGGGCAAGACGACCCTGGTGAACGCGCTGGTCCCGGAGGACCGCCGCCGCCTCACCGGCCATGTGAACGCGGTGACGGGCCGCGGCCGTCACACCACCACCTCGGCGCTCGCGCTGCCGCTGGCGGACGACGACGGCTGGGTGATCGACACCCCGGGCCTGCGGTCGTTCGGCCTGCACCACGTGGACCCGTCCCGGGTGATCAACGCCTTCCCCGACCTGGAGCCGGGCACCGAGGGCTGCCCGCGCGCGTGCAGTCACGACGAGCCGGACTGCGCGCTGGACCAGTGGGTGGCGGACGGCCACGCGGACCCGGCCCGCCTGTACTCACTGCGCCGGCTGCTGTCCACGAGGGAACGCACGGAAGGCGACTGACCTCCACGTTGTTTGTCTCCCTGGGTGTCTGGCAAGGGCATAATCACACCGAGCCGGATCCCAGCCTGACCAAAGCCAGACGAAACGGTCCACGAACGCTGGAGAACGTGGACATACGGGAGGACAGCACATGGCGTGGCTGCTGGTCATCGTGGCGGGGTTCCTGGAGACCGGATTCGCGGTCTGCCTGAAGCTGTCACACGGCTTCACCAGACTCTGGCCGACGGTCGCGTTCTGCGTCTTCGCGCTCGGCAGCTTCGGTCTGCTGACCCTGGCTCTGAGAAAGCTCGACGTGGGCCCGGCCTACGCGGTGTGGACGGGCATCGGCGCGGCGGGCACGGCCATCTACGGCATGATCTTCCTCGGCGACCTGGTGTCGACGTTGAAGATCGTCTCGATCAGCCTGGTGATCACCGGCGTGATCGGACTGCAGCTGTCGGGATCGGCGCACTGAGACCGCCGCCGCGGAAGACATGCCGCCGCCCCACAGGGAGTACCGCCGCACCGGGACAGACGCCGCACTGAAACTGTCGCCGCGCGGAACCGACCGCCGCACTGAGACTGCCGCCGCGCTGAACCGACCGCCGTACGCAGAACAGCCCCTCCACCCCGGCCGGGCCCGCCGCTACGGCGTCAACTGGCGTGGCAGCGCACTCCGTACGAGATCCGCCACTCCGCCCTCGCCGGGCGGCGCGGCCGCACAGGACAGCGCGAGCCGGACGACGAGTTCGCAGGCGCGGGCCAGGTCGGCGGCCTCCGGCTTGGGCGTGCCGGGCCCGGCGAGCACGGTGACGGCCCGGTCACGGACGAGGGCCACGAAGTCACCGGGTGACGGCAGCGGGCCGTCCGCCCGGCGCTGCGCCGGTACGGCCGAGGAGGACGGCACGGCCTTCAAGGTCGGGGAGGGCAGCCGCTCGCTCCAGCAGCCGGTGAGCATCGCCCGTACGAGCGCGTTCTCCTGGGCGGTGGAGGCCGTCCACTCCGCGGTCACCGTCAGCCGCTGCAGGGCGTCGCCGTGTCCGGTCAGCGCCCGCTCGACCCCGGTGAGATAGCCGTCCGCCTCTCGGCGGACGAGCGCGCGGGCCAGGCCTTCCTTGCTGCCGAACTCGTTGTACAGGGTCTGCCGGGACACTCCGGCCGCCGCGGCCACGTCCACCATCCGCACCGCGGACCACGGTCGGCGCGCCAGCGCCTCGTAAGCGGCATCCAGCAGGGATTCCCGCGCTGCAGGCATCATCGCCTCCCGAGGGCGATCGGCTCTGCGCCCAGATTTGACGCGCACAGAGTCACTGTCAAGGGTTCGCGAGGGCGCGCGGGGGGCGCTCGGCCGGCTCGCACAAGCTGCCGTCCCGGGCAGCCCGACCACGAAACCCCCCTGTAGCCGGTACCCACCTCGACAGATACCGTTCCTACATGCCCGATTACCACGACGACCTCCGTCTCGCCCACGTTCTCGCGGACGCGGCGGACGCGGCCACCATGGAGCGCTTCAAGGCCCTCGACCTCAAGGTCGAGACGAAGCCGGACATGACCCCGGTCAGCGAAGCGGACAAGTCCGCGGAGGAACTCATCCGCGGTCAGCTCCAACGCGCCCGGCCCCGCGACGCGGTCCTCGGCGAGGAGTACGGCATCGAGGGCACCGGACCCCGCCGCTGGGTCATCGATCCGATCGACGGCACGAAGAACTACGTACGGGGAGTGCCCGTCTGGGCCACCCTCATCTCCTTGACGGAGGCGGCGGAGGGCGGCTACCAGCCCGTCGTCGGCCTGGTCTCCGCTCCCGCACTCGGCCGCCGCTGGTGGGCCGCGAAGGGACACGGGGCCTTCTCGGGGCGCAGCCTGACCGCCGCCTCCCGGCTGAGCGTCTCCCGCGTCTCGAAGCTCTCCGACGCCTCCTTCGCGTACTCCTCGCTCACCGGCTGGGAGGACCAGGGCCGCCTGGGCGGCTTCCTGGACCTGACCCGCGAGGTGTGGCGCACGCGTGCGTACGGCGACTTCTGGCCCTACATGATGGTCGCCGAGGGCTCGGTGGACCTGTGCGCCGAACCGGAGCTCTCCCTCTGGGACATGGCCGCGAACGCGATCATCGTGACGGAGGCCGGCGGCACCTTCACCGGTCTCGACGGCCGCCCGGGCCCACACAGCGGCAACGCGGCGGCCTCCAACGGGCTGCTGCACGACGAGTTCCTGGGTTATCTCAACGAGCGCTACTGACCGGCGCCGGGCACCGCCGGCGAGGAGCAACGGGCGCCGCGTCAGGCACAGATGAGCGCGCGCGCCCTCAATTGGCCGCACGCGCCCTCTTGTTGACCTCCGCTTTACCTGCCACTCTGAGAGCACCCTCATTTGTGAACTTGTGAACCGCTGAACGAACTCGGCGGTTCTTGGAGGTGACTCGGAACCCATGCTGGTCCGCGACGCCATGAGCACGGTGGTTCTCACCATCGGCCCCGCCCACACCCTTCGCAGAGCGGCCGCGCTGATGTCCGCGCGCCGCGTCGGTGCCGCGATCGTCCTCGATCCCGACGCCGGCGGCATCGGCATCCTGACCGAACGCGACATCCTCAACTCCGTGGGACTCGGCCAGAGCCCGGACACGGAGCACGTCCACGCCCACACCACCACCGACGTCGTCTTCGCCGCCCCGGCCTGGACCCTGGAGGAAGCGGCCCGCGCCATGGCGCACGGCGGCTTCCGTCACCTGATCGTCCTCGACCGTGACGGGCCTGTCGGCATCGTCTCGGTGCGCGACATCATCCGCTGCTGGGTCCCGGCCCGGCAGCACGCACCGGCCTGACCTCGCGGACGGGTCGGCTCCCTTCCGGAGTGTCCGGCAGAGTCCGGCAGTATCCGGCGGAGTCCGGCCCGCCCGCTCACGACAAGCGATCCAGCCCCGATTTCACAATAGACAACATCTAAGTTAAAAGTCTTTCCAAAGTCACACCCATTCGGAACCTGGTCTCCCTAGCTGTTAGGCTGTCTCGTATGAGTGACCTTCTGGAACGGCTGCGCGGACGCGGATGGCGGATGACCGCGCAGCGGCGTGTCGTGGCCGAGGTCCTCGACGGCGAACACGTCCACCTGACGGCCGACGAGGTCCACTCCAGGGCTGTCGTCAGGCTGCCCGAGATCTCCCGGGCGACCGTCTACAACACGTTGGGCGAGCTGGTCTCCCTGGGCGAGGTGCTCGAGGTCGCCACCGACAAGCGCGCCAAGCGGTACGACCCGAACGCGCACCAGCCGCACCACCACCTGGTCTGCGCCCAGTGCGGCGCCATCCGGGACGTCCACCCCACCGGCAACCCGCTGGCCGACCTCCCCGACACCGAGCGCTTCGGCTTCACGGTCTCGGACGTCGAGGTGACGTACCGGGGCGTGTGCCCGAACTGCGCGGCGGCCTAGCCTCTCCGGCGGCGCCACCCTCCCTCTTCGGAAAGCCCCGGCACCCATGGGTGCCGGGGCTTTCCGCCGTGTACCCCCTTCGGCACCCTTCCCGTATCTGACGGGTCGTCATATCGTCGTGCGGCACGCCCCACCCCGTACCGAACTCCGCGAGGAGCAATCGTGGGAGACCCGCACCCAAAACTCCACGCCACCGAACTGACCCGCACCTTCGGCCGCGCGCCCCGCGCCGTCGAGGCCCTCGGCCCCGTCGATGTCACCGTCGCCCCCGGCGAGTTCGTCTGCCTGGTCGGCCCCTCCGGCTGCGGCAAGTCCACGCTCCTGCGCATCGCCGCGGGCCTGCTCCGCCCGAGCACCGGCCGCCTGGAGATCCGCACGTCCAGCGCCCGCCCGGCCGCCATGATCTTCCAGGACTACGGCATCTACGACTGGAAGACGGTCCGCGCCAACGTCCGCTTCGGCCTCGACATCCAGCGCGTCCCACGCCGCGCGGCGAACGCACGCGCCGACGAGTGGCTGACCCGCATGGGCCTCGCCGACTTCGCGCACGCCTACCCGGCCGCCCTCTCCGGCGGAATGCGTCAGCGCGTGGCGATCGCCCGCGCGCTCGCGGTCGAGCCCGAACTCCTCCTCATGGACGAGCCGTTCGCGGCCCTCGACGCCCAACTCCGCATGATCCTCCAGGAGGAGCTGCTGGAGCTCACCCAAACCACCCGCACCACCACGCTCTTCGTCACCCACAGCCTGGAGGAGGCGATCGTCCTCGGCGACCGTGTCCTGGTGATGTCCGCCCGCCCGGGCCGGATCATCGCCGAACACCGTCCGCCCTTCCCGCGTCCGCGCACCGGCGACATCCGCTCCACACCCGAGTTCACAGCCCTCAGGAGCGAACTGTGGGACCTCCTCCGGAAGGAGGCGGTGCCGGCGTGACGACGATCACTCCGCGCCGGGACTCGCTCATCGTCCGCCGCCCCGGCCCCCGGGAACTCCACCCCTTACGCGCCCACCGGCGCCACCGTGCCCTGGAACTGTCACTCGCCGCGGCCGTCCCGCTCCTCCTGGTCCTCCTCTGGCAACTGGCCGCCACCCAGGCCTGGATCGACGACCGCGTCTACCCTGCCCCGTCCACGATCCTCGCCGACGGCTGGGACCGGGCGGCGGCCGGTGACCTCTGGCCGGACGTGTGGGCGACTCTGAAGCGCGTCCTGGCCGGCTACACGACCGGCACCGCGGCGGGATACGCGCTCGGCCTGCTGATGGGCTCCCTTCCCCTGGTCCGAGCCGCCCTCGAACCCCTCCTGGACGCCCTGTACGTCGTACCGAAACTGGCCCTGCTCCCGATCTTCCTGAACATGTTCGGCCTGGGCGAGGGGCCCCAGGTGGCCCTGGTGGCGGCCACGGTCTTCTTCTTCGTGTGGATATCGACGATGTCGGCGGTGATCGCGGTCCCGGCCGGCCACCGCGACGCGGGCCGGGTCTTCGGCGCCTCCCCGTGGCAGATGTTCCGCCATGTACTGCTGCCGGCGTCGTTGCCCCAGGTCCTCGTGGGCGCCCGGATAGCGGCCGGTGTGGCGGTCCTGGTGATCGTCGCCTCGGAACAGATCGCCGCCACGAACGGTCTGGGCCATCTGATCTTCGACTCCCGCGCGCTGTTCCAGAACGACGTGATGTTCGTCGGCATCGTCTGCGTCGCCGCGCTGGGGGTGCTCTTCTCCGAACTGATCCGGCTGGTGGGCAGATTGCTCACCCCATGGGCACCGAGGGACCGAGGACGGGGACAGTCATGAGGGAACCCATGAAGCGGCACAGGAGACATGCCTACGGTGCCGTGGTCGCCGTGGGCGTACTGCTGGCGTCCTCGGCCTGCTCGTCGCCGTCGGCCGGGCGCGCGGAGCCGAAGGCGGACCTGGCGACGCGCACGGTCCGCCCGGTGGACGGCTGCGGCGACACGTCCTGGACGGACCCGGCGGACCGCTCACCGACCCGCACGCCGGCCCGTTGTCGCCCCGGCGCCCCCGCCCCACAACCACTCCCCGAACCCCGGAAGCTGACGATCGCGACGGGGACCTTGAGCGCCGAGTACACGGCACCACTCCAAGTGGCCCTCGACAAGGGCGAGTTCAAGAAGGACGGCCTGGACGTCACGCTGAAGGTCCTGCCGACGCCGGACGCGCTCCCGCTGCTGGCCAAGGGGGACATCGACGCGCTGTGGGCGGCCCCGGAGGCGGCGGTCATGAACGGCGTCCGGGGCGGCTTCGACATCAGGTGGGTGGCGGGGAACTTCTCCCCCGACCCGAAGTCGAAGAGCGGCCTGTGGGTGCGCTTGAGGGACGGTGAGAGCCCGGACCGGGTCGCGATGGCGGGGCGCCGCATGGGCACGATGATCGGCAAGGGTTCGGTGATCGCCTACCCGATGGAAAGCGCGCTCAAGGCTCACGACGGTGGCCTCGACCGCATCCAGTACCAGCAACTGGGCTCGGCCGACGTGCTCACGGCCCTGCGGAACGGAGGCGTCGACTCGGCCTGGCTCCTCGACCCGGTGTGGCGCCGCGTCGACGGCGAACCGGGCTACGCCTTCCTCGGCGGCCAGCCCCTGGGCGAGCCCCTCGGCGGCATGCTGTACGGCCCGAGCCTGCTGAACGACGACGTGGACGCGGGGGTGGCTCTCCTGCGCGCGTACATCCGCACGATCAACACGTACTTCGCGGCGGACTACAAGAAGAACAAAACCTTCGTCACCTACCTGGCCAAGCTCCTGAAATCAGACGAGGGGATCCTCCGCTCCACCCCGTCCCTCCACATGGACTGGGAGATCCGCACCGGCACCACCGATCGCCTCCAGTCGGCGTACCGCGCCCAGGGCGTGACAGAAGGCGACGCACTCCCCGAACCGAAAACCGTGAACAGAGCTCTGTACGAGGAAGCAGTGGGCCACCACCCCTGACGACCCGAACAAAAACCGAGGGCCGGAACCCTTTCGGATTCCGGCCCTCGGCCTTCAGTAGCGGGGACAGGATTTGAACCTGCGACCTCTGGGTTATGAGCCCAGCGAGCTACCGAGCTGCTCCACCCCGCGTCGATGAATGGAACACTACGTCAAGGACGGACACAGAGGCAAATCCATTCCCCCCACACATCAACGCAGGTCAGCAGCCACCCCCCGGCAAGGACAGCACAGGCCAAACCAGACCCCCGCCCCAGCTCGACGCAGCGTCACGCCGACAGCTCCTGCCGCAACGCGTCCCGCAATCGAGCCGCCCGCTCCGCAACCTCCTCCGGCCCGAGCGACACCGCCCGATCGGCCCACCGCTGCCCCTCCGCCAGCTCCCCCCGACGCGCGTAGACCAGCGCAAGCCGCAACGCCGCCCGCCCATGCCCGGCGTCAGCCGCCCGAGCCCACCACACCGCCGCCTCCGGCTCACTCCCCTCACGAGCAAGCAGCAGCCCCAGATTGAACGCCCCGTTCCGCGACCCGGCCTCGGCCGCCTCCCGGTACCACCGGGCCGCCTCGACCACGTCCCCCCGAGCCGCCGCCAGCATCCCGACCCGCACCTGCGCCCGCCGATGCCCCTGCGACGCCGCCCGCTCGTACCACTCCTCGCACTCGCTCTTCTCGTGCACCGACTCACCCAGCTCATGCGCGGGCTCCGGCGGCCGCCGCGCGTCCAGCACGGTGGCCAGCCGATACGCGGCCTCCGCACTCCCCCGTCCCGCCGCACACCGCAGATGCCGCTCGGCCTCCCGCTCGTCCCCGTCCCGCAGCCGCGCGATCCCGACCTGCAGCGCCGCCTCGGTGTGCCCGGCCGCCGCCGCCCGCTCGTACCACCGCAGCGCGACCGAGTCCTCCGCCCGCCCCGCGAACAGGATCCCCAGGTTGAACGCGGCGTCCACACTCCCCGCCTCCGCGGCCTTGGAGAACCACGGCTCCGCCCCGGCCGTGTCCCCGCCCTGCAACAGGAGGATCGCCAGCGCGTTGGCCGCCTCCCGATGCCCTGCGTACGCGGCCCGCCGGTACCACTGCTCGGCCTGCGCGGTCCGCCCCTGCTCGGCACAGAGCAGCCCCAGGTTGTACGCCCCGTTGTCGTCCCCGGCGTCCATCGCCGCCCGGTACCACCGCTCGGCGGTCTGCGGCTCACCTCGCTCGGCGTGCAGCGCGCCCAGCGCGTTCGCCGCGTTCCCGTCGCCGTCCTGCGCGGCCCGCAGCCACCACACCGCGGCGCTCTCGGTGTCCCCGGCGTCCCGCAGCAGGAACCCGAGCGCGCAGGCGGCCCGCGCCTCACCGTCCTTGGCGGACGTCAGATACCAGCGTCCGGCCTCCTTGAGCTCACCGCGCTTCTCCAGGATCGCCCCGAGGTGCAGCGCGGCCCGCCGGTGTCCGCGCGCGGCGGCCTGCCGGTACCACTGCTCGGCCTCCTCCGTCGCGACGACACCGTCGTCGGCCCCGGTTCCCCCCTCGGGCACGGCCTTGCGATCGAGCGCCCGAGCCAGCCGGTACGCCGCCTCCCGGTGTCCCCGCTCGGCCGCCGCCCGCATCCACCGCTCGGCCCCGGCGTCCCCGCGGTGCTCCAGCAGATCGGCGAGGGCGTACCCGCCGAGCGCGTGGCCCTGCTCGGCGGCCTGGCGCAGCCAGTACTCCGCGGCGGGCTCGTCGCCCCGCTCGCGGTGGTACCGGCCCAGCGCGTGAGCGGCCGCCGCGGATCCGGCGACGGCGGCGATGCGCCACCACCCGGCGGCCTCGTCGGCGTACCCGCGCTGATGAAGAAGTACTCCCAGATTGTTGGCGGCGGCCCGGTCACCGGCCGCGGTCGAGGCACGCAGATGGGGTTCGGCTCCGTCGAGATCACCGCGGCGTAGCAGCATGGCGCCGAGGACACTCATCGCCTCGGCGTCGCCGGATTCGGCGGCCAGTCGCTGACGGAGCTCCTCGGCAGCATCGTCAGCCGCCTCCCCGGCCTCGTCCGGCCCGGAAGGTTGCACAAAACGCCCTGTCTCGAACAGAGTTGCCTTGTCCCCCATAACGTCCATCGTCGCACCACCTGCAACCTGGGTACACCTGGTATACCGCAGCCATTGAGGTCACTACAGCGTTTTGTCGACTTGCCCACAGAGAGACAAGTCAAACACAGAACCCCCAACTCCCCTCCACGGCATGACCGTGCCCCTTCCCGGCACATGCGTTCGCACACGACGAAGGCCCGGATCCTCTTCAGGATCCGGGCCTTCGTCGGCGGACGACTCACGTCGTCGACTTCAGTAGCGGGGACAGGATTTGAACCTGCGACCTCTGGGTTATGAGCCCAGCGAGCTACCGAGCTGCTCCACCCCGCGCCGTTGTTCTGCAACCGTATCACGGCGCGGGGTGGGCTTTGATCAACCGCTGGGACTGCTGCTGGGACTACCGCTGGGACTACTGCTCGGACTCGGGCTGCTACTGGCCTTGTCGCCGCTGCCAGTTCCCTTGCCGGCCGCCGCCTGCGCGTCCTCGGCCCGCTTCAGCGCGGCCTCAAGGTCCTTCTGCGCCTTGCCGTACGCCTCCCAGTCGATCGGCTGCTTGTTCAGCGCCTCCTGGCCGGCGTCGAAGGCCTTCTGGGCGTCGTTCAACGCCGCCTGGACCGTGGGGTTGGTGGAGGACGGTGGTGGCTTCGTCGTATCGCCCTGGTCCGGTGGTGGCTCGGTGGTCGAACCGTCCGCTCCGAAGACCTTGTTGAGGGCCTCGCCGAGGGTGTCCTCGAAGGCGGTGTTGCCTCCGTAGGTCACCAACACCTTCCGCAGCAGCGGGTACTTCAGGCCGCCACCACGAACGTAGACCGGTTCCACGTACAGGAGTTCGCCGTCGAGTGGCACCGCGAGCAGGTTGCCGTACTCCACGGTGGAATCACCGCGGTTGAGCAGGCTGATGGTCTCGGCGATGTCCTGTTCGGAGTTGAACTGACTCTGCACCTGTTTAGGCCCGTTGACGGTGGTGTTCGTCGGCAGTTTCAGAACTCTGATCTTGCCGTAGTCGCCGGTGCCCGCCTCCGCGTCGACCGTCATGAACGCGCTGAGGTTGTCCCGGCCGTTGGGCGTGAACGTCGTCGTCAGCGAGAACACCTGCGACGACTGGTCGGGCATCTTCATACTCAGGTAGTACGGCGGCACCGCGTTGCCCGACTTGTTGGTCGGGTCGTCCGGCACCTGCCACACCTCGCTGCCACTGAGGAATGTCTGCGCGTCCTCGACGTGGTAGCGGCTGAGCAGCTCGCGCTGGACCTTGAACAGGTCCTGCGGGTACCGCAGATGGGCCATCAGTCCGTCGGAGATGTCCTTCTTGGGCTCCACCGTGCCCGGGAACGCCTTCATCCAGGTCTTCAGGACCGGGTCCTTGGTGTCCCACTGGTAGAGCTTGACCTCGCCGGTGTACGCGTCGACGGTCGCCTTCACCGAGTTGCGGATGTAGTTGACCTGGTTCTGCTGGGCCACCACCGCACGCGAGTTGTTGGTCGCGGTCAGCGAGTCGGCCGTCGTGTCACCCAGGGTCGTGCGGGAGGCGTACGGATAGCCGTTGGTGGTCGTGTACGCGTCGACGATCCACTGGATCTTGCCGCCCACGACCGCCGGATAGGCGTCACCGTCGATGGTCAGCCACGGGGCGACCGCCTCGACGCGCTGCTTCGGAGTGCGGTTGTACAGGATCCGCGAACCCTCGCCGATGGCGCCCGAGTAGAGGATCTGCGGTTCGTTGAACGCCACCGCGTACGCGGCCCGGTTGATCGGGTTGGAGAGGTTGACCCCGCTCTTGCCCGTGTAGCTGAAGGTCTTCTCACCGGTGTCGTCGGAGTAGTCGATCTCCTTCTGGGGACCGCCGACGATCGAGTACGAGTCGGTCTTCTCGCCGTAGTAGATCCGCTGCTGGTACGTCCCCAGGTCGCCCTTGGACGGCAGGTCGTACTCGGTGAAGACCGGACGGCCCTGCGAGTCTGCCTCGGTGCCCTTCGCGGCGACCGCGCCGTACCCGTGGGTGTAGCGGAAGTGGTCGTTGATCCAGTTGTTCTTCGGAATGCCGCTGAGGTTCAGTTCGCGCAGTCCGATGACCGTGTCCTGATCCCCTGCGTTCTTGCCGTCCTTGCTGTAGCGGTCGACGTCCAGGTTGGTCGGGAACGCGTAGTAGTTCCGCATCTGCTGGAGCTGCTGGAACGTCGGGGACACGATGTTCGGGTCCATGATGCGGATGCTGGCCGCGTCGGCGGCGTCGTCACGCAGCTTCGTCTTGTCCGTGGTGCTGGACTTGCCCTCGTACTCGGTGACCTTGGCGTCGTCGATGCCGTACGCCTCACGTGTCGCCTTGAGGTTCTTGTCGACGTACGGCGCTTCCTTGGCCTGCTCGTTGGGCTGCACCTGGAACTTCTGGACGATCGCCGGATACAGCCCGCCGATGAGGATCGCCGAGAGCACCATCAGCCCGAAGCCGATCACGGGCAGCTGCCAAGTGCGCCGCCACAGGGTGGCGAAGAACAGCAGCGCGCAGATGACGGCGATGCAGAACAGGATCGTCTTGGCCGGCAGATAGGCGTTGGCGTCGACGTACCTGAGGCCGGTCCAGTTGCCGGTGGCCTTGAAGTCGCTGGACTTCACCGCCAGGCCGTACCGGTCGAGCCAGTACGCGACCGCCTTCAGTGCGACGAAGATGCCCAGCAGCACCGACAGGTGTCCGGTCGCGGCGGCCGTGGCACGCGCGCCCGGAGAGGTGACCCTCAGCCCGCCGTACAGATAGTGGGTGAGCGCGGCAGCGATCACGGAGAGGATCGCGGCGGCGAAGCCGAAGCCGAGCAGGAACCGGTACCAGGGCAGGTCGAAGGCGTAGAAGGAGACATCGAGGTGGAACTGCGGGTCCTTCTGGTGGAAGGGCACGCCATTGACCCACATCAGCCAGGTCCGCCACTGCCCGGAGGCGGAGGCACCCGCGATCAGACCCACCAGGGAAGTGATCCCGAGCAGCAGCCACTTCTTGTACGGCGCGATACCCATCCGGTAGCGGTCGAGGCTCTGCTGCTCCATCGACATGGCGCTCAGCGGTGGACGCAGCCGGTGCGCCAGCCAGATGTTGAAGCCGACCGCGAGAGCCATCAGCAGGCCGAAGACGAAGAACAGCCCGATCTTGGTCCACAGGGTTGTCGTGAACACTGACGAGTAGTTCACCGACCGGTACCAGAGCCAGTCCGTCCAGAATCCCGCGAACATGGTGAACGCCATGCCGAGAACGGCAAGGACGCCCAGCGTCATGAGCAGGGTCCGGACGCGCCGGGACGGGCGTCCCACTCTGATCCGTGGCCCCGTCGGGCCTCCGCCGCGGTCCGGCATCTGGAAAGCCAAGGTGCGCACCTCGAAGTTCGCTGTTGGTCCGTCAGGCCCGCGTCATCACGGGCCGTCCATGGGCCACGGAATCGTAGGCCCTCATCTATGCAACTTACTCACGCTTTACTCGGTTCCCGATTCGGGCCGGGAACGAGGCAGGATTGTGACCATGTCCAACACTCCCATGGCAGCGAGCCCGCTCACCCGGGCGGTACTCGAGATCGACGAGTACGCCTCCGGCCTCGGCTGGGACCAGCCCGCCCGCCTCTTCGCCCTCGTAGACACCGCCCGGCTGCGGAACCAGGAACCCGCACTCGCGGCCCAGCTCGGCCTTGAGGCGGAGCAGGAGATCACCGGCCTCACCCCGATCGAGCAGGACGAAATTCCAACGGGCAAGCCGCTCGACGAGTTCCTCGGCACCATCGCCTGGCCCGACGCCGTGGTCGGCTGCGCGCTGACCGTGGAACGACTGATGCTGCCGCCGTCCGCCGAGGCGTCCGTCCCGGAGGGGCTCGGCGAGAAGAAGCTCGCCCAGTGGGTGGCCGAGCACCCGGACCGTCAGGAGGTCCGTATGACCGTCGCGGTCCTGCGGGACGGCGCCCGCGAGTCCGCCCTGCGGCTGCGCGAGAAGGACTCCCCGACGGAGGTCCTCACCGGCTCCGATCTGGTTCCGGGGCTGGCGGAGGCGCTGAAGGCGACGTTCGAGGAGTAGCCCCCGGGGCTACTTCGTCGTGCACTTCGGCAGGTCGGCGGTGTCGCCGGAGCGAATGTCCTTGAGGGCGCCCAGGGCGTCGTCGATGGTGTTCACCTTGACGAGCGTGAGGCCCTTGGGGGTGTCGCTCGCGGCGGCCGCGCAGTTGTCGGCGGGCGTGAGGAAGTACTGGGCGCCCTTCTCGCGCGCGCCGACGGTCTTCATCTCGATGCCGCCGATCGGGCCGACCTTGCCGGCGTCGTCGATGGTCCCGGTGCCGGCGACGAACTTCCCGCCGGTGAGGTTGCCGGGCGTGAGCTTGTCGTAGATCCCCAACCCGAACATCAGACCGGCGCTCGGACCGCCGACGTCGGCGAGCTTGATGTCGATGGTGAACGGGAACGTGTGATCGGTTCCGGCGGAGATCCCGACGATCGCGCGCTTCTCACCGCTGTCGGCGGAGGTCGTGGTCGTGATGGTCACGTCCCGCGTCTTCGTCGGCGTCCGGTTCTCCTTCTCGGCGGCGGCCTGCTCCTTGGCCGGCACGATCGTGAAGACGACCTTGTCGCCCGGCTTGTGCTTGGTCACCAGCTCGGCGACGTCGTTCGGCGCCTTCACCGTCGTACCGTCGACGGCCTTGATCACGTCACCGGCGTGCAGCCTGCCCTCGGCCGGGGAGTCCTTGACGACGGTCGAGACGATCACCCAGGACCGCACCGGAACGTCCAGCTCCTTCAGGGCGGCGACCTTGGCGCTCTCCTGTGACTGACTGAACTCCTCGGCGTTCTCCTGAGTGGACTGCTCCTCGGTCTTGCCGTCGGGGTAGAGGGTGTCGTGCGGCACGACCCTGTTGTCGTGCGCGAGCCACCCGTAGACGGCCTCCACCAGGTTCATCTTGTAGTCGGCGCTGGTGACCCGCACGGTGGTCATGTTCAGATGCCCGCTCGTCGCGTATGTCCTGCGCCCCGAGATCTGCAGCACCGGCTCGCCGTCGTGGTCCCCGAGCGTGTTCACCGTCGGCCCCGGTGACATCTCCGAATACGGCACGTTGATGAAGACTCCCGCACACAGGAGCGCGATCAGCATCAGGGTGGAGGCGAGCATCGTCGCGGTGCGGCGTGGCATGGCACGACAGTACGGGACGGCCCTGTCAGCACACCGTCAGGGCCGCATCCGGGTCACGTGCGGGAGTGGGGCTTCTCCATGGCCGCGCGGAACCGGGCATATCCGTCAAGTTCGGGACCGTCACCACGGGACTTGCGGGTCCGGTTGGCCCAACTGCCCCACAGACCGGCGCCGATCGCGGCCAACAGCGGAATCAGCAACCAGACGAGCGCCCCCATGCCGACCTCCAACCCCACCTGAAAACCACAACTGACTGATCAGCAGATTAACCGTCCTCACTGACAACGCTCACGCCAGGGGTGCGGTTACGGGACCGGACGGGTGAAGGAAGGGTCCACCAGCTCTCCGGGCCCCGAGGGGCGGGGTCGCCGAGTCGCCGGGGTCAGCAGGCCCCGACCCACTCCTCGGTCCCGTCGGAGAACGTCTGGTGCTTCCAGATGGGCACTTCGTGCTTGAGATCGTCGATCAGCTTCCGGCAGGCCTCGAAGGCCTCGCCCCGGTGCGGGCAGGAAACGGCGACGACGACAGCGAGGTCCCCGACGCGGAGGTCCCCCACCCGGTGCACGGCGGCGAGCGCCCGCACCGGATACTCCGCGACCACCTTCTCGGCGATCCGCCGCATCTCGGCCTCGGCACTGGGATGACACGAATACCCGAGCGCCTCGACATCGGCGCCCCCGTCGTGGTTCCGGACGGTCCCCACGAACAACGCGGTGCCCCCGGCGGCGGCGTCCCCGACGGCCCGGAACACCTCGTCCAGGGACAGGTCCGTCTCCCGCACGGCAAGCAGCTTGATCGGATCCTGAGCCGTCTGCTCACCGGGATGGTCGTGTGTGGGTGCCATGTCCCCTATCGTGCCGCACGCTCGGGACCACGGGGAACAGCGTCATCGCCCGGCTGTACGCGCGCGTGGTCGCTTGTACGCGCGCGTGGTCGCTCGGAGCGTCCTACAGAGCCGGTTCCGGGCTGAACGGCACCTTCTGGGCACCGGTCGCCGTTCCCAGCCCGCCGGGCTCGGCCCACGGTGCCCCGCGGAGTACACGCCCCTCGGCGCACCCCGAAGCACCGCCTTCGGATCAGATCCGCCGACGCGCCTTGCGGGCCCGCCGCACCACCGCCGCCGCTCCCAACAGCGCCACCGTCGCCCCCGCGGCCCCGGCGGCCGTCGCGTCCTTGCGCCCAAGCCGCCGTCCGGCCACCGTATGCCGCCCGGAAACCTCCTCGAGAAGCTCCGCGAGCACCTCCTCGTTGGTCCACTGCGGCCGCCACCCCGCATCATGCAGCCGGCTCCCGCTCACCACCCAGGGGTACATCGTGTACGCCAGATCCCCCGCCGGAGACGGCGTGAGCCCGATCCGGTGCAGCCGAGCCGCCGCTCCCAGCGCGACAGCCGAGGGCAGCTCCATCCGCCGGATCCCGCTCAGCTCCTCGACCTCCTCCTGCTCCAGCCACCCGTCGCACCCGACGGCCAGCTCCCCCTCGACCTTCTCCAGGACGGCGTACTCCAGAGCACTGCACAGATCCTCGACGTGACAGAACTGCCAGGCAGGCCGGGACCCTGCGACAACTAGCAGTCGAGGCGACTCGAAATACCTGGTCAGTGCGGTGTCGGTACCGCCGACGAGCACAGCGGGCCGCACTACGGTGACGTTGAGTCCCGGGTGTGCCCGAGGAGCTCTCCGAGCCAGTCGCTCGATCTCCAGCAGGTCCCCGACCCCGGTCGCCTCCGCCGTGGCCCGCAGCTCCGCGTCCTCGGACAAGGGCAGCTCGTTCTCCGGCAGGGCTCCGTAGACCATGGAGGACGTGCACAGCACGGCCCGATGGACCCCGGCCGCGGCGGCCGCGGTCAGCACGGTCTGGGTCCCCCGCACGTTGTACGCCGTCCGGGCGGCGGCATCGGTCTCCAGGTCGAGGTCGAGAGCCAGATGCACCACGACGTCCGCCCCGCGCAGTTTCTCCGCGATGGCCGGATCCCGCACGTCCAAAATGTGCCACTGCGCGCCGGCGCACTCGCCTCGACGCTCGTCGAGGCCGATGACCTGCTTGATCTCCTCCGAAGCGGCGAGTCGCTCGGTGAGCAGCGCGCCGATACCGGACGCTGCGCCGGTGACCGCGACGACGGGCCCGCGCCTGGCGGAACTGGTTGACTGGTTTCGCGCTGCGCGAACCTGTGGATCTGGGGAACTCACCGGGCGTCTCCAGCGGTTGTCTTCAGTACGAGCGCGCGTGAAGCGTCCGTACCAGGTGGCATCCATCCTGCCGCAGGCCGCGAGTCGGCGAAGCACCGAGGCCCGAACCGCCCATGGTGTCTACGCTGGGTGGTGTTGTCGGGCAGCCGCGCCGCCGGAGAGAACCGGTGGCCTTACCAGCCGAGGAATCCCGTGAGTGACACCCCATTCGGATTCGGCCTTCCGCCGGAGGAGCCGGACGACGGCGACGAGGGCAAGAAGAAGGACCCGCAGAGCGGCGGTGGTCAGGGACCGGCCAACCCGTTCGGTTTCGGCGAGATGCCGGGCGCCGGAGGCTTTGGCGGTCCCGGCGGGGACAATCCGCTCGCTGCCATGTTCGGTTCGCTGAACCCCACCGACCTGGGCGCCGCCTTCCAGCAGCTGGGCCAGATGCTCTCGTACGAGGGCGGCCCGGTGAACTGGGACATGGCCAAACAGATCGCCCGCCAGACGGTCTCGCAGGGCACGGCGGACGGCACCAAGGACACGAGCGTCGGCCCCGCCGAGCGCACCGCCGTGGAGGAGGCCGTCCGCCTGGCGGACCTGTGGCTGGACGACGCCACGTCCCTGCCGTCCGGCGCGGCCTCCGCGGTGGCGTGGAGCCGCGCGGAGTGGGTTGAGGCGACTCTGCCCGCGTGGAAGGAGCTGGTGGACCCGGTCGCCGAGCGGGTCGGCGCCGCAATGGGTGACGTCCTGCCGGAGGAGATGCAGGCCATGGCCGGCCCGCTGATCGGCATGATGCGCTCGATGGGCGGCGCCATGTTCGGCACCCAGATCGGTCAGGCCGTCGGTGTGCTCGCGGGCGAGGTCGTCGGTTCCACCGACATCGGCCTGCCGCTCGGCCCGGCCGGCAAGGCCGCGCTGCTGCCCGTGAACATGGACGCGTTCGGCAAGGACCTCGGCGTGTCGAAGGACGAGGTGCGGCTGTACCTGGCCCTGCGCGAGGCCGCCCACCAGCGCCTCTTCGCGCATGTGCCGTGGCTGCGCTCGCACCTGTTCGGCGCGGTCGAGGGCTACGCGCGCGGGATCAAGGTCGACACCGCGAAGCTGGAGGACGTGGTCGGCCAGTTCGATCCGCAGAACCCGGAACAGCTGCAGGACGCCCTTCAGCAGGGCATGTTCCAGCCGGAGGACACGCCGGAGCAGAAGGCGGCCCTGGCTCGTCTGGAGACAGCTCTGGCGCTCGTCGAGGGCTGGGTCGACGCGGTGGTGCACGCGGCCGCGAAGCCCCGTCTGACGGCCGCGGACGCGCTGCGCGAGACCCTGCGGCGCCGTCGCGCCTCTGGCGGCCCGGCCGAGCAGACGTTCGCCACGCTGATCGGACTGGAGCTGCGCCCCCGCCGCCTGCGGGACGCCTCCCGTCTGTGGGCCTCGCTCACGGACGCGCGCGGTGTCGACGGCCGGGACGCCCTGTGGGCCCACCCGGACATGCTGCCGACCGCCTCCGACCTGGACGACCCGGACGGCTTCGTGCACCGCGAGCAGCTGGACTTCTCCGAGCTGGACAAGATCCTCGGCGAGGCGGCGGACAAGCCCGACCTCAGGAAGAAGGACAAGGGCTCCGGGGACGACGGCGGCACGGACGAGGGAAGCTCCGAGGGCGAGGCCAAGGGCGACGACACCGAGTGAGCCTGTACGACGACGCGGTCCTCGTCCTGAAGAACTACGAGGACCAGGGAGAGCTGCGCCAGGCCTACCTGGACCACCTCGCGGAGCATCCGGACGGCATGTGGAAAGCCTGCGAGGACGGGCACATCACGGCGAGCGCCATGGTGATCGACCCGGAGCACGGACGAGTGCTGCTGACCCTGCACAGGAAGCTCCGCATATGGCTGCAGATGGGCGGCCACTGCGAACCGGCCGACGACACCCTGGCTGCGGCCGCCCTGCGCGAGGGCACCGAGGAGTCGGGCATCGCGGGGCTGCGCCTGCTGCCCGGCGGGCCGGTGCGCCTGGACCGCCATCACACGCCCTGCGCCTGGCACCTCGACGTCCAGTACGCGGCGCTCGCTCCGTCCGGTGCCGTCGAAGCGATCAGCGACGAGTCCCTGGACCTGCGCTGGTTCGCGTACGACAAGGTCACCGACGTCGCCGACGAGTCGGTCGTACGTCTGGTCGAGGCGGCCCGCGCGAGACTCTGAGGCATACGAGACTCGCAGGCATAGGGGCTCGCAGGCATGGGGCTCGCAGGCATGGGGCTCGCAGGCAGAGAGGGCAATAGAGGGCAGACGTAAGGGGCGCACGCCTTGGCGGTCGCCCCTTACGTCTGTTTGCCGGACGGTGCCGGACTGCGTCAGCTGTTGCTGCCCCCGAGGTTGTTCCCGCGCAGGCCGCCGCTGCCCATGCCGAACTGGCCGAGCACCCCCGATGTCCGCAGATGCTGCGGTGGCAGCAGCTCACTGGGCTGCACCAGGACATGGCCCGTCCCGGAGAACTGCATTTCCCAGCCCTCACCGGAGGAACCCCGGCGACGCCACACGGCGGACGTCGAGGTGGGCGCCTGGAGCTGGGTCCGCAGGGACGTCGACCAGGCGACCACGGCGTCAGCGTCGCAGCAGACGTTCTTCTCCGGAGTGACCTCCAGCAGCAGCGGCTCGCCCGAGGTCATGAGGACGATCTGCCCCGAGCCGGACAACTCCAGGTTGTAGGCACCCGCCGAGGCCACCTCCACGGCACTGTCCACCGCCACGATGCCGACCCCCAGGGAGCCGTCGAAGGCGAGCACGTAGGAGCTGTCGACGGTGAGACCACGGCCGACCTCCATGATGTGCAGGTGCTGGGCCAGATTGGCGAGGTAGACGACGCCGTTGCCCTTGCAGCGCATGAGCTCCAGACGCTCGCCGGTCATCCGCTCGACGTTGCGCCAGCTGCGGTTGCGGTACTGGCTGTCGAACTCCACCTGCCCCTCGAAGGCCACCATGGCCCCCTGGCGCGCGAGTACGGGGCTGCTGCCCTGGGTGACGTCGGTCTTGAGGAGCTGTGGGTTCTGCAGGGTGTAGCGGCCGGTGGACTCGACCGGAATGTGTGCGAAGAGTGTGCTGTGCATGATGTGCCTGGTGCTCCCCTCAGCCCCGGACCTTGAATCGGTCGCCGGTGTCCTCGCTCGGCTGGACCACCACGAAGCCCTGGCCCTTGAAACCGATCTGGAATGCCTCGCCACTGCCCCGGCCGATCAGTGCGCTCGCCTTGACCGTGCGGCGGGCCTTCATGTCCAGGCCGGTCGTCCAGGCGATGAGCGCGTCCGGATCGACGTACGTCTCACGCTCGGCGCAGTCCAGGGCCATCGGGATGCCCCGGCTGACCAGTGACACCCAGCCCGTGCCGCGTACGACGAGGTTGGTCAGTCCGGAGCCGGAGAGCTTGGCGAGACCCTTGACCGGTTCGATCGTCAGCTCCAGCGAGGCGTCGCACGCGAGCAGCGTGGCACCGTTCACCGACAGGGCCTCGTTGTCGAGGTGCAGGACGATGACGTCGCCGCCGTAGTCGGCGAGGTACAGGTCGCCGTCGCCCCGGCAGAGCATCAACTTGCCGCCCTCGCCGCTGACCATCTCCTCCGCCGAACGACGCAGGTTGGCGGGCGCCCCGTCGAACTGCACATAGCCGTCGTACGCGATCATGGAACCGGCCTTGGCCAGCAGGTCGTGCCCGGTGGCCATGGTGACCTTGAGCGTCTTGGAGCTGTGCACGGTCATCCGGACGCCGGTCGAAGCGGCGCGGTGCGCGCTGAGAGTCTGGGTGTCCATGGGCCTCACACCTCGAAGGGCTGTACGACGACGAAGTTGCCGGGGGCGCCGCGGAACTGGAGGTTCACGGCCTCGGAGGTCTGCCGGGCGTATCCGGACCGGCGCAGCCTGAGCGCGGTCGTGGTGACGGCCTGCGCACCGGCGGACCAGGCGATGACCGCGTTCCCGTCGACGTAGGTGGCCGGGCCGACCGGGATGACGACCGGCACACCGCGCGTCTTCACCGCGACCGCACCCGTACCCGAGAACAGCATGCTGAACAGGCCGCCGCCGTGCAGTCCCGCGCCCTCGATGCGGCGGACCTCGGTGTCCAGTGCCTCGTCGAACGCGAGCACACCCTGTGCGCTGGTGTAGAGCTGCTCGCCCTGGAGACGGATGACGAACACGCGGCTGGCCTCGTCGGCGAGGAAGACCTCCCCGTCGCCGGCACAGCGCATCAGTGACATGCCCTGCCCGGTGAGCGCTCCGGTGAGCTTGCCGAGCAGGCCGGAGCCCTTGTGGGCGAAGTCGATGTCGCCCTGGTAGGCGACCATGCTGCCCTGCTTGGCGAGGATCGGGGCACCCTTGGTGAGCGTGGCGCGCACGAGCTGCGGGTTCTGCTCCGTCCAGCGGTCGCCGACCGGGGCTTCCGCGTACTTCGTCAGGACGACCCGCACGTTGGCCTCGGGCGGCACGGGCGCGAGCGCCGTGGCTCCGCCGAAGGGCTGCCCCTGGCCCGGGAAGGCCGCGGGGGCGCCCGGGGGCGTGAACGTCTGAGGGCCCGCTCCGGGGGGCGTGAACATCTGCGGGCTCGTCGGCGCGGCGGGCGCCTGCGGCGGGACACCGGGAGGGGGGCCGGGCGGGGTTCCGACTCCGCCGGCCGGCGTGGTCCCTACGATCGTCGGGGCCGTGTGGACGGACGGGGCCGGGGCAGGCGGAGCCGGGGCGGGCGGGGGAGCCGGGGCGCCGAACGTGGGCGCGGGGGCGGGCGCCTGCGGCGCGGCGGCCTGCTGCGGCGGCGGCGCGAAGGCCGGCGCCTGGGTCTGTGCGGGGATCTGTGCCGGGGCGTCTGGCGCGGGCGCGGGCTCCTCCTCGGCGACCTCTCCGCCGAAGTTCTTCAACAGCGCGTCCAGACCCCCGTCGAATCCCTGTCCGACGGCGGCGAAACGCCACACGTCCTTCAGGTAGAAGTCCGCCAGCATCACGGCGCGCTCGGTGGAGAACTCGGCGCCGTCGAAGGAGTACCGTGCGACCTCCTCCCCACCGGCGACGATCCGGACGTATCCGGGGGCGATCTGCGACATCTGACCGGCGCCGTCGAGCGTCGCGGTGAACGACAGCTTCTGGATCTGCGCCGGGATCTGATCGAGCGTGACCCGGAAGGACTCGGTGTCGCCCGCCTGCGCGCCCAGGAGCTGGATCGAGTCCTCGGGTGACTTCGGCTGGTTGAAGAAGATGAAGTACCGGTCGTCCGAGAGCCGTTCGTCGGCGTCGAGACCGAAGCAGCTGATGTCGAAGGTCAGTCCGGGGCCGGAGATCTGTACACCC
>Ga0307516_10002232_pt1 | contig 26211 bp, 20 predicted proteins | sample 19_EM_MG_FD_203310 | JGI IMG/M metagenome (GOLD analysis project Ga0307516, IMG submission 203310) | Populus trichocarpa ectomycorrhiza microbial communities from riparian zone in the Pacific Northwest, United States - 19_EM | ecosystem: Host-associated > Plants > Roots > Unclassified | place...
TGAATAAAGGTCTTTCCTCCTAGTTAATGCCAGAAAGTTGAAATATTTCCATGTATTTGAGAGGTCCAATCCAAGTAAATATAAGATAATAAAACTTCAAAGAGATGTAATATTTATGCATGCTTTCTAGAAGCTTTTTTGAATCTGGAGTTAGTTTTTGATATGTTTAATCTTTTCTAGCGAGATAGTTGATTTCTAGGTGTCCCATATGGTGTCAGGAAGTAAACTTGACAATGAAATATGCAAGTTCCCTCCATGAATGCTTGTTTCCAGGTGTAGACTAGTTTTACAAGGTTATTCAGGTCATCTTATGCATCGACATGATTGTGTGGTGATTCATCACGCCTTTTAAACAGATGGATTTTGATGCTCCTTATTTCTTCCTTCCCTATAATATACTCACTAGCAGGATCTCGAAATAAAGACCTCAAACCTTTAGTCCCACAATTAGTTGGTGCAGTATGGGAAGCATGCACTGCTCTTAAGAAGACTCCTGCTTCAAATATCACAGCAATTGGGCGAGCAATGACACAGGTTGCAGTTTCAGTGAAGGATGATTGGGCGAGCAATGACACAGGTTGCAGTTTCAGTGAAGGATGTTCTTCGAGAGATGGAGGAGCTCAAGCCAGTATCCTCCAATCAGACAGAAGAAGCTTCTGATGATGACGCTTCTCATGCAGAAACTAGACTCGGTGACAATGATAGTCTGAGTGATGACCTAGGCAATGACCTGTCACCTGAAGAGATGAAAGTTGCTCAATCAGCAATTGGGGTTGTGTCTGAGACAGTTGTAGTCATAAAAGAACTTATCCGCACCATCACTGGTTTGCTTAAGCAAGAAAAGCCTGAAGACAGCGGCAATTTTGTGGACACTCTGGAGAAGTTATTGAAGCTGTGCCAAGAGATTGGAGTGCGGATTGATGAGCTTGGGGCCTGTCTTTATCCCCCGCAAGAATTTCCAGCTATGAAGGCAGCCTTCGAGAAAATTTCTAGTGCTATTGACAAAGTGCAGACAAAGATAGAAAGTTTGACAAGCTCTTCAGAAGCTGTTTTCCAGGCATGCAATGATTTGAAAAGGTCATTGAAACAAATGGAAGCTACACTGGGTTGCTGTAGTACTAGTGATATAGAATTCATAATGCAGAATGTCGCTCTAAGCTGTCAAGAGGGAGGGGGAACTCGCTCAGAGTTTGTTTCTGAACTAGACTTGTCCAACACGATGTTTGTAATATGCAAATCGAACATTATAAATATCTTAATGGACAACAAAGGCATTGAAAACCGCAGTTGTTACTAACTTTACTTTTGTTGCTCAAGCAATCGTGTATATGCATCCCAAGATGATAAAACTTGATAATTTATATTTATTTTATCTTTTTATATTAGACTATATAGGCAATTCTTTTCTTTGTTATGTTGATATCGAATTGTTGTGTTGCTGTGTTGATGCATGTGATTGCAAGAATCGTGATTTAAGTTGAAAACGGATATATATATATATATATATATAAGGTCTGTCAGATAGACAATGTTGTCATGGGTCCTGAAAACCACCTCAGGATCCTCTCTTCTCACATGCAATAACAGCGTGATTTCATGGTTCTGTTTTTGGTTACTGAAAATCCGTTCGGCCTTACCTTGCATTTTACTGTTCTTTATCATTGACGAAAACCCTCTAAACTTGGTTGATTGGTAATACCTATGATCAATCTACAATCATATTTAATGAAATTCAAATAAATGAGGCTGATCAGAAAGTGTCTGAATTGACTGCTGAATAAAGGTCTTTCCTCCTAGTTAATGCCAGAAAGTTGAAATATTTCCATGTATTTGAGAGGTCCAATCCAAGTAAATATAAGATAATAAAACTTCAAAGAGATGTAATATTTATGCATGCTTTCATAGATGCAGAAGCTTCTGCCAGGGAATGATCTCTGTTCATGGTATACCTAGGGGATGATCGGGTGAGCATTACTTGATCAACAAAAACCTTTTTCTTCATGTCATCGACAATTTGGTCATGATGCAGATTTAAGATAAAAGTGGCATATTTGACAATTATCATTGGGCTACTCAGTATAGCGTGTTTCATACAACATTACCATCAGTATATATCAGACAAAGCTCTTCTTCTTTGATAGTACAAGTCAAACCAGCGATGTCAAAGATGCTCACTCTCCTTCCCCATCTCTTTGACATTCATCATCCTTCGGTAATCAACAGAAACCTGTCATACTCCTGATGCACAGGCCACTAGCAACAAACCCCATATGCTGAATGGCGTGGACAATCAAACAATCAATCATCGGCCTGTAAGCTTGACAACCCATGCACCACCCAAGTAAAGACCTAGAAGCGGTCCTGCTAGAAGCAACTGAGTAAGAGGATCTGTTGATGGTGTAAGTACAGCTGCTGCAACAACTGCACCAACTACAACATATCTCCAAATCGAAAGCATTTGGTCGCCTGAAACTAGGCCAACTTGTCCAAGAAGAATTTGTATCACAGGAACCTGTTGAATAAGAAGGTTAGCTTGATCTATCACACCCTGGGTTTCCTGTGATGTTTTGGCATTTCATCCCCAAATATATATATATATATATTAAAAAAAAAATACCCACTGACACCCACACATACAAAACGAGAGAGTAAAGTGAAATAAATAAATTAAAACACAAAATTAAAATGGTAACAGAATCATCTTAGCCTGTTTTATAGAACAGGAGAACGACAAGAATGATATCTTTTGCACAGAAGAAAGACAATGAAGCTAGTTAAAAACTTTGAGGATACAATGGTTGCATATAGCACTCCCAATTAGTGGAAGCTAAAAACAATCCTTCGTGGCATGATAAATAAAAGCCATGCCACATCCAAACAGAAAATGGGGAGGCAAGGAGACAGCTATCAAAAATATTTACCTGGAATGACAAGCCTGTGCTGAACATAAGCACAAGCACAAACTCGAAGTATTGATCAATAGACCACAAAGATTCCACAGCCCCTTCAGCATAACTAACGAAGAAATTCAAAGCTGCTGGAGTTAAAATCAAATAGGAGAAACTAATTCCAGCATAGAAAAGTACCGAGGAGCCTAAAACAATCGGTCCCAGGAACCTTCTCTCTGATTTTGTTAAACCTGGAAGAACAAAGGCTATGATCTCATAGAGAATAATCGGGCTTCCCAAAAGAAGGCCACAATATCCTGAAACCTGCAGCACAACAAACATTTAATGTTATTAAGGGAATGAGGATGCTGAGGTTGAATTTTAACAAGGTAAGATGACATTCAGAAAATCTACACGCATAAATATCTTATTCCCTAGGGATCCCATAATTTCTGCTATACATATGATAATGGGTCAGGAAAGAAGAAAGGCTTATGCTGGGGATCAGGCCAAATACAAGGTATAAAAAGTAGAAAGAAACAATGACAGTGAGTGGTATTTGATTAAATGAGCAGGATGCAACATTCAAGATAAAAATCCCCTTGAGCGTGGTCTTTAAATTGCCAACAGACCACATTAGACAGTGAGCCAAAGATTTACATTTGTGGCATGAGTCTTACAATCATCGAATCACCATTCAAAGTGAATAGGTGAGGCACATGCTCTCTCTGTGTTCTGTTTAAGCATTCTTCTGAGTTGCAGAGGTGCTCCTAGTGGTGGTTAGGGAAACGGAGCAAATGCACGTGGTAAAGACTTCAAATGCACGTGTCATGGTAAAGACTTCAAATGCACGTGGTACAGACTTCAAGAGTATATCAAAGTGATCAGAGATGACCAAGTTTCATCTTTTTAGCTTTCGAGCTATTAACATTTTCATCTCTCCAAAATAGGTGTCCATGCTTTCCTTTCATTCTTTTTCTCTACTCTTGCTATTCTTCTTCTTTTGTTCATTTCTCTATAAAATTAAATTAATGTTTATCACGTACACTTCATGTTCTCCCCCTATCACTTTACAAATTTTATCATTTAAAGAGGGGGGGTTGAAAGCCTTGTCTGCCACTTGAAAAACATGAATCGTCATAAAATTAAATTGCTGTTGATGTAACTGTGTTTCCTCAAGCAAGTTCAGCTTTCTTGATCTGTTAATAAACAAAACTCACAGAGTAGCCACTTTTAAGGGTTTGGATTTGCACTAGGTTGGAGATGAACATAAAACTAGTTACATCTTATGGAAGAACACCATGAAGACCACCATTATTTAGTTTCAGGTTGAGGATTACCTGGGTAATACAGTTACTTTGTCAATGGGCCAGACCACTTGACAGTGATTTAGGACCCACCAAAAAACTTTAGCTGCTTTTGTTTTAGAAAGAAAATCTTGAAATAATTAATTATTTCCTTTTAGTTATTTGAGACTCCAGGGGTCTTTTGCTTCCCAATCTTTTCTCTTGTTCTACATCATAAAAAGACAACATACAAGTGTGACATAAAGCACGGTTTCAATTTCCATAGATTTAATGAGTCAGCACCGTGTGGAAATTAACAGGAAACTCAAAGTTTCAAGACTTTTATTTTATGCAATAAGCTGGTGGGGCTATCATAAGATGTACAGATACTCTTTCAGTGAATCACTGATCCTGAAAATTGCAGAGCAAGTTTAAAGGCAGAGCTAGAATATGGACAGTGAGAGATCATTATTATAGGGGGTTCATTAAGGTCATGATTCATCACATCAACTTCATAACTAAATAGCTAGAATAATATGCAACCAAAAAACACGTCTTTGGATGCAGGGTGAATACAACATGAGGAGCGAAATGAGAAGCATAAGTTCATTATGTGTATCTAATTCGACATAAAAAAATTCTTATTTTTCCTTTCGTTTGGACTGGTAATATCATGTAACTGCAACTAACAAAGTGGCATGCATTAAGAAGGCAAAGGATATTCATTCGGTCTAACCTTTAAAGTTGTGAAGAAAAATTCACCAGGACCTAGTTGCAGAAATCGTACACCTTGCGATTTAACAGGAGCTTCAAGAACTATAACGAGTTCTTTTGAAAATGCAAAGCATCCCACGATAGCAGCTCCAACCGCGAAAACTGAAACAAATATTCTCTCTCGCAACTCTTCAAGGTGATCAAATAAGCTCATTTCTTTATCATCGGGAAGTAGCTCTTTTTGGGGATAAAGAAAATTGTAAATCGGACTTCCTTCACTATCTTGCCCAAAGTTTTGTGGCAAACTATCGACCACATCTGTATCTGTATTGTTCAATACAAGATTGATATTAAACATCTTATATTCAGTCAAGCAAGCACGATTACTACAAAGACCTGGATAAGATAAACTAACAAAGAATCATTAAGAACCCATGAATCCAGAAGAAGCTTCCATTAAAATATCCGGAATCTCGAAATTACAAACTAGTTTGCAAAACTACTATCAAAAATACATTTTCTACGCTATTATTATAAGCAAGTGACGGCGGAGAGTAAAACTACTTCGCAGAAAATAGCCTTCTTGCATAGCATAGGAGCATGAACATAAATAAACCACAAGAAAATCCGATTTTCCTCAATTCCGATAATTAAGGACAAGGTAATTCCGATAATTAAGAAAGAGAAAAAGGAAATTTGCGAAATTGGGTTATTATGAATGATCTTACCAGGCCTATCCTCGAGAAGTGAGCTAGTACTGGTTGAATCTTGCTGCTGCTGCTGCTGCTTCTCGGAGACGTCATCGTCAACAGCAGCGAAACAAACGACTCTTCTGAAACTTGTCGACCTGGTATGCGGGGCATCGAATCTCAATCTCCCTCTCCTCTTGGAATTAATGTTGAGCTGTAGTGAAGGAAATTGTTGGTGTTCGTTTCTGACGGAGTCCAAGCGTTTGTAGAAGCAACCATGGAGTTGCAGATGGGGGATGAGACTCGCGCTCCCCATAATTTCTATGGAGTATCCCTTTTTTTTTCCCCTCACGGTGTTGCAATTAGCTATACGCACAAGGCAAATAAATCTGAAACGTTTAAAGATTGGTTGGCTCTCGTTATCGTCCAAATTTCGGGCTGCCGCGGATATTTTTCTCATTCCATTCCTTCTTGCCAGATCTTGAAAGAAGCCTACTTTGTTGACTGGCCAAGCCCATTGGTCTTACAATTGGAGCCCATGAAAATGGCTTAGTAATTCTCTCTCTTTTCCTTCTTCTTTTTTTAGGGAAAAACATAATCGATTCTCATAAAATAACAGATTTTTTTATTGTTCTTGTGTTAAAATAACTACAATTTTTTTTTTTTGGATTTCATTGTGCATGTTTTGGATAAATTTAGGAAAATATTTAGTACAAATAATTATGTTTAATTGTGTGGTCGAACACACTTAAAATGACTTCAAAAACTTCACCATTTAACATACTTGAGTTGATATACTTACACTTACACAGGATAACAAATAGGTCAAAATTATTTTTTATTTAATAATTTTCAGTTCGTGTTATAATTATTTGATTGATAACAAGAAAAAATTGTAGTGCTGCTCATCACGCCGCGAATTATATCAAGGAAAGATGATGAGATTGCTCTTTAAACAGCTTGTTCAACAAAGGTTATGTAGATTTGAACTGCGGTTCTTATCCTAATGGGTTGTTGATGTATAATACATTGATTGGGAATTGTTGTAATTTTGCAAGCAGATCAGTGAAAATATGTAAAATATAGTATTAAGATGTTTGTAATGGCTATTGATCATTCAGGAAACCGCCATGGAACACCATTTGTTATTCTAAAAATGGTAACATTTTTTTGTCGAGAATATTGACTTGTGATGAAAGGATTCGGGTTTCCTGATCTTGAGATATTCTTGTAGGCATCGTATGATGACAAAAACCAGTTCATGAAAGCCATGTTGCGGTGATCAGTTCTAATCTTTTGTTTTCACACAGGCCATATGTTGTCACTTGCTGTCAGGGAGTGTGGATTAGCACATAAAACAAATATTTTTGCACTTGGCGAGTTCGATTGTTCTTTTAAGGAGACTTTTACTAGAGATCGTACGTATACGGTAAGGATTTCTTTTTTATATAAAAGATAGCAAGTTTTCTTCGGTTTGAAATCTCGGATTGACATATTTACAGTTCCCTTGTTTTTCTTTTTTTCGGTTTTCCACTTTTCAGGGAAAACAATGGTTACTTTATAGCTTGTTGGATACAGAGCAACCAGTAACATCGATCACGTACAGGCTGTTCTTGTTGGTGTTAGTTGCCGATTGGTATGTTCAAATGTTATTCCTTGCATTGTTTTCTTGCCTCCTTCTTCTTTGCCAGTATATATCATTTCCAGAGAGACGCTTATCATAATTTATTCCGGATCTTGTACATGCGAAATAGTAAATCCGTAGGAGAAGTAGAAGCTCTTCTCCCCGTAGTTATCTTTAAACATGTCACTTAAACCAATTGGCAGTAAAAAAAGCAGAAAAGCGTGTAGAAAGCTAGTGTACATTCCATTCGTAGTGCATCAACTAGACATGATTATGGTAGTTTTAACTTGTTAAGATGACGTAAAAATCAAGACGTATCTACAGGATGCTGATAGGCCTTCTGGAAAAAAGAGCAAGATCTCGAATATCTCATAGAAAGTTAGCTGTTTCTCCCTCCATCTAAGGAAGATGTACGGAGTTAATTTCCCATCGCATGAGTTAGAAGAGCCATGGTGAATTACCAGTTTTCTTACATTCTGGTTATGCAGATTGTTGGAGCACGCCCTATCTTTGCCAATGAACTCAAGTCTTGCAGTGACTATGCTGCAGAATTCAGTGAAAAGCTTCGAGTATACTTATCTAACTCATCCTTTAATTGGATAATATTATCATGGTCATCTCAAATATGCATATTCATATTCAATCATTTATCTTCTGGATAATTTAACAGGGTATTTTAGCAGACGAGAGATTCAAAGAAACCGTAGGCGCTTATTTAAATTCCAATTCTACCATAAATCATTTATTGAGATTTCTGCAAGTCCAGTTTCTTGCATCTGTAAACATCAAATGTTGTGAATTAATAGTTATTTATGTTATAATACTTACCCTCTCCTAAAATTACCTTTTGATGCTAGATTTGTTGCCATCTCGCATATGGAGTTGAAATCAGGGTTCTTGTCACTTGAGAATTTCAAAGCTGCGCTTTCGAGAATCCAAAGGCAGCCAAAGCAGGAATGCATAAAAGGTCTGCCAATTTGTTCTTTGGCATTTATTTCCTGCTTGGATGCACCTTGTCAGCTGGATAATGAATGGATATTTGCATAAACACTAGATGTTCTTGTAACTCATCTGTTGTCTCCTATGTCGTCCCTCGGTTGCTAGATTTATTCCTGCATCTTAAGTGATAGGCATCAATTCCTTCTACGAGAAACTGATCCATTCTTTGGAATTTATTCAGGTTTTCTTAGGTGTATTTGTTACGCCATAAAAAAATTGAAGAGAACTATTAAAAAGAATAATACTGCCGAATGAGTTTTTGAAAATATATATTTCCTTGAAAGCATAGGAAATAACCATGTCTTGTTGATGCTAGCGCTTATACTATCTTCTTTTTTTCTTCGTATGGGGAGCTTTATACCGTTATACTTTTTGGCAGATTGCTCCATTTTAGAACTCTCCATCCTTGTATGTATGAAGAGGTTGGAAGTTAAAGAGCAAAATTCTTACAACTTTAGTTCAGTAATGAAAGGTCACATTTCACATCTTGTACTTTTATTACACCTTATCATCATGTTTTTCATATTTGGCAGAGTACAAAAGCATGCATGAATCGTTCCCGACATCTGATTATTACGCACAAAATGTTTGCTTATGGATCTGTATAAATATCGATGAAACCTCTGTTATGAGTGTTCAACCCAGTTCGCTTCCATCATATTTTGACTATATTTCACCCTAACTTTGTAGGCATTTCAACACCACCTTCAAAGTGAAATAATTTGTTCCACAAACAACAGAGGTCATAGTCAATCAATTGAGTTTCGTCAAGTAAGGCTTTTAATTTCACATGCTGAACTACAACAGGGGCTGAAATCATATCATTCCTGTCCCCGAAGTTACTGCCAGAATAGTATCTGTTTCTGACAACTGCATTTGTTATATCGTAATTTTGCATGCGGTTTAGGTAAAGCAGGTTTTTTGTTTGCAAAAGAACCAGTCAACCTTGTTATTGATTTGTGAAATCATTTCGAGCTTGCCGGGATGTCCTCGTATAAAATTTTATTCTTGCCGTTAAATCATTGATTTCTATTACTTCCCCGCCTCTTGCTATCTGTTGAAATCTGCAAATTTTGATTTTGCTGGCAGGACATTCTTCTAAAACTAATGGATCGCTGAAGTCAGAGCATCTGTACAGAAACGATGTTGATGGCTAGTTAGCTTCTTTATGTGTTTGACCATAGAACTATGGAATTCACATCTGATGAATTCTTTCAAGGCAATTGCACTAGCTTTGCCGGATATAAGAGATTCATATTGCTGGTTCTGCCGCTGATAATGTTAGCTTAGATATTTGTTATTTATCTCTGATACTTTGCTCGTTGTATTTATTCCTAATTGCCACGCAGCTTTTTCTTGAAGATCAAGTTTTTTTATTTATTTTTTGGGATTTGTAATTTATCAAGCTCCGAATTTCTTTCCCAAGCTGTATCTGTTTGATTACAAGATTCTCACTGCTGCTAGAAATCTCGGCGGAAAAGAATAAATGTTATATTGTTAATCTAGCGCTACGTGACAGTACGACTATGATGCAAAGCTTAAATGGGAATGATATTGATGCTGGTACATAATGCTGCAAATATACATGCGTCCAGAGATCCAAGAGTGGTATGATCTTCTTGCTCAAGATTTTTTTTTTTTCCTTTTTCATACCAAAATCAGGCATGTGATTTTGTTTTGTTTAACTATTCAATCCTTTTACCTTTTGATGTGATCATTCTAGGTTAAGATGTACTAGGAGAATTGAATTTGTATCTCTTTTTTCCCCTCCCTATTCTTATCCTTCTACTTTGATCTCGCAGCTGATGCAAACAAAGCAAGAAGAATCTGGAGAGAATTGGTAAATGAATTTTGCTATTGTTCCCATCCTTCTATTCGTCTCATATCTGATGGACACGAAGAAAAAAACTCTCTCTGTCTCTCTCTCTCTCTGGGTGCGTGTAGGAAATGTTATCGCAGACCTATGCAGTTGCGGAACGATGCGTTTGCTTATTCTAGTATTTCATCTGTTCTCAAGCATTTTGAAAAGGAGGAAAGAGTACCATTGCAGGTAGCACCTTCCCTTGAGCATATCATCAAGAAAATTCAGGGACATTTTTTACCAAAATGAGATTATAGTATCCATGCTGTACTATAGTGGAAAGCGAGAATGATAGACGAGTAGTGGAGAATGATTTGCTTGCCCAAGTATTCTTCTTCCCTCTTGCATCTGTTTTCTACCACATCACGTTACTTTTTCCAACTTAATTATTATTTTTCCTAGATCAATTTGATGTCTGAACAGTTCAGAAAACTCAAAACCACCTGAAATTTCCAAGCGATACTAACGTTTTCTCTGTGGTGTGAACCGTTGGACAAGGAAAGACATCCAGAATTTCCAAATAAATTGTGTAAACCAAGGAAGCTGATGGTAATAGTGATAACAACGTATAGAGGTAGGTACAAGAATCCAATACCTCACCATCAAGCACAATGCCGTATTTTAGCTGCATCCACAAGGCTAATTAAACCTAATTAACTTCCAACTGTTAATAATTGAGTTGACAACGGTGTCTTTCTCTCACAAAAACCTAATACTCCAAAGCACAGTGTCTGTCTTGCTATATATGCCTCCCGAATGAACCTTTCACGGACCAAGATTTTCATCTTGATTTTGCACGCACACAGACACATATGTCCTCTTTGTCTGACACCGTATCCTTCTTGTTCAAGTTACTAAAAAAACTGTCAACTTCGAAAACCCATATTGATACAAAATATCCTTGTTCGGAAAATAAAAATAACCCGCACAGGCCACCGCTTTGGACTGACTGGTAGAGATTTACAGATTATGTTACTGAAGCTTAAAAAGAAAACCAACTTTAGTTTCCTTGGTTTGTCCACTTCCTGTAACTTCAAGAAAATGTAGACATTTCTGTGATGAGTTGCCTCTGTGCACAATTTTATAGGAAATCAATTCCAAAACTTTACTCCCCGGCCTCTGCCAGAAGATAAAGTTGTTGCTGCAACTGCTAAAAATTAAAGTAATGTTCTGGCAACAAGCTTAATTTCTAGCTATCCAAGATGAAATAAAAATGACCTCTGTTGAGTTATCTGATCAGAGGGAGAAAGAAAGCCAAGAAAGGGTTTGGTATTTTGTGTTTATTTATTGCACAAGAAAACGATGTCGTTTGCTCCACTCGGACAGTGTTTGGTATTTTGCGTTTATTTATTGCACAAGAAAACGATGTCGTTTGCTCCATTCGGACAGTTCCTAGAGATGTTGGGGAAACCTCAAATTTGCCCCAAACGAATGACTTCATTATTGATTTTAGTACCAAATCTTTTGATTGTATCAATTTTACCCCAAATGTATTCAATGCTACACAAAATTACTCTAACAAAGATCATACAATATGTACAATATTGTTAATTAAACCAAGTTTTGGTTCTAATTTCCTATATTACTCAGTATATTAAGTATACTTCCCATCACAACAAGACTTCTAATTTATAACGATTTTGTAGTGGACGAAGAAATATTGCTCTATCCTTTTGTCTTTTATTAAAAAAAAAAAAAAAAACGACTTCGAACATTACTTTATTTTTGTCATGTGAATGTTTTTCAGGGAAGAGAAAATATAAAAAATCAGAAATTCCCCCAACACTTCCTGCTGCTCAGCCAGTGTCCAATGATGCAGCTGAGGAGATTCATTATCATAGCCATAGAGGCACTGTTCAAGAAAATGCTGGAGCATGGAAACGGATCCATCGTGCTTTTTAAAATATGCGACAAAAGATCTGTTTAGAAAAGAAATAAAACCCTAGTTTTTATTTTAGCTATGATTATAATTACTAATTTGCTCATGCAATTATGTATGTGAATCCAAGATAATTAAACCTGTTGTTACATTTTTTTTTAATTTTAGAATATTAGGCCGTGGAAATCTCTTTTTTATGATGTTGATATATTGATTTGATTGCGAGATTCATGATTGAAGTTGAAGATGAAAGATTAACGGAACAATTGTGTATTTGTTTTATTTAGTTAATTAATTGAATAATAAATATTTTGACTATATTAATAATTTATTTATTGGTTTTAATTGACTATAAAATAATTTTTAGAGTCGATGTAAATGGTTAGAATTGATCACGCAAAGAAAAAACAGCACTGTTATGGATCCTGAAAAACCAACCCAGCATCCTCTCTCGAGGGCGATTTCATGGTTCTATTCTTCGCTACTTATAATCGATTCAGGGTTTCCTTTCAATTTTAGAATCTTTCCAGTATTCGTGCTCTCGAATAATTTCTGTTTATTTTTTCCCGTTGATTTCTTTGCTTTACTCTCGATAACTTGCAGCCTCCTTGCAGAGAAGAGACATGGCTATCGATTAGCTTTTTATACCCAAGAATGTAAAGTAACAAAAACATTCCGAAAGATACAATCTTTGCAGTGCGCAGTGCAATGAAACCCAGTATGCTGCAAAAACTTGGCTGCTCAACAAGGGAACAGATCGAGTTTCAATAAATATCAAATCAAACCCCCCAATCTCACCTCATAATTATTCTCACGAGGCAAAAAAATGGTTTGGTTTCCTGAAAAAAGTTAGTAAATGATGTTTGCCACACTTCTTTCACCAAACAAGGAAAAAAGACTAGATAGAGAATATCCTTTGATTTCTAATTCCCTCCAAACCCGAGGTTGAATGCTAATACTTCTACTTGCTAGCTTGCAGGCTCATAGAATACAAAGCGAGTGATAATTGTTGAGATAAAGAATCTTTGGTAACGAGAAATTCTGAGCAGAAAAGGAGACTTCTCTTCTACATCACAGTCAAAGGTTCTAATCAGTTGTTTTCTATATATTCAGAGACAAAGAGAAAGAATTTGTATGTCCATTCCTACCAAATCCTTTGTCCTGCTCGAAAGTTAACAAGCCATGAGGCCCAATTTCTAGGGACAGTATAACTCCCAAACGTTAAAGAAATTAACTCATTAGTGTTTTATTGCTCAGGCATGATAATATAATAATAGCCAACGCCAAATTAGCCTTTTGGTCTGCTTCACAGGTCGATCACTACTAAAAATACCCCAGCTAAAAATTTCTTTCAGCAGAGACAATGCCCTCTTTGATATGTTCACTATTGCTATAACAAGGCTGCGTAACTCATCCTAATAAGTTCAAGAAATTCCCTTGACAACTCCGCTACATTGACTCTATAAATGCATTTCACTACCCATTTCGTTCCAAAATTTCAACATTTACATAAGAGTAAAAACAAATGGCTACATTCTCGTATACGATCCCCTTGCCCATCAGATGCTCTACCACCGGTAACAAACAAGATCCTAAAAAGCAAAACCTTAACAAAATCAAAATTACTGGGACTCCTACCAGGTCCGTTAAGGTTGATACACTTAGCCAAACTGCCGGGGTGGCAAAAACCTCGGTTGCTTCAGTCGAAAATGGCCATATCTCCAAAGAGCAGATACGTCAAAACATACCAACAAAGAAGCAGTTTGTTGATTATCATCGCCAAGGCCTCATCGTCGAAGGTGGTGTTGGGTACAGACAGACTGTTGTTATTAGGTCCTATGAAGTTGGTGCTGATAAAACTGCTACGCTCGAGAGCATCCTTAATCTTCTTCAGGTAATTAAAAGCTCAACTCTTCACACATTTATCCATCCCATGCATAAAATGAGCGATGCCTTTGAGCCACGCTGATGGGAATTCTTCTGTAGTTTCAACTGTATTCTTAGTATTATTCCCAACTATGTAGGAAACAGCATTGAATCATGTATGGATGTCGGGACTTCTCAGCAATGGATTTGGTGCCACACATGGAATGATGAAGAACAATCTCATATGGGTTGTCTCAAGAATGCAAGTCCTGGTGGATCAATACCCAATCTGGTAGGTCCTCTCATCATTAACCACACAATGAACATTAGGAATACTTGTTTTGAGAAGCTTAATAGATTAGCAGTAAATGAAAAGTCTCTGTAAGCTGAATTTCACCAATGGTTAACCAGTGTTTTCATGGTTTTGTGATCATCAAATCAGCAGTTCGTATAAAAAGACTCAGGCCTATAAGGTTATACACATAACAATAGAAAAGATGTAGATATGATTTCTCTCATAATCAATGGCATTTATCCTGTACCATCGAAAAGTGACATTGCTGTGCCTTTTTTCTTTTCCCTTGTTAAAAGCGCTCATTCCCCTGAATCGCATATAGTCTGGAAACAGGTCTAGACACATATTTTTAGCTACTCCCACGATTTAGGTTTAGAATTTACAGAGTGGGATCTATAAATTTTTAAATCCCACATATGACAAAGGTAAAATCAAACAAGTTACCATGGATGAAAAAACTTCGTGTTGCCATTTCTGTTCCTTTTTGAAGTAAGCTACAGGTTTTTGCACCACTTAAACAGCCTTAATTTTTTACTATATGGGATATTTACAATGGATCTCTATCTAACTGAGAAATTACCATCATGTAGCAAAGCAACTAGTCCTGATTAATGAATAGATGAACGTGTCTTGCAGGGGAGAGATAGTGGAAATCGACACATGGGTTGGAGCATCAGGGAAGAATGGAATGCGGCGAGACTGGCTCATACGAAGCCAAGCAACAGGCCATGTCTTTGCACGTGCAACAAGGTTGATTTCATAACTCAATATTAATTTCTCTATATCATCCTCTAACTTGATCGTACCGTACTGACAACTTCAATTTCAAACAGTACTTGGGTGATGATGAACGAAAAGACAAGGCGCCTCTCAAAGATGCCAGAGGAGGTCAGGACTGAAATTTCACCGTGGTTTATAGAGAAACAAGCTATCCATGAAGATGTCCCGGAGAAAATCTCGAAGTTGGACAGCAACGCAAAATATGTGAACTCAAACTTGAAGGTGAACTTCACAAAACCAAACTTCAAAAACAAATGCTACAACTTAAAGCACCATAGACATATACTAACAACTATCCTGGTTTCTAATTTTTAGCCCAAGAGGAGTGATTTGGATATGAACCAACATGTCAACAATGTGAAGTACGTTAGATGGATGTTGGAGGTAAAACATTAACCACCACCATCTCTCTGATAGCTCATACAGAAAACCTTATTGACATGTTCGTTCTTTCTTAACTCATTTTTTCTACAGACTATTCCTGACCAGTTTTTGGAGTCTCATCAACTTTCCGGCATCATCTTAGAGTACAGAAGGGAGTGTGGGAGTTCAAATATAGTTCAATCACTCTGCGAACCCGACGAGGATGGAATCCTTAATAGTGGTTTGAAACAAAACAACGACATGAGCCCGCTCAATAGGTTTTCTTTGGCCTCAGAAATCATGGAAGGCAATGGACTCCTAGGATCCTTGGATAAGGTCCCTCTAAGATACACACATCTCCTTCAAACCCAAGGCGATACTCAAAACGAAGAGATCGTAAGAGGAAAGACCACATGGAAGAGAAAGCAATCTAATATTGAGCTGTCTAATATGCCATTTTCCATTTAACAAGAAGCATTTACTGAGGGATCTTGCAAGCTGATCGTTGTTGAACGTCACTGGGTAAGAGAGACATCCTCGATACGACAATGCATGCTCTAAGAATGATCAAGTGAAATGCATACGTACATTTAAAAAAAAAAAAACAGAGAGCTCCCATATTTCCAATCTTTCTACATTTAAACAGGACCTGAATGGAGACCCGAATAAAGGTGCCCTTGGTATGAAACGAGTTCCTGGGAAGGTGGCAAGAAGACAACAAAAACCAAGGATTGTTTCGATAGGAATAACCATGTACATGGCGGTAACTTTCAGGAAAAAAAAAACAATAAAAGAAAAACCTCTAGGCTGTCGGTAAGACTAATTAAAGATTCCTTCTCTGCCTGTATAAAGCAAGAGAAATTATTATCACAAGTAAAATGAGTGATGTAATTATTATCATTACAGATTTAATAACACCCAAAAAAAAAAAATTATATTCTTCCACCCATTGTCGAGAGAAGGAAAGGAGTCTTGCGTCAAGGAAAATGTGTAGGAAACTATCTTATGGTTTAATAAATTTAATAGTGTTTTCGAAGAAGACTGAGATTATAAGTCATGGGCATATTGACTGCAAAAAACAAAATCCTGCATGATTAAGAGAGATACACTTTTTCTATTTCTATATATACACACAGTGACATGGGCACGGATCGAGAAAGAAGAACCTAGTGTTGTCAAAGAACAGGAATTGCTTTTCTAAATGATTTCCAATTTCACCTTGATTGAATCAATGACTCCAGTCCACAAATGTTTTCCCGAAAATCGGCTAAACCTTGCGGAGTCTCACTCGTAGAATTGTCGTGAGCAAACTAGAGATTGCCTTCTGTCGAGCACCAATTATTTGCACAATTGCTTCATAGGCTTTACAAAGGTCGATCAACAGGAAAGAAAACCTTGAACTCTTTCAAGAACTGCCTTGAATAATTGCCAGTTTGAGCCATAGGATTTACAGCAGGTGATAAGATAACGTCAAGATACCGGATCGAATAACTGCCAGGCTGCTTGTGGCGAACTAAACACAACAATCATATAAACGTAAACAGCAAAACATGTGCGAATACTTCAGTTGAATCATATTTCAATGCTTATAAGCATATGCTATAGAGCCGACGCAAAATATAAATATTTTAAACATTCTGATAAAATGCCCCAATGGAATTGTCAGGCATGCATTTTCCAATGAAAAATGTGAGGCAAGCCCGGTGTTAAAAATTGCTCCTCTCTCAGACAAGTTAAAAGGGAAAATTACCAATTTGATGATTGCTGCAAATTAGCAACACATGAACCTACCATTAGAGGCATTTTCCAACTACCTATCATAAAAGAATTGAATACTCTAAAACTGTGATCCACTAACCTAAGAGAATAAGCATTTACAATTCCATGAAGCTATAGGGCATTTACAAGATGTATACCCATAAGAACATGAAGGAATAAAAGAATAGTGTACCATGCTAGCAAATTCATCGTCTCTTTCTTCCCAAACTTTTCCATGACCACATAATCAGGAATATTACAAGGCTAACTCCAACAGATTTCCAGAAGATGACCAACCATGCAGGCATTGGTTTGGGATAAAGACCTGGCAGAAATCAAAACAATAGGTCATTTCTACAGGAAATGAGAGTCATTTTGGATGCTTCACCAAAGCTGAATATTTTAGCTAAGTGGAAGCATAAAATAACAAGATACAAATTGAGAGCATACCATGTCCAAACTTGATGCAAATGAGAAGTTCCACGATGCAAATAGCAAGGGAAAGCCAACAAAAAGCGCCTACCTTTTTCACAGGCTTTCTGGTAAATTGACATAATTTCAATAAGGATAAGCATACAGGTAATTCAGCCATTGACAACTCTCCATATAACCAGAAAAACTACATTGGGAGAGAGAGGGAGGGAGTACCGGTCTTGGAGATATGAATTGTATTCACGTGTTGTAGGTATGGCAATTAGCCACCACAAGATCAACCTGTACACTATTACAGGGTTCCGAGGAGGAACCCATAGACAAAACTTCAAAAAGAATGTGTTGAGCTCTACAGTCAGGAAGACAATACAGAGACTAAGAACTTGGATAAATCGCCATGGACCAAGCAAGGGATGCCATTCATCTTTGTCCCACTGTGCAGGTGTAAATTGTTCCAATGTCCGTTTGACCTAATTAGCAGGTGGTCAAGTTGCATGGTTAGAAATCATGCATCAGTATACGTTAACAATGCAACAATATTTTCATCAAATGAAAATTATTTCGACTAAGATCAAGATTTGGAAGCCAAAGAGTACAAGTGAGAAACAGTGAGGATGACTAAATTAGAGAGGGAAAAAAAGGTTTGAAATTCAAATAGCATGTACTAACTTCTGGTTTGTATTCGAAAAACAAAATTGTACTTGCAACTAAAAAAAGTCAAAAACAGACACAAAGGAACTTAGTTGTTGAGGCCATGTTTTACCAGTAAATTAGAAAAGGTGACAACAACACTTCTTCAGATATATTAAGGAGGATACAGTCAGGTATAAGATTTCTTTCTTCCAGCGCAAGGGTGCAAATTGTTTCTCAAGATAATTTTTATTGACCTACTTTTCTACCCTCAAGGGGATGGGAATTTTTGGCCTACCATGAGATATATTTTCAGTGGTCTCTTAAAAATTCCTCGGCACTAGTATATACAAACATTGTGAAGTAGTTTTAATGACAAATAAATTGTTGTCAACCCAAATGATGGACCTGAAATTGCCATTGTAATTCTACTGGCTAGTAGAAGTGTCCACCACTTATAGCTGACGCTGACTCAGAAAAGGGGCAACAGAAAAATGAAATTTCCAAACATACCTTGCTCATAATATTAGGTTGGCGACTTATACCAACCCACTCGTATGTTTTTCCATCAAAATACCCGACTGTATGCATTCCAGCCCAAATGCCTGCAAAGAAACCCAACAGAAAAGGTCACAATAAGCTACAAAGAAATAATTTAAATGGCAAGCCAAAATTTGAAAACTACTACACAAATCTCATTCATTTATCTTATGTAGTTTTCATGAAAAGGATTAAATACTAGATATTTTAGCTTAGAATGCTCAGAGAGAAGAATCTGATATTGCAAGAAACTGAGAGGATTGCCAGGAAAGGGAGATCTTAAAGAATAAGAGGGAGGGGGAGGATTGCCAGCAGCTTCACATAATTTTCCTCATTAACTCTTCAGTGCAGGCCACTTAAAATGACCAAGATATTGCTTGCGACAGCTAAGAAAGATGCTAGTCATACTATAGTGGTGCATTAAAGCCCAGAATTAAGTCAAACTTGATACTAGTTTTGGTTTGAAAAGCAGAATATATCATGGCTTCTACATGGATATTCTGAACATATTTTACATCAGTTATATGGTCCTTTAGTTACACAAATGGAAGCAACAGCCATAGAATCATGTTTCATTGAATGGTTAACACCTAAACATATAGAGCACATATCAAGTACCTTCAATATATCCGTGGACTAAATTTTTAAGAAACTTATTACCAAATCATTGAACCAGCAAGCATTTTGAAGGTAAAATCGAGTTTTCTACTTGTTTATATAAAGTTAGAAATGCATCTTTGAACCACTTAACAGCCTAGCTTATCCAGGTTCCATCTGCACTTGACTATCATCATACTAAACTTTTACTAGAAAGATTTAGCTATCAAGATAACATGATAATTAACAACTATTCCTTAAAAAATGTTGATTAATTAAATAGCCTAACACAACACTTCAGTTATGAGTGGACATGGATTTAATATGTATGATAGGGTCAAGATTTATGCTCCCCAACCTGTGCATCTATATGATCATGTGCTGCAAAAGAACATGCATGCCAGTTAAGACCGTCAACCCCAACTGACCTGTTGTCAACCCCAAATCAGTGAGAGACACTTAAATGGAGGTTAAGTGTTTTGCAAAAACAAATTGAAAACCTCCGAGTACACTACCACTCAATTTTATAGATAATGATGTTGTTTCTTTTGTTTCATTGCAAGGCCAATGGGCTTTGGGCTAAACAATGGAGGGTACCCTGAGACCTCTAAAGTGGAAATCAAAATTTTAACCACTTGAGTAGTACATTATTCTCTCCAATCAAATTGTTTTTTTTATATCCAGCGACCATCTAGAAAATGCCTCTTCATTTCAACTTCTTCAAACACCTGAAATCTCCTATAGCCAGATTTTATATTCATAAACAATTAGCCATTCATCAAAATGACAAATTAAAATGATACAGCCTGACAAAGCAAATAAAAAAAAAAACAGAAGCCGCAGCTCAGGAATTCTCACCAAACCAATTGCATATCAAAATATCAAGAATGATACTGTCCCACCAGCATTCATTGAAGTTTGGTAGCATGTGGCGGAAGGTAAACTGAAAATACCAGTAATAAAGTTAGTTGAGCAGATTGAACACATAGCTGAGGACATGTTTCAGAGACCAGGAAGAAAAGGATGAGAATAACAAAAGGGAATGTTGGTATTGGCTAGATACTAACCTCCATCAGCTCAAAACCAATTGACAATACCCATAGAAGTGGCTGATTACGGATTAATATAGCCTTGCCCCACCATCCAAAGATATGTGCTAGAACAAATTCATCAAAAAGAGTGTCCTAGAAAGAAATAAAAAAATCAGAAATATTTTGCATCCAGATACTGTGTGTGTGAGAGGGGGGGGGGGAGGTTTCTAACAAAAGAAATCATACCAAAACGTTCTTAAACTTGCTTGTAGGATTTTCAGGCACATAAATGCGACAATCAGCACCATATGATCTTTCAGGTAGTTCTGCTCAAACAAGTGTAAACAACAATTAAGATAATTAAGAAAGATGTCAATATCCCACCAAATACAAGAATGAGATGTTAGCAGCTTACAAGTGTAATGTGTGGCTGCAGTACAGAATGATTTATCAACTAATATAGTGAATTTTAATGGTTATGATGAGTTACAAAGAATTACCAATTCCAAGGTCAGGATGGAGAAACTTCATAAATTGCCGCGCATCATCACGCTTCTGCAAAGGAGAAATTTTAACCTTCAATCAGTAAACTATTCTTTAACACGCACAGATCATCCAATTAGTCTGAAAAAATATTAGCTCATGAAGTGCATAAGAAATGAAGAACATCTAATTAACAAGTACATGTCAAATTTTAACCTGTATGATTCATATGGACAGAATGAGCTCCGTTTTGATTGACATATAGAAAGCTAAAAGTGTTCATTGTATGTTATTTCTTGAAATAGGATCAAAAGACAATTGATTATGTATGTTTTTTAGATAAGATTTAAAATACAATTAATTAGGGAAGAAAACAATGAAAATACAAATTGCATTTGGATGGTGAATTTATTTAAAGAGTTTCATGGCTTGCATAAATAGATATACAAACAGTAAAAGAAATACTTGATTGAAATTGTTCTTGCAGAAAAATTGGTAGGCTTTAGTTATATTATCTTTGGCGAAATATTATGGAAATTATAGGTGTTTAATTAAAAATTTAGACAATGTTATAAAAAAAAAACATTAAACTAGTTTCCATGAAAACACTCAAGAACGTTTTTAATCCCATGTAAAAGATTTGTGAAATTTATAAATGATGGATCAATTTGAAAAGTTAAGCAGTGCAAGCAAATGCCTTCAACTAGTTTAACTATGAATTTGTTTTGAGAGTTTATGCACATGGAAACCATCTCTGTTAGAGCAAATTGCCTTGCACAAACATGCATGCACACGTATATAAAGACACAAAACCAGATCATGTATATGTAAATGTGCGGGGAAAGTTAGCTTTACAAAAGAAAAATCTGGAGAAGCAAGTATGTGAAGGTGCAAGCAACAGCTTAGCACAAGTGTGCACGAAAGAGAAGTTGTCTTCACAAAAAGAAAACCAACCTGAAAAAGCAGAAATGTGAGGGCAACAAGATAAACAATGGCCAATCCATGAACTAAGCGCCAAATTGCTGGATGTGGCCTTATTAGAACCCTGCAAGAAAATACAAATCTGGCATATGTTAAGAGTTCACTTGAGAGCCAGCCTATACAGTTGATCGCACAAGTTTGCAAAACAGCCAGATAATTTATGTCCTCTTGCACCCACCTGTTTCTGATATTTCCTCATACAAATTAGCATGCCAACAACCAAGTTATATTGAAACTAAAACTACCTGAAATGCATCATTTATAATCTGAGATTGTTGGCCACTAAAGCCCAACAAATAAGTTGAGCACTTACATGCTAGATTTTATATTCTCAAATTTCAAATGACAAAAGAAACCATAACATATGCTTATTAATTTGATATCCAATAAAAAGTAACAACATAAAAAGAAATTTCATGATAACTCAATCCAGCAACTTACGTTGAAGGGGCCTGTAGCAAGCAATAACCAAGAAAAACTGCAGTCATTGCCCATATACCCCTGCAAGAAATAGCACATCATGAGGCACTCAACATAATTTTGCATTTCATCAGTATAAAATCAAATTAGCTAATCCCAAACAAAAGCACTGGATTAATAAGTATGTACAAACCTTTTCACAGATGTAACAACATCACCAGATGTGCAGCTCTCTGGATCTAGGGCTCCACTTGCCCATCTAGTAATCACATAAACAGACAACAAATGAAAACTTGTTGAAGAATTTTAATACTCTTTAAGCTGCTGTAGTAATGCACGACTGTGTTTTAAATAAATGCATGGTCATCTTCTGCACAGACAACAACCAGTAATCAAACAATCTTCTATATCTAAAAGAACAGACAAACACTCAAAACACAAGCAGACCGTCTTTAGGAAGGCACAAAACAACCCCAGGTGGGTAAACTAATTAGAAGCATACACACGGATCATCAAAATATCATTCATTTGAATTCACTGACATTAGGGGAGAAAGAGAAAACTTCAAACAGAGAGAACAATATCGAAAGCTTAACCAAAAGAAAGCCTCCTCTGACAATATGAAAATAAGATGCAAAAGTTCAGGTTACATGCTTCATAAATATGGTCACCCTTATTGCTTTAATATTTGTAAAGAAAAAAATAATGTCTAGCCAGATTCCTGAAGCACTCCATCATATGGCAAAAACAAAATTTGAACATTGCAACCAAATATAAAAGAAAGCAAGATAATTTTGAGAAAAATCAAATCCACACAATCAAACTATGCAAAGTAAGAATCTGACACCAAAGACAACATTCTTTGGTTGAACTTAGAGAATCCTAAGATTAAAATTACCAAGAGCATCACCCTCTGTTTGATACAAGAAAAGGAACTTCATTTGATCATAGCAAATTGATTTAGAGTGACATTTTCAACCTATGAAAGGAACTGTAACAGCACCAAGGGCATCTCTGAATCAACCCAGACTAACAATTGGATAAACCAATACAGTCACAGAACAATTTGCAATTTTGATGACAAACAGATACAAATACTTTCTTGCAGAGGACCAATATAAGATCCATGATAATAGAAGATCCAACAGGCTCTATTTGGCAAACAAAAATATAAGTCCAAAGAGAAAACAATTCAGCCAGGCTAGAAACACTTAAGAGGTCAAATGTCTAGAATTTAGCATCTATTATAACAAATTTTAATCTATCAAATAATAAAGAGGTTGATTGGCCAACTTTAAGATACCGATAAAAATGTAGCAGTCACTCACATTAGAAAGCAAGCACCAATAAGTAACAACGAAATAGTTCGAGGCTTATATGCCCATGCAGTCCAGGGATCTACATCACCAACACTTGGTAATGCTAAATCACCGTTTGTATGAGCAAAATGGTCCTTTCTTCTCACTCTTGTTTGACCATTCAGCTCCATGATCGCCAGTGCTTATGAGATGCAACTTGCTCACTGAAAATCATAGATCAAGTAAGAAACAGAGAGTACTTCCATGAGGGGGGGGGGGACCAAACTTGCCCTCATCACCCATAAAAAGTAAATACTGTGAACAATTGAAAATAAAAATAACAGAGTTCCAGAGCATATGGGAGTACATTAGTTTATTTAAGGTGGCAAGGAAACAAGAAACAATTACTCAGAAGATGATCAACAACTATATCAACAGTGCATGCATGTAAGAGACTCATTAAAGGGATATAGGCTAATATGACTTCTTTTTGTTGTGAGGCCAAACATTGATCAACAATTATTTATATCTCACAATTGATTTCCACTAACCAGCTATAGTTTCAAGAAGCAAACAGAAAATGTAATTCTAAAGATTCTTTTTTGTACACGTTAAAAACCATAACTGGAACCAGTACAACAACTAATACAGATTCCTAACTAAGAAAACTAAAGGCATACAATAAGTTGTGTATGGTGATAAATCTGTTTTTCATTTCACAGCCCCATTCCATACTAAGCATGATGGTTTTGTTCTTCAAATGTTATGAGTGCTAGATCAGATAAAATTCAATTTCGATGGGGACTACCACACATGACCTGCATTGTTGATTCAAGGAGCATAAAGCATTACAAGACATAAGGTACAAGAATTCAGAAACATACCAACCACCTCATCATACATAAAAGCATGGTCCCATCGTAATACCCTACAAAGAATGTTGTCATTGATTACCATTCTTAAATAAGAATCAACCCATTTCATGTAAGCTCTCATCCGAAAATCCAATATTCTACACACGCATAGGATTCACCAAGAGAAACTTACAGCAGAAACAATAAGAAACTTATACCAGCATATCCGATTTCAAAACTATCTCTTATGTTATCTGACTGAAAATAAAGAAAAATTGATCAACAAGACCCTTAAAAAAAGATCCAATCTTTTAACTGTGTTCCATAACTCTTAAAACTTTCCACGTTTTTTCTTCTTCGTTTTTTTTTCCCCAGAAGACAGATTGTACAGGGATAAATTTGACAAAGTATAGAAGATACTTGTCTAAGAAACTTCAAACCCCTGTAACAATAAAGCCAGAAATGAAGTCCTTGTAATTGCGTTACAATCTAAAAAATCTGCCACGGCTTCGCTATCAGAGAATTGATAGGATGCAAAAACCAGGGCGTGAAAATTTAAAAGATTAGACCAAACCAAATCTCATATTCAAGAGGAAACATTAAGCTTGAACACGAGCTACAATATTAAAACCCAGTAATCATTGAAAAGAGGTCACAGCTTTATGGCTAAGAAAAGTGGTCAAAACTAAGACATAAAGAGAAATAAACAGCCTTTTTTATTTATTAAAAGGATAATAAATTTACAAAACATGCAAATCACAGATTGAAAAAACAAATTAATTAGTACAGAGAATAAGACCCCACAAGAAAAGAGGCAGTTAGTTACCTAGTAGTCATGTAACTACCAAACAGTACACCCTGTATAACTACTATGCAACAGGCATCATTACTACTTCTTAAAATACTACACCCCATCTTTATAACCAAAAATTCATGGGAAAGGGACCATTTTAAATGATGGTAAGAAAGAAAATATCATTTCATAGGTAACCCAGAAATCTCAACAGTTAAAGACGTGGAAGAATTTACAGAAACTAGATTAGAAAAAACACACATCTAACACAGCAAATTCACAAGAGAATCATCAAATGATTCATACATAACTAAATCACAACTTGGGTATCCAATAATTCAGAATCGAATCATTGCATGCAATCAAGAAAGCCTTGATAAGAGAAACAAGAAACGGTTTGAGTAACAGATTCAAAATGGCAACGGTAAATGCTATTATTGTGTTGACAGAGAAAAACACAAAAAAATAAGTAAATGAATGAATGAATAAAAGGTCTTGTTTATAAAAATGGTTTTTGGGTATTTTTATTTAATTGAAAATGCAAATGACAAAAACTTTTAAGAAAAAAGAAAAACAGATGTGCAGAAAGGTTGCCTGAAAAAGGCAAAATGGGCTTTTCATTCTTTTTCTTTTTTTTCTTTTTTGTTGTGCACTTACGTAAGAAGAGAAGAGAGATCCCTGGCCGTACGATATTGCAGGTGAATACAAATAAGACCGTGACCGTCCGATCAGATAATCGAAATCAAGAACAAATAGAGGAGGAGGAGGAGGAGGAGGAGGAGAGGGAGATGTCGTATTACTTCAAAAGGAAAAAAAGAAAAGTTAAACGGGGGTCTCTCCCACTCCCTCTGTTTATGAGCAAACAAAATCTGGATCGGTGTGAGGTATGATTAATGGCAGAGAAGAGAGAAAACGAAGTATATAATATCCGAGGAGGAGGTTTAAAAAAAAACAGAAGGGCAAAAGGCTTTGCTTTGTTTATTAATAAATAAAAGAGTGAGAGGTATGATGGTAACGAAGATGATGAGAGAGGGAGTGGATTACTACGCTACTGCTTGTTCAAAAGTTAGAGAGAGAAAGAGAGGAAGAAAGTACGATGGTCAAAGATAGATTTTGGAGATGTTTTAAAGCGTTTGGAATTGTGTTCATA